>WNGQ01003379.1_pt1 | contig 16088 bp, 10 predicted proteins | sample 5407661 | NCBI WGS metagenome assembly WNGQ01 (sample SAMN13153382, study PRJNA577476) | soil metagenome | isolation source: 60 cm soil or saprolite under Garry oak tree replicate 2 | place: USA:California | collected 2016-06-15 | reverse complement strand
CGATGCGCGGATGCATCGCGAGGCGCGCGATGACGTCGAGCGAGAGATCGGAGCGCTGGAACTGCGGATTGGTGTAGATCACCACGGGAATCTCGACCGCGTCCGCGATGGCGCGGAAATAAGCCTCCACCTGGGCATCGCCGAGCGGGAAATAGGCTTCGAGGATGGCGAGGATGCCGTCGGCGCCGAAGCCTTGATAGGCCTTCGCCTGCGCCACCGCGTCCGCCGTCGCGGTCGAGACCACGCCGGCGACGACGGGCACGCGGCCCTGCGCGGCTTCGATCGTGGTCTTCACCACGATGCTGCGCTGCGCGCTGTCGAGATAGGCGAACTCGCCGGTCGAGCCCAGCGGCGTCAGGCCGTGCACGCCGGATTTGACGAGATCATCGCAGAGCCGGCCGAGCACATGGTCGCGAATCTTGCCGTCCGCATCGATCGGCGTGACGAGGTAGGGGAAGACACCGTGGAATTGACGCATGCAGGGACAGGCTTTCGGAAGCGATGACGCGGATGGGCTGTTATCAGCCCACCCCGTCTATACGATGCGCGAACGAATGCCGCCATAGCCGGGACGCTCCCACGCACGGCTGATCGGGCCGGCAGCGGCACCGGACGCCATCGCCACAACCGTCGCGCGTCGCCGCGAAGCGCATCGCGCGGGGATCCGGCATTCGCCTTTCACGCGCCTGGGGTTAACTATCAACACGCTTAACGCTCAAATCGCGCTTTTGGGGCCATTTTTCCGCCGCACTGGATTCGCACGATTTCTGCATTCGCTCTCGTTTTTTTGCACGTCCGAGCTCCGGCATTCGCGCGGAGCCATTTGCAACGAGGCGCCGACGAGCAGCAGACCATGACGACGCTTTATGATCTGCTCGGAGCGCTTCCCGATGCGGACGCTGACGATCTCAGGGACGCCTTTCGTCAGGCCGTCAAGGGCGTCCATCCCGACATCCGTCCGGACGATCCCGAAGCTGCGCTGAAGTTCAGGCTCATCGTCTATGCGATGGAAATCCTGCGCGACCCTGAACAGCGCGGAGCCTATGATCATCTGCTGGAGCTGGCGCGGCAGGAACTGGAGTGGCAACGGACCGCCGCGAGAATCCGGAATTTCGCCTTCGCGATGATGGGCCTTGCGGGCGTTTGCGTTGTGGCGGTCGGCGGGTCTCTCCTGTTCGCGCCGATGTTCATGGTGCCCCCCCAGTTGCGGCAGATCGACCGGCCTTCGCCCACGCCGACCGAGACCGGCGCAAGCCGCCTCCCCGACCGGCCGCCCTTGAACGACAATGACGCGACCGCAAATCGCGACGCGGAAACCGCGAAGCCGGCGGAGAAGCAGGATGACTTCCTCACCCGGTGGGCTACGGACGACGTCAACGCGAAGGCCGATCGCAAGGCGGAGACCGCGAAGCCGGCCGAGGCGCAGAATGGCGTCCCGCCCCGTCCCGACGCAACCGACAGCAACGCGCCGGCCGGCCGCAACGCCGAGAATGCAACGCCGGCCACGCCGCGGGATGATCTCCCGCCCCGGTCCGGCACAACCGACAGCAACGCGCCAGCCGGCCGCAACGCCGAGACCGCGACGCCGGCCACGCCGCGGGATGATCTCCCGCCCCGGCCGGGCACAAACGATGACAAGACGCCAGCCGACCGCAACGCCGAGACCGCGACGGTGACGAAGGAGCAGGAGACGCCGATCGCGCACCCGTCAGGCCCGAACCCGCCAGCGCCGCACGACGATGCGAACGAGGACAAGGCCCTCATCGAACCTCATGATGAGACCGATCCGAGCGCGGTCATGCAGGCGAAGGGAATCGTGGCCTATCGCAAAGGCGATCTGAAACTTGCGCTCGCGGACCTCGACCGCGCGATCGAGCTCAATCCGACCTTCATGTTGGCCTACATCAATCGTGGCATCGTGCTTTATCGTATGGGCGAACTCGATCGCGCCTTGGCCGACGTGGCCCGGGCGAAGCGCATCGACCGGGCCAGCGGTACCAAGTCAGCTGCAGCCATCCACAGAAGGCGGCGCCACGATGCGTTCTTCATCGAGAGCCCGACCTTGATAGGAGGCGCGGGCCTGTAGCGCGCCCTGGGAGAACGTTCGTTAGCTGCCGAGAGTTACGCTTTTTTGCGGCTAGCTCTTCGTCGGTTGCCGTGCCATCTCGGCGAAGGCTGTGATGCGATCGATATCCGTGCCGCCCTCGTCCTTTTCGGTCGCGATGTGCTCGAACAGCCGCGCCGCGCCCTCGAAGATCAGGTTGGCCGGATCGTCCGGCCCGAGGAACCCCGCGATCTCCCGCATCTCGGCGACCCAGCGATAGGCCTTCGGAATCATGTCGGGCAGCGCGGTCGCGAGCCGCGCCAGAGTCTGCGGCTGGCTTTCGGCAAGTTCGTCGCGCACGGCCTCGGCCGCGCCGGCACGGGTGGCGGCAAGCGCCATCGCAGCGCCAAGCGCGGTCAGCCCCTTGTTGATCCCGGCATAGGACATCTTCAGCGCGGAGGCCGACCCGATCGGTCCGTCGACAAGACGCAGGTCGAGACCGAGATCGCGAAGCGCTGCGAGTGCGCCTGCATGTTCGCCGCAGACGTAGAACCTCGGGCCCTTGATTCCGGGCTTGGGCGGAAGGCCGATGATGCCGCCATCGACAAATCGGGCGCCCGAACCCGCGACGATCGCCGCGACGTTCTCGACCGTCGCGACGTTGACCGCGTTGCAGTCGACGATGATGGGCTTCGTCCCTTCATTGGCGACCGCCGCCGCCAGCCGCTGCGCGAGCGCGGTGGCCTCGCCGGGCGGAACGATCGACAGGATGATGTCGGCATGGACGATCTCGGCATCGCTGGCCGCGATCATGCCAGCCGCCGAGGCGCGCTGCATCGTCGCCGCGCTGCGGCCGGCCAGCGACGTCAGCACGCGCGCGCCGTGCTCGTTGAGGCGGCGCGCGACGGCGCTGCCCATCGCGCCCGGCGCAACGATGGCGATGGTTGTCGGCATGTTCAAACTCCGTGCGGCGATCGAAAGAGCCCAGGACCGGGTGCCGCCCGCGATATCGCGAAACACCGGCGTTGGCGGTCCGGGCGACGATTAAGGTTCGATTTACCACATTCGTTAGAAGGCGATTCAAATTTTCAATTCACAATCGCGCAGCTTGGTCTTCGGCCCAAGCAACTACCGGCTGCGCGGGATCGCAGCGCGATCGACGTCACGCGCGGGAGATGCAGCTCACCTGCTCTCCTCGCTGATTTCCAAATTCCTGGCTCACGTACCGAGGACTCGGACCTGACAAGCATTCGCAACAATCCCAGAACGACCACGCAGTCTGCGCGCGGTATCCGCGCTGCGCTCGCAGCGGCCACGCGCGCAAACGAGGCGGCGCGGATGGCGGTGGGGCGCGCGCGGCCGAACATTACCAATCTTTGCGCGATTGCGGTCACGCTTGCTATTTCCGGATGTGCCGGGAACGCGCCTCAGCCCGAAACGCGCCCGGCAGCGGCGTCGCTGACAGGTGGGGAAGCGCCCAAGTGTCACGTCGCCCACGCGTTGCTGGTGGCCCCGCCCGCGCCGGACTGCGGTTTCAGCCGGTCCGACCTGAAGACCGTGGATCCCGACCAATGGGCCCGTCTGAGGCTCGAATTCGAGCGAAAATGCTACCAGCATGCAGAGAAGATGGTCCGCGAGCGGCTGCGGCAATTGCAGGCGGCGACCAACCGATGCGGGACCGAGCAACCGTCCCGCTGGGCAAAATCCTGAGCCGCCGGTCCCTCGGAAACCTTGAATCTCAATCTTACCGCCGAGCAATCTCAATCTTAACGATGTGCAACGCATCGGTCTGGCGCCTGGCCGCTGGCGTCATGTTTCCGCCGTACTACGTCACCATCATTCGCATGCAATCGATGTTTTATTGGCCCTCCACGATAAATTCATTCCGGGGAATTTAGCACGGGGACGAAGAGCTGCGGCGAGAGCGAGGATGAAGACGCTTTACGATATGCTCGGAGCGCTTCCAGACGACGACGCGGAAAGTCTGAGGACCGCGTTTCGCAGCGCCGTCAAAGGCGCTCATCCGGACATTCATCCCAACGATCCCGATGCCGCGCTGAAATTCCGCCAGATCATCCGCGCCAACGAAATCCTTCGCGATACCGATCAGCGCGCGGCTTACGACCATCTCCTGGACCTGGCCCGACTGGAACAGGAGTCGACGTCGAGAAACGTGCTGGCCGCGAGGATCTACCGGCTTGCCTTCGGCGCGATCGCACTTGCCGGAGTCTCGGTTGCCACCGTCGGAGCCTACGTCCTGCTCACGCTGATATCCACCACGACGATTGCGCCGGTCGACCAGGTCGAAGAGCTGACACGCGGCTCGCGCGAGATCGAAGCCATCACCCTGGCGGAGCGATGGGCGCTCAGCGATCCGGCCGCGCCGCCCGCGAAGGATGAAAGCGCGAGCGCGTCGCATGAGCCGAGCGTGTCACCTGAAGCGAGCACACCCGGCGATGCGCCGCCGCAGGCGACCGCGGAGAGCGCAGCGCCCGCGACCGGTCCCGTGCACGAGGCCGACGCCAGCGAAGCCTTGCGCGCAAGGGGAATCGTCGCCTATCGCAACGGCGATCTCGACGGCGCGATTGCCGAACTCGATCAGGCGATCCAGCTCAATCCGAAATTCAAGGCGGCCTATATCGATCGCGGCATCATCCTTTATCGGATGCGGAAGTTCGATCGCGCCTTCGCCGACATCGAGAGGGCCAGACGGATCGACCGCGCAACCCATAACAAGCCAGAGTCGGTTGCGGTCAAGAAGCCGCGCTCGCCTCAGGCCGGCACGGAAAGCAGCGCGTCGCAGGCCCTCCAGCAACGGACGGAGAGCGGGTCTTCGCCACGCAACGCCGGTGTTGCCTTTGCCAGGATGCCCTAAGAGGCATTCGTCCCGCCCCGTCGCCTGATCAGGCCGCCGTCGGACCCGCCCGCCGCGCGAGCGCTTCGCAGATCATCCGCGCCAGATCGGGCTTGCGATACGGCTTGGCGAGCAGGGCGACCTCCGGATCGAGCTGGCCGTTGTGGGCGATGGCGCTTTCCGAGTATCCCGACGTGAACAGCACGGGAATGCCCGGGCGGAGCTTGGCGATCTCGTCGGCAAGCTGCCGACCATTCATGCCGCCCGGCATGATCACGTCGGTGAACAGAACGTCGAATTTCGCACCGCGATCCACCAGCCCAAGCGCTTCGGGACCCATGGCGGCGGAGATCGTCGCGTAACCGAGGCTCTGCAGCTGGGTGACGGCATAATGGCGGACCAGCGGATCGTCCTCGACGACCAGGATGGTCTCGTGGCCGCCCTGCGGGGCACTTGCCGCAGACGCCTCCGACGTCGCGGCCGCTTCGCCGCTGCGCGGCAGATGGATCTCGATGGTCGTGCCCTGCCCCTCCTCGCTGCTGATCTTGATGTGTCCGCCGGACTGTTTGACGAAGCCGTAGACCATGCTCAAGCCGAGCCCGGTCCCCTTGCCGACCGCCTTGGTGGTGAAGAACGGTTCAAACACCCGGTCGCGGATCGCGCGCGGGATACCGGTCCCGCTGTCGGTCACAAAGATCTTCACGTAGGCGCCGGGCTTCACCTCGGGATTGGCCTCGGCAAAGGCGTCGTCGAAAATCACATTGGCGCTGCCGAACGTGAGCTTGCCGCCCTTGGGCATGGCATCCCGGGCATTGACGGCGAGATTGAGCAGGGCGGTCGACAATTGGCTCGGATCGATCATCGCATGCCAACAATCTTCGCCCAGCATCGCGTTGATCTCGATCGCCTCTCCGAGGGTCGGCCGCAACAGCCGCGTCGTGTCGATGATCAGCCTGTTGATGTCGGTGTCGTGTGGCTGCAGCGCCTGCTTGCGGGCGAAGGCCAGCAACTGTCCGATCAGGTTGGCGGCGCGGGTGGCGGCCTCGCCGATCATCCTGGCGACGGCGGCAAGGTGGGGACTGTCCGCGAGATCGTCGACCAAGAGGTCGATGGACCCGGTAATGACGGTGAGGATGTTGTTGAAGTCGTGGGCGACCCCGCCGGTGAGCTGGCCGATCGCATCCATCTTCTGCGACTGCCGCAGCTGCTGCTCGAGCAGCAGCCGCTGGGTGACGTCGCGCGCGATGAACAGCACGAGGTCCTGGCCGTCGGCGGATATCCGCGTCGCCGAAACCTCGACATCGAACCGCTTGCCCCCGCCGCCGGACAGGCGCAGCTGCGTCGTTCCGGCCTGGTCGCTCGCCAGCAGCTTGCGCAGCCTCTGCTCCTGCTCCGGCTCGGTCGCCGCGCGGAACAGCGAACGCCCCACGATGTCATCGTGGCTCAGTCCGGATATGGTTTCCGTCGTGCGATTGGCCTCGAGCACCATGCCGTTCTGGTCGAGGACCAGAATGGCATCATGCGCCTTCTCCCACAGCAGCCGATATTTCTCTTCCGACACGCGGATCTCGCCTTCGAGCCGCTGCGCCCGCTGCTCGTGCTCCCAGACCTGCTTCCGTTCGGTGATGTCCTGAACCACGCCGCTGAACCTCGCCGCGCCGCCGGCCGCGGTCGTCCCCTGCGGACTGCCGTGGATCTCGATCCAGCGCACCTCGCCGTCGGTGCGCCTGATGCGGCACTCGACGTGCCAGTGCGCGCGTTGCGCCGATGCGAGGCGCGAGGATCGATCGACGTGGTCGCGATCGTCCGGCAGCACGTGCTGCATGAATGTCTTGTAGGTCCAGTCCGCCACCGGCTCCCGGTAGCCGAAGATCCGGTCGTGCGCGGCGGAGCGGATCGAGACTCCGGTCACCATGTCGAGGTCCCAGCTACCGAGCCTGCCGGCTTCGAGCGCGTAGGCCAGCCGCGCCTCGCTCTCGTGCAACGCCGCCCGGCTGTGCTCCGTGGCGATCTCGGCCCGCAGCTCGCGCTCGCGCGCATTGCCGATCGCGATCGCGATCCTTTCCGCCACCAGATCGAAGAAGCCGCGATAATCGTCGTCGAGCGCGCGGCGCGGACTGACGCCGGCGATCAGAAAGCCGTAAGACGCGTCCTCCCGGATCGCCGACATGATCGGCACCACGGCCGCTGACGCGCACGGCTCCGGCCACGCTTGGCATGACGGCGCCGCGCCGAAACGGCCACCGAGATCGTCGACGACCTCGATGTGCCCGCTCATCGCGGCCCGCGTGATCGGCCAGACCCCGCCTGGTGGCATGTGCTGCTCGGTCGTCACGTCGATCACGGTCGGGCTCGCGGGGCTGCCGGGCGCGACACCGGCGGATCCCGCCAGCCGCGCGTGGTGTCCGCCGGGGTCAAGCAGGTAGACCAGACAGAACGGCACGTCCTTTCGAGCGGCCGCGAGCGCCTCGATGGCCAGCGCACAGGCATTGTCCACCGATTGAGCGTGCGAGGTTCGCTCGGCAAGATCACGCAGCACGCGTCCGCGCCGCTCGCTGATGACGCGGTAGGTCGCTTCGATGGCCGCGTTGAAGATGCCGTCGACGCGGTTGCTCTCGCCGCGGATCGGCGTCAGGGTGTAATCGAAGTAGCATTCCTCGAAATAACCGTGGCGCCGCAGCGGCAGCAGCTGGTCTCGCCCACCGTCGGCCTCGCCGGTCGTGACCACATTCTCGAACATGGGCCCGACGGTGTCCCAGATCTCCGGCCAGACTTCGCGGCCGGGGCGACCGAGCGCCCAGGGGTGCTTGCCGCCGGCGATCGGAATATAGGCGTCATTGTACAGGATGGTGAAGTCGCGGCCCCAGTAGACGGCGATGGGAAAGCTCGAACCGAGACAGATGCTGATCGCCAAACGCAGGCTCTGCGGCCAATGCTGCGGGGGTGGCAGCGCGGTCGTGGACCAATCCAGCGACCGCATGAGCTTGCCGGTCTCCCCGCCGTCGGCAAGGAAGTCTTTCGGTCCCCGGACTTCCGCGTTGCTCATCGGGCGATTTCCAGCTCTTGGGCATCCTTCATGAGCGGTGGCCGAGCCCTCGCAACGCCGGCCCGCTCACGAGCCGTCCGCCCAGCGGGCGGTTAAAATCTGAGATTCGCATCGTTTTGGCAGCGGCGTGTCAGCGAACCTGAATTCGAAATGTGTGGTTTTGGTTCAAAGGTTCTCTTGGCGAGGTCGCGAACGGCACTGAACGTCTAAACCACAACAGTGGCGGGCGTGCCGAGTTTGAAAACACCACTCGAGGCCCAGCAGCTTTCGGCAAAGCGCGAACGACACTGGGCTTCACCTACAGCCGTGTCCACTTCAAAGACGCGTGGACCGAACCTGTGCTGGGCACGTAGTAATACGGATGCTGATCAGACGTTGTCAGAAAATATACGATAGAGCCGGCACTGCAGAACATCGATTCGATTTGAATTTATAACTTCGGCCATCCAGCGTCGCAAGGGATCGCGCTTCTCGGTTGCATGACGCGACGACCGCTGCATCGCCGGTTCATCGCCGCGTCACGACGACGTCGTTGCGCGCAGCGCCTCTCCCTCAACATCTGCAACGTCCGTCCACGTCTCGCCTCGGCCCCCGTTGGACTACGGATTTCCTCGAGATGATTCCATCAAACCTGCAATCGTCGACGAGATCATCCGGGCAAATCCAAGCCTTCCAACAGCGTTTTCAAAACAAAGTCTTCCAAACAAAGCCAGGTCTTCATTTCATTCAGATTCAGATCTTTCATTTTCGACGGAACGGAATCCTGGACCGGGCGTTTGCCTTCGCTGACTTGGCGTTGGGGAAGATCGACATGAGTATGAGTAACTCGCTGCCCATTCGCGGAATGACGTCAGCCTGACGCAGCAAAGAAGACATCGCGCGGTATCCGCGCGACCCGCTCGCATCCGATAATTTCCAGCTCTCATCCGACAGCTTCATGGCACGTCGTCCCGACCTCGGGAACGACGCAGCCGGATCATGCGAAGTCGACACCAATGCCGCAGTTGTTTCGTCACGAGGCCGTCAATCACAAGCTCAACAAATCGTCGGGCACGGTGCTGAACTATTCGCGCTGGACCCGCCCGGTGGCAGCCGCGTCGGCGGCGCTCAGCGCCGGCTTCCTCGTGCTGATCGTGTTCGGCCATTACACCCGCGCCGTCGCGATCTCGGGATATCTGGTCCCCGAAGGGGGGATCCTGCGGGTGTTTGCGCCGCAGCCCGGCGTCATCGTGGAGAAGCGCATCAAGGCCGGCGATCACGTCGGCAAGGGCCAGGTGCTGTTCGTGCTGTCGTCCGACCGCGCAGGTCGCGAGGGAGCGCCGCTGTATGCGCTGGCCACCGAGACGCTGCGTGACCGGCGGGCGAAGATGGCCGATACGATCGAGAAGACCCGCAGCATCGAGGCTGCCGAACTCGCGCGCATGGCGGCCCGGCGCCAGGAGGCGATCGAGCGGCGGACGCTGCTCGACGAGAAGATCGCCATCATGGCGGATGCGACCAACATCCGCGCCGCTATACTCGAGCGCAAGAAGGGCCTCTCCGACCGCAAGCTCGGCACCGTCGACCAAAGCGAGCAGGTCGAGCTCAGCCTGCTCGACCAGCGCGCGCAGCTCTCCGGGCTGCGGCTCGACCGCGCCACCCTGACGCAGGAGCTGAGCGGCCTGGACAACGATCTGGCGGTGAAGCCGCTGCAGCAGCGCAATGAGATCAGCGCGCTGGAACGCGACCTGTCGTCGCTGGATCAGCAACTCGCCGAATCGGAGACGCGAGGCGAGAGCGTCATCGTCGCACCGGCGGGCGGCGTGTTGGCCGTCGACCTGGCGACGATCGGCCAGTCCGTCACGCCGAGCCAGCCGCTTGCCGTGATCCAGCCCGATGGCGCGGCGCTGCAGGTCCATCTGTTCGCGCCCAGCCGGGCCGTCGGCTTCGTCAAGCCGGATGATCGCGTCAACCTGCGTTACCAGGCCTTTCCCTACCAGAAATTCGGCCAGCAGGATGGCCGGGTGCGCTCCATCGCCCGCACCGCATTGTCGGCGACCGAGCTCGCCTCCCTCAACCTGCCGCAGCAGGACCAGAACGAGCCGCTCTACCGGATCGTGGTCGAACCGCGCCGGCAGGCCATCGATGTCTACGGCAACCAGACGCCGCTGCAGGCCGGCATGACGGTCGACGCCTACGTCCTGCAGGAGACCCGCGCGATCTACGAATGGATGCTCGAGCCCCTGCTCAGCGTCAACGGTGTCGCCAGGTCCAATGGAGCTGCCAATGAGCACTGAGATCGCGCCGACCAGCCGACGACGGGCGCATCGCATGTCAGGCGCAAACAGCTCGCTGCGTGCCCTGGCTGTGTCCGGTCGCACGCGCGGCGGCGCCCTCACCGCCGCGGTCGGAGGCAAGTGCCGCGCTCTTATCAACGCTCTTGCCAACGCGCTTGCCAGCCGCCTTGGCCGGTCCGTGCATATGCCGCAGGCGCTTGCGCCGCTCCGCGCGCGCATCAGCCGGCTCGCCGCCGCGGCCGGCGGACCCGATTGGTCATGGCTGTTGCGGTCCGTGCCAACCGCTGCCGGCCGTTTGCGCGCGGCCGCCGCCTGGTTGGCCGCGGATTGGCAGGAAGGGTCACGCGGCAGTCTCGAGCAGATCTCGGAACGGCTCAATTTCGGTTTTGCGCGCAAGCTGCCGGTGCTGCGACAGACCGAGGCGGCCGAATGCGGGCTGGTCTGTCTCGCGATGGTCGCCTCGTTTCACGGCCTGCGTACCGATCCCGCGGCGATCCGCTCGCGCCACGCCACCTCGAACCGCGGCCTGACGCTTGCCAACATCATGAAGATGGCCTCCCCGCTCGGCCTGTGCGCGCGGGCGGTGCGGCTCGACGTCGCCGACCTCGACAAGCTGCGCCTGCCCGCCGTGCTGCACTGGAACCTCGATCATTTCGTCGTCCTGCGCCAGGTCACCCGCAAAGGCCTGCGCATCCACGATCCGGCCACCGGCGAACGCTTGATCCCCTGGGCCGAAGTCGACAAGGCGTTCTCCGGCGTCGCGCTCGAGCTGTGGCCGTCAACCGAATTCGCCAAGGGCGACGAGCGGCGGCGGATCGGTCTGTTCGACGTCACCGGTCGGATCAACGGCGCGGTCGGCTATCTCTTGAACCTCGTGGCCATCGGCGTGTTGCTGGAGCTGCTGGCGATCCTGGTGCCGTTCTTCACCCAATGGGCGATGGACAACGTCGTGGCGCTCGGCGATTCCGACCTGTTGACGCTGCTCGCCGTCGGCATGACCATCGTGCTGCTGCTGCAGCTGGTGTTCACGACGTTCCGCGGCTGGTTCATCACCTATACCAGCTCGACCTTCAGCCTGCAGTGGAAGTCGTCGGTTCTCGCCCACATGGTGCGGCTGCCGCTCGCCTGGTTCCAGACCCGGCATCTCGGCGACATCGTCTCCAAGTTCCACGCCACCGACGCGATCGCCGGCGCGCTGAACACGATGTTCGTGGAATCGATGTTCGACGGCGTGATGTCGTTCGTCACCCTCGGGTTGATGGCGCTCTACAGCTGGAAACTGTGCCTGATCGCGACAGCGATCATGCTGATCTATGCGGCGTTCCGTGCGCTGCAGGTGCTGCCCTATCGCCGGGCGCTCGAAGAGGGGATCATCGCCGGCGCTCGCCTGGAATCGCATCTGATGGAGACGATCCGCGGCGTGCGCACCGTCAAGCTGTTCCTGCAGGAGGATGGCCGCAGGACCGAATGGCTGTCGCTCGCGGTCGACGCGACCAACGCCTCCGTCCGCACCCAGCGGCTCAAGCTGCTCTATCGCACCGCCAACGGCTTCATGGGCTCGCTGGAGCGCGTGCTGATCTTCTGGCTCGGCATGAAGGCGGTCATCGACCATGAGATGACGCTCGGGGCGATCACCGCGTTCATCGCCTACAAGGACCAGTTCTACGGCCGCGTCACCAGTCTGATCGACAATTTCATCGAGCTGCGGCTGCTCGGCACCCAGGTCGATCGCCTGGCCGATATCGTCCTGACCTCGACCGAGCATCAAGAGCGCGCGCCACGGCCGGAACGCGCCGGCGCGCTGTGCTGGAGCGTCGAATGCGTCGACCTGCGCTTTCGCTATGGCGAATTCGAGCCGATGTTGCTGGACGGACTGAACCTGAAGATCGCGCCCGGCGAGTCGGTGGCCATCATCGGCCCGTCCGGATGCGGCAAGACGACGCTCATCAACATGATCCTCGGCCTGATGGCGCCGACCGGCGGCCAGGTCCTGTTCGGCGGACATCCGATCGATCGGCTCGGCCCAGCCGTGGTGCGCCGGCATGTCGCGGCGGTCACCCAGGACGACATCCTGTTCGCCGGATCGATCGCCGAGAACATCGCGGCCTTTGACTCCGCCATCGACATGGCCCGCGTCTGCCGCTGCGCCGAACTCGCCTGCGTTCACGAGGATATCGAGCGGATGCCCATGGGGTACAACACGCTGGTCGGCGACATGGGCAGTTCGCTGTCAGGCGGCCAGAAGCAGCGCATCCACATCGCCCGCGCGCTCTATCGCGAACCGCGCGTGCTGGTCATGGACGAAGCGACCAGCCATCTCGACGTCGCCACCGAGACCAGGGTGTCGCGCCATATCGCGGCCCTCGGCATCACCCGGATCATCGTCGCGCACCGGCCGCAGACCATCAACTCGGCCGATCGCGTCGTGAAGCTCGATCGCGGCCGCAGCGTCGAGCTGCCGTCGCCACAGCAGTCCCCGGCCTCGCCGCAATGGATTCAGCGGCAAGCCCAATTCAAGCCGATGGAGGTAACTCATGAAAGGCCCGTGATGACGTCTCAAGACGCCTGAACGTCGAAACAAACCATTCCAACAGGAGATCACACCATGCGAGACCAGATCACACTCACGCTCGAAACCGAGCAACTTTCCATCCGCGAACTCTCCCTCGATGAGATGGAGATGGTCGGTGGCGGCTTCGGCTTTCCGCACATCAACTGGGGCGGCATCGTGCACAAGGCCGAATCGGTCGCGAAGACAGCCATCCATAACGTCACCCACCGCAATTGGAGCCAGGTCACGAGCGATGGGGAAACCGGCGGCTTTTGGGGAGGCCTGGTTGGCGGGGGCATCGGGCTCATCGGCGGACCCGAGGGAGCCGGCGCCGGCGCGGCTGTCGGCGGGGTCATCGGCGGCCTGGTCGGTGTGGACGTTGCCCTCGCCCACCAGGACGGCTTGATCGGCTTCGGCTGATGTAACCGCGCAGCCATTGCGATGGGCGATCGGGGTCATCGGAGGTCGACTGCCTCGGTCGATGCGGGAGATGCAACAGAGAAGGCATCAGGGATACCTGACGCCTGAACGTCGAACCAACCATTCAAACAGGAGATCACACCATGCGAGACCAGATCACACTCACCGGCGACACCGAGCAGCCCTCCATCCGCGAACTCTCCCTCGACGAGACCGAGATGGTCGGCGGCGGGTTCAGTTGGGGCGGGCTGGTTCACGGCGTCGAACACGCTGCAGGCAACGTGCTGGGCGCCGCCGAGACCGGATTCGGAGCTATCGCCGGCGGTAAACTGGCGATAGGCGGGGGCAAGCTGGCGGTCAAGCTCTGGAAGACAGTTGAAAATTTCAGGCTCCCCAGACTCCCAGGCCCCGGACCTGAGATCCCCGAGCTTCCCCCCGAAATCTTCTTGGGATGACCTGAAGCCGTGCCCTTGCGCCCCGCGCATGATGGTTCGCGCCGACGTTGCTCCGATCCACCGGACGTCAGGCGCGCGCGTCATCCCCGGCATTTCAATTGAGCGAACCGGTGGTCTGGCGGAGCGCAAGCATCCGCCGGACCGCGGACTATCCACGCGGGCGCGCCGCCGCCGGGTCCGTCAACCGAGCTTGCAGCCATTCGCCGTCACGTAGATCGAATAGAGCGACGTCGTTCCGCAAATGAACAGCCGGTTGAGCTTGGCGCCGCCGAAAGTCACGTTGGCGACCAGTTCGGGAATGAGGATCTTGCCGATCAGCGAGCCGTCGAAATCATAGCAATGGACGCCCTCCGCGGTGCTCGTCCAAACGCGGCCATTCCGATCGATGCGAAAGCCGTCGAACAAGCCCGCCGTGGACTCCGCGAAGATCTCACCGCCCGACAGCGTGGTCCCGTTGGCGTCGACCGTGAAGCGGCGAATGTGGCGCGGACCGTTCTCCTTGTGCGTCGCGCCGGTGTCGGCGACATAGAGATATTTCTCGTCCGGCGAGAAGGCGATGCCGTTCGGACGAACCATATCGGTGATGACTGCGGCGACAGCGCCGGATTTGGCGTCGACGCGATAGACATGGCAGCCGCCGATCTCCTGCTCGGCGCGATCGCCTTCGTAGTCGGTGTCGATGCCGTAGGCGGGGTCGGTGAACCAGATGGCGCCGTCCGACTTCACCACGACGTCGTTGGGTGAATTCAGACGCCTGCCGTTCCACTTGTCCGCAATGACGGAAATCGAGCCGTCGATCTCGGTGCGGGTCACGCGGCGCGTGAGATGCTCGCAGGTGACCAGCCGGCCTTGATTGTCGACGGTGTTGCCGTTCGAATTGTTGGACCGCTCGCGGAAGACCGAGACTTCGCCCGAGGGTTCGACGAACCGCATCATGCGATTGTTGGGAATGTCCGACCAGACGAGATAGCGGCCCGCCGCGAACCAGGCCGGACCTTCCGACCAGCGCGCTCCCGACCACAAGCGCTCGACGCGCACGTGACCGGCGAAGCAAGCCTTGAAGCGCGGATCGAGAACGACGATGTCCGTTCCCTCGACCTGACCATACCACATTCGACCCCTCCCTTTCGTTGTTCATTAGTGAATCCCTGTCCCGGGATCGCGATTGGATGCCGAGCACCCGCAAGACGGAGTCCTTATTCTAATGTCGATCCAAGGCCTACCCGCCCGTACCTCTCCGCATCGCGATGTCGGCCATTTTTGCCAGATTTCGATTCGAATTCTACCGCTGCTTTTTCATTCGGCTTGTGCGCATCGCGCCTTGCGTGGCATGCTAGTCGGGTAAGTGCGCGGGAAGCCCAATTCCCGGCATGCTTAGGGTTGGAAAACGAAACACTCAGGGAGAACAGCCATGAAGTGGACGCTTCGTCTTGCGGGGGTTGCTTGCGGCAGCCTTCTGCTATCATCCGTCAGTGCTTGGGCTGGTCCCAAGATCGTCGCAGGGCCGGGCGCCAATCCCGGCTGCTTCAAGCCCTGGTCGGACCAGACCAAATTCTTCCAGTGGGACAAGAAGCCCGGCCCCTACAAGATCGCCCTCGTCAACGGCTTCGTCGGCAATACCTGGCGGATCCAGATGGTGAAGACCGCCAAGGCCTTTGCCGAGCAGCCGGGCATCAAGGAGAACATCAAGGAGTTCAAGGTCGTCTCGACCGGTACCGATGTCGCGGCTCAGCTCGGCGCCATGGAGGACTTCATCAATCAGGGCTTCGATGCCATCGTCACCATCGCGGTGGCGCCCGACGGCTTCGACCGCATCATCCGGCTTGCCGACAAGAACAATGTGGTGGTGGTGCCGTTCGACAACATCCTCGACACCGACAAGGTGATGATGGTCAACGAGGACCAGAAGGAAATGGGCCGCATGTCGGCCAAATGGCTGATCGATGAATCGGGCAAGAAGGCCGGCGATATCCTCGAGGTGCGCGGCCTGCCGGGCAATTCGGTCGACCGTGACCGCCATATCGGTTTCCGCGAGGTCATGGAAGGCGCCGGCAACAAGTTCAACATCACCGAGGTGGTGGGCAATTGGGACACCGGCACCTCGCAGAAGGTGACAGCCGATGCGCTCGCCGTGCACGGCCATTTCGACGGCGTGTTCACGCAAGGCGGCTCGGACGGCACCGTGCAGGCGATGGTGGCCGCCAAGCATCCTTTCGTGCCGATGTCGGGCGAAGGCGAGAACGAGTTCCGCAAGCAGATTGCCGATCACAATAAGGAAGGCCTCAAGGGCATGTCCTATGGACAGTCGCCCGCGCTGGTCGCCATCGCCACCAAGGCCGCGATTTCGGCGCTGCAGGGCAATATCATGCCGCAGCTGATCTCGATCCCGATCCCGGTCGCGACCTACAAGGATCTCAAGTCCGGCACGAATTACTGGCCGGA
>WNGQ01003377.1_pt1 | contig 16088 bp, 14 predicted proteins | sample 5407661 | NCBI WGS metagenome assembly WNGQ01 (sample SAMN13153382, study PRJNA577476) | soil metagenome | isolation source: 60 cm soil or saprolite under Garry oak tree replicate 2 | place: USA:California | collected 2016-06-15 | reverse complement strand
CAGCCACGATTTACCTGAACAGCGGGGCGTCGGACTTCACCAACCCGGCAAGCTTCAGTCAGGGTACGCCTATTCAGGTGTCGAGTTACCGGCAGACGGCGGTCGTGAACACACTCGACAATACGTTCGTATCCACCAATACCCACACCATTACGGGTGTGGAAACATTCACCCTGAACGGCGTGAATTACCGATTGGGACAGTTCAGCAAGTCGTTCCGCTCGACCTACTCCGGCGTGGTGGGATTGAACCAGCCACCTCTGGTGACGGGCTGGTTCGCCGGGACTGCGGTTGGCATTAAGAACTAGTTCGGTTAGGACGGGGAAACTGGCTGCAGAGTTTCATCCGGGCGAGGGCACCCGTTATCGTCGTGAATGCGTGGGGGTGCCCTTTTCTTTGTGGGCGGCGTTGTCGTCTCGTTGGCGCACGCATCGGCGAGCCGGACAAAAGACTTCCGCCGCCCTCCAAGTCGTTACCACATCGGGTGAGTGTTCTTACTCCGGTTCAGTGACAGGGCTGCTGCGCAGGTGGTGCAATAAGCTTTGCCGTGCGCAAGTCCAGGCCTTCGTTCTCCTGACCACTAGCTGCCACCTCGACCGGCTGGCGCGCCCACGGTGTACGGAAGGTCCAACTCATCCCGGCGCTAAACCCAGTTTGTAAAGCGTGACCGTTCTGGCCCCACACACTAGTGAGAAGCGACGAGTACACCTGCCAACTCCTAGTGATAGAGTACGCAATTCCACCGCCCATATTCAGGAAATTGATGGCTAAGATCTGATCGTGGTGTCGCCAGGTGACATTAGTCGGGGAACGTACGGGAAAATCTTGCGGAAAATCGAGGCCGCTATGCACGATCTGCGAAGCCGCTATAGCCTGCAGCGACAAACGCCGCGTCAAGAAATAGCCAAACTCTGTGTCGATCCGGCTGCGATTGGGCCGGATTCCCAACACGCGCTGCGTTATGGAGTAGCTGTAGCTCAACTGGAAATATCCACGCGGCAGGAAAGGCGCCAGGTTCCTCCCAAGGCTCATACCTACCTGCGCTTCCCACATGTCAATGCCTACGGCTGAGTGCCCGAAATGTTCATAGTGATGGCTGGGAAACACTACGGCCAAGAACGGGGTGAACTGGATTGGACGCTTGACAACGTTGTACCGGAATCCCACACGGAAATCCTGAAGCGCGCCGTGATAGTCGCCATTGTCAATCGGCTTTTGATGGGGAAAGGACCCGTGGTATTTGCCATACCCATAGGGCAGGCTCACGTTGACCGCAAACTTGTCAGTAACCCCATAGTCGAGTTCCTCGATTGCGCGGAAGGCACGAACGTGCCCATAGTCATGCCGCGAGCCGTCGCCGTTATAGTGGTATCTGTTGAACAGGTTCTGATAGCTGAGCGCGGTCTCGCCCTCCCCTTTCGGGGGAACCCAGGCTTGGCCGAGGCCGGTGGCGTTGGCGAACAAAACTACGCACAAGAGCGATAGCAGACGATGCGTGGCGCGCACTCTTGTCTTTTCCCTTCCTCCTGCTATGAAGCCCCGCCGGCCTTGCGCTGTTCACGTTTGAGTTTCGCTTCTGTGTCGAGCTTCGTCTCTAGAGCCTGCTCAATGACGGAGAGGTTCCCGCTGACTTTGTGCGGTGACTTGAGGACATGGTGGTATTGCTTCTCAGCGAGGGAGACTTCCGGCTTTGTCGGCTGGTAGAGTATCGGAACCAAGACCGGTACGCCGGCAGCCGAGGGTACGGCCGGTCCGACGGCGCTCGCGTCTGCAATATCAGCGACCAGGAGGTCGTACTTGCCCAGCCGCAATGCGACTTCGAGTTCCTCAATGTCGCGGACTACTCGAAGTTGGTAACCAGCGCTTTTCAACGCCGATTGAAATTTCGGATCTGCGATCAACTCGGCGCCATGCGTGCCGGTATGCTGGTAAGCGAGAATTTTGGCTGGACGATTTCCAAGCAGGGTTTCAAGACGTATGCCGCGGCCAAGGACCAGGAGCTTGTCTCCGCACCCGTTGGCGGGCACACCCCAACATACAACTAGGCTCACGCCGAGTATGGCAGCCAACGCACGCCTGCACATATGTTCCCCCGTGGGAGCAGAGTACGCTCCGCCGGGTCGTTTAGCAATGTTCAGAACGACTCCATGACTGCTTGCGATTTTGGGCGTGTCGGCTTCGGAGAAGTGAGTGCTACTGATTGCCGCTCGCTGCCAAAATATTTCCTCGAAGTCGGCTTCGGGGACATGTGCGGAAGACACGTCAAACGCAAGAGGAAGCCGTTGGAGCGATCTCCTCTCGCTTTACCGCAATTCTCAATCGCTTGCGGAGATCGCCCGCCCCACTCTTTGCCGCGCAGTTTCACGCGACTAATATTTTCGCCTCTTCCCCTTCGCCGGCAATCCCCATTTGGCGTTGGCCTAATGTCGCTCTTGGGCTCACCAGTGCGTTCTGAGAGCGATCTCGCCATGTTGATCGCAAGCACCCTTTCAACACCCACAGCCTGTTTTCGCTGCGTTTACCGTTTGTGCTCAGGGCAAAATCGAACCCTTTGAACCCCTGGTTTTGGCATAGGGGCTCATTTCAGTTACTAAGTTGTTGATTATAAAAAGCATATGGTTCGAGAGAATGAGACCTGAAGCCATTCGAATAGGCGCCTGAAGCGTATCTCCTGTGCTCGTAATTAATTGATTGTAAATAAGTTGGTCGGGGAGAGAGGATTTGAACCTCCGACCCCCTGGTCCCGAACCAGGTGCTCTACCAGGCTGAGCCACTCCCCGACGGATCGTCCGGTGCGCTGGGCCGCACAAGAGCGAAGAAACCAAGTCAGATTATAACATCGCGACGAGAGCTGCCCCTTTCAGCCGGGCATCTTCAACTCGCGCGGTGGAGTTCCCTGAAAGAAGAATCAAGGTTTCGTCTCACTGCACACATTAGTCACGGCGCCCCCGCGTGTCCGCCTTCGATTAAAACTTTAGTGGGATATGGGAAATCTTTTCCAAAAGTGCTATATATCAGTAAGCAACTAACCGGCGACGCTGCGTTGATACATTTATTTGGGACAAGCATTTTCAATCGATGATAGCTTTCACTTCCAAAGTGCTGTACACGCCTCTGGACAAGATTGACCGGCCTGTGGTGGTCGTAGAGGGCGGATCAATCGTAAGTCTCGTATCACGTGATGACGTGGAAACGCTGCCAGATGCGGGTGTTACAGATTTTGGAGATTGCATTCTGGCTCCCGGACTGGTGGATATTCACATCCACGGCGCCGCTGGTCACGACCTCATGCAGGCAGAAGGAACCGGGCAGGACAAGATTGAGCAATTTCTGGCGCGTCATGGAGTCACGAGTTACTACCCGACAACGGTTACTGCGCCTCTTGACGCGATCCGAGCTGCTCTAGAGCGCTTGGCTGACGCCATTGAGTCTGCAAAGAAGAATGGCGATGATCGCAACGGTCGTGCCCAGCCGCTGGGCATTCATCTGGAAGGGCCTTTTCTGAGTCACGCGCGGCGTGGCGTGCATCCCCCTGAGAACTTGCTTCCTGCGAGCATTAATACTTTCGACAAATTCTGGGAGGCCGCGCGAGGACACATACGTCTGATGACGATCGCGCCAGAGTTGGACGGCGCGCGTGAAGTTGTCGCTGAGGCCAGTAGACGCGGAGTCTGCGTGAGCCTGGGACACTCTGATGCCAAGCTTGAGTCAGCACGGGAAGGCGTAGCCGCCGGCGCCCGGCATGCGACCCATACCTTCAACGCCATGCGTCCGCTCGATCATCGCGAACCGGGGATCCTCGGCGAGATATTGACGAACCGGCATCTCACTGCGGACGTGATCGCTGATGGTGTCCACGTCGCTCCAACCATGATCGCTCTCCTTCTGCAGGCAAAGGGTCCGGAAAATACTGTCCTCATCACGGACGCGATTTCCGCTACGGGGATGCCTGACGGCCGCTATCGGTTGGGATCGCTTGAAGTGGAACTGCGAGATGGTAAATGTCTGTTTGAGGGGAACCTTGCGGGCAGCGTCCTTACCATGGATCGCGCCATCCGCAACGTCATGAAATTCGCTCGGTGGGACTTGCAGCAGACAGTTCGTGCCGCGACGTTGAATCCGGCAAAAGTGACATCCGCGCAGAAGAAGGGAGTTCTTGAGCGGGGAGCCGACGCTGATTTTGTGGTTCTGACACCCGACGGAGGTGTTCGCGCGACGATCATAAAAGGCACAGTTATTCAGTAGCCAATCGAAGGAGATACATGCCAGACAAGGGCGGATTTCCCCATTTCATGCTCAAAGAGATTTTCGAGCAGCCGAAGGCGCTCGAGGATACGATCGCTCCTCGCGTTTCTCTTGAAAGTGCTGAGGTGCGGCTTGCAGAAGAAGTCCACATCAGCACTGAAGAATTGCGCGCGCTGCGACGCATCAATATTGTGGCTTCAGGCACAAGCCGGCACGCCGGTATGGCCGGGCAATACATGTTTCAGGAAATGGTGCAGCTTCCCGTCGAAGTGGATTACGCGAGCGAGTTCGAATATCGCAATCCCATGATCGGAGGCGGAGAGATCACGATCGTGATCACGCAATCCGGCGAGACTGCCGATACCACGGCGGCGCAGCGTGAGGCGAAGAAGAAAGGCTCGCGCACCATTGCCATCTCCAATGTGGTGGATTCAACCATCGCCCGCGAGGCCGACGGTGTTCTCTACACCCATGCTGGACCGGAAATCAGCATCGCTTCCACGAAGGCTTTTACTGCACAGATGGCAGTGTTGTTTGTGCTTGCCGCCTATCTTGCGCAAGTGCGGGAAGCATTGCCCAAAGGTGTCCTTCGCAAATGGATTGGGGAACTGCTTGCGCTCCCCAAGAAAATTGAAGCTGTCCTCAAGTCTTCCGCTGAGTGTCAGCGGCTCGCGGACCGCTTTCACAAGTTCGAGGATTTTCTTTTTCTGGGACGGGCAATCCACTACCCCATCGCCATGGATGGGGCATTGAAACTGAAAGAGGTTTCCTACATTCATGCGGAGGGCTATCCAACGGGCGAGACTAAACATGGGCCTAACGCGCTGATTGATGAGCATCTGCCAGTCGTGATCATCGCTACGTGTGACCGTGACGATGCGGGATCAGTTCTGCGCTACGAAAAGAGCGTCGCCAACATCCGCGGATTCAAGCAGCAGTCCGCGCAAGTGATCGCAATCGCTACAGAAGGTAATACCGAAGTGCAGGAGCTTGCCGATCACACCATCTTCATCCCGCAGGCGCCGGAGTTGCTGTCGCCAATTCTCGAGATCGTTCCGCTGCAATTGTTCGCTTACTATATGGCGGTCGGGAAGGGACTCGATGTGGACCGCCCGAGAAACCTGGTGAAATCCGTGATGCTGGAATAGAACTTGGGAAGGATCTAGTTGGGCTTGCGGTTTTTCCCGTCCGCGTAATGGCGCAATACCGCGGCATCCGTCATTGACTTGTACTTTTCAATAAACGAACCGTCCCTGGCATTCTGAAGTTTGGAAGAGCTCGGCTGTGAGCGGTCCTCACCTTCCGAATCAGTGGTCATGACCTGCACATAAAACCACAAGAAGTGGCGCATCTGGTCGAGGGTTGACTTCAGCACCTCCAGGGACTCGATTTCCGGCAGTTGCGCCAGGGCTTCCATCAACTCCGGGTCGCCGGGCGCTTGCATCGCGGCGCAATTGAGTTCCCGCTGAATCACACGCAAATCTTCCGTCACTCGCAACATGCGCACATGAACATCGTCGAGGTAGTCTTCTTTGGGCATTCTCCACTGCTTTCTGGACGATTCAACATCTCATTCAGCATGGAAAGCTAGAAGATGTCCCATGTGCATGCGCTTTCGTAATTCGAGGGCGGGAGGAGTGGATTCAAGCTCGATCAGGGACGAACGCAGCGGCGAGAATCTGCGGCACTTCGGGCAAACACGCGCCAATACTGGGGTTTTCGACAGCGGAGACCATAGTACGAGTCATTTGCGAAAGCGTAACAAGTCCGAGCCGTCTGCCTCTCGCTCTGGTTGCGGGAATCCGCCCCGCAAGCCAGCACATCGGTAACAAGACGTAAGGCCAGCGATCTCCGTGAGCAAGAACGCACCACGACCGGACAATGGTAACGTTCATCCCACTGCCACGGAGAGCTCCTTCGCACAGCGGATACTATTTGCCTGCGTAGCTGACCCGCCAAATCGACCCCGAACCGTCATCGCTAACCAGTAACGATCCATCTTTCGCCACGGCGATTCCGACGGGCCGGCCCCAAACCTGCCCATCAGCGGTGACGAATCCTGTGAGGAAATCCTGATATTCGCCGCTCGCTTTGCCCTGTCGGTGAAGCGGAACCCGAACGACTTCGTAGCCGGTTCGTGCCGCCCGGTTCCAGGAGCCATGCAGCGCGAGGAACATGTCACCTTTGTAATCTCCGGGAAATTGTCCTCCATCGTAAAACGCGAACCCGAGAGGCGCACTGTGCGGCTGAATCAGGACGTCAGGGGTGATCATTTTCGCACGCAAGTCCGGATGACTATCTTTCAAGCGCGGGTCTTGATGGCCGCCCATGTAGTACCAGGGCCAGCCGTAAAAGCCGCCGTCCTGCACGTGCGTGGTGTAATCGGGAACAAGATTGTCACCGAGCGAGTCGCGTTCATTGGTCGCAGTCCAGAGTTCGCCAGTTTTGGGCTCGATCGCGAGACCGACGGGATTCCGAATGCCGGAAGCGAAGACGCGCAAGCCAGAACCATCCGGGTTGAACTGAAGAATATTTGCGCGGTGAAATTCGTACCGGTGTTCATCCGGATCGTCTACGTTGGATTGGGAGCCGACCGATATGTACATCTTCTTATCATCCGGAGAGAAGGCTACATCGCGTGTCCAATGGCCGTGAGCATTATGCGCGCCGGGAAATATTTCGTTGACAATCGTCTCTGCTTTTCCCCGCGCCTTGAGATCGCCGTTGTGATAAGGAAAGCGCACTATGGAGTCTGTGTCAGCCACATAGATCCATTCCGGATTTGCACCCGGCGGGTAGAAAGCTATGCCGAATGGCTGTCTTAGCCCGGCCACAAAGGTTTCAGTCTGCTGGGGTTTGCCGTCTTTGGTAATCCCGCGAAAGACTTTGATTTCTCCCTTATCGCTCTCCGCGAGGAAGACGTCGCCATTGGGCGCAGTGCGCAACTCGCGTGGTTCATCGAACCCGGTGGCAAACAAATCTACCTTGAAGCCCGGCAGAGTCTTGGGGACAGCGTCCGCGGGGCGCGGATAAGGTTCCGGGGAGTTGTTTGCTGACTTAGTCGCGTTGGGCGCGGGCAAATCGTTGACCGTGAGCTTGTGAACCGTGCCGGGACTCTCTGACTTGTAGTCATAGAACGGCGACCCGCCATTCTGCGCATACAACATTGGGAAGAGAGAAGCGAGAATACCGATCAGGGTGAAAAGAATTGTGCTGTTTTGTTTCATGTCTCACCTTGTAGTCAACAAAGTTTGCCCGACGCCTAAACATCAAGCACTTTCGGCGGGTAGGCCTCGCGGTACCAACGGCATAGATCGCAGCCGAATTCCGGTTGCGTTGAAAATCGCATTGCCCACGGCTGGTGCGATCCCAGTCAGCGGCGTCTCGCCCGCCCCTGCCGACGGCTGGTCCTTGCGATCTACCAGCACGACACCAATCTGAGGAAGATCACTGAAACGAGGGACGCGATACTCCGCCAGACGAGGATTTCGTATGTGTCCATTTTCGAAGTGAATGACCTCGAACAGCGCGCCGCCGAGCCCCTGAACGATCGCCCCTGTAATCTGATTTCTCAATCCTTGCGGATTGATCACTGCGCCACAGTCGAAAGCTTCGACCACCCGGATGACTTTCACGACTTCGCGATCAATCGATACTTCCGCGCAGGTCGCGACGTAACCGCCTTTTTCGATTCCACCCGCAATTCCGAAGCCACTGGTTGGAGAACTCTTCTGCTTACCCCATCCGAACTTGTCAGCAGCCGCTTGAAAGACCGCCCGCAAGCGGTCGCTCGCAATGTTTTTCAGGCGGAACTCGAGCGGATCGATTTTCAGCTCATGCGCGAGCTCATCCATATGGGACTCGCGGACAAAATGATTCGCAGCCGCAGCTAGAGATCGATAGGAGCCTTGGCGCAACGGCGTGTCTGTCGGATGAAATGCAATTCGCTGGTTCTTGACTTCATAAGGAGTACGGATCGCGGCTGGACCAGAATTGTAGTTATCGCACTCCCAGAAAACGAGCGTGCCGTCGGCCTTGGCCCCGCTTTTTATATCAATCACTCCGGCGGGGCGGAAGTAGGCCCAGGTGAACTCCTCTTCGCGTGTCCACACCAGCTTCACCGGCTTTCCCGCTGCTTTCGCCAGGCGCGCCGCTTCGACTGCTGCTTCCCCGGTGTGCTTTCCACCGTACGCGGAACCGGTGTCGGGAACAATCACTCGAACGCTGCTCTCAGGAATGTGAAAGGCTGCCGCCAGTTCATCACGGACGGCGAACGGACGCTGAGTCCCAGTCCAGACTGTGAGTCTGCCGTCCTTCCATTCCGCAACGGCTGCGCGAGGCTCGAGGGGGACATGAGCGATATAAGCGACAGTGTAAATTTGCTGAAGGGTTTTGGCGGCTTCTGCACGGGCCTGCTCTACTGAACCGCTGACGAACTGGTCGCTGCGCTCGACGGGCTGCTCGACCGCATGAGTTTTTAGATAGGCAAAGAGCTCGTTGTCCGATGGCTGCGCAGGCGCGTCCCACTGCACGCGTACCGCTGATGCGGCGCGATCTGCAGTGGTCGTGTCCGGCGCCGAAACGCCGATAAAGTCTCCATCGCGAAGTACTCTGGCTTCCTGGATCCTTTCTGCTTGTGAGGTATCGCAAGAAACCAACTTCGCATGGAACGCATTCGGTCTCACTACTTTCCCGTACAGCATTCCAGGAAGGCGCATATCGGACGTGTATTTGTGCGCGCCAGTGACGAAGTCGCGGCCATCTTTCTTGGGAACGGGAGTTCCCGCGATCCTCCACTTCTCGGCGGGAGTGAGCGGGGGATCCTCCGGGATGACCTTCATCAACTTCTGCCCGCGAGTTAGCTCTGCGTAGGGAACTGTTCGCCCTGACTTGGGATCGCGAATGGCCCCATTCTCGGCGGTCAAGTTCGCGGGATCTGTTCGCCACCGCTCCGCGGCCATTTGGATCAATACGCCGCGGGCGCTCGAAGCCACCTTGCGCAACTGAAGACCCATGGTTGGAGTCGTGCGGCTTCCGAATGTGCCCATGTCGTACGGAGTCAGGTCGGTATCTCCCATGACCAAGCGCACGGAAGACAGGGGAACACGAAGCTCTTCTGCAACCTGCTGACTGAGAGAGGTGCGGATGTTTTGTCCGATTTCGACCTTCCCAGTGAAAGCCGTGACTTTTCCATCTTCATCAATGTGAAGCCAGGAATCGAGCGTCGCGGGCAAGTCATCGTCATTGGAACGAGGGCTGCCTGATTCTTGGGCGTCGGCGTGACCTGCCGCAACGCAGACCAATAGGCCCCCTCCCATGAGTTTGAAAAAATTGCGGCGATCGAGCTCAAAACAATGCGGCAGTCTTGGGACTGCGTCATGCTGCTGTAGTTCTGATTCAGCTGGCAGACTTTGCATTCTTCTTACCCCCGCGTAGCAACGCGGCTAGATGCACAGCTTCCAAAATTCGCTTGTAAATTCCGCAGCGGCAGACATTGCCATCCATGTGACGAACGATCTCCGCTTCGCTGGGATTCGGACTGCGTTCAAGCAGCGCAACTGCGGAGAGGATCATGCCAGGTGTGCAGTAGCCGCACTGAAATGCTTCGGTCTCAAGAAAGGCCTGTTGTACCGGATGCAGACGCTCGCCTCGCGCCAGCCCTTCGATGGTCGTGATTTTCTTCCCCGCGGCGGAACTCACCTGCATCCTGCACGAACGGACCGGCGAGCCTTCAATCAGCACTGTGCAAGCGCCACATTGGCCTTCGCCGCAGCCGTACTTGGTCCCGGTGAGTTCAAGCTTCTCGCGCAACACGCTGAGCAGAGTGTTCTCTGAAGAGACATCCACGCTACGTTCAGCGCCGTTGACCAACAAAGTGAAGGCCATCGCGTCTCCGCATCGTCCTTAGGCCGCGTCTTCGTCCGGATCGGGTATAGAGGATGGCGGATCGCTGGCCGGAAAACTGTCCTCGATGGTTCTGTCGAGGGTCTCCTCGTTCGTGTTGTCCTTATGGTTATTCTTGTCAGGTTGGTGATGCTTTGGCTCAGGCTTCGAGCTTTTTGCTTTTGACGCACGCGGTTGCTTCTTCATGTTAGCTACCTCGCTTCATTGCAAAAGAAGTTCAGGGGTTAGATGGTTTTGGAGGGAGATTGGTCAACCAAAAATATACCCTGACCCCGGGGTCAGAGAGAACTCGTCAACTGACTTGTGGAAGTGCGACCTTTGGCGACGCGTTCTGGTTGAACATACGCCCTCGCGAAAGGGAGAAAAATTAGCTCTTTACTTCAGGTTTGTCGGAAGGCGGTGTCGAAGGCGGATTGACGGCCTGGTCCGCAGGCTTATCTTTCATGCCTTCTTTGAGGGCGCGGAAGCCTTCGCCGATTCCTTTCCCTAATTCCGGCAGCTTCTTCGGTCCAAAGACCAGCAAGGCAATAAAGAAGATGACCAGCAAATGCATGGGTTGAAATAGACCTTCCATGAGGAACCTCCGCGAACAGCGCTAGCAAAACCTTACTGGAGTCATAGACCTACGTCAACCAGCCGGGCCGGAGTACCTACTGATTCTGGCCGGTTTCCCCGTTCTGGCTGTACCGTTTTCTTAACTCCTTATTACTTACGTGACCTAGCCGTGATTACCTTGTCCCGCTATGTTGCTGGGAGCAGATGAGTTCCGGCGGACTTGGCCGGTAATGGAGTTCCCCAGTGCGTAGTAAAGCCCTCATTCTTCTCGTCCTTATATTGTCAGCCGTTTCTTTGTGCCATGCCTCAGATTTTGCGCCTTTGGATTGCACCCACCTGCTGGCGTGGATAGCGGGAGGCACTCCCAGTGACAGCCTGATCAGGATCGTGGAGAAACGAGGAACGGCGTTAGCTCTGAGCCAGAGTGCCGAAATCGAACTCCGTTCAGCGGGCGCGACGCCGAACTTGCTGGCAACGTTGAGCCGCCTCAAACCAGTGCATGCTGATAAAAGTTCCTGCCCCGCATCCCTGGCGAAAGCCGCCGCTCTCGCCCACCAGAAACAGTACGAGCAAGCCGGAGAGATTATTAGCGCTCTGGTGGAAAACGATCCTCGTAACGGAGGGTTGCACTTTGCTCTCGGACACTTGAAGCAGCAGCAGGGTGATTGGGACGGCGCCTTCGACGAATACAGCAACTCCAAAGAGGTCGAGCCTAACTTTCCAGAAGTCCACAATCGCCTGGCTCTGGTGTTTTACCGAGGAGATGATGGCGACAATGCTATTGGAGAAGCGCGCACCGCATTGAGCATGGATTTTCAGGACCCCGAAGCTTACCGAATGCTGGGACTTGGACACTACGTTAACGAGCAGTACGCCGCGGCCATGAATGCTTTTGAAGAATCGTTGGCCAGAGATCCGGAGAATGCAGAAGTCTATTACGAGATGGGTATGGTGGCTCGTGATCAGAAATCAGACGAGCAGGCAATCCAGTTTTTCCGGAAATCGCTGCAATTGAACTCGCAGCTTTGGGAAGTTCACAGCACTCTGGGAGGGCTGCTCGGGCACCAAAAGCACTTTGGAGAGGCGGTCGCAGAACTGAACACCGCCAAACGCCTTGCGCCCAGTGAACCTTCCATTCGCGAGAATCTTGCAAACGTTTACTACGGCAAGGGCGAGTACGATGCCGCCATTGCGGAATACCGCGAACTCTTCCAGCTGAATCCGGGATGGCGTCGCGGTCATGACTCGCTTGCGCGTGCGTATATGGCAAAGAACGAGTACTCGTCAGCGATTGCCGAGCTCAAGCTTGCGGTCCAGCAGGACCCTAGCAGTCCGGCACAGCACCGGGCGCTCGGGCAGCTTCTTCTGGCTTCTGCGCAACAGCAAGATGCAATTCGGGAGTTGCAAATCGCGGTGGAGCTTGATCCGGACTCTGCATCCTCGCACTACTACCTAGGCACCGCGTTGCTGCAGAGGCGGCAACTGGTCCCCGCGCTTAAGGAATTCCAGGAGACGGTCCGGCTAGAGCCTTCCGCAGAGCACCATTATGCGCTGGCTGCCTGTTTGATGAGTTTGGGCCGGGACTCCGAAGCGCTGGCTGAGATGCAGGTAGCAACCCGGCTGGATCCTGAGAAAGCCTTGTATCACGCCAGGGAAGAGGAGTTGCTCCAGCTTATGCATTCGGCGAGCGCCAGGTAGATGCACGACCGTTCATGGACTTACGTCAGGTCAAAGCTTCTGGTAGACGGCACTAGAATCAAGTTGGTTGGGAGATTAGGAATATGGGCAGCTTGAATCCATCCACGGGCTCGGCGAGCGGACACGGTACCGCAGCAGCTCCGGCGCGTCGCGTTGAAAATTTTCAAACAGATTCTCTTGTTCCCAAGCACTGCGGATATGGTCTGCCTTGCACCAATTGCAAGACTTATTACGCATCCGATCTTCCGGCGTGTCCGGTTTGCAAGAATCCGCACCGAGTTTCCCCGATAGAACCGCTGGCAACGTTTGCCCCGGCCGAACAGTTGCCAGATCCTGAACAACTGGACGAGGAGCGCGAGCGCTTCCTGCGCGAGTTTAACTCACAGGTGCTGGCATCGCCGTTGCCCGCGGAGTCGCCAACTCCGGCCCTGCACTGTAACCGGCAGGAGAACCACACTAGCGCCCCCGAGCTGGCAACCATTTGCCAGAATTGTTTCGACCAGCTTCAGGAGCGTGTGGATGTGCTGGAAGCCGCCATGCACATGGATATCCGCGAGGCCGCGCAGATCGTTTACGACGCTGTTTGGGCCGATCCATCCGACCCGAGCAAGACCTACCAGAACGCGGCGCAAGCTTTGCTCATCGAGCTGCGGCACCGTTCTGCTATTCCGCATATCTTCGGACAGTTCCAGCCTCCGACGAACTAATTCTCCGAACCAAACTGCACGACTTTCTTTTTCGCTTCAGCGTGACGAAAAGGTTAAAACAGGGTAGCATTCGCTATATAGCACTCAGCCGACAGTGCGATAGGTAAAATTCCGCCCATTGGAGCGTTTATTTGCCCCGGAACCGTAACGGAATGCCGGCGTATCAGAAAATCCAGAGTGCGGTTCAACGCCGGATTGAATCTGGACGCCTCAAGCCGGGGGACGCAGTAGATTCAGAAAGAGAACTGGCGCGGATTCACCGAGTGAGTCTGATGACGGCACGCCATGCGCTGTCGATGCTGGAAAGAGAAGGCATGGTGCAGCGCCGTCGTGGCGCCGGGACCTTCGTTGCTCCGCCCAAGATTCACTTCAACAAGCTGATGAGTTTCACCGAGCAGATGGGCGGGCGAAACCTTGCTGCTCATTCAAAGGTCCTGCATTGTGGGCCCACCGATGGGGAACCTGAGGTCGCGGCAAAACTGGGGCTTTCTTCCGATGCGCAGCTGTTGAAAATCGAGCGCCTGCGGCTGGGTGCGGATGACCCGTTTGCCATAGAAACCTGCTATCTGCCGGCGACCGAGTTTCCCGGACCAACCCGGGTGCAGCTTGAACGCGGTTCTTTGTTCTCGCTCCTGCAGCAGGATTACGCGATCCAGCTTTCGTATGCGGACGAGGAGATCGATGCTACAGCGGCAGATGCGAGGACAGCTCAGTTGCTTCACGTGGCTCGTGGTTTACCCTTGCTGCGCATGCGGCAGGTTCTCTACTCGACCAAAGCAAAGCCAGTACTTTACGTAATGGGACTTTATCCCTCGGACCGGCACAAGCTTCTGATACGCAGATACCGTTGACCGAGGAGCTGTCGCGCGACCATTTGATTGCGGAGGAACCATGCCTCTCACCTTAACTGACTGGATAGTCATTATCGGTTACCTGCTGGTGAATCTCGCCATCGGCATTTACTATCGCCGGCGCGCGAGCGGCAATACTGAAGATTTCTTCGTCTCCGGCCGCGATGTCTCCTGGTGGTTGGCGGGCACTTCCATGGTCGCGACCACGTTTGCGGCAGATACTCCGCTCTTCGTCTGCGGAGTGGTCGCCCGGCAGGGTATCGCTGGTAATTGGATCTGGTGGGGATTTTGCGTTGGCGGTATGTTGACTGTTTTTTTCTTTGCGCGCTACTGGCGCCGGGCCGAGATTCTTACCGATGTACAATTCGTCGAAATCCGCTATGGGGGAAAGCCCGCGGCCTTTCTACGCGGATTCAAAGCCATCTATCTCGGGCTGTTCATGAACTGCTTCATCCTGGGTTGGGTTACAAAAGCAATGGTCAACATCATTGCCGTGCTGCTTGGCCCGGTCATTGCGGAAGGCCGCGTACTCGACCTGGGGATTCTCGGCCAGCACACGCTCGGCGATCCTCAAAATACTGCCTTGGCAATTTGCGTTTTTGTGCTGATTCCATTCACCGGCATTTACACCTTCATCGGCGGCTTGTGGGGCGTCCTGGTTACTGACCTGTTCCAGTTTGCTCTGAAGATGACGATGATTATCGTGCTGGCCTGGGTAGCGGTGGCGAAGATCGGTGGAATGCACGCTCTGGAAACTCATCTACAGATGATTCAGAACAACGTGCAAGCCACTGGAGTTACTACTTCGAATCCAACCGCGTTTCTTCCTGACTTCCATCTCGGACTAACCAGCGACGCAATTTGGACGCTGCCGGTTTTGACTTTCATTGTCTATCTCGGAATGCAATGGTGGCTGGCGTGGTATCCGGGCGCAGAACCGGGCGGTGGTGGATATGTGGCGCAGCGCATGTTCAGCGCCAGGGACGAAAAGAATTCACTTGGCGCGACTCTTTGGTTCAACATTGCGCACTACGCGCTTCGCCCCTGGCCGTGGATTGTAACTGCGCTGGTGGCGATCGTGGTTTACTCTCCAAACGGCGGGATTCATCCCAGCGCCGCTTTCGTGCAAAATCCCGAGCAGGGATACGTGATGGTGCTGCGCGACTATCTACCCCCAGCTCTTCGCGGATTGATGGTCGCCGCATTTCTTGCGGCTTATATGTCAACAGTCGGAACTCAGTTGAACTGGGGCTGCTCGTACCTGGTGAATGATCTGTACAAACGCTTTATGGTGCGAAACTCCACAGAGCGGCATTACGTTCTGGTCGGCAGGTTGCTCACAATATTGCTGGTGCTAGCGAGCGGTTACACAGCGGCACAATTGAAATCGATTGGAGCAGGATGGGAGCTAGTGTTGGGTGTGGGTTTCGGGACGGGCGCGGTTTACATTCTGCGCTGGTACTGGTCGCGCATCAATGCATGGAGTGAAATTTCCGCCATGCTTGCTGCCGCTGCGGTGACGATTGGACTGAACGGCGTCTCATTCTCCGGCAACGACGCGCTCACGTATGCGAAGAGGACCTTAATCACCGGCGGAATTACTACGATCGCATGGCTGATCGCGACTTTCATAACCCCGGCTGAGTCGGACCAAACATTGATCGCCTTCTACCGACGCGTGCATCCGACAGTTTATGGTTGGAAACGTATCGCCAGACTCGTTCCCGAAATGCCCGAAGTCCGCGACGTGGCAGGCAACGCATTCAACTGGCTGATGGGCGTAGTTCTGGTTTATGGCTGCCTGTTCGGTATCGGCAAAATTATTTTTGGGCAGTGGGGACAGGGTGTGCTGCTCTTGGCGCTTGCCGGAGTCGCCGGATATTTAATTTTCTGGGACCTCTCTCGCCGGGGTTGGGCAACATTTTCGGGAAGGGAAGCGCCGGTGGCTTCTCAGATCGTTGGCGCGGATTAAGGGCGCTCAGGGTCTCAGGGTGTCAGAGAAGGACTTCTGTCGAGCATGGTGCTTTCGCCATAAGAAGTAGTAAAAGCGACTGATGTCGAATCTGGCTCGGATTTCTCCTGTGTAAAAGCAAAGGCGGGGATCTCTCCCCGCCCCGCGAGCCTGGAA
>WNGQ01003374.1_pt1 | contig 16094 bp, 11 predicted proteins | sample 5407661 | NCBI WGS metagenome assembly WNGQ01 (sample SAMN13153382, study PRJNA577476) | soil metagenome | isolation source: 60 cm soil or saprolite under Garry oak tree replicate 2 | place: USA:California | collected 2016-06-15 | reverse complement strand
ATCACGAACACGATCCGACTGCTGAACCTGCCGCCGAGTGTGCAACGCCGGGTCGCGGCCGGCGTGCTGAGCGCCGGTCATGCCCGGGCACTGCTCGGCATCGCGGACCCGCTGGCGCAGGAGCAGCTTGCACACCGCATCGTCGCCGAGGGCCTGTCGGTTCGTGCCGTAGAGGAGATCGTCGCCCTGGGCGGCGACCCGGGGAAGAGCCACCGGCAGCCGGTCCGCCGGCAACCGGTCGCGCCGAGGCTCGCCGATGTGGCGGGCAGGCTGTCCGATGCGCTCGACACCCGCGTGAAGGTCGAGCTCGGCCAGCGCAAGGGAAAGATCGTTGTCGAGTTCGCGTCGCTCGACGACCTGGACCGCATCGTGAAGACCATCTCGCCGGACATGTCGTCTAGCCAGACGGCATAGGTCGGCCGCGGTACGCCTTGTTTCACGTGAAACACCGCAGCGGCCTCACCAGGGCGCCGGCTACTTCGGTCGGCCGCGTGCTGCCGCCGCGCGACAATCCAAGCGGCGGCCCGCAGGCTGGTGCGACGGCCCCAGGCCGCGACGGCCGTACGATGGTGCGGCCGCGCGCAGGTCGGTGCGGCGGCGCGCAGGTCGGCAGAGCCCGTAGGCCGGTGCGGGTGGGGCCAGCGTTGGCGCCGAGCCGGCGCTCAACCGGCTATGTCGGCCTGAATCGAGTCAGCCCCGCCGGCTCCGGCGGGAGACAAGGCGCCCTGCCCACCCGCGCGAATCGCCTCGACGAAGGCGTCGACATCGTCCTCCGTGGTGTCGAACGCCGTCATCCACCGGACGACACCGTCATCCTCGTTCCAGGTGTGGAATGTCCAGTCGCGCTGAAGCGCTCTGATCCGCTCCGGGCTCAGCGCGGCGAAAACGGCGTTGGACTGCACCGGATACCGCACCGCCACGCCTGGCAGCCCGGCTACGCCGGCGGCGAGCCGGGCCGCCATCGCATTCGCGTGCTGCGCGTTGCGGAGCCATAGCTTGTCCGCCAGCAACGCGGTGAACTGCGCAGCAATGAACCGCATCTTGGAGCCGAGCTGCATCTGCTGCTTGCGCAGGAACGGCGCGTCGGCCAAGAACTCCTCGCGCATCACGATGACGGCCTCGGCGGCGACCGCCCCGTTCTTCGTGCCACCGAAGCTCAGTATGTCGACGCAGGCGGCTAGCTCGGAAAGCTCGCAGTCCAGGTACGCGGCCGCATTCGCGAGCCGCGCGCCGTCGACGTACAGGTACAGGCCTTCGGCTCCGCACAGGTCCCTAAGCCGACGCAGTTCATCGAGGGAGTAACAGGTCCCTAGCTCGGTCACCTGCGCGATCTCGACAACCCGCGGCTGGGCGCGGTGCTCGTCTCCCCGTCCCGTCAGCCGGCTGGCGATGAGCTCGGGCGTCAGCTTGCCATCGAGCGTCGCCACCGTCAGCAGCTTGTTGCCAAGAATGCGCTCGGTCGCACCGCACTCGTCGACGTTAAGGTGGGAGGAGTCCGCGCAGATAACGGCCTCGAACGACCGCAGCAGCAGGCTGACCCCGAGTACGTTCGCGGCGCCGCCGGTGTACACGAAGAAGGCACCCGCCGCCCCGAAGGCGGCGCACAGGTCACCGGCCGCGCGCGCCGTCCGCTCGTCTGCTCCGTAGGGGAGGGCGTCACCGGTGTTCGCAGCCGCGATCGCCTGTATCACTTCCAGGTGCGCGCCGGTGTGATTGTCACTGCCGAAGCTCTTGCATCCAGTCACCACCGGCACAGGGTATCGAGGGTCCCGTCGCGTGCCGACATCCGGGCCAGCGGTCGCGGTCGCGCCGAACACCACAGAGTGCGGGGCGAACCTGAGTACCATGGCCCTTAGTACGATGGCACTGCCGAGCCAAAAAGATCTCAGAACCTGGCCCGCTCTCCGTCTCGGAGAACGACCCGCACAGCCCAGTCGCCCTGAGCAGCCCGTAACAGAGGTGCCCGTTGTCGCGCCGCCTTGCGAATATCACGCTGGACAATCTCGATGACCTGCCGTCGCGATGTCGGCGTTGCGTCTTCTGGGAACTGGACCCGGCAGGCCAGGCACGGGCGATGGAAGCTGGCGAGTGTGCGCTGGAGAAGGAGTCCTGGGTATCCAGCATGCTGCTGCAGTGGGGCAGTTGCGGCAAGATCGTCTACGTCGACGGGGTCGCGGCGGGATTTGTGCTGTACGCACCGCCCCAGTACGTCCCACGGTCGGTCGCCTTCCCCACCAGCCCGGTAAGCGCTGACGCGGTGCTGCTAATGACCGCGCACATCCTGTCCGAGTTCTCCGGCGGCGGCCTCGGCAGAATGCTCGTGCAGGGCCTGGTCAAAGACCTGAGCCGCCGGGGGATCAGGGCGGTCGAGGCCTTTGGTGACCTCAAGCCCGACGAGTCGAGCTGCGTGACTCCCGCCGACTACCTGCTCGCGGTGGGCTTCAAGACGGTCCGCCCGCACATTCGCTACCCGCGCCTGCGCCTGGAGGTCAAGACCGCGGTGTCCTGGCGCGAGGACGTTGAAGTCGCGCTGGAACGCCTGCTCGGCTCGATGACGCCGGACCGGCCGCTGCGGTTGGCTTAGCCGGTCCGACGTCGCCCGGTCACTCGGGCCAAGATCCTCAGACGAGGAACTCCTCGAGTTCACGGAGCAGTGCCGACTTCGGCTTGGCACCGACGATCTCCTTCACGACCTGGCCGTCCTTGAAGACGGCCAGGGTCGGGATGTTCATGATCCCGTAGGTCCGCACTACGCCCGGGTTCTGGTCGACGTTCAGCTTCACGATGTCGATCTTGCCGGCGTACTCGGTCGCGATCTCCTCCAGTACAGGCGCAACCTGCCGGCACGGACCGCACCACTCCGCCCAGTAGTCGACCAGCACGGGCTTGGTGCTCTTCAGCACGTCTGACTCGAAGGTCGCGTCGGTTACTGCCTTCGTTGCGGTGCCCACGTTCCGGACTTCCTCTCGTTGCTACCTAGTCTGCTGCGGGCTGCTGAGTCCGCAGGAACTGACGAACTACAATTGCTCGTCGGCCAGCCAGCGCTCGGCGTCGAGTGCTGCCGCGCACCCCGTGCCGGCGGCCGTGACGGCCTGCCGGTAGTGCCGGTCGACGACATCGCCCGAGGCGAAGACGCCGGGTATCGCGGTCTTGGTGGAGGGCTGTTCGACCAGCAGGTAACCCTCCTCGTCGGTGGCTAGCTGACCCGTGAACAGGTCGCTTCGCGGGTCGTGGCCGATAGCGACGAAGATCCCGGTCACCGGCAGGACTGTCTCCTCGCCGGTGCCGACTTCGCGCAGACGCAGGCCCGCGACTCTGTCCTCGCCGATCATTTCGGCCACCTCGCTGTTCCAGGCGAACCGGATCTTGGGGTTAGACATCGCCCTGTCCTGCATGATCTTCGAGGCTCGCAGGCTGTCCCGGCGGTGAACGACGGTCACGGACCGGGCGAACCTCGTCAGGAACGTCGCCTCCTCCATCGCGGAGTCGCCGCCGCCGATCACCGCGATGTCCTGCTCCCGGAAGAAGAACCCGTCGCAGGTCGCGCACCACGAGACACCGTGGCCAGAGAGGCGCTTCTCGCCAGGGACGCCAAGCTCCCGGTAGCTTGACCCGGTCGCGATGATGATCGTGCGAGCCTGGTACACCGAGTCGGCGGTCTTCACGACCTTCGGCGTAGCAGTCAGGTCGACCTCGAGCACATCGTCCGCGACCAGTTCGGCGCCGAACCGCTCGGCCTGCTTCCTGACCGAGTCCATCAGGTCCGGTCCCAGGATGCCGTCGGGGAAGCCAGGGTAGTTCTCGACGTCGGTGGTGTTCATCAGCGCACCGCCGGCCGTCACCGAACCCTCGAACACCAGCGGGTTCAGTCGGGCCCGTGCCGCGTAGAGCGCAGCCGTGTACCCGGCCGGCCCCGAACCGATGACGACAACGTCGCGAATGTCGGTCACTTCTGGCTTCTCCTTCATCGAACTGCACCGGAGTCAACGGAGCGAGTGCCTGCCAGATTCCCGCCGCGCCGGCTGGGCAGGCGCCACCGCGGGGACTGGCAGGCTCAGGGTACGGGCACGTGACCGGCCGGGCAACGACACAGGCGCTGGTGTGCGGGCACGGGCGGGCGAACGTAGCGGGCGGGCGGGCACGGTGTCTCAGCTAGCCGGGATCGTCGTCTGGTAGATCACGTCTGCATGCGATGCCGAGCAGGACGGTCCGACGACCGTGACATCGAAAAGGTCCGCGGCCCTCAGCGACCGGAGCGCGACGATAGCCGCCGGTTTGCCCTGAAACCGCGCAATGGTGACAACCAGGATCTTCCGGCCCGCGTCCACCCGGCCGAGACACCCTTCAAGCCGCGACACGCTCAAGCCTTCGGGCAGCGCTGTCTTGGCATAGAGGCCCGTGGGCGTGGGCACAGCGCTGGCGTTCGGCCCGAACCGGGCGGTGGTGGCAACGTCCTTGCGCACGTTCCGAGCGAGCGAGTCGCGCCGGAAGTTCGTGCTGCTGCTTAGCGCGGTCGTGGTGGCGATCTTGCCTCTTAGCCGGTAATGGAGGCTAACGGGGCGAGACTGGCCCGCTCCGTTGACGAGCGGTCGCGTCGTAGAGCTCGCTCGATGAGCGCCGCTGCCGGCAGGAGCACCGGAGGCCGACCTATTTTGTCCATTTTGCGTAGTGTGCCCGCTAGCTAGCAGGAAGCCGACTCCGGCGACGGCGACGACCGCGGCCGTGCCGGCCAGTCCGCGCAGCACCAGGGGTGAGGACAGCCTTGGCCGCCGGAGCCGCCGAGCCGCCCGGCGCCGCCCGGCTCCCGCGGCACCGGCCGCGACGTCGGCCGCGACGTCGACCGGGCCTGCGGCCTGCTTCCCCGTGGCCGGCGCCGGGACCCTGGCGGCGCGTTCTGCCGACTCGCTCGCGATCGCCATCTGGACACGCTCAGCCAGGGAGTCCGGCATCGGCGGCAGTTGCGTGCGGGCGAGCAGGTTCGAGACGGCGGCGAGGTCCGCGCTGGTGCCCGCGCAGCGGGCGCAGCCGGACAGGTGCGCGTCAATGCTGGCCTCCTTCCGGGCACTGAGCTTGCCTTCCCGGCGCCTGGCCAGGGTCTCGGCTCTGACATGGCGGCTCACTCTTCGTCGTCACCCCCGCTCTGCCCAGGTAGGACGGATCCCGGAGAGAATCGGTTCCGCCCCTCATGCCCGGAATCGGCAGCAGGCCCGCTCCAGCCGGCCACGTCGGCTGGCTGGCGCAGGTGGGCCAGCCGGGGCAGCAGCCGGGCCCGGCCGCGCGCGCAGCGGCTCTTGACGGTGCCCTGAGCGACGCCGAGCACATCGGCGGCCTCGGCAACCGGATAGTCCAGCATGTCCACGAGCACCAGGGCCACCTGCTGATCGTGCGGCAGGCTACGAAGCGCGGCCATCACCTCCAGCGAGATCTCGCTCCCGACCGCGGGATCGGGGGCGGTGCCAGACGCCGCAATCATGTCGAGCAGCCGCTCGTCGCCGCCGGGAACCTCCGGCCGCGCCTTGCGGCGGCGGATGCGGTCCAGGCAGGCATTCACCACGATCCTGTGCAGCCAGGTCGTGACGGCGGACTCACCGCGGAAGCTGGCCGCACGCCTGAAAGCGGAGATCATGGCGTCCTGCAGCGCGTCTGCGGCGTCCTCGGGGTCGGACAGCGTCCGGACGGCCACCGCCCACAGCCGTTCCCTATGCCGCGCAAACAGTTCCCCGAACGCGTCCGGGTCGCCCTCGACGTGCAACCGGAGCAGTTCGGCGTCACCGAGCTCGCCGCGGGCGCAGGCGGCACCGGGGCTACGGCGTGGAGCCGGCGCGTTGCCCAGAGCCTCGCGCCGAGCGGACCGGGGCCGAGCCGTCTGTGAGCTGCCCGGGTCTTGAGATTCCGTCGCCTCTCCCGGTCTGCCTGGTGCCGTGGGTGCCCGCGGGCGTCACCGCTGGGTTTGTGGACCTCGCAGATGTCCCCGGCCTGGCCGGGGCGACCCGGTCCACCTGTCGTAGCTTAGTGGCCAGCGGCGGCGAGGCGGCGCGCCGCCCGGCCACGGTCAGCTTCCCGCGGGAGTGCCCCGGACGGATACGTTGAAGATCTGGGCCTCGAATTTTCCCGAAGCGCCCGGCTGGGGTGGCAGCCGGGAGAACCAGACAACCAGGAACCGTCCGGTGACCGTGCTCGTGATGGGGAAGGTGACCGTCCCCGTCGGGTCGTTCCGGGTCGCGACGGTTGTCATCGAGTCCAGGTTCTGCTTGCTGCGGTCCGCCGAGTTGCCAACCAGGAGCTTGACGTCCGCTCCGGGCTCCGAACCGAACGTGACCGTGACCGAGGCGAACCTGACCGGCCTGCCCATGTCGATCAGCAGGCCAGAACCGGCCTTGAGCTGGCCGAACTCTGGGGTCGCATACCACTGCGAGGTCCAGTCGGTCTTCGGGTTACCATCGATCGCGAGCTTGGCGTAGAGGCTTTCCTCGTTGCCCGGATCGGCCGACACGCTGGTCAGCGGGTCGAAGCCGGTCGCGTAGGTGGGCTGCAAGCTGGTCACGGACGTCAGCGGCGTGCTCCGCCGGGGGTTGGGGTGCCCGGGAGCCGAGCCCCCGCCTCCCCATAGCGTGAAGGCCGCGATCGCGACCAGCGCGAGCACGCCGGCCGCGACGAGAATGCCCTTGGTGAACCGGGACGACAGGCCTGAGCCGGAAAGCCGCCGGTCAGGTCCGCGGCCCGCGCGCCTGGCCGCGCGCTGACCCGGCCTGGCCGGCTCGTCGTACCCGGCTTCGCCATCGGTCGACCAGTCGGTGTCGGCGAGGGCGCCGCCGGCCGGCCACCCGACCTCCGCGCGGCCGTGGATCCAGCCCGTGTCCGGTGTCCTGCTCGCCTGGTCACGCCAGGCAGGCGGCGCAGGCGCGGCCGGCAGCGGGACCGGCGGCAGCGTCGCGCGCAGCGCGCGGGACAGTTCGGCGGGAGTCGTCAGCGGCTGGTCCGACTCTCCGCAATCCAACTGCATGGCCCGGCAGGTCAGGTCGGACAGCGCGAGCGGTATCCCGGCTGTCACCTGGCGCGGGCTGCACGGCTCGCCGCCGGCCACCGGCGCGGGAGGCAGCGCGGGGAACTCGTGCCCCGGCCAGTGACCGGTCAGCGCCGCGTAGAGCAGCCGGCCGAGCCCCTGCGTGTCCCGCACCACGGGCTCGTCCGCGTCGATGCCGGCCAGCGCCGCGTCGATGCCGAGGCCGACGACCTTCACCTCGCCCGTGGGACTCCACCGGAGCGAGCCCGGCGACAGGCACATGTGGGCGACCCCGGCCGCGTGAGCCGACGCCAGCGCCCCGGCGGCCTCGGCGATCATCCTGGCGGCACGGAACGGCTCGAGCGGGCCCTGCATCACCAGGTCGCCGAGGGTCTCCCCGGCGGCCCACTCCATCACGATGTAGGCGTTCTCCCGGTCGTCTTCCACGTCGAACACCTGGGCCAGCCGCGGATCGGTCAGGCGGCTGGCCGCCCGGGCCGCGGTGACCACATCGCCGACCCTGGGGAACCCCGACGCGAACGTGAACACGGTGACGGCGCGGGCGAGAGTCTCGTCGATCGCCTTCCACGCATCCCAGCCAGAGCCCGCGGCGATCCGGTCCTCGAGCCGGTAACGGCCGCCGAGCCTGGTACCTGGCGCGGACGCATACGTGGTCATCGGTCGCTCGCGCCGAGTCAGGTCAGGCTCTCGACGCTTCCTCCTGGTGCCGGAAGCTGGTCATCGGGTCTGGACAATTCAATGATGCGGCACAACATGCCCCGGGTGTTCCGCTGCCACCCTACCGCTCCGCAAACCGTTACCAGCCGGAGACCGAAGGGAGGCGGCGTGATCACCGGGTCCGGCAGCACCTGAGGATCACCTTACCGGTGCAGGCGGGACCGCACCATGCCAGTCAGGTCGGTCACCTCGGTCACCCGCAGCAGCTTCGAGAACACCAGGTAGAGCAGCAGCGCGCCGGCCCCGCCGACGAGCACCACGATCGCGGCGTAGACCTTGGACGTGGAGAACACCGTGGTCACCGTCACGGCGACGGCCAGGGCGAACGCCGCCGCCGGAACCGCGGCCGCGTGCATGCGCACCAGGCTGCTGCTGATCTGCCTCCCGGCCAGTCCGCCGATCCGGCGGCTCAGCACCCACCAGGCGCACGCGCTCCCGACCAGGTTGGCGAGCCCGAATCCGGCGCCCAGCGCGGCGACCACCTCGCTCTTGGGGAACAGCGCGAGCGCGAGCAGGTTCGCGCCCACGTTCGCCACCATGGTCACCACGCCGATGAGCGCCGGGGTCTTGCTGTCGTGCAGGGCGTAGAACACCCGCAGCAGCAACTGGAACAGCATGTACGGCATCAGGCCGAGCGAGAAGATCGCGAACACCAGCCCCAGGTACCTGGCGCTGGCGTCGCTGTTGTTGCCCCAGCCGAGCAGCACCTCGGCGAGCGATGGCCCGAGCACGGCCAGGACGAGCGCGGCCGGGGCGACGATCACCGAGCCGAGCCGCATGCCGGTCGAGAAGTCCGACCGCACCAGGTCGTACCTGCGGTCGGCGGCATTCGCGCTCATCCGCGGCAGCAGCGCCGTGATCACGGAGATCGCGATGACCGCGTAGGGCAACTGGAACAGGAGCCAGGCGTAGCTGTAGGCGGAGAAGCCGGCGCCCACGTTGTTCGTCTGCGCCGCGTTGCCGGCGGTGCTGGCAACGCGCGCCGTGACCAGGAAGGCGACCTGCGTGGTCGCCACGTAACAGAACATCCAGCCGGACATCCGGCCGATCTCGGCGGCCTCGGCCCGGCGGAAGTCAAACCGGGGCCGCCAGCGGAAGCCGACTCGCCGCAACGCGGGCACGAGCGCGGCCGTCTGCGCGACAATGCCCAGCGTGGTGCCGATGCCGAGGAAGGTGACCTCGAACGGCGTGATCGACTTCACGGTCTGGTTCACGCCGGCGATGACCATGAAGGCGGCGGTGACCAGGATCACGACGACGTTGTTGACGACCGGGGTCCACATCGGCGCGGCGAAATGACCCCGGGCGTTCAGGATCGCGCCGGCCAGCGAGCTGACGCCGTAGAAGAAGATCTGCGGGACGAAGAAGTAGGCGAAGATCACCAGGATGTGCTCTTCGTTCGGGCCCGCCTGCGCATCGTAGAGCCGGGCGATCGGCGCGGCGGCGGCCGTGGCCACCAGCGTGATGCCCAGGAGCACCAAGGTGACGAGCGTGAACATTCGCTGGTCGTAACTCTCGCCGCGATCGTGGTCCCGCTTGGCCGCGTTCACCAGCAGCGGGACGATGACGGAGGTGAGGATGCCGCCGATGGCAAGGTTGTAGACGGTGTTCGGCAGCGTGTTGGCGTAGTTGTAGGAGTTGGCGAGCGCCATCTGGCCGATGGCGGGCACCAGGATCAGCGTTCGGAGCAGGCCGGTCACCCGCGAGGCCAGGGTGCCGAGCGCCATCACGCCGCTGGAGCGGACCAGGCTGGTACTCGCGGCCCGGTCCTGCCTGGCCGGCCCGGCTGCTCCCTGTCCGGCTGGTCCCTGTCCGGCTGGTCCCTGTCCGGCTGGTCCGGGCACGATGGGCATCGGCTGGGTCACGCCGGCCTGGGTGGCTCTCGCCTGGGCGGCTCGCAGCCTGGCCCTGATCAGCTCGGCCACGCTGAGTTCGCCTTCGGTGCTCACGCCGTAGCCGCCGGCCGGTCCGGCCTCGCCGGATGACGGCACGTCGGCGGGATACGGTCCGGTACCTGGCCCGGCATCGCGGTTCTGCTTGCCGCGCGCCCGGCCGAAGCCGGGTATGAGGCCGTCGGCCTTGCTGGCGCGGTGCGCACCCGGTGCCCGGCCGCCCGGCTGGCGGCGGTGCTGGCCCGCGCCGTTCTGCCCGCTGCCGGAACGGAGTCCGTCGCCCTCGTCGGCACCGCCCGCGGTCGGCCTGGCCTCGGATCCTCGCGAGCTCATCTGCGCTCCTCAGTGGCTCGTCTATGGGGCGCGGCTGGCTCCTGGTCGGTCACCGAGGGACCAGCAGACGTCGGTTCGGCTCGGTCATGACCGACGCTATCCGTATGTTCGGGCCGATTACCCCGATCCGGGAAACCTCGGTACGGGATCGTGGCCCCGCCCGGAGTACCCCTCGCGGGTCCGGGCCGTGCCGCCCGCGAGTGATCAGCGAGCGGCCCGGCGGACAGGTCCGTGGCTAGCTCGGCGGCGGACCGCTCCGCGGGGGACGCCTCCTCGGCGGACAGCTCGCCGGGGGACAGCTCGCCGGGAGGTGGCGGACGGCCGTGCCTGATCGCCTTGAACGCCGACGCGAGGACGAACACGCCGAGCGCCACCGCCACGATGACCAGAGCGACGGTGCCGAAGTCGGTGGGATGAACCAGGATGAGCACCGGGTAGGCCGGGAGCGGACGGCCTGCCCGCCGCGAGTCCTTGGGCGCGACGAGGCGCAGCCGGATCCGGCCCTGGTTCGCCGTCACGTGCACGGTCAGCTTGACCGAAGCGGAGCCTTCCTCCGGGATAGTGATCGAGGCCGGCGCTCCGGTCACCTTGGCCTTGCTCGTCCGCACGAGCAGCCCGACCGAGACCTGGTAGCGCAGGTTGTTGTGTATCACCACGTTTACCGGGCTGGTCGTGCCGCCGAACGTGACGTGATAAGGCGCGTGCCTGGTGCCGCCGCGGATCGACACCCCGTGGAGTTGGCTGCTGACGTAGCGCCTGGTCCTGGCCAGCATAGCCGTGGCCTGGTTCGCGGCCTTGCCGCGCCAGGCCGACGACGCGATGCCGGACACGGCGCGGTCAAGCTCAGGATCCGGGTTGACCCTGATCGACTGGAGCAGCGCGATCTGGTGGTCCAGCGCGGACACGCCGCGCAGAAGCTGCCTCGAGTGCTGGCCCGTCGGCCCGGGCTGGGTGATCTTCTTGTACACGTGCTCGGGTTTCATCGCCACGAGCTGGCCCGCTGTCGACGGCTTCAGCCACGGCGCGTGCACGGTCTCGGCGAGCAGGTCGCTCGCGAGGCTCCTGGTCGGGTTCCAGCGCCGGGGCGGCGCGACCACGATCGGCCGCGGGCTGGCCGGTGCCTCGGCGGCGATCATCGCGGTCTGCGCCAGGTAGAGCTGGCTGACGCTGAACCGCGCCCCCGGGCTGCGCGACGAGGTGAGCTTGGACCGCAGCAGCGCCGTGATCGATCGGTCGGCCAGCAGGATCTGCAGCCGCTTGCCGATCTCGGTGAGGGTGGTGGTCACCGCGCCCGGCGTGTAGCTGACCGGCGAGGTCGGCGGCGCGGCCAGCACGACCGTGCTGACGTGCGCCGCGGGCGTGGCGAAGTAGTTGAGCAGGGCGTCGCTGGCGGTCCCGCCCGGCGGCCACGCGATGGCGGCCAGGTGCCGGCGCCCGGCCGGGAGCGGGGCGGGAACGGGCCCCCGCCCGAGTATCCGGTGCGCGGCCTGATCGCCGTCCGCGCTCGAGCGGCGCAGGTCGGCGCCGCTGCGCTCGACCAGCGCCGCCACGTCGACGTCCGCGTACGGCGTGGCGAACACCGGATGCCCGGCCGTTTCGTTCTGCAGGCCGGAGAGCCAGCGCGCGGCGTACGGGCTGGCCGCGTGCTGGGTGCCGGGACGGCACGTAGCCGGAGCGCCGACCGGGTACGGCTGCTTCATCACGCGCACGCTGTCGAGCAGCGCGGGGTCGATCGCCCAGGTCAGCCCGGCGCTGGCCGCGTACCGGCCGCCGATCGCCAGCAGGTAGCCGAGCCGCCCCTTCGGTGCGATGCTCGCCGCGAGCCGGTTGTCGGTCAGGCCGGCGCAGGCATCCTGATGCGGGGTGTCGATCAGCGGCCAGATCCAGGAGATCGGGAACGGCCGCGGCCTGGTCTGGCCGGCGCAGCTAGTCGGCTGCGCCGGCCAGTACGGCAGCGGCACCGGCTCCGTGGCCGACTGGTAGGCCGCGTCGATGACCTCGGCGGTCAGCGGATAGACGCCGAAACAGCTCAGGCCGAGGCTGCTGGCGGGAAGGCTAACCTTCCACCGCCAGCTCTGCCCGGCGTCCAGAGCCTGCCTGGTCGGGTCCTGGATGCTGACCTCCGTCTCCGTCGACGGCGTCTCGGTTCGGGCGGCGAAGTTCGCCAGGTCCAGCCGCGACGCCAGCTTCGTCGCCGATGCCAGCAGCTTCACCGACAGCCCGCTGGCCGGCGAGCCCGACAGGTTCCTGACCAGGCCGGTAATCGTGACAGTGTGGCCCTCCCGCACGTACGGCGGGCTCACCGACGTGACGGTCACGGCGAGCGGCGCGGTGACCGACCCGGCCGTCGCGGTCGCAGCCGCCTGCCCCGCGGTGGCTGCCTGAGCCGCCTGTGCGTTGGCCCGCTCGGCCAGCGCGGGTAGCAGGGCGCAGAGCCCGGCGGCCGCCACGGCCGCCCCCGCGCGCACCTGGCGGACCAGGGCTCGTCCCGCCCCGGATCTGCGGGACGCGCCCGGCCGCGCCGCCCGGCCCGCGGCTGGTGCCTGGCCAGCGCGGCGCCTGGCTGGGTGCGAGCGGGTCATGGCGGACATGCTATTCCCCAGGTCGTCCGGATCAGGTCGATGCCGTCTGGGCAGCCCGGCTTCCGGCCTGGCCGGCAGAGCGCCTACCCTCGATGCCCGTGCACGATCCCACTGCCATGACGCCGCAACAGCAGCGCGCGGCTAGCGCCCTGTTGCGCTCGGCCCTGTCCTCCGGCCTGAGCCGCGCCAACGAGCTTGCCCGCATTTTCGCCCGCCACGGCCACGAGCTCGCGCTGGTCGGCGGTCCCGTCCGGGACGCGTTCCTGGCCCGGCCGCACAACGACCTGGACCTGGCGACCGACGCGCCGCCGGAACGCGTGCTGGCGATCACGGCCGACTGGGCCGACACGACGTGGCCGGTCGGGATCAAGTTCGGCACCGTCGGCCTGCTCAAGGGCGACACGCAGTTCGAGATCACCACCTACCGCAGCGAGCATTACGAGGGCACCTCGCGCAAACCGGAGGTCAGGTACGAGACGTCGCTGGTCGCCGACCTGGCCAGGCGCGACTTCACCGTGAACGCGATGGCGGCCAGGCTGCCGGCGATCGAGCTGGTCGACCCGTTCGGCGGGCTGACCGACCTGCGCGACAAGATCCTGCGCACGCCGGGCCTGGCCGAGGACTCGTTCAACGACGATCCGCTGCGGATCCTGCGCGCCGCCCGGTTCGTGGCCGAGCTCGGCCTGCGGCCGACGCCCGAGGTCAGGGCCGCGATGACCGCACTCGGGCACCGGCTGGACATCGTGTCAACCGAGCGGATCGCCGTCGAGCTCGAGAAACTGCTGCGAGCGTCCCGGCCGGGCGGCCCGTCGGCCGGGATCGACCTGCTGGTCCAGACCGGCGTGGCCGAGCACGTCCTGCCCGAGATCGGAAGGCTCCGGCTGGAGGTGGACGAGCACCACCGGCACAAGGACGTCTACCGGCACTCGCTGACCGTGCTCGGCCAGGCCATCGAACTCGAAGAGCGGTACGGTCTCGAGCGGGACCTGCGGCTGCGGCTCGCCGCCCTGCTGCACGACATCGGCAAGCCGAACACCAGGTCGCTGCTGCCGGGCGGCCGGGTCGCCTTCCACCACCATGACATCGTCGGGGCGAAGCTGGCGCGCAAGCGGCTGGGCCAGCTCCGGTTATCCAACGACGTCACCGCCGACGTCGCGCGGCTGATCGGGCTGCACCTGCGGTTCCACGGGTACGGCACGGGCGAGTGGACCGACTCCGCCGTCCGCAGGTACGTCACCGACGCGGGCCCGCTGCTGTCCAGGCTGCACGCCCTGACCAGGGCCGACTGCACGACCAGGAACAAGGCGAAGGCGCAGCGGCTGGCCCGCAGCTACGACGCGCTCGAGCAGCGGATCGACCTGCTCAGGGAGCAGGAGGAGCTGGACAGGATCCGGCCGGACCTGGACGGCAACGAGATCATGGCGCTGCTCGGCATCGAGCCGGGACCGCTGGTCGGCCGGGCCTACGCGCACCTGCTCGAGCTGCGGATGGAGCACGGCCCGCTCGGCCGCGAACGAGCGGTTCAGGAGCTGCGGCGCTGGGCCGGAGCCGAAGACATCGCTGTCCCGCCGGCCTCGCCCGGTCGGCCGGATGACGGCCGGCGGACGACCCAGTAGCAGCCTGAGGCGATGACATAGCCGGCCGCCACGCCGGCGATGATCGCGTAAGACTTGCCGTCCAGCGGCATGAACAGCGCGCTCAACGCGGCCCCGATCACGAACGGGACGTTCGACATCATGTCGTAAAAGGCGAATACCCGGCCGCGGTAGCTGTCCGCCACTTCCTCCTGCAGGATGGTCACGGCGCTGATCGCCACGCTCTGCGCGGCGAGGTTGACGCTGAGGGTCACGATCAGGAACCCGATCTGGGTGAAGGCCGGGCCAAGCGCCCCCGTGACGATCCCGGCCCCGGCGAATGCGACCGAGATCCACGCGTACTTGGAGATCCGCGCCGTCGCTGGCGGCGTGACCAGTGCGGCCGCGCCGTAACCCACCGCGCCTGGAACGACCACCATCGACGAGAAGTGGCCGAGCGCCACGTTGGCGTTATGCGCATAGAAGTAGTTGCGATAGAGCAGGATCGCCATCAGGAGCAAGATCCCGTACAGGAACTTGCTGGCGCCGATGGCGCCGAGCGTCGCCGTTGGCACTCGCCGCCGCAGCACGTACCGGACGCCGGCCACCAGCCCGATCGCCACCGATGTCAGCGCGGCGGTGATCGCGGCGAACTCGGCTCTGCCACCGACTCGCGCGGCCTCCGGGTCCCTGTCCGGGCCGAGCAGGTCGCGGCGCATGGTCGCAGCGGCGGCGCTGGCCAGCAGGTAACAGCAGCCGGCCGCCGCCAGCGTCATCGCGGATCCGAGCTGGCCGCCGCCGGTCAGCACATGCACCCCGATCGCGGCCAGGCCGCCGATCGCCGCCATAATGCCTCCGGCGGTGGGCGACACGCCGTTGGCCATCACCAGCTGGTCCTCCGGCACCACGTGCGGCAGCGCGGCCGATAGCGAGGCGAGGAAGAACCTGTTGACCCCCAGCACCAGAAGCGCCGCGGCGTACAGCGGCAACCCGCTGACCCCCGAGCCGACCAGTGTCGCGGTCAGCGCGACGAATGCGGCGCGGAGGACCGCCGACCAGAGCAGTATCTGGCGCCGCGACCACCGGTCGATGAAGACCCCGGCGAACGGGCCCACCAGCGAGTATGGCAGGTACAACACGGCGAAGGCGGCCGCCCCTGAGGCAGGGTTGGGGTAGGTGGTGGCGTTGAAGAACACGTAGCCGCCCAGCCCGGCGGTGAACACGCCGTCGCCGGCCTGTGAGATCAGCCTCGTGGCGAACAGCCGCCGGAAGCCCCGGCTGCGCGTCACCGTGCGCAGGTCGCCGATGAACGACGACCTGGTCCGCTCGGCAGCGCTCCCGGTCAGCCCACCACGATCATCGTCTGTCGACTGGCCCACCCGATCAGACTACGGCCGGAGCCGGCACCAAGAAGTTCGGGCCGACCGCGAACACGCTGTCACGTCAGGCAGACCGGCCAGGCCGCCTCAGCGGTCGAGTTCGCCGCGGATGAACTTCTCGACCGCCTCGCGGGCGACGTCGTCGCTGTACTGCTCGGGCGGCGACTTCATGAAGTAGGACGAGGCCGAGACGACGGGCCCGCCGATGCCGCGGTCCTTGGCGATCTTCGCGGCCCGGACCGCGTCGATGATCACGCCGGCCGAGTTCGGCGAGTCCCAGACCTCGAGCTTGTACTCCAGGCTCAGCGGGGTGTCGCCGAACGACTTGCCCTCCAGCCGCACGTACGCCCACTTCCGGTCGTCCAGCCACGGCACGTGGTCGGACGGGCCGATGTGCACGTCGGCCTTGGCCATCTCGTGCGTGATCTGCGAGGTGACCGACTGGGTCTTGGAGATCTTCTTGGACTGCAGGCGCTTGCGCTCCAGCATGTTCATGAAGTCCATGTTGCCGCCGAAGTTGAGCTGGTACGTGCGCAGCAGCTCGACGCCGCGGTCCTCGAACAGCTTGGCCAGCACCCGGTGGGTGATCGTCG
>WNGQ01003662.1_pt1 | contig 16098 bp, 14 predicted proteins | sample 5407661 | NCBI WGS metagenome assembly WNGQ01 (sample SAMN13153382, study PRJNA577476) | soil metagenome | isolation source: 60 cm soil or saprolite under Garry oak tree replicate 2 | place: USA:California | collected 2016-06-15 | reverse complement strand
CCCTACGAGAAAGGAGTGCTGCTTTATCGCCCGCTGGCGATGGCCAGCTTCGCGGTGGATTATGCGCTCTGGGGAAACCATCCATTCGGCTTCCACCTCACCAACCTGCTGATAAATGGGACGAATGCTGCATTGTTGTATGTTTTGCTGGCCAGATTGTTCGGGGCCATGCCTGGCCGAAGTGGCCCATTAGCTCTGACCTTCTGCGCATTGTTGTATGCGTTCCATCCAGTCCATACCGAGGCGGTGAACATGGTGGTAGGCCGCACCGAACTGTTGGCGGCCATGTTCGGCCTGCTGACGTTCATTTGCCATTTGAACAATTGGAAGGCAGGCGCAGTGGTCTGCTTTTCGCTGGCGCTGCTCTCGAAAGAAATCGCCATTACCATCCCCTTGATGATTTTCGCCTACGAATGGTTTTTCGGCTACAACCTCAGCCGGCCGGCAAGACAGGGAGAGGGGAGAGAGCAGAGGGCAGAGGGCAGCCCCACCAAGGACGCGCCTCTGTCTTCCCTCTTCCCTCTTCCCTCTCCCCTCTTCGGTTCTGGGGCAGGGAGCTTGGTCGCCAGTGTCTTCGCAGGTCCGGCGCAGAAATACCTGATGTATGCCGGCGTGCTGGGGCTTTATTTGGCAATAAGATTTGCCGTCTTGAGGACCCCTTTCATCGACTGCGGACGCTGCTCAGGGGGCTGGGCTACTATCTGAAGCGGGTGGTGGCGCCTTATCCGCTGACACCGGATTACAGCGATGTGCCGCTGCCGCAGTCGGCGGTTGAGCCGTGGGTACTGCTGCCGTTCATCGGTATTGTTGCGTTGCTGGCAGCGGCTTGGAGACTGAGGCAAGCCGCCCCTGGCGTAGCCTACGCAGTTCTCTGGCTCTTCGTAACGCTCTTGCCGGTATCGAACATCATTTCCATCGGCGCTTTTTTGGGCGAACGCTTCCTTTATTTACCCTCGGCGAGCCTGGCTTTCCTGGCGGCGGGTCTCTTTAGCCTCGCCTCTGCCGGGAGAGGGAAGAGAGCAGAGAGTAGAGGGCAGGGGGCGGCGCTGCGGCTCGGCCTTCCCTCTCCCCTCTTCCCTCTTCCCTCTTCCCTCCTCGGCTGCGTTTTGGTCGCAGCCGGTTTTGCTGCCCTCACGTTCAACCGGAATTTTGACTGGCGCAGCGCCGGCACTTTGTGGGCAAAGGTCCAGGCGCGGCAGCCGGGCAATCCACGCGCCAATTTTCATCTGGGAGTGCGGGCTGAAGAGGCCAAAGATTTCCAACAAGCGTTGGTCTTTTACGAGAAGGCGATCGAATTTAATCCCAACCACAACTGGAATCCGGACCGCAAAACGATCGCGATGGTCAAAGAAAGAATCTCCGATATTTGCTATAACCTTTCTTTGAAACTCTACAACCAGGGGCAGTTGGCCCAGGCAACCGACTATTGCCGGCGTTCATTGCAGAACAACGACAAAAACGCCCGTGCCCACGTCATCATGGGCAACCTTTACGTGCAGAACAATGATTTCAAGAAAGCCGTTGACTGCTACGAAACCGCGCTCAAACTGGATCCGGACTTGTTCGAAGCCAAGGAAAACCTGAAACGGGTCAAAGCGGCGCTCCAATGAGTTCCGGTTCGCACGGTTTGCGCAAACGGCGTGGCAGCGCGGCGTCGGCATCCAGGCGGACATGAAAACTTCAAGCACCAAACTCCAAGCACCAGGGAAGCCACAAGCTCAAAGCTTCAAGTGCCCGCCTTTAAAAATTGGAGTTTGGAGTTTCCCTGGAGCTCGGAGTTTGAAGCTTGAAGATTTGCAAACGACTCTTCTGGCAATAAAGTCCTGCCGGCATGATCAACATCATCGAGCTGATTTTGGGCCTGCTGGCGGCGGTCGCCGGGCTGGCGCTGCTCGGCAGACGGCTCCCCGTGCCTTTGCCCATTTTGCTGGTGATCGGCGGATTGATGCTCGGGTTGATTCCCGGGCTTCCGCGAGTCGCCCTGGATCCGGAACTGGTGTTTGTTTTTTTCCTGCCGCCACTGCTCTACCCGGCAGCATTGTTTACTTCCTGGCGCGACTTCCGCGCCAACCTGCGCCCCATCCTGTTGCTGGCGGTCGGACTGGTTCTGTTCACGACCGCCTCCGTCGGTTTTCTGGCGCACTATTTCATCCAGGACTTGCCGCTGACGGCTGGATTTGTCTTGGGCGCGATTATCTCGCCGCCTGATGCCATTGCCGCGACGGCGATTGCTGAACGGCTGCGCGTGCCGCGCCGCATCGTGACCATCCTGGAAGGCGAGAGCCTGGTGAACGATGCCACGGCTTTGGTTGCTTACCGCTTCGCTCTAGCGGCGCTGGTCACCGGCTCATTCTCGCTGGGCAGCGCAACCGGCCACTTCTTCATCGTGGGCCTCGGCGGAATTCTTATCGGCTTGATCGTCGGCTGGCTTGCTGCGGTGATTCAAAAGCCCATTGATGATCCGCCGATTGAAATCACCCTTTCACTGCTGACGCCATTTGCCGCTTATTTGCCTGCGGAACAATTGGGCGTCTCCGGCGTGCTGGCCGTAGTGACCGCCGGTCTGTATCACGGTTGGCGCATTCCTGAGATCACGACCTCACGCACTCGGCTTCAGGCCGGCCCGGTTTGGGAAATGATCGAGTTCCTCTTGAATGGGTTCATATTCATCCTCATCGGGCTGCAACTGCCTGAGGTGCTGCGTCATTTAGCTGGCCGCTCCATTTCTCAACTCGTCTGGTACGCCGTCCTCATCAGCCTGGCGGTGATTCTGATTCGTATTCTGTGGGTTTTCCCGGCATCCTACCTGCCGCGGTTGCTCTTCAAACGAATCCGTCAACGTGATCCTTATCCCGCCTGGCAACACGTCGCGGTGGTTGCCTGGACCGGCATGCGCGGGGTGGTTTCGCTGGCTGCGGCTCTGGCGCTGCCGCTCACGCTGGGAAACGGCTCGGCCTTTCCCGGTCGCGACCTCATTCTGTTCCTGACGTTCATCGTGATTCTCGCGACGCTGGTCGTGCAGGGCTTGAGTCTGCCACCGATTATTCGCTGGCTCGGCATCGAAGATGATCGCACGGCAGAAAAGGAAGAGCGCGGCGCGCGGCTCAAAGCCAATCAGGCCGCCTTGGCCCGGCTCAGCGAAATCGCCAAATCACAATCCATGAATGCCGACACCCTGCAACGGTTGCGGGTGGAATACGAAGACCGCATCCGCCAATTGGAAGTTTGCAAACCCAACGATACGGAGGTTCCGCACGGGCTCTTTTCTTCAGATTACGAGCAGTTGTCGCACGAGACCCTCCAGGTGGAACGCAAGACCATTCTCCAACTCCGCAACGAGCGCGTCATCAATGACGAAGTGTTGCGTCACATCCAGCGCGACATTGATTTGGCCGAAGCCCGCCTTGGCCAGCCAAACCGGGCGTAGGACAGGATCCGGCTCGCCTCTCGGGTGCGCTGCTGCCTGAAACGCTGAAACGCTGAAACGCTGAAACGCTGAAATTCGATATATGAACCTGGAAACCTTTCAGCGTTTCAGCTTTCAGCGTTTCAGCTTTCAGCTTGAGCTGCCCCAGCCTTGCGCCACTCGCTGCGCCAGCCGTTCCAGCCAAAATGCCGGTTTTGCCTTCGATTGTTCGACTGTTGTCAACCGAGTCAAGGCGTGGGTCTGCGTGAAGGCGCATAGCTTTGAGGCGCTGGCCCCGATGGTCCCCGTCAGCCCAATACATGGAATGCTCAGCTCCAGACAGCGCTGCGCGATTTGGCCCACGCCCTTGCCCATGAGGGTCGAGTCATCTATCGTCCCTTCACCGGTAACCACCAAATCCGCCCAACTCAGGTGGCGGGCAAGTGCCGCGTGGCGGCCAAACAATTCAAACCCAGGTTCCAACCGCGCGCCCAAGAACGCTGCCAACCCAAACCCCAGCCCGCCTGCGGCGCCCGCCCCAGGAAGGCGCGCGTATTCACGCCCGGCTTTCTTTTGGACGACGCTTGCCAAATGGCGCAGGCACCCCTCAGCCAGTTGGAAGTCTCCCTGGCGCAAGCCTTTCTGCGGGCCGTAAACGCGGGTCGCGCCGCTGGGTCCGAGCAGTTCGTTTTGCACATCCACCGCCACCAACAGCTCGCGAAACCAGCGCCGACGCCTTGGGGCGTGGATTTGGTTGAGCTTGTGCAAGCCTGTCCAGTGTTCAATGGCCTTACCGTTGCGGTCCGCAAACTCCCAGCCCAACGCGCGGGCCAAACCAAATCCGCCCTCATTGGTTGCACTGCCACCGATACCCATCAGACAGCGGTTGGCTCCCTGTGCCCCTGCCGCTTGCAACACCGCCGCCAGGCCGAACGTATCCAGCTCGAATGGATGAAAGTGTTTCGGCGGCAAGAGCGCCAGACCGATGACCTCGGCCGATTCGATGATGGCCGTCCGGGTTTTGGGTTCCCACCACCACTTGGCCTTGCGCGAGCGATGGGCCGCATCAACTGTTCGGATGGTTTGAACCTGGGCGCGGAGCAGTTTGCTGATAACTTCGCCAAAGCCATCGCCGCCGTCGCTCATCGGCAGCAAAGCCAGCGAGTCTTGTGGTCTGGCTCTGCGCCAGCCGCGAGCAATGGCTTGAGCGGCTTGACTGGCAAGGAGTGTGCTCTTGAACTTATCGGGAATAATCAAGACATTCAGCAGCATCGCTTATGGGGCATGCTCGCATGCAGCTCCTATTTTCACTTTCATAGCCACTCTGGGTAAAAGGTATAGCCACAGATCCTCAGAACCAGGTGCGCCAAGGCCATTGATCCGACCGCAATCGCAAAGAATATGTCCAACGTCCCTAGGGTGGTTGTCCGACGTGTGAGGTACGAGTACAGCGCGAGTACGGCCGGCCAATGAGCGGCGACCATCGCCCAAGCAAATGGAGGCCGTGCGGATGCCTCATTGTAGTAGGACAGGTATGGCCAAATCAGATATTGTGGGACAACCGCGCTCACGTAGAAAATTAGCCCTGATTGGAACACCCGCAGCAGCGGATAGCCCACGGCAAAGGGATAGACCAAGAACGCGACCGGTATTGCGATTCGCACCATTCTTTGCTTCATCTCCTGACTCATGGGTCGAAATTCTGTCCTGGCACAGGTTTCGTGAATCCTCGTATATTGGCCCTGATGGCCGGTGGCGGAGTTCCTCCGGTGGCCCGTAGCAGCCCGGCAGTGTAGGAATTGGAGTTGTACCCTGGCGAATCTGCCTTGGGAAACGCGGGTACTGGAGCGTGAAACGTTCTGGCCGGAAACCAAACCGGTACTTTGCGCTTTACCTTCGCCAAACGCGGATCAACCCCGCCCAAGCCTCGATTAATTCGATATCGTAAGTTAGGCTGCAGGGCTGTGCTACGGTGGCTGGTGCATGGCATTTGTCACATGGACCTGGTGATTGTGCGCAAATTTGTTTGCCGCCGATTCAGCAGGAGCGCCCTGTCTAACGCTACATCTGCTGTGGGAGGCTCGGCGCCGTGGCCGCCAGTGGCGGCAACGGCACGATCTCGTCAAGTTCACTGTCGCCGAGCTTGACCGCGATCTGAACGCCGGAAAGGCCATGTTGTCGGGCGAAATCAATGGCTCTTTGTGAATGCTGGAAATCAAAGGCCTCGTGCGCGTTAGCCGTCCAATCGCCCAAGCTCCGGAAATACAATCCCGTGCGCGAATGTTGAAGCAGAATCTTCATCGTCTCAGCTTGGCTTGCGTCTGGTTGCTTCCGAGAGTCGCGGACGACGACGGCCACTCACATCGTCCAAAGCTCTTTAACGAAAGCTGTCCGAATTTATAAACCATCCCGTATGAATTGCAAGCCAAAACTGGGGCTTGGGAAGTCGGGAGTTTTACGGACTTCGAGGCCGGGGTCATTGCGAAAAGCTGCTTACGCAAATACGCCTGCCTCATTTCCGGGCCAAGCCGTGCGAACCAGTTGTTCACCTGCTTTTTTTCGGCTCGTCTTCCTGATAGAAGGCCAGATGAAACTTATGGATGAACCGGTGGAAAACGGGCGCAAAAACCACGCCCATCGTGGTGATGAACGCCAGCCCGCTGAACAGCGCGTAACAGCCGGCGAACAGTTTTCCCGCCGGCGTTTGGAGAGGCGCCAGCGGTCCCATCCCGGAGAGAATCAACGCCGCATTCACGAAGGCATCGAGCCACGCCAGCTTTTCCAAGTAATGATAACCGGCCATGCCAAGGCCCAAAGACGCCAGCACGATGGCTAACCCGACGACAGAACCGCGCGCCACACGGGCGTAGAAGGCGCGCAGAGGCAGCAGCGGCGCTCGGTGGTGCTCGAACATTGGGATTCGAGAGTAGCGCGGCCAGCATCAGGTTCAAAGGCCATTCCTCATGAAAGCGGGCGCAACGCAGGGCCGGATCTCAATTCCCCGATGCCGCTCCTAGCCGAGATACCTCATACTTTCGCCCCTCATCCCATTAACACCGTGGCTTCAGCCCGGTGGTGCAGGGCAATGGTGTAGTCCCAGCCGTTTCAATTCAACGGCTTCGTCGCGGGTAGGCAAACTGTTGAAACAGTTCCCCACCGTTGCGCCGCATTCTCCACCGGGCTGAAGCCACCGTGCTAATGAGACGGCAAACGGAGTGAGAAACATCCAGGCTCGGCTCAATTCTTTGCCAGTGCCTTGGCTACGGCTTGTTCCAGTTCTTCACCGCGCAAATCCTTGCCCAGAATTTTTCCTTCGCTGTTGAGCAAGTAGGTGGCCGGGATGCTGTTGACGCCATATTTGACCGCCAGCTTGTTGCTCCAAACCTTGCCGTCGAAGAACTGTTGCCAGGGCATCTTTTTCTCCTTGGTGAAGTCGGTGAGCTTGGTCTCATCTTTGTCGAGGCTGATGCCGATAATTTCAAATCCGTCGGCGTGGTGCTTTTCATAAGTCTTGAGCACATTGGGCAGTTCGCGCACGCATGGCCCGCACCAGGTCGCCCAGAAGTCAATCAACACCACTTTGCCTTTGTAATTGGCGACAGACAGTGGTTTGCCCGCCACGTCCTTTTCATCGAAGTCAGGAAACTTCGACCCCGCCACTAGCGCGCGCTGAACCTTCTTCGATTCCTCCTGCTGCTTAAACGACTTGAGGACCTCATCGGCATTCTTGCCCTGCTTGGTCTCGGGAAAATCGCGTTTGACCTGTTGGACAAGCTCGACGCCCTTGTCGGTGTTGTCGAGCACCTGGAAATAGAGCATGGCTTTCATGAAGAGGATGTTGGCGACATCATCGGTTTTTTCGTCTTTATGTTTGGCCAGCAAAGCGTCGAACTCCTGCAGTTCACCCGCCAGGTCGGCTTCGGTTTTTTTGCCGTCCTTGAGTTTGGACTCTACCTTGGCGATCAGATCCTTAAGTTCGCCGGAGGCGCCGCTGTCATCGGCGCCAGGCACAGGTTGACTGGACAAGGCAAGTGATATGGCCGCTAGAGCGATGAGAAGTTTTCTTTTCATGGGTGAAACAAGTTGACCGTTGGTTTTCGGACCAATTGGGGTAATTAGGCCGCGAATGAGGGGCAAGCACAAGTTAATTCCCTGCGAGCTTCCCTCCCTCCCTCCTTTCGAGCCGCTGTGAGCCGCGACAAGCACAACAATCCTCACTCAACGTTTCAGCCTTTCTGCGCCGCTTTGGCCCACGTGTCTTTGAGCGTGATCGTCCGGTTAAACACCAACCTCCCGGGCGCGCTGTCTTTGTCGAGCGCGAAATACCCTAACCTCTCGAATTGGTAGCGGAGTTCAGCCCTGGCCTCCTTCAGACTCGGCTCGCATTTCGCAGTCACGACTTCCAGCGAATGCGGGTTCAAGTGTTTCTTGAAATTGCCCTCCGCGTCCGGTTCCGGAACCGTGAAAAGACGATCATAGAGGCGCACCTCGGCATCCATGGCGTGCCCGGCGCTGACCCAGTGGATGGTGCCTTTGACTTTTCGGCTGGCCGTCGGGCCGCCGGTCTTGCTGTCGAGATCGGCGGTGCAGCGCAGCTCAATGAGGTTGCCGCTGGCGTCCTTGAGCACTTCTTCGCACTTGATGATGTAGGCGTATTTGAGGCGCACCTCGCCGCCAGGACGCAGGCGAAAATATTTTGGCGGCGGCGTTTCCATGAAGTCCTCGCGCTCGATCAGCAGCCCGCGGCTGAACGGGACCTTGCGCATGCCCGCGTTGGCGTCTTCGGGGTTGTTGATCGCTTCGAGCTCTTCAATCTTGCCTTCAGGATAATTGGTAATGGTCACTTTCAGGGGGCGCAACACTGCCAATCGGCGCACCGCGTTCTTATTCAGGTCCTCGCGAATAGCATACTCCAGCACGGCGGCCTCGGTCAGCGAGTTGTATTTGGTGATGCCGATGTTGTAGGCGAAGCTCCGAAGGGCCTGGGGAGTGACGCCGCGCCGGCGCAGACCGCTGATGGTGGGCATGCGCGGGTCGTCCCAGCCGGAGACCAGGCCCTCGGTAACGAGCTGCATCAGCTTGCGCTTGCTCATCACCGTGTAACCGAGACTGAGCCGGGCAAACTCATACTGACGAGGCAGCGGTCGCGGCAAATCCAGCCGCTCCAGGATCCAATCGTAAAGCGGCCGATGCACCTCGAACTCGAGGGTGCATATCGAATGGGTGATGCCTTCGATGTAATCGCTCAAGCAATGCGCGAAATCGTACATCGGATAAATGCACCATCTGTCGCCGGTATGATGATGCTCGGCGTGGCGGATGCGGTAGAGCACCGGATCACGCATCCAGATGTTGGGGGAAGCCATGTCAATCTTGGCGCGGAGCGTGCGCGCGGCGTCGGGGAATTCGCCAGCCTTCATGCGGGTGAAGAGGTCGAGATTCTCTGCGATGGCACGCTTGCGGAAGGGACTGTCTTTGCCGGGACGATCGGGGCCGCCGCGATAGTTGTCAGTGTCTTCAGGCGACAGATCGCAGACATAAGCCACGCCCCTTTTGATAAGCTGCAGCGCGTATTGGTAGAGTTGCTCGAAATAATCGGAGGCGTAGAAGGGCTCCAGTTCGAGGTTCGAGGCGCCGGGGCCGAGATAAAAGTCTTCCTTCCCATTGACAAGCTGAACTTGGGCTGTCTTGCCCTTGGTCTTCAGTCCAAGCCGATCGTCGGCCCAGCTGCTGAGAAGCCAGTTCACATCCTCGGTGATGGAATCCACGTACTCGACCTCCTCTTTGGCTGGGTTGGTATCGTCCATTCGCAGGTTGCAGATGCCGCCGAATTCTCGGGCGATGCCGAAGTTCAAGCAAATGGATTTGGCGTGGCCGATGTGCAGATAGCCATTGGGCTCAGGAGGAAAACGCGTATGAATGTGCGGATATTTCTTCTCCGCGACATGGGTGGCGACGATGTCGCGAATGAAATCGGAGGGGCCAGCTTCGGCCGGAACGCGGGTTTCGGCAGGTTTATTCAGCGTAATCATAAAATGTCGGACGGAAAGTAACAGGGACCTGCGGCAATGTCCAATCCCGCCATCAGCCGGGGTGCGATTAAAAGTATCGGTCACACAGCGCCGCTGCCGCCTCAAGGCAGCGTTCCGAGCGCATCCGGAGCGCCGGCTTCAGCCGGCAGGGGCTGGTGTGACCTCACCTCCTATAATCACACCCCATCAGCCAGCCTGGAAATTGGAGGCGTCCCCACACCGCCACCACGACAGCGGAAAGTCCGGAGCCGTCCAAGAAGCAAGGCAGTGCCCGGATGCCCTCTGGAAACTTCAGGTGATGTCCTAGTCTTCCTGTAAAAACCAATCCGGTGCGGACTCCAACTGCGCCGGTAAAACAGGAAGGGAGAGACATCATGAACCGTCAACTACCGAGCCAGCCCTTTGTGAAGAACAGTTCTTGGGGCTCGCCACTCGCCACTGCCCGCTCCCAATCCATCCGCCCGGGCGCTCAACTCATGCTGCAGAGAGCCGTCAAACTCGAAGTGACCGAGTTCCTGGACCGCCATCACGAGGGTCCGGTAGTGGATCTGAAGGGCCGCCACACGCTTTCGCCCGGGCTTTACGAGCGCGACGCCTACCAGGCCTAGTTGCGCCAGCATCCGGAGAAGCAGTCAGGCATCCGTTTCGACGTGCAGTGGAGAACCAGCGGCCCGGTTTGGGACCCGCTCCAGGTGCAGGTTGAGCTGCGCGGCATCGCCCACGGCGACCTGCCGAAGCAGCTAGTGCTCGAGGAACGGGTGGAACCCGAGGGCTGGTTGAGCCGTTGGGTTGGCATCACGCTGAGCGGCGATGAATACAAGGATTTCGGCCAGGTGACCGCTTGGCGGGTCAGTTTGTGGGAAGGGGATCAACCCCTGGGCGAACAGAAGTCGTTTCTGTGGTGACATTCATAAGCAACCGCTCCACCGAACACAGCGGTTGTGGCGCTTTGTCTGCCCTGTGGGTCAGGCTTCCAGCCTGACGGTTCCGGCTGGCTTCCAGCCGCACCTCCTTAGTCAGGGCCCGCTTGCGCAAGACTGTGAAGCGCAGGAGAACACCCATGGGCGCAACTCATCCTCGCCTTTCCTGTGTGCGTACGGCCTGCTCATAGCATTCCAAGGCTTCGCTGAAGCGCGCCATGCGATTAAACAGACCGCCCTTGTAAAGATAGGCAATCGTCATAGACCGATCTGCGGCGATCGCCCGGTTGTAGCATTCGATCGCCTCGTCCAACTTCCGCAGCCGTTCCAGCACCGTCCCCTTTTTCACGAGCGCTTCGGCGTGGTTTGGGGCTAGAGTCAGAGCTTCGTCGAAGCAGGCCAAAGCTGCTTCGGCCTTGTCCAGGTTGAGCAGCGACTCGCCTTTGCCCAGCAACGAAGTGATTCTTCCCGCGTCCGTGACCACAGCCGCCTCGTCTGGCTTTGGTCTTAGTTGCGGAAACAAAATCACGTCGCGGATGCTTTCCTGGCCCAGCAGCATCATGCAAAGGCGGTCAATGCCCAGGCCCATGCCACCGGCAGGCGGCATGCCGTGCTCGAGCGCGATCAGGAAATCTTCATCGAGCTTTTGTTGCTCGCCGCCGGCTTGATGCTCAAGTCGTTCGCGCTGCTCGATGGGATCGTTTTGCTCCGTGTAAGCCGGGGCGATTTCCACGCCATTGATGCAGCATTCAAAGACCTCGACGGTGGATGGGTCTTCCGGCGAAAGTTTGGCCAGCGGTACGAGTTCTTTTGGCAAATGCGTTACGAAGGTGGGCTCAATCAAGGTCGGTTCGATCAGCTTCTCGAAAACCGCGCCCGTCACTTCGAAATCCTCATAATCGGGACCAATTTCGGCCCCCGATGACATGGCCAGCTTTCGACGTTCGTCCTGCGAGATATTGAACCAATCCGCGTCCACTTTCTCGCGGACCAGGTCTTTGTATTTGACGCGGCGCCAAGGCGGAGTGAAGTTGATAGTCCTGATGACTTTGCCTTGGGCGTCTTTGTGCTCGACGACCAGCGTGGCGAGGACCTTTTGAGACAGGTGACAGATTAGCGACTGCACCAACTCCATCATGCTCTCGTAATCGCCGTAGGCCTGGTAGGCCTCGAGCATCGTGAACTCCGGGTTGTGCTTGCGGGACAAGCCTTCGTTGCGGAAGATCCGGCCAATTTCGAACACGCGATCTATGCCGCCGACCAGCAGCCGTTTCAGGTAAAGTTCCAGCGCGATACGAAGATAAAAGTTGGAGCCGAGCGCGTTGTGATACGTGACGAACGGCTGGGCCGCCGCGCCGCCGGGGATCGACTGCATCATCGGCGTCTCCACCTCGACGTAGCCGCGTTCGTTGAGGAAATTCCGAATTTCGCGAATGATTTGGCTGCGTTTGAGGAAAATTTCTTTAACTTCCGGATTCGCCATCAGGTCGAGATAGCGCTGCCGGTAGCGGATTTCGGTGTCAGCGAGTCCGTGCCATTTCTCCGGCGGCGGACGCAGCGCCTTGGCCACGATCACAAACGACGTGAGCCGAATCGAGATTTCGCCCATCTTGGTCGTAAACAGCGTGCCGCGCGCGCCGACGAAATCGCCCAGGTCAAGGTGCCGGAAAATATCGAACTGCTCGTCGCCGAGGATGTTCTTCTGTGCGTACACCTGGAGCCGTCCGCTCTGGTCACGCACATCGATGAACATGCTCTTGCCCATGTCGCGATGGGCGGTGAGGCGCCCCGCTACGGCCACTTCGCGGCCCTCGACATAATTGGCGCGCGCCTCGGCGCACTTCTCGGTGGGGGCGAATTTGTTCTTGAACGGATCGATGCCCTTGGACCGCAGCGTGGCCAGTTTCTCTTTGCGCCGGTTGATCAGCGAATTGGTTTCGTCCATACCCATTGCCGGGCCAGATGAAACACGGAACCGGAGCGGTTGTCCAAGGATTTGAGAAGCGATACTCCAAAAAGGTCACGGCAAGATGGCGAAGACACGCGCCGGAAAACCTGAACCGCCCTTTGGTTTTGGGGAAGGTCACCACTATCAAAGCCAAAGGCAAGAACAATCGGGGCCGCAGGCTCACAGAAGGTGCAGGACAAAATTCTTCGCTGCCGCATAAATGCGGCGTTCCGTAGCCAACCGAAACGCTGCATTTATGCGGCAGCGGGCGGCGCTCTCGAAGAAATCTGTCGTGCGCCCGCTCACGGAGGGTGCAGGACAAAGGCCATGCCCTGCAGCGATCGGTCAGATCACGGCACCTGGCTTTGGGGCCGCGCTGAGGCTGTAGCGGTCATGTGTTTTCACCAACCGCATTGGCGAGTTGAAGGCGCGCGAAAGCAGCTTCGCATTTAGCATCTCAACTCTTGCTCCGGCAGCCAGAAGGCGGCCCGCTCTCAGGATCAGTACATGCGAAAAGATCGGCATGATTTCTTCGACATGATGGGTCACCAGCACCAGCGCCGGCGAGTGGTTTGTCCGCCCAAGCCGCTGGATGAACTGCAGGAAGTGCTCGCGGGCCGCGGGGTCGAGGCCGGCGCAGGGTTCATCCAGGATGAGCAGGCGCGGGCCAGCCATCAGCGCGCGGGCAATGAGGACGCGCTGGCGCTCGCCCTGGGAGAGGACCTGCCAGCGCCTCTCGGCCAAGTGCCTGCAGTCCACCTGGTTCAACAGGCGCAAGGCGCGGGCGCGGTCGGCGGCGGTTGGGCGGCCCCAGAAATCAATCATCGCGTATTTGCCACTCACGACAGTTTCGAGGGCGTGCTCGTCATTGGCCATCATCTGGCGGAGCGCCGAACTGACCAGGCCGATTTTCTTGCGCAACTCGCGCCAGTCGGTCTGGCCGTAGCGCCGGCCAAGCGCGGAGATCTTCGCGGCGGTGGGTGTGAAGTAACCGGTGAGCGCGCTGAGGAGGGAGGTCTTGCCGGAGCCATTAGCGCCGAGAATGACCCAGTGCTCGCCGGGCAGCACGCGCCAGGAAATGTCGTCGAGAATGAGCGCGCCGCCGCGCTGGATGCGAAGGTTGGAGACCTCCAGGACGGCGGAGCGGCTGGCTCGCTTCTCGTTCTCGCCGTCGTCCTGGTAATCGGGAGCGGTCTTGTGACTGTGGGAAAAGCGGGGGCGGTTACGAGGACGACGACGAGGACGATTAGGACCGGGGCGCACGTTAGAATGTGTCAGAACAACCTCGTTAATGCGCTAACGCGCTAGTGTGCCGTCTCTCAAACGCGTTGACTTAACCCCACGCCTTGTCCCGGAGGGATACATGAGAATAGCCCAACGTTTCAACGTTGGGTGGACAGTCGGCGGGCAATAAGTCCCGAAGGGACGGCTGAAATTAGGCATACGGAATTCCGAGACACCACACTAGTTAGTAGGACGCCTTTCCGATTCTGGCGGCGCCCACAAAGACAGCGCCATTCTCGACGACCAGGTTGCCGGCCTCCACGTCGCCGAAAAAACGCGCGGTGGACCTCAGCAGCACCGTTCCGGCGGTGTGCAGGTCAGCCACCAGTTCCCCGGCGATTTCTGCAGCGCCGACGCGTAGCGCCTGGGCCCAGCGAAAGTGATTGCCCGGCGGAACAATCAAACGCCCCGTGGAAAAGCTGCCTTTGATGCTGGCGCTGGAATGAATTTCCAGGGAGCGTTGGGCGACGAGTTTGCCGATGAACCGGCCTTTGACGATGGCCTCGCCGACCAGCGAGTCGGTGTTCAGCAGGTAACCTTTTTCTTCAATCAGCAGCCGGCCATAGGTGCGGAAATTTTTCGAGACTGTTTGAGCGACCACGTAGTCGCGCAGATCCACGTGACTGCTGCAACGTTTGCACATGGTGGATTCCGCGGCAATCGGCACGTCCAAATCCGCGCCGCATTGGAAACACGTTATCCGCTTCCGGGCAATGGCGGGCTTTTGAGGTTTGGGCGACGGGTGCAGGGTTTCGCCGATGCGGAAATGCTCGTGGCATTGCTTGCAGATCGTTGAATAAGCCGTTCGCGGCTCCGGCTGCTCGTGCCCACAGTGCGGGCAAGCAACGGGGACCGTGGCCGGTTTGGAGGGCGCCCTCGAGCCGGCTGCACCGCGCTTGGGCGGCGGCTTGTCCCGGTGCGTGTTCAAGACAGAGCTAGCTCCCTCTTTAGCGGGAAGGGTCGGGGCTGCTCCGAGCAATTGGAAATCGGCAATTGAAGGTTGAAAATCTCAAATTGCAAGAAGCCGGGCATCAAAAACGGGACGATTTGGCGGGCTCGTGGACCTTGGGTGGTTCGCCGCCGGGAGGCAGCGGCGGGGCGGTGGGCGCGACTTTGTTTGGGTTGACTTCGGTCTTGCCAACAAAGGTCACTCCTTCCTCGATGACCAGCTTGGGCGCGCGGACGTCGCCGAACAGTTCGGTCTTGGATTTGATGTCAATTTTTTCCTTGGCGGTGACGTTGCCATTGACCTTGCCGCGCATGACAACGGTATTGACGTTAAGGTTGCCCTTGACGACCGCGTTATCGCCCAGGTTCAGACTGCCTTCGGTCTGAATGTCGCCGTCGAGTTTCCCATCGAAGGTCAGTTCGCCGGAGAATTTCAGAGTGCCCTTGAGTTCCACGTCCGAGTTAAGGACGTTCTTGGAATTTGTTGCTGGTGTGTTCATGGGTTTGATGTATGTAGTTCGGTTTCGATAAACTCTTGTTACTCCCGCAGCAATGGGGCTGTCAACGCTTGTCACGCGAGAAAGTGAATTTTTTTTGTTCCGTTTTGCGTTGCGAATTGGCCGGGTTTTGGTAAATGGTTGCTCGGAGAAATTATGAACAACACTCTTTCTCGGTCCGCGGTTTGTCTGTTCCTCCTCTGCGGTGGGGTTGCCACCGCCCCGGCAGGAGACGGCGGCGAAACACCGCCCAAGGCGGAGCCGCGGGTCATTGATCCCGGCCCGCCGCCGTCGGATGCCATCGTGTTGTTCGACGGAAAAGATTTATCGCAGTGGAAGAGTGAGAAAGACGGCGGCCCGGCCAGGTGGGAGGTAAAGGAGGGCGTGGCAACGGTCAACGGCACCGGGAGTATTACCACCAGGCAGGCCTTCGGAGACTGCCAATTGCACGTGGAATGGGCGGCGCCGGCAGAGGTCAAAGGCGAGGGCCAGGGCCGTGGCAACAGCGGGGTTTATCTGCAAGAGCGTTACGAGATTCAGGTGCTCGATTCCTTTAATAACAAGACCTACTACGACGGGCAGGCGGCAGCGGTCTATAAGCAACAGGCGCCGCTGGTCAACGCCTGCCGCAGGCCGGGCGAATGGCAGACTTATGACATCGTCTATCATGCGCCACGGTTCGATGGCGCAGGCAAGCTTTTGCAAGCGGCGACCGTCACCGTCTTGCACAACGGCGTTTTGGTCCAGGACCATGTCGAGATCAAAGGGAGCACAGGGCCCAGCGGCGCGCCGAAGTACGTGGCGCATCCGCTCAAGCAATCGCTGATGTTGCAGGACCACGCCAACCCGGTGCGGTTTCGCAACATTTGGATTCGGGATTTGTGATTCAATTATCCAGGTTTGGCTCACTCATGGCGGCTGGTTTGGTGCTGTTGGCTGGCGCGCTGGCGGCCACAAAGCTCGCAGCCCAAGGCGTTCCCGTGCCACGGCTTGGCCCGACGCCGCAGGCCCCGCCACCGGCGCCGCCAGTGGAGGTCCGCGAGCCCATGCCAGGGCCGGAAGG
>WNGQ01009886.1_pt1 | contig 16104 bp, 12 predicted proteins | sample 5407661 | NCBI WGS metagenome assembly WNGQ01 (sample SAMN13153382, study PRJNA577476) | soil metagenome | isolation source: 60 cm soil or saprolite under Garry oak tree replicate 2 | place: USA:California | collected 2016-06-15 | reverse complement strand
AGGCGATGAGCGCCGCCACCTGATCGTCGGGGAGCGGCATGGCGGGCATCAGCGATCCGGGCTTGAGACTGGGCGCGTTCGTGATCCAGCGGCGCAGCCACTCCGCCGTATTGGGCAGGGTCGCGCCGGCCAGCATCGTGCGGCTACCCACGTGCGTGAGGTTCGGACCGACGGTGCCGCGCGCCTGCGCTACTCCCGCGATCGTGTGACAGGCGATGCAGGGACCGTGCGCGAACGCCTGCTGGCCGCGCTCGGCGAGAGATCCGCGAGCCGGGACGGCCGCGTCGGTTCGCTGCGCGGCCACCCACGCTGCGAATGCCGAGTCGGATTGGACGAACACGCGCAGCCGCATGTTGGCGTGAGAGGCGCCGCAGAACTCGGCGCACTGGCCCTGGTACTCGCTGATCGAGTCCGGCGTGAACGCGATGCGGGTGGTGCGTCCCGGCGTCAGATCGCGCTTTCCGCCCAACCCCGGCGCCCAGAAACTGTGGATCACGTCGGCCGAGGTCATCTCGAGCTCTACCGGCTTACCGCGGGGCAAATGCAGCTCGTTGGCCGTCACGAGGCCGAGCTCGGGGTAGCGGAACTCCCACCACCACTGGTGCCCGATCACCTCCACACGCAACGCCCCCGCGGGGGCGCGCGCCTGGGTAGCGAAGATCGTGCGCATGGTCGGCACGGCGATGAAGACGAGGATCAGCGCCGGCGCCAGCGTCCAACCGATCTCGAGCGCCGTGTGGCCGTGCAGCGCCGACGGCTTGCGCCCGCCCTCGCGATGGCGGTACCGGATGATCACGAACAACAGCAGCCCTTCGACGATTGCGAAGACGACCACGGCCCACCAGAAAATGTCGGTGAAGAGCGTATCGACGGCGACGCCGAGGTCCGAGCGCGGGGCGAACGTGGTTTGGGGGAAGGGTCCGCCGCAGCCGGCGACGGCGAGCAGCATGGCGGCGAGGAGCCTCGGGGTCGGTCGCATGAGCGAAGGCCCCAGAAACTAGGTTATCTTGGGCCGCTATGGAAGAGATCCAGCTCTCCGCCTCGCTGCAACACCCTCACATCGTACCGCTGCTCGCGGCGCCGGCACGCCTCAGCGCCGACAAGAAAGCCAGTTGACCGGAAACGCAGCGCCCCGGGCCGAACGGCGCCCGGGGCGTGCGTGATCCCTGAACCTGCCTACCGACGCCAGGTGGCTTCGGTGTCGAACGCCGCGTTATTCGTGAGCCGTGTAACCGACGATCCATCCGCGTTCATGCTGTACAGCTCCGGATTGCCGTCGCGAGTGCTCGTGAAGACGAGCTTCAAGCCGTCGGGCGACCACGCGGGCAGCTGATCGCTAGCCGCATTCCGCGTCAGGTTCGTCAATCCCGTTCCGTCCACGTTGATCACGTAGACTTCGTCGTTACGATCGCGGGCGCTGACGAACGCGATCTTGGTCCCATCGGGCGACCACACGAACGAGCCGTCGGATGCGGTGTTGCGCGACAGGTTCGTCTGACCGGTCCCATCCGCGTTCATGATATAGACCTCTTTGTCGCCGTCGCGCCGGCTGATGAACGCGATCTTGGTGCCATCCGGCGACCACGCGGGGTTCGCGTCCACCGCGGTGTTGTTCGTCAGCTGCGTCACGCCGCTGCCATCCGCGTTCATGACGCAAATCTCGTCGTCGAACCCGCCGTCACGCTGGCAGTCGAACGCGATCCGGCTACCGTCGGGCGACCAGGCCGCGAACGTATCCATACTCGGATCGTCGGTCAGCCGGGTCACGCCGCTCCCGTCCGCGTTCATCACGTAGATCTCGAAATTGCCGTCGCGGAACGACGTGAACAACACCTTCGAGCCTTCCGGCGACCACGTGTACTGGTTGTCTTGCGCCGCATTGTTCGTGAGGTTGGTCGCCCCACTCCCATCGGCGTTCATGACGTAGATCTCGGTGTTGCCGTCGCGATCGCTCGAGAACAGGATCTTCGAGCCGTCGGGCGACCACACGGCCATCTTATCGAAAGCGGCGTTGTTCGTCAGGTTCGTCACGCCGCTGCCGTCGGTGTTGACGGCGTAGATCTCCCAGTTGCCGTCCCGGTCACTGCCGAACGCGATCTTGCCCGGAGGCGGAGGCGGCGGCGTCGCGGTCACCATCTGGGTGTCCGCATCCACCCCGCCGCCGTCCGTCACCGTCAGGATGACCCGGTACGTGCCGGCCGCCGCATACGCGTGCGCGGCCGTCTGGCCGGTCCCGGCAGCCGAGCCGTCACCCCACGACCAACCGTAGGTCGCCGAGGCCTGGGCCGTCGAGCCGGTGCCGTCGAAACTGCAGGCCAGGTACGTACAACTGAACGTGAAGCTGGCTACCGGCGCCGGTGGCGTCACGGTCACCATTTGGGTGTCCGCGTCGATCCCACCGGCATCCGAAACCAAAAGAATGACCCGGTACGTGCCCGCGGCGGCGTACGAGTGCGTCGCAGGATTGCCGCTGCCGCCCGCCGTGCCGTCACCCCAGGTCCAGCTGTACGTCGCCGAGGGTTGGGCGCTGGAGGCGCTGCCATCGAAGCTGCACGCCAGATTCGCACAGCTGGGCGAGAAGCTGGCCACCGGCGCCGGGGGCGGCGGGGGCGAAGCAATCACCATCTGGGTATCCGCGTCCATCCCGCCGGCGTCCGTCACGGCGAGGATCACCGGGTACGTGCCCGCGGCGGCGTACGTGTGCGTCGCAGAACTGCCGCTGCCGGCCGCGGTGCCGTCACCCCAGCTCCAGCTGTACGTCGCCGAGGATTGGGCGGTGGAGCCGCTGGCATCGAAGCTGCACGCCAGATTCGAACAGGTGGGCGCGAAGCTGGCGACCGGCGCCGGGGGCGGCGGAGGCGCGTGCTTCTCGAGGCGGAACTTGATCGGGATCGTGGGCAGGCTCGGGCCTACCCAGATGTCGGCGTAACCGAGCAGATCGGCGCCGACGTAGACCCGAATCCGGTACGTCCGGGTCTTGCTGGACGAGAAGTTCGGTACGCGCCACGAGTGCCAGTCGGTCTCATACAGCTGGTTCAAGGCGTCGACGGTGATGATCTCGTCACCCGACGCGGCGGACATGGTCATAGTCGCGACTTCGATCCCGCAGCCGGAGCCTGCGACTTCGCAGATCCGCACCACGGGAGACGCAGCCGCGTCGAAGACGCCGGAGAACGTCACCTGCCGCCCGACCGGGGGCAGGAAACGGAAGTACGACGCGCCACCGTTCGACCCGTCGTTCAAGCTGACGAGGCGAAAGTCCAGAAACGGTGCGGTCGGGGCACGCTCACAACCCAAGATTCCGACCAAGAGCACGGCAGCGTGCCGAACGAGCTTGCTGCACGAGCGGGTGGCCATAAAAAACAACCTCCATGCGGGCGCAGGGGGTTTGCCTCGGAAACAAGATTGAGAGGCGCAGCGGTGGCACCAGTGATGCCCCTCACAGGGTCGTCGATCCCATTGAATGGCCGGGAGTTACTCCGTTTCGCGGCAGTGTGAGCGCCATCACCCTTTCGTGTTAGATTCGGGGCGCGCCGCGACCGTGGCGGAACTGGCAGACGCGCCAGCCTTAGGAGCTGGTGGGGCAACCCGTGGGGGTTCGAGTCCCTCCGGTCGCACATCCGATGCTCACATCCTGGACGGTCCTGCTCGACGTCGCGCTGCGCACGACCGTCATCTATCTCGCGCTGCTCGTCGGCTTGCGCCTCACGGGCAAGCGCCAACTCGGCCAGCTCTCCGTCTTCGATCTCGTCCTCCTCCTCGTGATTGCGAACGCGGTGCAGAACGCGATGGTCGGGAGTGACACGAGCGTGGCGGGGGGACTCGTGGCGGCCGGCGTCCTCATCGCATGGCACCGCGTCATCGACTGGACACGACGCCGCAGCCGGCGCGTGGCCAAGCTGCTCGGCGGCGCCCCGACCCTGCTCATCCTCGAGGGGCACGTCCGTGCCGACGCGTTGGCACACGAGGGTCTGACGGAAGCCGACCTGCTCCAAGCCCTGCGGGAGCACGGCGTGGCGACCCCGGCGGACGTCCGGATCGCGGTGCTCGAGACCGACGGCATGATCAGCGTGATCCAGAATTCCGACGTAAAGCCGGGTACCCGCCCGCACCACCGGATTCGGCTGACCAAACGGGGAGCGTAGGGGTTAGATTTACCGCACATGCCCGACATCGTGGTGAAGAAAACCCACGCCGAGCCCGGCGAGACGTCGCTTGCGGTGACCGTTCCCCCGGAGAGCGTGCGGGCGGCCGAGGAACGCGCGACGCGCGCCTACCAGCAACGCGCGCGTCTGCCCGGCTTCCGCCCCGGGAAGGCGCCGGCGGCCGTCGTCAGGAAGAAGTTCGCCGAGGACATCCGGCAGCAGGCATTGCAGGAGCTGGTGCAGGAGAGTTGGCGGGCCGCCGTGGAGCAAGAGAAGCTCAAGCCGATCGCCGACCCACACATTCACAACCTCAAGTGGGAGGAAGGCGCGCCCGTCACGTTCGAGCTGCACGTCGAGGTGAAGCCCGAGCTGAAGCTCGAGCGGCTCGGCGGCTTCCGGCTGACGCGCACGGTGCCGGCGGTGACGGAGGCTCAGGTGGATGCCCAGCTCAACGAGCTGCGCGAGCAGCGGGCGCCGTGGACGCCGGTGCTGGGCGAGAAACCGAAGCCCAAGGATCTCGTGCACGTCACGATCGCGACGCGCGAAGGCACCGAGGCCAAAGACCCGCAGCCCTACCAGCTGGTGCTGGGTGAGGGGCGTGCGATTCCGGAGGTCGAGGAGCGCATCATGGGGCTCGTGCCGGGGGAGACCGTGGACGCCACGGTCCGGTTCCCCGACGACTTTGCCGAAGAGGCGAAGCGGGGCCAGACGCGGGACGTCCGGATCACGCTGCAGGAAGTCAAGCAGCAGCAGCTCGCCGAGCTGGATGACGCGTTTGCGCGCGAAGTGGGGGACTTCGAGTCGCTCGCGGCGCTACGCCAGGCCGTCACGGAGGATCTCCGCAAGGAAGCCGAGCGCGACGCCGACGCCAAGGTGCGCGCCGAGCTGATCGAGCAGATCGTGTCGGCGAACGCGGTGACCGCCCCGCGGCCGCTCGTGGAGCGGGCCCTGTACGTGTACGCGCAGGCGTACGGCGTGCCGGAGGAGCGGTGGCCCAAGTTTGCGGAGGAGTTCCGCCCGGTGGCCGAGGCGCAGGTGCGGCGCGACCTGGTGCTCGACCACGTGATGGACGCGCAGCAGCTGCGGGCGACCGAAGCCGAGTTGGAGCAGCGCATTCAAGAGCTCGCCGAGCGGCGCGGCATGCCACCGGGACAGCTGTACGCGTCACTGGAGAAGGCCAAGCGGCTCCGCGATGTCGAGCGGAGCATCACCGAGGAGAAGGTGTTCGCCTTCCTCCTCTCGCAGTCCACCGTGGAGCAGCCGTGAGCGCAAGCCAGATCTATCCGCCCTACATCATCGAGCGCTCGAGCCGGGGCGAGCGCACCTACGACATCTTCAGCCGCCTGCTCATGGATCGCATCGTGTTCCTCGGCACGGCGATCAACGACGACGTCTCCAACATCATCATCGCGCAGCTCCTGTTCCTCGACGCCGACAACCCCGAGCGCGACATCTATCTATACGTCAATTCGCCGGGTGGGCTGGTCTCGTCGGGGATGGCGATCTACGACACGATGCAGTTCCTGCGCGCGCCGGTGAACACCATCTGCATGGGCATGGCGGCGTCGATGGGCTCGTTCCTGCTCACCGCGGGCCGCAAGGGGAAGCGGTCGGCGCTGCCGCACGCCCGTATCATGATGCACCAGCCGTCGGGCGGCACGCAGGGCACGGCGTCCGACATCGAGATCCAGGCGCGCGAGATCCTGTACCTGCGCGGCAAGCTCAATGAATTGTACGCCAAGCACACCGGAAAGGCCGTCGAGCAGATCGAAAAGGACATGGATCGCGACCGCTTCATGTCGGCCGAAGAAGCGAAGCAATACGGCCTCATCGACCACGTGATCTCGAACTTCCAGGAGATGGGCGACGGCAAGAAGGCCAAGTGATCCCTTGCGCCGACCCGACCAGCTTCCCATGTTAGGACGACATGTCTCACGATAAGCACCTCCGCTGCTCGTTCTGCGGCAAGTCCAAGGATTCGGTCCGGAAATTCATCTCCGGGCCGTCCGTGTACATCTGCAACGAGTGCATCGCCCTTTGCAACGAGATCCTGGCGGAGGACGAGGAGCGCGAAGTCGCGGAAGCCATCACGCAGGTCCCCACGCCCGCCGAGATCAAGGACGTGCTGGACCAGTATGTGATCGGGCAGGAGCGCGCCAAGAAGACCCTGGCCGTCGCCGTTTACAACCACTACAAACGGATCAACTCCCACTCGGGCCGGGAGAACGAGGTCGAGCTCGACAAGAGCAACATCCTCTTGATCGGTCCGACGGGTGTGGGCAAGACGCTGCTGGCGCAAACGCTGGCGCGCATCCTCGACGTGCCGTTCACGATCGCCGACGCAACGACGCTGACCGAGGCCGGCTACGTCGGCGAGGACGTCGAGAACATTCTGGTGCGGCTGCTGCAGGCGGCGGACTTCAACGTCTCCGAAGCCGAGCGCGGCATCGTCTACATCGACGAGATCGACAAGATCGCCCGCAAGTCCGAGAACCCCAGCATCACGCGCGACGTGTCGGGCGAGGGCGTGCAGCAGGCGCTGCTCAAGATCCTCGAGGGCACGGTGGCGAGCGTGCCGCCCCAGGGCGGCCGCAAGCATCCGCAGCAGGAATACATCCAGGTCAACACGAAGGACATCCTCTTCATCTGCGGCGGCGCATTCGACGGCCTCGAGAAGATCATCGAGTCCCGCACCGGCCGCCGGCAGATCGGGTTCACCAAGGAAGAAGTCGAAGAGGGGGTCGCCGACAAGCTCAAGAAGAATCCCTTCGTCGACGTCGAGCCGGACGATCTGCTGCGCTACGGCCTCATCCCGGAGCTGGTGGGCCGCCTGCCGGTCACCGTCCCGCTCGACGCGCTCGACGAAGACTCATTGGTGCGGATCCTGGTCGAGCCGAAGAACGCCCTGGTGAAGCAGTACCAGAAGCTGTTCGAGCTGGAGGACGTGCGCCTCACGATCGAGAAGGAAGCCCTCCGGACGTGCGTGAGGTGGCGATCAACGCCGAATGCGTCACCACGGGCCGCGCGCCCCTGCTCGTCACCGAGCGCCCGCGCCAGAAGAAAGAAGCCTGACCGACCCTGTCGATCTGATGTTCCGCGGCTCGTTCCCACGGGCCGACGTCGTGCTCGATCCCCCGCTCCGCGAAGTCGCATTCGTCGGCCGCGCCAACGCCGGCAAATCGAGCCTGCTCAATGCGCTCGTGGGGCGCCGCATCGCCAAGACGTCCGGAACGCCGGGGAAGACGCGGGCACTGAACGTGTTCGCGATCCCAGGGCCAGCGGTCGTAGGGGCGCAGCATGCTGCGCCCCTACAATCCACGTTCGTGTACTTCCTGGATTTGCCGGGGTATGGATACTCCCGGGCCGCCAAGTCCGATCGCACCGCCTTCCGGCGTCTCGTGAACCACACGCTGAACCGCGAACGGCTCGCCGGCGTCGTCTGGCTGCTCGACATCCGTCACGAGCCGTCCGACGAGGACCTCACGATGCAGGATCTGCTCGCGGAACGGGAAACGCGCGCGCTTGCGGCGTTGACCAAAGGAGACAAGCTTGCGCGGAACGAGCGCCGCCGCCGTGAGCAGGAGCTGCGCGTAACGCTCGGGCTCCCGGAGGATCAGGTGATCGTGACGAGCTCCAAGACGGGCGAGGGGATTCCGGAGCTGCGGGAAGCAATTGCGGGATTGGTGAAAGAAAAGATGGAATGATGGACAGATGGAACGACGGAACGGAATACTTGCAGGGCCGGATCTGTTTGGTCCTTGCCCTTCTGTCCATCGTTCCATCTTTCCATCGTTCCCTCGCCGCTCAGGACACCGTCCCTCCGGGCTTCGGCACCCTGAAGCGCGACGACATCGTCGTAAGGTTCGCGACCGGCACCGTCGAGATCCAGTGCTTGCCGCTCGACGAGCAGGTCATTCGCCTCCTCGCCACCGACACATACCAGTCGCTCACGCAGCTCATCCGCAGCCGCCAAGACGACATCACCGCGGCGGCAGGGCGGGCCGGCGTCGATAAAGCGACGCTCGTCCTGGTGACGTTCTACGGCCTCGTGCCGCAGGCGCGCTTCAACCCCGAGGATCTGAACGTCACGAGCCGGGGACGGTTGTTCCGCCCCGCGGGCATCGTGCCGCTCTCGCCGACGTGGGGCTCCTACCAGCTCGATGCCCGGCAGCAGGCGGTGGCCATCTACTTGTTCGAGCCGGGGATCAGCTTCCGAGAGACGTTGTCGATCAGCTATCAGGGACTCGCCAACGAGTCCTGGAACCGCGCGATCCGCTTGCTCGACCAGGAGCGCTCCCGGGTGAGGGCGCGGGCCCAGGCGGCGCCGCCCGCGCCGCGCGCGCCGCCCGCGACCCTCCCGCCGGCCCGTTAGCGGTTCGTCTTCAGCAGCTCCGGCGACACTTTCGTCGCGGCGACGACCGGCGGCGTATTGCGCTGACCGCGTGGAATCATCCCCGTCAGGTTCGCCAGCTCGAACGCCGATACCGCCATTACCGTCGAGGCCTGCCGCAAGTCCCAGTCGATCGCCTTGTCCCAGGTGTCCGACTGTGAGTGGTGCGTGTGGTTGTAGCCCCGGGTGATCTGATTGAAGTTGAACCCGGGCACGCCGTACGGGAGGAACGACAGGTGATCGGTGCCGCCCTTGAACGCGTCGTTCACGGTGTCCGCGTTGAAGTCGTGCAGCGGAGCGAGAATCGCCCGCCACAAGCCGTACAACTCGGGCCGGCCCTGCAGCGCCTGGCCCGTGACGGCCCCCGCCCCGTTGTCGAGCACGATCACCGCCTGGATCGAATCGGCTTCGGCGGCGTGCTGCTCGGCGTATTTGCGCGATCCGATCAGTCCTTCCTCTTCACCCGTGAACAGAATGAAGCGAATCGTGCGCTTGGGCTTGAGTCCTGACTGCGCGATGATGCGCGCGGCCTCGAGCGTCGCCATGGACCCGGTGCCGTTGTCGGTCGAGCCGGTGCCCAGGTCCCAGGAATCGAGATGGGCGCCCACGATCACTAGCTGACCCGGATGCTCGGTGCCGCGGATCTCGGCGACCGTGTTCCACTGCGGCACTGAGTCCTTCATGTTGAGCGTGTTTTGGATGCTGGCCTGGAGCTGCGGCGTCACACCGAGGCCGAGCAGACGGTCGAACATGGCGTATTCCTCGTGCGCCACGACGACCTGGGGGAGCGGGAGCACGCGGGTGGGTGAGCCGCTCATGTTGAGCAGGTCCTGCTCCTTGCCGGCATCGAGCACGATCCCCAGCGCGCCGGCGGCGCGCAGCAGAAACGGCTGGTCGGCGTTGAATTGCTGCTGCCGTGCCCGGGCCACCGAGTCGCGCGGTGCTTGCTGCTGGAAGCCGCGGAAGAGCGCCCGCTGGCGCTGCGAGTCGGCGGCGGTCATCGGCGGGCCGTCGTTGTTCCACACCTGCGCCGGCGCGCGCAGCATCACCCACGCGCCTTTCACCTTCGCCTTGTAGGCGTCGAGACTCTCCGGCGCGCTCGCGTCGATGCGGACGACGGGACCGGTCACGGGCTTGCCGCCCGTGCCGGGGGCCCACGCCCAGCTCGCGGCCACTACGTCGTGCGCGCGCGGGGCGACGAGCCGCATCCACATCGGCCCCCGCTCCCAGGTGCCGCCGAAGTTCCACTGCTCGAGATGCGCGTCGGCGCCGTAGCCCTGGAATTGCTTCATCGTCCAATCGTTCGCGGCGCGGGCGGCGGGTGAGCCTGTCAGCCGCGGTCCGATCACGTCCGTCAGGTATTGCAGGTTCTTCATGACCTGGGACTTGTTCATCCCCTGGTCGATGAGCGCGCCCACGCCGGTCGTGTCGACGGTGATCCCGGGAACGCCGGTCGTGCGCTGGTTGGCTCCGGCGCCCTGGGCAGCGAGGGGTGCGGCGAGGAGGATGGCGGCGCAAAGGAGACGATTCACGGTTGGCAACTCCTGTTAATGAAAACGTGATGGGGGAGACCCTTAGGGTACGCGCGATCGCCCGTCTTCGTTAGTGCTTTGGAACCAGCACCCGCCCATCCAGGTCCGGCGTCCAGCGCACCCGCACCGAATCCGCACACACGACGCTCACGTGCGGGGCTCCGAGTCGCGGGGCCAGCGCCAACGCACTGTCACACCCGAGCCCGAGGAGCGACGTGGACCACGCGTCCGCCGCGACGCCGCTCGGCGCCAGCACGGTGACGGATACGGTGGCCCCCCCCCTCTCCCCCGCCTGCGACGACGTGCTCACCGAGCCGCTGCGCAGCTCGACGGTGGCGAGGGCATTCAGGGAATTCGCGGGATCGGCGATGCCGACCGTCCGCTTGGTGGCACGCGGGCCGATCCAGAGGAACTGACCCCCGATGTCGAGCAGCGCGCTGTCGGTCACGCCGGCGAGGACCCGCGCCGCGCGGTCCAGCGCCGCGCCTTCCTGAATGTCGTCCGCGGCCACGGGGATGCCCGTCTGACGCCGGATCTCGCGCCGCAGCGAATCGACGGCGGCGGCGGGAACGGTCCGGTCAGCCGTGTCGCGCGCGGCGTCCAGGGCACGGCCGATCCGCACCGTGTCGGCGCCCCACGCGGCGGCGGACATCGTCGTGCCCAGCACGGGCCACACCCGCGACACGGGGGCCGGGGGCGGCGCGTCGCTGCAGGCCGCGGCCAGGCTCAAGATCAAGACCGTTCTCATAAACGGGACCATACGATAGTTTGCTCCATCGTGGAATCCCTGTTCCAGCACCCCATCGTCGTCGCCGCCCTCGGCCTCGTGACGCTCACGTTGGCGGCGGCGCTGTGGCGATTGTGGGTGCGCCTGGTGCGCTCGGAGCGGGAACGCCGCCGCGCGGCGGAAGAACTGAACCGCCGGCTCTCGGAGCTGTTCTCCCTCCAGGAGCTGTCGTACGTCCTGTCCGATTCGCTCGAGCTCGACCGCATCGTGGAGCAGGTGGTGCGCTACGCGGTGCGCTTCCTCGACGCCCAGGGCGCCCTGCTCGCGCTGGCGGGCGAAGCCCCGGGCGATGCGCTGCGCATCGCCGCGACCGAAGGGACCCTCGCGCACCTGCGCGGCCGCATGATCGCGGCCGACGACACCGGCCTCGTCGCCCGCTCCACCAGCCGGGAACACCTCGAGCTGGTCCGCAATTCGGGCGGCGAGCCGACGCGGTTGGTGAGCGACGTCGAGGCAGCAGCGGCCGCGGCGGTCCCGTTGCGCGCTCACGGCGTGGTCGTCGGCACGCTCGTGATCGCGGATCCGCGCGTGGGCCTCTTTGTCGCGGACGATCTCCGCCTTCTCTCCACGCTCGCCACCCACGCCGCGGTGGTGATCGCCAATGCGCGCTTCTTCGAGATGGTGCGCCGCGCCAAGGAGCAGTGGGAGACGGCGTTCGATGCGCTGAGCGAGGGAATCGCGGTGGTGGACGACGAGGGACGGGTGCGCCGGGCGAACCGCGCCCTCGCCGCCCTGTTGGACGTGGCGCTGCCGAACGTGATCGGCTCGCATCTCGGCAATGCCATGGTCGACAAGTCGCAAGCGCTGAAGGATCTGCTCGAGGCGGCCCGGCGGGGCGATCACCCCCCGCCCCTCGTGGCGCGCTCCCAGCGTCTCGGAGCCATGACCACGGTGCGCGTGACCGCGGCCAGCATCCCGACCGCCACGCGTGACCAGAGCGTCGTCGTCCTCGTCGAAGACGTGACGGACCAGCAGGCGATGGAGACGCAGCTGATTCAGAGCGAAAAGCTCGCCGCTGTGGGGCAGCTCGTGTCGGGTGTGGCGCACGAGTTGAACAACCCGCTCACGTCGATCGCGGGTCTCTCGGAGTTCCTGCTCGAGCAGAAGGAAATCTCGAAAAAAGATCGCGGCCACCTCAAGGTGATCCACGAGCAGGCGGAGCGCGCCGGTCGCATCGTGCGGAACCTGCTGACCTTCGCCCGCAAGGAGCCGTTGGAGCGCACGCCCGTGGACCTGAACGACGTGATCGAGCGCACGCTGCAGCTGATGGAGTACGACCTGAAACTCAAGGCGATCGACGTGCACCGCGATCTGCGCGCGGCCCTCCCCGACGTGCTGGGAGACCGCCACAGTCTCCAGCAGGTCGTGCTGAACCTCCTCACGAACGCGGCGCACGCGGTGGGCGAGAACGCCGCGGGCCGCCCCCGCGCGATCACCGTCTCCACCTGGTTCGACGACCACGTGCACCTGCGGGTGGCGGACACCGGTCCCGGCATCAACGACGTCGTGGCGCAGAACGTCTTCACGCCCTTCTTCACCACGAAGGAACCCGGGCAAGGCACCGGACTCGGCCTCTCGATCACCTACACCATCGTCGAGAACCACGGCGGCCGCATCATCCTGGAGCGACCATCGTCGGGTGGCGGAGCCGGAGCAGGCGCGTCATTCCGGGTCGACCTGCCGCCCGTGCCACCGGGCGCGGCCATCCCCGCGCGCAGCGTGCCGGCCCCGGCGCCGACCCCGCCCCCCGCCAAGCGGACGATCCTGCTGGTCGACGACGACCTCGCCGTGCGGCGGATGGTGAAAGCGCTGTTCGGGCGCGACGGACATGCCGTAGAGGTCGCGCGCAATCCGCAGCACGCGCTGGAGCTGGCGCAGCGCGGCGGCTTCGACCTGATCATCGTGGATGCGCGTGCGGCGACGCGCGGCGGCGGCAAACTGTTCGTGGAGGAGCTGGTGGCGCGGCTGCCGACGTTGCGGGATCGGACGATCGTGGCGACGGGCGATGTGGGTGCGGCGACGGAGGAAACGCTGACGCGACTCGGCCTGCGCTACGTGCGCAAGCCTTTCAACCTCCGCGATCTGCGGGACGAAGCCGCGCGCTTGTGGGCGGCGACGGCGCTGTCGTAAGCCTCGGCGGGCCAGCCATATGTTCCGAGGCTGACGGCACCACCCGGCGCGAAGCGCACGCCTTCGCGCAACAGCAGGGCGCGCTGCAGCACGGCGCTGTGATCGTGACTCGAGAGGGAGATGCGGCCCGCCGCGTTGATGACGCGCCACCAGGGCACGTCGTTCTCTTCGGGCAGCGCCGAGAGGGCCCAGCCGACGGTGCGGGCCGCGCCGGGCCGACCGGCCAGACGCGCCACGATGCCGTACGTCGCCACTCGCCCCTTCGGGATGTGCCGCACGACGCGATAGATGCGGTGATAGAAGGGGTTCACGAAGGCTTAGGATACCCTCAGCACGTCTTCCAGCAAGCCCGCGTCCCCACCCCCCAGTATTGACAAAATGTCATCCAGTGCTCTGCGCTCCCGGGGCCACGCGAAGCGTCGTGCGGCCTCCGCGGGCGTGAGCCACTCGGCGCGGTCGTGCTCCGGCGAGAGTCGCGGCGACGAATTCACCGCGACGAACGCCGCGAACACCGGAATGAGCGCCATTTCGTCGCTCTTGTGTTGGTAGAAGGCCTCGGTGCGGCTCAGGTTGTAGAATCGCTCGGGCACGAAGCCGGTTTCCTCCCGCAGCTCGCGCAACGAGGCCTGCACCGGCGTCTCCCCCGGCTCCATCGTCCCGTGCACCGTCTCCCACGATCCGGGGCAGCGGCCGTGCAGGCCGCGGCGCAGCACCAATACCTCCAGCTTCCCGCCCGCTCCACGCAGCGCGTAGGTGTCCACGAAGCAGACGCGGATCGACGGGGAGGGACTAACGGCGGCGGCCGAGCACCGCTTCGAGACGCGCCGACAGGGCGCGGGCGCGGAACGGCTTCGTGAGAAAATCGTCGGCACCGAGCTCGAACACGCGGACTTCGTTGTCTTCGTCGCCCTTCGCGGTGAGCACGATGACCGGAATGCCCGCGGTGGCGGGCCGTGAGCGGAGGTGCGACAGCACGCCATAGCCGTCGAGGCCGGGCAGGTTCAGGTCGAGCACGATGATGTCGGGCCCGATACGATCCACCTGGTCGAGCGCTTGCACGCCGTCCCGCGCCTCGGTCACGAGATACCCATCCCGCTCCAGCAGGTCCTTCATCACCTTGCGGAGACTGTCCTCGTCGTCCACCAGCAGCACCTTGCAGGCCGGCTGGCCGTGGGCGCCGGAGCTGCGGGGCGTCGCTGCCTCCTCGAGTAGATCGAAATGGGTAGAGACAGCGGGCGGAGCCTCGGCGCTGCTGGAGCGCCGTCCCTCTCCCACGACCCTCGCCCCCCCGGCGGCGGGCGCCGGGGCGGCCGGGGCGGCGCCCGGGGCGTCGTCTTCGACCGGGACATCCACCACGCGCATTAGCTCGTCGATCGTGGACTCGCCCCGCATCACATGAGCCAACCCGGAGTCCCACAGCGACTTCATCCCCGCCAGCCGCGCCCCATCGGCGATGCGCGCCGCCGATTCGCCGGCCGCGACGCGCCGTTCGACCTCCGGTGACACCGTCAGTACTTCGATGATCGAGAACCGGCCCCGGTATCCCGTCATGGCACAGTCGGGGCACCCCGCCGCGCGGTACATGGGCGTGCCCTTCGGGATCCATCTTCGGATCTTCTCGGGGGGTGCCTCCATCCACACCTCCTTGCAGGTGGGACAGAGCTTGCGCATCAGGCGCTGCGCGATCACACCCCGCAACGCCGCCGCGATCTTGTACGCCTCGACGCCGATGTCAACGAGGCGCGTCACGGCGTTGGCCGCGTCGTTGGTGTGCAGCGTCGAGAGCACGAGGTGGCCGGTGAGGGACGCCTGCACGGCGATCTGTGCGGTCTCCTTATCGCGGATCTCACCGACCAGGATCACGTTCGGGTCCTGGCGCAGGATCGACCGCAGCGCCGACCCGAAGGTCAGGCCCGCTTTCTCCTGGACCTGCACCTGTACGATGCCCTGCATCCGGTACTCCACCGGATCCTCGACCGTGACGATGTTCACGCCCTCGGTCTGGATCTGGCGGATCATCGAGTACAGGGTGGTCGTCTTGCCGGAGCCGGTGGGCCCGGTCACGAGGATGACGCCCTCGTGGTTCTGCAGCAGCGCCGTGATCGCTTCGGTCTCCCCAGGGTTGAACCCGAGCGACGCGAGCGACTTGACGGTGGCGCGTGAATCGAGGATGCGGATGACGACTTTCTCCCCTTGCGCCGCGGGGAGGGTCGACACGCGCAGGTCGATCGGCTGACCGTTCACAGCCACACGAGCGCGGCCGTCCTGGGGCCGCAGCCGGTCCGCGATGTCGAGTGAGGACATGATCTTGATGCGCGAGATCAGCGGGAGCCCGGCGTTGCGCGGGATCTTCATGATCTGGCGGAGCACGCCGTCGATGCGGTATCGCACCGCGACGCCGCCTTCCTCGGGCTCGATGTGAATGTCGCTCGCTCGAGACAGGATCCCTTCCGAAATGATCATGTCCACCAGGCGCACGATCGGCTTGGCCTCGGCCTCCTGCGCCGAGAGGTTGAGGTCCTCCGGCGGCGCGGCGTCGGCGAGCTGGACGAGGTCCGCCGATCCTTCCATGCCCTCGAGCAGCTTGTGCAGTGCCTTCTCGGGGCGGTACATCTCGTCGAGTTTCTCGGTGATCTTCGACGGCGCGAGCAACAGCATGCGAATCTCGCGGGCCGTGGCGAACGCCAGCGCTTTTTCGGCGTCCAGGTCGAAGGGGTTCGCGGTCGCGAGCTCGAGGAACGAGTCGGTGAGGCGGAGCGGCAGCACGCGGTAGCGGCGCGCCAGCTGCTCCGGCACGCCCTCGCGCACGTTGGGTTCGATCTGCGATACGTTGGCGATCTTGAGGCGGAAGCGGGCGGACAGCTTCTCGAGGATCTGCTCGTCCGACGACACCTTTTGCGCGACCAGCATCTCCCACAGCGTCCGGCCGGACTCCGCCTTCGCCCGGAGGTCGGTCAAGAGCTCGGGGGTGATCAGGCCCTCCAGCGACTGGGCCAGCCACTCATCGGGGAAAGAGGTTACCGGCATGAGGTGTCTCGAAACCTAGCCCGACGGGAGCGCGAGTCCAGTACATCCCGCTTCAGAGGATATCCCAAAAATCGCGAGTCACGTCGAACGCGA
>WNGQ01003370.1_pt1 | contig 16108 bp, 15 predicted proteins | sample 5407661 | NCBI WGS metagenome assembly WNGQ01 (sample SAMN13153382, study PRJNA577476) | soil metagenome | isolation source: 60 cm soil or saprolite under Garry oak tree replicate 2 | place: USA:California | collected 2016-06-15 | reverse complement strand
CGTCGAACCCGGCCGTGTCGTAGATCTGCGAGCCGATGTGCGAGTGCAGCCCGGCGAAGTCCAGCGACGGCGCGGCGAGCACCCGGCGCACCGCCTCGTCCGCCGCGCCGGAGGACAGCGAGAAGCCGAACTTCTGGTCGTCGTGCGCGGTCGCCACGAACTCGTGCGTGTGCGCTTCGACTCCGGTGGTCACCCGGATCAGGATGCGGGGCGCCCGTCCCGCCCCCGCCTTTTTCGCTGCATTACGATCGCCCGCCGGCTGGCGGCCGTCCGTCAGCCCGTCGCGTTCCTCGGTGAGGTAGGCGAGCCGGGCGATTTCCTCGAACGAGTCGACCACGACGTGACCCACGCCCGTGGCCACCGCGCGCTCCAGCTCGGCCAGCAGCTTGTTGCTGCCGTGCATGGTGATCATGGCCGGGTCCACCCCGGCGGCCAGCGCGATCTCCAGTTCGCCGCCGGTGCACACGTCCACGCCGAGGCCTTCCTCGGCGGCCCAGCGCAGCACGCCGCGGCAGCAGAACGCCTTGGCCGCGTAGAACACGGCGGCCTGGTCGCCGAACGCCTGGACGAAGTCCCGGCACCGGCCGCGGAAGTCCTCTTCGTCCAGGACGAACACCGGGGTGCCGTGCTGGCCGGCCAGGTCCCTGACGTCGATCCCGCCGAGGTTGAGGATCCCGTCAACGCGCCGCGCGCTGCGCGGCCAGATCGCCGGGTCCAGCGCGTTCAGGTCGGCCGGGGGCGCGGGCGGGTGCTCGGCGGGCAGCACGTCCGCGTGGCGCGGCCCGGCCGGGTGAGCGACTCGGCTCATGCTTCTCCTTGGTTACCCCGGAATGAGGGCATGTCCCATAGGTCATTCAGCCTGCTGCGCGGCTGCCGGACGGGCGCCTCGCTGCGTTGTCGTCGTCGCCCATAGAACCACTATGGGCTCCTCCTCCGCCTTGCGATGCATCCCGCCGGACAGCCGCTCGCGACGGCATAGACCTACGGGACACGCCCTACAGTCGGTCGGGCGTGTCCACGCCGAGCAGGTCCAGGCCCGCGCGCAGCGCGGTCGCCGTGGCGGCGGCCAGCCAGAAGCGGGCAACGATCGTCGGGCCGGCCGCCTTCATGCCCGGCCACACTGCCGGGCACCGCTCTTGGCAGTCGAAGTACGCACCGGCCAGCCGCTCAAGGTAGCGTGGGAAGGCGTCCGGCCGGGCCCGCCGCGCCGCCCCGGCCACGCGTTCGGCGAGCCAGGACAGTTCGTCCAGCAGCGCCTGCTCGCTGGGGTGCGCGAGCAGCCGCGGGCCGAACTCCGCCGCCTCCCCCAGGCTCAGGCCGAGGTCAGCGGCCTGGCGCAGGCTGGATGCGGCGTGCGCGTGTGCGTACCGAACAGCATAGGCGGGCACGTCCAGCCGGCGCGCGGCAGCGTGGCACGGGTCCACCCGCGCCGGGGCGCCCGGCGGCAGCCGGGCCAGCGCGTAGCGGACCGGACCGGCCCCGGCGAAGCTCACGGCGGCCGCCACGGGGCCCGTTGGCTGGGCAGGACGGTGACCGGGCACGGAAAGTCGTTCGTCAATGAAAGAAGGGAAGGTCCGCGCACCGGCCGCCTCGGCCAGCCGGCCGGCCAGGAACGCGGCGAGGCGCCGCCGGGCGTCGGCCCAGCCGGGCGCGGTGGCGAGGTCCGGGTCCGGCGGGGCCGGGACGGTCGTGCCCGCCAGGCCGGTGCCGCGCGCGCACGCGGGCCCGGCCGCGGTGATGCGGACGGCGAGCCGGGCCAGCGCGTCCGGCGTGACCGTGACCGTGACGTAGCCGCCGGTCACGGTCGCGGAGCGGACCCAGCCGGCCCGGCGGAGCGCGGCCGCGAGCGTCATCGCGATCCGCAGGGACTCGCGCGGGTCGCCGTCCGCCAGGCGCAGCGCGACCGGCGTGGCGTACGTGCCGGGCGCGGGCGCGCTGTCCGGCGGGGCGGGCTGCCAGGCCGGCGGCGCCGTGGCCGCGGGCGGTGGCCGCCAGGCGCCGATCTCCGCAGCCAGCAGCCGGTCCAGGTCCCCGGTGAGCACCGTTGCAGGCTAGCCGTTCCCCGGCGGCGGCTACGCTCGGCGCATGCCTGACCGAGCCGTCCGGCGCCGTGTGCTCAGCCAGAACTTCCTCGTCGACCGCCGCGCGATCGATGCGCTCGTGGATGGTTCCCGGGCGGGAGACGGGGACCTGGTGGTCGACATCGGCGCGGGGAACGGCCTGATCACCGAGGCACTGGCGCGCCGGGGCGCCCGGGTCCTGGCGATCGAGCGGGATCCGGCGCTGGCCGCGCGGCTGCGCGCCAAGTTCGGCTCCCGGCCGGCGGTGACCGTGGCGGAAGCCGACGTGCTGACCGCGCCGCTGCCCGCCGAGCCGTTCCGCGTGGTGGCCAACATCCCGTTCGGGATCACCACGAAGATCCTGCGCCGGCTGCTGGACTCCGATGCCCTGGCCCGCGCGGACCTGATCGTCCAGGCCGAGGTGGCGCGGAAGCGGGGCACCCGGGGCCGGGGCACGCTGCTGAACGCGTGCTGGGAACCGTGGTTCGAGTTCGGCACCGGGGCGCGGATCCCGGCGACGGCGTTCCGCCCGGTGCCCCGGGTGGACACGGCGGTGCTCATCGTGACGCGGCGTTCTTCCCCGCTGGTGGACCCGGCGTCGCGGCGGGACTACACGGATTTCGTCACGGCCGCGTTCGAGGGCGCGCGCCCGACCGTGGCCAGCGCGCTGGCGCGCACGATCCCCCGGGCCCGGTTCGCGGGACTCGCGCGGGAACTGGGTTTCGCGCCCGGCGCGCTGCCGTCACAGCTCGGCGCAGACCAGTGGGCGGGCCTGTTCCGCGCGGCCGGCCCCGTTCGCCGCGGCGCCCCGGGCGGTGGCGGGCCCCGTGGCGGTGCGTCGCGCGGCGGCGGTTCCCGTGGCGGGGCGGCTGCGGCACGCCCGGCGGGCGGCGGGGCTAGGCGGGGTCGGCGACGGGCGGGTGACCGGCCAGCTCCCTGACCACGCGGATCATCTCCGACGGGTCGAACGGCTTGGTGAGGTAGGCGTCCACGCCGATCTGCTTACCGCGCGTCTTGTCGTCCTCCTGGGCGCGGGCGGTGATGAGCACGACCTTGATCGCACTGGTATCGGGGTTGCGCCGGAGCAGGCTCGCGGTCATCCAGCCATCCAGCCTGGGCATCATGATGTCGAGGGTGATCACGTCGGGATCGATCGCGGTCACCTTGTCCAGGCAGTCCTGGCCGTCCACCGCGGTCGCGACGTCGAACCCTTCCAGGGTCAAGTTGACGGCTATGAGCTGACGAATCACCTCATCGTCGTCCACCACGAGCACGCGTCCCAGTCCCTGCGCCACGGGCGCGAGGTTAGCGTCTTCCCGGCACTGCCCGCGACTGCCCGCGCCGGAAACGCGGATGTACTCCTCCGGGATAACCGGCCCGGGACGGCGGATGACGCGACACGCCGGGGCCGGACTTCCCGCCGTGGACCCTGGGGATCGCTGGCAGCTCGTCGCGGCAGCCGCACGCCCGCCGACCGCCCGATATGGCCGCCGAGGCTGGTAACCTTGCGGAGTCCCGAGCCCCCGTAGCTCAGGGGAGAGAGCAACGGCCTCCGGAGCCGTGAGCGCAGGTTCGAATCCTGCCGGGGGCACTCAGCTAGACCAGCCAGAACCCGTGCTGACCAGCGGTTTCTCGGTTCTCCCTCATTCGATCATGTGCAGCCATGCGCTGCCGAATGCCTCTCCCTGTCGTGGTTCCCGGAATATACGCGGAATGGGATTGAGGCCATCGGCCCAGATCACTGCCCGCAAGACGAAGCCCCCGGATCGGCTCCGAGGGCTTCTCGTCAGCCAAGAGCTTGCTCCATGCGAGCGAACCAGCGTTCGTCGTTGCCGTCGAGGCGGTGGGCGTAGATGCGGTAGAGGACTTCGACCGTGTGCCCGGCCCACTCGGCGACGAGCGTTGCCGGGGTTCCGGCGTTGAGCCGCCAGGAGATGCCAGCGTGGCGGAAGTCGTAGGGCTTGCGGGCCAGCGGGGAGGCGGCCTGGGCCTGGGTGAAGGCCCGGCCGCGTGCTTTCTGTAGCACCTGCCACAGCGTGGACGGCAGGTAGATGCTGCCGCGATAGGTGCGGAACAACCGGCCATCCGGTGCCGTGCCGAACTCATCGACATGCTTGCGGATCATTTGGACGAGCACGGGCGGGATCGGTACCCGGCGGATCGCGTTGCGCTGGCCGCCCTTGGGCTTGCGTGTCTCGTGGACCTCGCCGTCGTCGGTCCATTCCCGCCCGGCCGCCGAGTGGACCTCGCTGAACTCCAGCAGCCCCCAGCCATGATCGGGCAGCTTGCACTCATCCAGCATGAGCGAGACCGCCTCGGACGGCCGCAACATGCCGTAGTACATGCATCCGTACAGCGCGACGAGCCGTGGCCCTGGGTCTGGCCGGTGGCCCTGATCGCGTCCAGGAGCTGCCGCATCTGGGCGGGATTCGCGACGCGGCGCCGGTCTACGGCGTCGGCGACTTCCGGTGCCTTCCATTCGGGGTCCTCGGCGCCGTCGAGAGGGTTTGCCGAAAGATGCTTCTCGCGCACCGCGTACTTCAATGCGCCGTAGAACGTGCGCCGACGACGCCGGTAATACTCGGGAGCCGCCGCCGACCCGTCGAGCTTGCGCCCGCAGGCGTCCAGCGCCTTGCCGATCAGGCTCACGACGACGCAGTTGCCTCCGGCTAGGAGTTAGCACCACCTCTTCCTCCAGGGGACTTTCACCCCCAAGCGATCGCCCATGCCGGGCGTACTCAAGGCGGCGACGCTCCGCGCCGCCGCGCCCGGACGCGCACACGCCGGGCTGCGGCCCGGGGGGCCGACCCGGCGCGGCGCGCCGGGCACCCGCGTCCGATCCGATGATCGGACGGGCTTACCGGCAGCATCATGGCGCCAGACGTGAGCCGTCTTCCTCGGCATATCAGTGTCCCAGTCGCGGCCAACGCGTAAAGGGCGCCTACGGCGTGGCATGCGATCGCTTCGCGACCCTTGACCGGCCGGCCGCTCACCAGGGATTCAGCGCCTAGGAGGAAGACAGGGAAGGAGCAGGAACACGTGAACAATGCGAGCCGCTGGCCGCGCTGAGGTCTCGACTGGTGGCCGGTTTATGGTCAGGAGGGGTGGGTGACGAGGCCAGGCCAGATTCTGGCGGTCCGGTCGTTCATGTAGTCGTTGGCTTGCTGCCCGGTCGCGGTCTTGGGGTCGAGGTCGGGTACATGCCCGGTGTACTTGGTGTCCAGCGTGATGGCTACGCCGAGCAGGTACTGGCCCAGCGGCGGGAGCCGCTTGTCGAGGGGAAGCAGCGTTCCTAGCAGCTGAGGCACCGGCCTGGGCGTGACCTCGGGCCAGTCTTCCTGCGCCCTGGGGGTGGCGCGGGTGAGGACGGTCGCGATGTCGGGGGCGGTCGCGTCGCGGGCGGTCAGCGGGGGCCCGAGCGGCCAGCGCTCGCGCAGGGTCCGGATCAGGGACGTGTTGCGGTACTGGCCGGTGACGACGGTCCTGGGGTCGATGTAGGCGGACACGGCCAGGGTGGGGATGCGGATCCCTGCCCGGTCGAACCGGAAGCCCATCTGACCGGGCGGGGCGGCTCGGTCGGGCGGGGCGGCCCGGGGCGGTACCACGTGATCGTAGGTGCCGCCGTGTTCATCGAACGCGACCAGGAACAAGGTGTTGGCGAAATTGGAGCCACCGGCAGTTGAAGAGGCGCGCACCGCCGTGTAGATGCGGGCCAGCAGGTCCTCCCCGCCCAGGATCGACGATGGCGGGTCGGCCGAGATTCCTGGGGACACCGCGTTGAAGGCAGGGTGGTAGTCGTTGTGCGCGTGTATCAGGCAGGGCTCGATGAACGAGTAGGCGGGCAGGGTGCCGCGTTCGGCGTCGCCGAAGAAGTCGTCGAGGGTGGAGAAGTGGGTGGCGAAGTGCCTGGACAGCCGGGATGCGTGGATCATCCCGGTAATCGACATGCGCATCCCGGGGTCGACGTAGACCCGCCACGGCAGGCCCGCGGCATCCAGCCGCTCGAAAATGGTCTCGGCATCGTTGTTGAGAGGGAAGTTGTCATAGGGGACGTTGACGACAAGCCCCGATGACGTGGCCGCGTGGTAGAAGGACCGGTTCGTGAACGTCTGCGAGGGCACCTCGCAGTGCCAGTGATCGAAGGTGGCGAAACCCCGGGCGATCGCCGAGATGACCGGCACCTGCTCGGGGGTGTAGCCGGTCATGATCTGCGCGTACTCCTCATAGGCGGGCTGACGGCCCATCTCTGCGGTGAACGTACTGATGTAGTCGGCGACGAACCCGTCCATCGTCGGCGTCGATGGCGGGTCGCCCGGCGCGTTGAAAGGGGCGGCCATCTGCTCGGACATGATGCCCCGGTTGCCGGGCGGGTCGATGACGCCGAACAGCTGGGTGTTGACGTGCGTGAACTCCTCCCCGGAGTCGGGATTCGGGGCGTCCATGTTCGCCGCGACGCCGTAGGGCACGACCTTGCGGTCCGCGCCGCGCTCGGCCCACTCCGGGATCGGGTTGCTCAGGTCCTTGCCGATCACGCCCTCGAACGAGGGGACCTCACCCGGCTGGTACAGCCGGCCGAGCAGGTTGTCGAACGTCCGGTTCTCGAACATCACCGACACGACGTGATCGAACTTGTGCCCGCCGTCTGCTTCAGCCACAGTCCGCTCCCTGAACGCCGCATTCCAGCCATCACCGCACTCCATCACGGCGCTGACCCAGGACCCAGCCACCCCCGCCTGCCCGACACTACGGCCCGGCTCAACCAACCAAATCACCCAAGCAGGATGAACCGAGACGGTCCGATGTTGGTGACGAGGACCAGGGCGTCACGGTCCGCATGCGGCCGGGAGCCACGCGGACGAACGACCTTCCAGTTCTCCGGACTCACGTGAACAGCAGGCAGCAGCGCCCCCCGAGGTCACGGACTGATCTGAACGGGTCCCGATGCCCGTACGGGTGACCACGGATCTGTGAGTGTCAGAAGGTTGGGCGGCGGCGAGAGGCCGGACCGTGCCCCCCGCGTGCCCGTAAGGAGGGTCACGTACGGCGATTCACGGTCAGTCACGGATCACCCGGGAGTGCTCTTGACCTGTGCAGCCGCAGGTCCTCCGGTCGCGGCCGCATCCTTTGCAAGCAAGGGTTCGTAACCGCAGGCGGGAGCCGCTCAGTGCTCGTACTGCATCCCCAGGTGCATCCACCAGATCGGTGAGGGCTGGACGCGGGCAGCGCGGATCGGCCCACTCGCTGGCCCCCGCCCCCTGGCGGCGCGGCCGTCCCCTTGATTGATCCCGCTGCCCGCGCGGACCACCCCCATGCCCCGCGGCCCGCACGCCGCGGGCACCCCGAAGGGATGACCCGGCGAGGAGGACAGCCACCGGGTGGTCACTAACCGGCGCTCTGCGGCGCTTCTCCTCGTTGCCGGTCCCTGTCCCCGGGAGAACCGGGGCGGCGGTGTCATCGTGGCCCTTCCCGGGCTGCCGGCCCAGGCCGCCACCCGGCTCCCGCCGACTCCCTTCAGCAAAGCACCGTGTGGTGCTTTCGAGAAAGATGGTGCATTAGTGACCACCCCGACGTCCGGCTCGCCGCCAGCGCCGCTGCCGAACTCGCCAAGATGCTCACCTTCCTCGGCGACTGCACCCAGCTCGTACCGCTGCGGTTTGCGCCGCCTTGTCGGCCGCGATGGCGGGCCGGACCTGCCCAGCCGCCACACCGGCCGACCCGGCGATCAGCCGGATCGCGGCGAGGAACGGCGCGAGCAGCACCGCGCCATACAACAGCCCGCTGGCGATGTCGGTAAACCAGTGCTTGCTGAGGTATTGCTGGCTGTAGCCCTCGTTGAAAGCAAGGGCACTCACCGCGCCGATGGCCCAGACCTTCCCGCGCTGGCTGGCGCTGAACTCCCGCCAGAGCAGGTGCGCGATCAGACCATAAAACAAGACCACCCGGTCGCAGCCGCCGCAGGGATAGCTGCCACGGGGACTGTCCGGCGGGCCGGGCCGACGGAACGTGCGGCGCAGCGCGCGTGTCGCGCTGTAATCGGCCAGGAACGCGGCGGCGAGCACGGCGGGGGGCAGCCATTTGCGCTCGCGCCAGGTCACCGCCAGGCAGACTGCGGCGGTACCAGCGGCGCCCCGGATGGTCGACCTACGGCCGATCCTGTTGAGCCGTTCGGTGACCGCGGCCCACCAGTCGATTTGGTTTTTGGTGGTCCAGCCGACAATCGGCTCGTCGATCGCCGGGCCATGGTTGAGGACCACCCGGCCGAGCAGCGCCATCACCCCGTAGGACAGGGCGCCGTCGGCACAGCTGATGGTACCGAGCCGGAGCAGGCCCAGTGCCCAGTCCCGCCGCGCCACCGGCTCGGCGGCTCGGCGGAAAGCGCCTGGAACCAGCCCGGCAGGGTACCCCGTGCGGGCCGTGCCTTGCCGCTCACTGCCGGCGAGCCCGGAACCGAGCCCGGCAGCGGCTGCCACCCCTGATCCAGCCGCGCTGGCAGGCCTGGCCACGCTCCGGCCGCCGCCATTGCCCGGCCCGGCGGTGCCCCCCGCCTGCCGCGCCTTGATGACCGTCGTGGCCATGATCGCGGCAATCCCAGCGGGCCACAGTGCTGCGAGTAGATACCGACGCATTCCTGTGAGCCCCTCTCCGTCTAGTCCGTACCAAGCAGCAGCCCTCCGTCGGGAACACGCCATCGACGGCTGGCCTGCCGGTGCATCAACGGCAGGTTCGCCTGCGAGGGCGGGGCGGGCCGACGTCGGCAACCGCCGACCAAGCAGCGGGCCAAGAGCCTGACAAACGAAGCGTCAAGGCCCTTCCCGCCGTTACTTTCGGCCTCGGGTACGGGCCGGTTCATCCCGGCCCCGGACATGCCACCTGGATGGCGCCTGCTCACCCATGCGCGATCGGCATTCACCGACCCTTGACCCGGTGACCACTCGCAAGGAACTGGGCGCCTGCGGGAAGGACGGGCAGGAGAAGTCACTCCCGGTAGCAGGCCTGTCAAAGACGCCTGATCGCTCGACGCCAACCACTCTGGGCATCGGCGTCCAGGCAACCATGTTGATGAAGCGCTGGCCGCGTGTTGACCGGCGCCCGGCCCAGGAGGAATATGGCTTTCGGTCCGTGCGGCGTGATCGCGCTGATTCACCGCGCTTTGGGGGCCGCCGATGTCCTGTAAGCCGCTATCTCGCCGCATCGCCGCGCTGGCGTTCTGCCTGCCAGCCGTGGCGCTGCTCCTCACGCCGGGAATGGCCGCCGCGGTCACCGCTGCCCCGGCGGTGTCGGCGCTGGCCTCACCCGGTCTGGTCGTACAGACCACGGCTGGCGCCGTCCAGGGCGTCGTCGTCGGTCCGGAAGCGGAGTGGCGGGGCATCCCGTACGCAGCCCCGCCCCTGGGTGCCTTGCGGTGGCGGCCGCCAGCAGCGGTAACGCCATGGTCCGGGGTCCGGGACGCCACCCGGTTCGCACCGCCCTGCATCCAGACCGACTTCAACGGCGGCACGCTGGGCTCTGAGGACTGCCTGTATCTCAACGTGTTCGCTCCGCCCACGGCGACCGCGGGCTCGGGCCTGCCCGTGATGGTGCACCTGCACCCGGGCGGCAACGCTCTCTTCCATCCCTACACCGGCGCCAGCGCCTTCACCGCTCGCGGGGTCATAGTGGTGACGCTTGCCTACCGGCTGGGGGTGTTCGGCTTCGTCGGGCATCCAGCGCTGTCGGCGGAAGGGGGCGGCTCATCGGGGGAGTATGGCCTGCTCGACCAGCTCGCCGCCCTGCAGTGGGTGCACGACAACATCGCCGCCTTCGGCGGCAACCCTGCCAACGTCACCTTGTTCGGCAGCTCGGCTGGGTCCTTCGACACCGTTGCCCTGATGGCGTCGCCACTGTCGCGCGGGCTGATCACCCGCGCGGCCGTGCAAGGGGATGTGCTCTGGGGTTTGACGGGGGTCGGCAACACGATCTCCGACGCCGAACAGATCGGCGTGCAGGTGGCCCAGAAAGTAGGCTGCCAGACTGCCGCTGACGTGCTCGCCTGCCTGCGCGAAACGGCGGCTGCCGCGCTGGTCGAGGTGGCTCCCACGGACTTTGTGCCGTGGGTGGGCGGGGTGGTGCTGCCGAAGTCGCCGCTTCAGTTGCTTTCTGGCGGCGCGCCTGTGCCGCTGCTGGTCGGGTTCGACCGGGAGGAAGAAGCCACCATAGGAGGGTGGGTGCCGCACCCGGGGTACAGAACTGCCAACTGGGTCCGCGACACCAACTCCATCGGGGGCGCTCCGCTGGGTGCCCAGATCCGGTCGCTGTACCCGCCGAGCGCCTACCCCTCATTGCTCTGGTCCACCGTCACCGCGGCAACGGACGCGGTGCGCGGGTGCCCCACTCGCCGGCTGGCGAACACCGTGGCCGGCGGGGCGCCAGTCTGGCGGTACCTCTACACCCACACCTATGAGAACGACCCGTTTCTTGCTCAATTCAAGGCGGCCCATATCTTCGAAGAACCGTTCCTGTGGGGGAACTTCAACTTGTTCGGCCACTACACCCCAACTGCGAGCGAGCAAATCCTCTCCCAGCGGATGACCGACTACTGGACAAACTTCGCGAAGACGGGCAACCCCAACGACCCGGGCCTGCCAGCCTGGCCGCAGTACAACTCGGTGACCGAACCCACGCTGACCCTCGACAACCAGATCGGCGTGATCAACAATTACCACGACCAGCAGTGCGCGCTCCTGGACACAATAACCAACCTGTTCCCCCCGCCCTGGGCGCCCGGAGTTGGCCCCCCCTTCTTCCCCCGTCACTTCAGATAACGCTTAGCTTCGCGCTTCGGCCCTTCGCTGAAGCCACTACCCCGAAGGTCATCTAGCGCACGCTCCACCGATGATTGGATCGTCCTCCGGAACCAGGAGCGTGCCCATGACGCGCCTGATCGGGATGGTAAACAGCGGAGAATTACGGTCACTCAAGAGACCAGCGCCTTCCCTATCCAAGAAGATGACTGGCGCCAGTCCCCTCGACTGGCAACCACAGAGTGCCACTACTGACCGGAACATAACCCGTGGAGGCGCCCTGGGGATCGCCGGCCGGGTCGTTGCCGGGGTGAAGGCTGGGCGATGGTGGCCTGCCGGGTGCTTGCCCGTGGCATGACACCAGGCGAGGCTGTTCAGATGCAGATGGCTGTCGATTTTGCGGCAGCTCGTTCGTCCAAGGGACAGAAAGGCGATGGGCGGTCGGTGGAGGAGGGCGGGGACTGCCCGGGCCTGCGTCCCCTTCTGAAGGGCAACCCTGATGGCCACCGTTGACGAAGGCATTGCCGCCCAGATCCGTAACATCGAGGCACGCTACGGCCGCCCCATCTCCGAATGGCTGGCCCTCATCGCTGCCAGCGGCCTCACCAAGCACACCGACGTAGTCGCCATGCTCAAGGCCGAGCATGGCATGGCCCACGGCGCTGCCCACCGGGTCTCGCTGTTGTCCCGCCAGGCGGCAGCACCGGCCCCGGCCTCCGCAGACGCCGCGGTCGATGCGCTGTACACCGGAAAGAAGGCGGCGCTGCGGCCGCTCCATGACCAGCTCATGACGGTAATCAATGCCCTTGGCACCGATGTGGCCACCGTGCCGAAAAAGGGCTACCTCAGCATCCGCCGCGCCAAGCAATTCGCCATGATCCAGCCGAGCGGCGCCGGCCGGCTCGACGTCGGCCTGATCCTGCCGGGCATCCCGCCCACCGCCCGCCTGGAGGCCGCAGGCAGCTTCAACGCGCTGTTCACCCACCGTGTCCGGCTAATGGCCGCTGACGACATCGACGGCCAATTCACCGACTGGCTCCGCGCCGCGTACACCAACGCACGCTGACCGCCTGGGGTTGCGCGGGCTCGCACCACGGTTGACGGCGGGAAGGGGCCTTGCCGGCCCGGGCCGGGTGCGGGAACCTGGGAGGGCACGCTGCCGAGCCGAGGGAGGCGCCGTGGCGGAGCGAGGCACAGAGTTCTGGCGGGGTCTCAAGCCCATCGCGCAGGCGTTCCGGCCGGGTGCGGCGCCGGAGGCGTACGTGCATGACGCGGCCACCGATGACGACCGCTTCTATGCGCCGATCTCCGAGACCGTGGGAACCCGCCCGCTGTGGATCTCGCCGAGCCAGAACCGGTGGTGCGACGTGCTCATGTGCCGGGGCGCTGGCCTGGTGAACCGGCACTACCATCCGCAGCAGGTGTTCGCGTACACGATCTCCGGCAAGTGGGGGTATCTGGAGCACGACTGGGTGGCGACCGCCGGTGACTGGGTGTATGAGGCACCCGGAGAGGCGCACACGCTCGTCGCCTACGAGTCCCCTGAGCCGATGAAGGTGACCTTCAATGTGACCGGGCCACTGCTCTGGCTGGATGAGAATGGGCACGTCACAGGGCACTTCGATGTGTTCGACTACATTGCGCTGTGTAAGGAGCACTACGAGAAGGCCGGGCTCGGCGCACATCTCATCGACCAACTCTTCCGCTGAACCGCCGGGCCGGCAGCCGCGGGGGCCGTTGATGTTGCGGTGCAGCGCACTGTCGAGAAACGACTAAGCCGAGGCTAGGGCCGCAGGCTCGCTGCCGACCGCCGGGCACCATGCTCTGGCCGGGCGTTGCGGGATGGCTGGCGACTGCCGGTGTCAGGTCGTGGCTCGGTTGAGGAGGTCGGTGATGATCCGCTGTTCGATCTTGGCCGCCTGCGACCCGGCACCACTGCGCCCCCGTTGTCCGGCGTGCGAGATCAGACGGCGTCGAGCCGCGGTCGTTTGGCAAGCGAGGGTCGGCGCCTGCGTGCAGGAGTGCCTCGACAGCGGCCGAGCATCGGTTCCGGACCGCCCGGTGCAATGGCGTTACCCCGCCCAGCGCGGCCATGTTCGGATCGGCGCCCGCGCCGGTGAGGTACTCGATGACCGCCCGCTGGCGTGCCGGGTTCCAGTTTGCTGTGCCGGGTTCACCGATCACCGCTGCGTGCAAGGGCCCGGCGTCCCGCCGGTTGCGGGCGCGGATGTCAGCGCCTCGCACGACCAGATCCCGGGCTATCTCGCAGTCGTAAGCGAACGCCGCCGCGTGCAGCGCGGTGTCCCCTTCGTAGACCTGGGCGTGACACTCGGCGATGAAGAACTCGTCGCGGCGTGCCAACTGCGCCGTCACCAACAACGGCGCAGTGTCAAGGAATGCCCTGGCCAGCTTGCGATCGCCCGCCGCGATCGCGACCAGCAACCTGGGAAGATCTGCGGTGTCAGCCACGCGGCACTCTACCTCGCCGGCGCGTCATTTGTAGTGGTAGCGGTCTTGAAGGATGACCAGGTCGTCGCCGTCGATCAGGTAGACGAGGCGGTGTTCTTCGCTGATCCGCGAGCCCGCCGCACAGGGCAATGCTCGCCGTAACCGCCACCAGCCGAACCCGAAGCTTCCGCATCGCTACCTCCAGCAACGCGCGACCAAATGGTTGCCGCCGGAGTGCGCCCAGCCAGATCGGCATGCCAGCGGTGGCCCGAAGCCGGACAGCCCCCCGATCACCCACAAGAGCGGGGAGGAGCGATTAAAGGACTCATGCTCGGCCCGTAGTGCTCGCAAGCTAACAACGGGCCGTCAAGGAAGCGTCAAAGTGCAGGCCAGGCGGCCATTTCGGCCAATCCGCCGGAACGGCCGGCCGCGGCCCGGCAGCGATCGCCTTCTTGCCGTTCCGGCCTGCCGGTGCGAGGGTCGATCCGGCGAGAGTGGCCGAGTCCCGGTTAGTTCCGGGAGGAAAGAGGTTCGCTATGCGAAGGTATCTCGTTTTGTCCGTGCTCGGCGTATGCCTGCTGATGCTCATGCCAGGGACTACAGCCTTTGCCGGCAACAGCACGTACTACGCGGGCAAGAACGCCCAGGGCCAAAAGCTGCTGTTCAGCGTGGATCAGACCGCGAACGGCCCGAGGTTCGACCCGTTCTTCACGACCATGATCGACCACTGCCCGGCGTCCGGCGACACGATCACGATCGGTTTCAGCTTCATCGGGTTCCAGATTCCCATCAAGAACGGGAAGTTCAACTTGGCGCTGAACGACATCTCCGACCGGTTCAGCTGGAGGGGGACCGTCACACCCAAGAAGGCATTCGGGACGGAGTCCTTCGACCTGGCCGCGTTCGACAACCAGAAGGGCCTGCAGGACTGCGCCACGGGCTCGGTCTCCTGGGCGGCCCAGGCTCTTGTCCCGGCCACGTCGAGGGCCGCCGCTCCGCACACTTCCTACGCCGTCAGCATCACCAGGGCCGCTGACGGCTCGGTGCACTTCTCGATCTCCCACTGACGGGAAGATAAGCAAGGAACCGCCCGCCCGGGGAGGCCGGCCTCCCCGGGCGGGCGCCTGACGGATTACTTGCCGGCCTTCCAGATGACCTTGAAGCTGTTGCCGCTGCTGTTGAGCGGCCCGGGCTGGGCGAGCACCTTGCCGCCGGAGTTGACCATGGTGATCTCGTTGTCGGGGAACGAGGAGATCGTTCCCGACCTGGCACCGGCCTTCACCGTGGCGCCCTTCAGGGTCCAGGCGCCGAAGTTGATGAGCGGGAACAAGGTGCCCGTCGCGATGTTGACCAGGCGCTGTGCGACCCACTCGGCGCTGGTGTCCGTACAGGTGGCGGCGGCGCAAGCCTGGGTGGTGCTGAAGCTGTTGCCCGCGGTGGTGGAGTCGGTCACCTTCAGCGCGTAGCTCGTGCTGGACCTGGTCACCGACGCCGCGATGTGGTCCCCCGGCCGCACCGTCATGCCCACGAGCTGGATACGGCGGTGCGGGCGGTCACCGGGGCGCGGGCGGCCGACGCGGCGCCGGCATTTGCCACCATGACCAGGCCCAGCAATGGCACGCACGCCAGCAGGGCACGGGAGAACCGGAAGGACGGGAAACGGCCACGCATGAGAATTGCCTCTCGCTCGGGGCGGCCGCTGCGAGCAAGGGTAACCTTCTCTGCCATTCGTGAACAGTAGGCCAAGACCTACAACAAACAGTAGGCTAAAACCTACTGCCTGAGTGTTACATCGCTGCCATTCTGAATGCCGGGAAACGACCGCTGATCGCCTCAGCGGCCATTTCGCGAGCCCAGCGCATCCGGGTGACCGCGGTCTCGGGGTGGTCACCAAATTCCTGCGCCACTCGCTCGGCGCACCCGTCCGGGCCGAATACGCGGACGGCCACGGCGACGGCCTGCCGGACCTCTCCGGCGCTGGGCTGGTCACAGCGCTGCAGCGCCGACACGAACAGGGCATCGGCCCAGACAGCCCTGACGCTGGAATGGTATATCGCTGGCTCCATCGTGAGCCTCCCCGCTAGGTGGATCCCCCGCCTACCGCACGGGGATCCGGCATTGCCCTATTAGTGCAGAGCGGGCCGGCCTGCCGCTGATACATGCCGCGCGCACATGCGTTACCCGTCGGTGAGCTGCTCTCGCAGGATGTCCGCGTGCCCGCAGTGCTGGGCGAGCTCGCGCAGCACGTGGAGGTACACCCAGCGCAGCGGTAGCGGGCCGCGCCGGTTGCCGCGGACCATGTCGTCCAGCCCCAGGGATGCGGTCGCGCGGCGCGAGGCCTGGCACGCCTCGCGGTGGGCCTGCTGGACGGTGGCGATGGTGTCGCCGTCATGCAGAATGAACGACTCGTCCGGGGTCGCGGGGATGCCGATCTCGGCACGGGACCGGCAGGTGACAGCCTCGTCGAACCAGACCTTCTCGACGAAGGTCGCGTGCTTCACCAGGCCCAGCAGCGTGGTCCGGGAGCGCACCAGCGATCGGCGCACCTGCTCCTCGGTCAGCCCGTCCAGGCAGCCGTTGAGCTCCCTGCGGTGCTCGTCGAGGAATGCTTCGAACTGGGCCCTGGCCGGCTGGCCGATGACGTCCTCGGCGGACGTCGCGGGAGAGGAGGACATGAGCGGAGCATGTCAGGAACGCCGCCCGCAGGCCAGCTAGGGCGTGTCCCGTAGATCTATGCCGTTGCGAGCGGCCGCCGGCGGGATGCATCGCAAGGCGGAGGAGGAGCCCATAGTGGTTCTATGGGCGACGACGACAACGCAG
>WNGQ01013775.1_pt1 | contig 16112 bp, 10 predicted proteins | sample 5407661 | NCBI WGS metagenome assembly WNGQ01 (sample SAMN13153382, study PRJNA577476) | soil metagenome | isolation source: 60 cm soil or saprolite under Garry oak tree replicate 2 | place: USA:California | collected 2016-06-15 | reverse complement strand
AATTTATACGATTCCTCGTTCACCCACTCCGCGAACACCCACGCCACGTCATGCACGAAACTCGGCAAGCTCATCGGCCCGCGTGTCACGTGGAACACTGCCTTCGTCTCCGGCCCACCGCCCACCATGTCCATGTGCACCACGGCCTTAATCCGATCGTGGAGCGGATGACGATCATCCATGTACAACGGGTCGTTGTGCATTGGGTCCGGTGACTTCCCCTCCAGGTGTCCGCTGGCATTAGGCGCCAAGAGGTAGTACTTGCCAATCTCTGCATTCATGAGCGCTAACGTTCCTTCAATCTCCGGCGGAAAAATGAAGCGAATGGTTCGCGCGGGCCGCGCCAGCTTTCCTTCGGCAATTAGCTTCTGCAAAGTCCGCGCCACTTCCAGAATCGTCACGCAACCGCTGGCATTGTCATTTGCTCCGGGCCGCTGATGGTCGAGGTGGCAGCTAAACGCAATCTCCTCGTCCTTTAACTTTGGGTCCGCTCCCGGAATCGTCGCCGTCACCACTTCGTAGTTTCCCGGATGCTGCCCCGCGTTCACCACCGCATCCAGCGTTATCTTCTCTCCGTGCGCCAGCCGCTCGCGCAAACTTCGCGCTGTCTTCAGTGACACCATAAACGCCCACGTCTTGTTTGCTGAAAAAGTCTGCAGATGTCCCCAGCGAATCAAATTCTCATCTTCGCCCCACCACGCCGTCTTCTGGTTCTGCGCATAGCTCACAATCCCAACCGCACCAAACTTCCCCACCGCCAAATCCTGAACCGCCCCCGGCTGCGTGCCCACGAGAACGATCTTTCCCTTCACGTCTTTTCCGGCGTAGTCGCTCTCTTTTGTTCCTTCGCCGACGTCCACCAGATCCGCCGTCACCTCCGCCGATTCGCTGTCCTCCGCTAAGACAATCGGCTCCGCCGCATAGCTCGCAACCTTTACTTCACCAGGCCACCAGCACTCGGTATTGAAAACCAATTTCCCGTCTACAACTCGTTCCTTGTCACACACTGGCGCTTGCGGTGGCGTCCTCGCGGGCGCAACAACCAATCCACTCTTCTCCTTTATCTCCTTTACGCTCTTTACCTCCTCTACTTCCGACAACTCGCCCTTTTCGGCGTCCCACGCCGGCCGTGACCTTTGCGTCCCATAAAAAATCTTCCCATCTGCCGGAAACTGCAGAATCGCCACGTCGCTCAGTCCATACGCCCGCAATCGCTCCGCTACCAACTCCGCAGCCGCGTGAAACCCTTGCGATCCGCGCTGCCGGTGAAATCGCGCAATCCAAAGCCCCAATCAGTCCAAAGCACAGTTTCTTCATGCTTTCTCCTTGCGCGTCGCATTCTATTCCGTTTTGCTCTTTCGGAGGTGCCTTCCTTCTTCAAGCCCGCCCCAGCTGGCATCCAACTTTCCTGAAATTTCCGCGCCCCGGCCGTCGTATTATGAATGGCCACACAACTTATGACCGAGCTTCCTCCCGCCATCCGCCTGGAATGTGTCTGCCGTCAATACACCATGGGCGAATCCGTCATTCGCGCCGTCAATGACGTCTCGCTTACGGTCCCGACCGGCGAATTTCTCGCTATTCTCGGCAGTTCCGGTTCGGGAAAATCCACGCTGCTCAATCTCATCGCCGGCCTCGACCGCCCTAGCTCCGGCGCAGTAGTCGCGCACGGCCAGTACCTTTCGAAAATGTCCTCGCTTGAGCTCGCCCGCTACCGGCGCCAAACCGTCGGCATGGTTTTTCAATCGTTCAATCTCCTCCCCCGCATGACGCTTGAAGAAAACGTCGAGCTTCCGCTTCGCCTCGCCGAAGTGGACCGTTCCGAGCGCGCCGCCCGCGTCCGCGAAGCGCTCCAGCGCGTCGGACTGGAAAAGCGCATCGGCCACCGCCCCAGCGAGCTTTCCGGCGGCGAGCAACAACGCACCGCCGTCGCCCGAGCGCTCGTTAATCGTCCTAAGATTCTTCTTGCCGACGAGCCAACCGGCAATCTGGACAGCGCGACCGGCGAATCCATCCTCACGCTGCTCCGCGAAATCCAGAAAAATCCCGGCATGACCATTGTCATGGTCACGCACGAGCGCGCGCTCGCCGAGCGCTTCGCCGACCGTCTCGCCGTCATGGGCGACGGCAAGCTCCTTTCGAATGGAGCCGCACGATGAAGCTCCGCGACCTGAGCGATCTAGCCTTCCGCAATCTTCGCGAAGCAGTTTTGCGCAATTCGCTTACCACTCTCGGCGTGGCCGTGGGTGTGGCGTCGCTTGTGGCCATGCTTTCTCTGGGCGTTGGTCTCCAGCAACTCGCCACCAGCCGCCTCGCCAAGAGCGGCCTCTTTGACTCCATTTTCGTTACGCCCAAAACCAATTTGCGCGGGCCTGGCGGCGGGCCTCCGGCCACGCGGACCCCGGCCTCGAAAGCCCGCCCACTCGACGCAGACGCTCGCGCCGAAATCTCCCGCCTGCCCAACGTGATCGAGGTTTATCCTCAAATTCGCTTCTTCACCGAAGTGCGCTACGATGGCAAGCCCTACGCCACCATGGTCGCAGGCATGCCGGAATCATCAAAAGCCAGCGGCGCGTTCGACGGCATGCAAGGCAGCTTTTTCTCCTCACCGAACGCGGACGAAGCCATTTTGCAAGCGGAATTTGCGAAAGAGCTGAACCCGCAGACTTCTTCGCTGATCGGAAAAGATTTAATTCTGCGCTATGCAGAGCGCCAGTCACTGGCCGCACAAGCGAGCGATTCTGCGGGAAACTCCGGCGGATTCTCTGTCGTCCCCAAAGAAAAGCATTTCGTCATCATCGGCGTCGTTGAAACCGAGCCCGCCTCCGGCTTTGGCGGTTTTGGCAGCGGCCGCTTGCTCATTCCTCTTCCGATTGCGGAAACTCTGCGCGCTGCGCAGGTCAACGATCTTCGCGACATTCTCCGTGACTCTTCCAGCGACAAGCCCGCTTACTCCAGCCTCACGGTTCGCGTGAAAAGCCCGTCACTCGTGGAAGCCACCGAAGCCAAGCTCAAAGACCTCGGCTTCAGCGCCTTCTCCCTTCTCGATGCATCGAAGAGTCTGCGCATTTTCTTCTCCGTGTTCGATCTTCTTCTCGGTATTTTTGGCAGTCTCGCGCTCGCAGTGGCAACTCTTGGCATTATCAACACTTTGGTCATGGCCATCCTCGAGCGCCGCCGCGAAATCGGCGTCCTGAAAGCTCTTGGCGCAGCCGATCGCGATGTCAAACAGCTTTTCTTTGTTGAAGCCGGAGTCATGGGACTTTTCGGCGGGGTTTTCGGAACACTTCTTGGCTGGCTCATCGGCCGCTCGCTTACTCTCGGAACCAACATCTATCTGCACCGCCAGAATCTTCCCGGCGTGGACATTTCTTCGGTTCCGTGGTGGCTCGTTCTTGGTGGAATTGGCTTCGCCGTTCTCGTTAGCCTCGCCGCCGGTCTCTATCCCGCCTCGCGCGCTGCCCGCCTCGACCCTGTCCAAGCCCTCCGCTATGAATGATGCCTGCGCTTCCCTCAAGATTTAGGCCGGTGTCCCAAGTAGGCCGAGCCGTGAGTAGAATGATTGTATGAAAATGAGCGTCGACAAATGAAGATGTCATCCCGAGAGCAGCGAGGGAACTGCTTTCTCTTTCGCTTTTTGTCTTCTCTCGTTCTCGCCACTCGCTGCTCCCAACTCGCCATTCTCTTCATCCTCTGCCTGTTTTACGTCCCTTCTTCTTTCGCTTCCGGCCGCGTCGAATGCAACGCCATCCCCAGCAAAATACTTGCCCGCAGCGTCTCCTACTGCGTCGTGCTTCCGGCTTCGTTCGACTCGGAAAAGACGAAGCGCTTCCCGATCCTGTACGAGCTGCATGGACTAGGCGACAATGAACAATTCTTCGTGCATTCGGGCCTCTGGAATCTCGTGGAAGACCAGCGCGAGCGCGGCGAGCTGAAGGATTTTCTGATTGCCACTCCGGCGGGCGGCGCGAGCTTCTATATCAATGCCAAGGACGGAAAAGTTCGTTACGAAGACTTCCTGCTGCGGGAATTCTTCCCGTTCATCGAGAAAAAATATCGCGCATCACCGGGCCGGGCGAACCGCGCCATCTCCGGAGTCTCGATGGGCGGCTACGGCGCGCTGCATCTTGCTTTCCGCCACCCTCAACTTTTCAGCTCGGTCAGCGCCCACAGCGCCGCGCTGATCGAAAAGCTTCCGGCTTTTGTGAGTGGGCCGCAACCTCCGCGTTCTCGCGTTCTCGGCGCGGTCTTCGGCATTCCTCCGGACATTGCATTTTGGAACGCCAACAGCCCTATTACCCTGGCGCGCTCCGCGAATCTCGCCGGCCTGAAAATTTACTTCGATTGCGGTGACCAGGACGATTACGGGTTTGAGGCCGGCGCCGCGGCGCTAGACAAAATTCTTACAGCACGCAAAATCGCTCACGAATTTCACATTTACCCCGGCCGCCACGATCCGGGCTACTTCGCCACCCACATCCCCGCTTCGCTCGCCTTCCACTCGCATCTGTTTTGACGGGAGGGGGCAAGTTTTGAAGTCTTCGGCCGCCTATTTCTTGCGCTTCCTCTTCTCTTCGATCTGAATGGTTCCGTCGGTCTTCACTTGATAGGTGAAGTGAGCCGTTCCCACAAACTCCGCCACTGGCGGATCCCGGGTGAGCACGTGAAATACATCCGTGTCTTCCGGCCGATCGCTCAAGATGTGTGTGTGGACTCCACTGACAACTTTCTTGCCGGTCACAGGCCCCGTTTCCAGGATGGTTTTGTGCATCTGGCGTTTTTCCAGGATTTTCGTGCCGTCGGCGCTCACCAGGTACCGCACGTCGCCCCCCAGCGGGTAAACGCGCGCCTTGGTCTGCGCGGGATACAGATAAACGTAGAGCTGCTCCGAAGGCGCTGGCAGCGCGGCGACGTTGTACGGCCTGCTAGCTGCGCCGAAATCCTTCATGGCTAATTCGATGGCGCGGGCGGCATAGAGAAAAAATCCTTCGTCCTCACGCTCGGCTGGTTCCGGCCGCATGGCAAACTGCCGTAGTGTCGCCTGCTCTTCCGCTTCATAGGAAATTCTGAACCGGCTGCGATCCTCATTCAATTTCCCGAAGACGACAGTCCACTTGCCGGCTTCTTTTTTGGCGATGTAGCGCTGCCCTTCAACGCTCTTGGGATTCGCCATCTGAACGGCGTCGCTGGCATGCCAGGAGGCCTGGTCGTATTCGTATAGCAGCCTGCCACGCTCGGCGATCGCGGCAAGCTCCTCCTTTGCCGGCGGTGTTACCTCCTGGCCTGTTGCCAACTGCACGGCAACACCGGCTGACGCCATCAACAAGACCGCGCCAGTCACCACTCGAATTGCCCAGCTCATCGCGCTTCCTTGGGAAAGCTGTCCTATCGCGCGTCCAGTTAACCATAACCATGCCTCCCCCCCCTTTTTTTGTAACTGCGCATTCTAAAGCACTTACGAGAGCGGGTTTTTGTAAGTGCACATTCTAAAAGACTTACGGACCGAAATCGTGTAACTGCGCATTCTAAAGGGGTTACGGGCGCGTTTTTGGAGCTAAGGGAGAAGGATGGGACGGAACACGGTGATCTTGGGCGACGTAGGATGGTGATGCGTAAGGGCATAGGTGACTAGCACGGCGGAACGTGCTCAACAATTTATTTTATTATACTAAACTATAACGTTCTGTCAAGGGAAATCTGACTTTTCCTTACAGCCAGATACGAGGACCCGTTTGTAGCCGAAGGCCAGCGGGCAACAAGAGTCCGGCTAACCCCTTTCCTTCCTTTATTTTCGCAGCGTGCTCGACTATTATCCCGGCGCGCAGCGGGGGAGGCCTCATGAGCTTCGGGCAAAGGCTGAAGGAAATCCGCGAGGGGTTTGAGCTGCCGTTCTGGGTGGCCAATTTCACTGAGATTTTTGAGCGCGTCGCCTACTATGGAACCACAGCCGTTCTCGCGATCTATCTTAGCGAGCAACTCCGATTCTCAAGCGAACTCACAGGCTGGCTCGTCGGCACGTTTGGTCTTGTGGTTTGGTTCCTGCCGATCCTGGGGGGAACACTGGCTGATCGGTTTGGTTTCCGCCGGGCTTTGATGTTTGCGTACCTTATCATGGCCCTTGGATATTTCCTTCTGGGCTCACTCACCGCACTGTGGATGCAGTCCTTGCGCATGGCTCTGACAGACAAATGGCTGGTGCTGGCCATTCTAATGATTCCCGCGCTTGGGCCTGGAGTTGTGAAGCCCTGCGTTGCGGGAACAACTGCTCGAGCCTCGTCTGAGAATGTCCGCTCCATCGGATATTCCATCTACTACACGCTGGTGAACATTGGGGGCGCCCTCGGACCCATCATGGCCTTCCTGGTGAGGAAACAGCTTGGGTGGGGCATTGAGAACGTTTTCCGTGTCGCTTCCCTGAGCGTGTTCTTGATGTTTTGGGCGACATTCTTTTTCTATCGTGAACCCACGCGACCGGGAGAGCAAAAGGTGGAAAGCATCCTGATGGCGATCAAAAACATGTTTGTGGTGCTCCGAAATTTTCGCTTCGTTGCCTTCCTGATCATTTTTTCGGGCTTCTTTGTGGTGTTCTGGCAGCAATATATTTCGGTGCCGCTGTTCATTCGCAAGCATATCGACCCGAACGCCAGCACGGACTTGCTTCTCTCTGTTGACGCCACTGTCGTAATTTGCTTCCAGATCGCGGTTTCCTTTCTCACGCGGAAGCTTCCGGCCCTCACTGCAATGAATCTGGGAATCCTGATCACCGGACTGGCCTGGATCATTCCGGCGATCCACTCCTCAATGCTCACGTTCGTTGTCACGCTCATCTTCGTCGCGGTTGGTGAGATCACACAGGTTTCGCGTTCGAGAACGTTTGGTGGGTGATTACGGCAGTTGGCGTTTTCACTGTACTTCTCTTATGGATTTACGACCGCATCGTTAAACCTGGCCCTAGAGATTCGGCGGTTTGATTCAACTAACACGAAAAAAGCGCCGGAATGAAGCCCGGGCTCTACAAAAGAAATCGGAATTCGCGCTCAGTTGACCATGCGGCGGAGGGAAGCTAGCGCCTGGCGGGCGAGCGAATAGCGGGGCTCGATTTGCAGAGCTTCCTGGAAGCAGCGCATGGCGTTGCTGTACATCTCTTTTCCAAGGTAGGCGCGGCCCAAATTGTAGTGCGGGAAATGCCGCGGCTCGTAGCGGCGCGCTTCCGTGGCGCGCTCAAGCCAGGGGATGGCTTCGTCATAGCGTTCTTGCTCGATCAAGTACGCGCCGATGTCGTTGTAGGGATTACCGAAATCGGGATCGATCTCGATGGCGCGCTTGCACTCAGCAATGGCTTCTTCAATGCGCCCCTGGAAATGGTAAGTCCAGCCGAGGAAGGTGTGGGCCTCGGCGGTGGGATGTATTTCGAGCGAAGATTGGTAAAGCTCGACGGCGCGATCGTAATCGCCTTCCATTTGGGCCTGGTAGGCGTCCTGCAGGATTTCCCACGCGCGTGTGAGCGTCTCCATGCTCATGAGACTTTGTTATCACAACGATTTGCGCGGGGTAAAGAGTACGAAGGTCAGAGGCGTGCAGGGCAGGAACCTGTACCTTTTGCCGGTGACAGGGTCTGTACCCGCGGCGCGGTGGGTGGCGAGTGGAAATTCGCAAGGCAAACAGAGAGAATGGGTGAGTTTGGGAACGAGGCCGGTCCAGGATCGACGGCGACTTTAAATTTTGTGGAGACGAAGGAGAGGAATCGTGAGGCGGAATCTTCTACTACTTGGGATCGCAGGTCTGGCTCTGGCGTGCGCCGTGGTGGCGCAGGACCCGCCGGCACAAGACGCGCCGAAGAAGAGTGCGAGCCACGCCGCAGGAGGATCGGCGACGAAAGGCAAGCAAGTGTTCGAGCAAAAATGCGCCATGTGCCATTTCGCCGACAGCGACCAGAAAAAAATCGGGCCGGGGCTGAAAGGAATCTCCAAGCGCGGAACGTTCAGCGTGAATGGAAACAAGGTGACGACGGAATCCCTGACCAAATGGATTGAGAACGGCGACTCGCAAATGCCGGGGATGAAGGATTCGCTGGAAGCGGCGCAGATTAAAGATGTGGTCGCTTACGTCAAGACGTCTTTCAACGCTTTCGACGGACGCAGGCGAACCACAGTCTTCGCCTTGATTTTAATCTGCTCCCCCGTCTGGGGGTTGCGGCCGATGCGCGCCTTGCGGTGCGCCTTGACCAAGCGGCCGAGGCCCGGAATCACGAATTTGCCCGCGGCGCCCTTGGCTTCTTTCACCGCAAGCTTGAAGAGCTCATCAAAAAACATGGCTGCGGTTTTCTTCGGAGTTCCGACTTTCTCGGCGATGTGCCCAACGACTTTCGTCTTGCTCAGTGGCTTGGACATCTAGTGCGTATCCTCCTGATTTTGCTTTCCATCCCGGTTGCACCGGGACAGGCCTCGATGCGATCGAAGCAGGCTCCGAGTCGGCTACCCCTCAAATTTTGCGTGAATACTCGGGCCGGGAAGGACTATAGCCAAGGGAAACCGGGAACGCAAGGGAAAATCGCAAAAAAAGCCTGGAAAACGGGGTTTTTTGATGAGGGGTGTGGAAAACCCCGCTAAAAATGCGGGTTGGAACGCATTTCGGGGAGCTTGCGGGAGCGTGGGCGTTTTCGTCGGGCAAACCGAAACCGATGAGCACGCACGGCACTTTAAAGGTGTCGTACATTTGAGTGACGAAGGGAATGGAGCCGCCCTCGCGGATGAAGACCGCTTTTTTCCCGAAGCCTTTTTCCAGTGCGGCTTGCGCTTTCTGGAAAATCGGATTGTGATACGGAGCGGCCCACGGTTTTCCTTTGCTCAGGATTTCAAATTTGCAGTGAACCGTTTTGGGTAGCAGCTTTCGAATGTGCTTTTCGACGAGTTGCGCGATCTTGTCGGGATTCTGGTTGGGGACGAGGCGAGTCGAGAATTTCGCAAACGCTTTTGAGGGAATGACGGTCTTGGCGCCCTCGCCTTGATAGCCGCCCCAGATGCCGTTCAATTCGAGAGTCGGACGAGTCCAGAGACGTTCGACGATGGTGAAGCCCTTTTCGCCGCAATAGCTGGGGGCGCCAACGGCCTTTTCAAAATCTTTTTTCTTCCAGGGAAGGGAATTCAGAGCTTTGCGCTCTGATGTGGAAAGCTTCGCGACTTGATCGTAAAAGCCGGGGATTGTGACGCGGAAGTTCTTGTCGTGCAGCTTGGCGAAAAGCTCGGTGAGAATGGTGAGAGGATTCGGCACCGCGCCGCCATAGACGCCGGAGTGTAAGTCACGTTCGGGACCCGTAAGTTCCATCTGGTAGTAGTTCAAACCCCGAAGCCCGTAGGTAATGGACGGTACGCCTTTCCCGAGCATCGAGGTGTCGGAGACCACGAGCGCGTCAGCTTTCAATTTTGCTGTGTTTTTTTGAACGTAATCCCAAAGGCTGACGCTGCCGACTTCCTCTTCGCCTTCGATGAGAACTTTCACGTTGATGGGAAGCTTGCCGTTGACCTTCTGAAGCGCCGCAAAGGCCTTCAGATGAATGTGGACTTGTCCCTTGTCGTCGGCGGTTCCGCGGCCAAAAAGGTTGCCGTTGCGAACCGTGGGTTCGAACGCGGGAGAGGTCCAGAGATCGAGAGGCTCGGGAGGTTGCACGTCATAATGCCCGTAGAAGAGGATCGTAGGTTGTCCAGGAGCCTCCAAAGATTCGGCATAAACGAGAGGGTGCAAGTTTGTGGGAACGATTTCCACGGTCTTGAATCCGGCGGCGCGTAGGTGGTCGGCAACCCAGCGGGCGCCGAGCTCGATGTCCGGCTTGTGCTCGCTCTTGGCGCTGATGCTTGGGATGCGCAGGAATTCGTAGAGTTCAGCGAGATGCTGGTCGCGCGAACTGTCAATCCATTCAACAAGATTCATAGAAAGTCCTCAGGGGACAAAGAGTCCTCTCGAATTCAAATTCAAACTAACCTTACGCAAAATGTAAAACGAATGTTGCGGCAGCGGATGAATGGACCTGCGCTGGCCACGCACCTTTATTCTATGACTGGCTTGGCCCAGGCACAAGGCGGGTCCAAACCGCAGGGCACAGCCAGTCTCGAATACCTGATCCTTCAGATTGAATGCTGCTGCAGGAGATGCCAGTTCCCTGGAAATCCATATCGTCCGCTAGTTCCCACCAATGGAAATGGAACAGGTGCACCGGTTTGGGACAAAGGTCCCTTTTTGCCAGAGCCCCCATGGAGCTAACGCGTTGATAAAGCAGACCTTTAGGAATCCATGGAAAGATCATTTTGGTTGGACAGGTGCATCGGATCACGACGGGAGTTGTCTGTGCAAAAACAAGTCTTAACGACGAACTCAAGGAATCTCGGATTGCGTGGCGCGGTGGCTTTTCTTCTCGGCGCCCTGGCCTGCACCGCGTCCTGGGGACAGACGCAGCAAATGCCACCGAAGGACCTTACGACCACGAGCATCGAAGACCTGATGAACGTGGAAGTGACCTCAGTCTCGAAGAAAGAGCAGAAGCTTTCGAGGACCGCAGCGGCCGTTTATGTCATAACACAGGAAGACATTCGGCGTTCCGGCGCAACGAACATTCCTGACCTGTTGCGCACGGTTCCTGGGCTGGATGTGGCGCAGATCAACGGGAGCACCTGGGCCATTGGTTCCCGCGGGTTTAATCAACAGTTTGCAAATAAGCTGCAGGTCATGGTGGATGGGCGAAGCGTGTACTCTCCCACATTCTCGGGAGTTTTCTGGGACACCCTCGATCTTCCCTTAGCCGATATTGAGAGGATTGAAGTGATTCGCGGACCAGGCGGTTCCATTTGGGGCGCGAATGCTGTGACTGGTGTCATCAGCATCTTCACGAAGAAGGCGTCCCAGACAATCGGAACTCTGGTCGAGGCTGGCGGCGGAAGCTTTCAACAGGAATTTGGAGTGGTTCAATACGGCGAGAAGCTAGGCAAAGCAACTGACTTCCGCGTTTACACGAAATATTTCAACCAGAACCACATGCTCGACCCGAATGGCCGGAATGGCGCAGATGGCTGGCACCGGCTGCGCGAGGGCTTTCGAACTGACAGCCGCTTGTCTCCGAAGGATTCCTTGATGGTCGAAGGGGACCTTTCTACCGGACGAGAGGGCGAATTTGGATTTGAACTCCCTTCCGTGACCTCACCCGGCTTTGTGGGGGTCAGCGAGCAAATTAATTTGGCCGATGGAGCCGTTGAATCCATTTGGGACCATACTTACTCAGAACGGTCGGAATCCAGTCTGCAGCTCTCTTACGACCAGCACCGGCGCGGAGATCCGCTGAATCCGGAAACACGCAACACGTTTGAAGCAGAATTCCAGCACCATTTTGATTTAGGCAGGAGAGAGGAAGTTGTCTGGGGCGCAGGCTATCGCTACACGAGCGACGAGATTGGAGGGAGCCTGACCGTGGCCATGGTCCCCGCGAGCAGCGCTCTACAGCTATTTAGCTCCTTCGTTCAGGACGAAATCGCTTTGATGCACCAGCGGCTTTATCTCACGGTGGGTACAAAGCTCGAACACAACGATTACACGGGCTTTGGGGTTATGCCCACGACGCGAATCGCCTGGCTTCCAAGCAACCATCAGACGGTATGGGCCGCGGTTTCTCGCGCTTTGCGCGCACCATCACGCAACGATACGAACCTGGTGCTGAACATCGGGGCGATTCCAGGTCCTGGTGGAACGCCAACGCTGTTGAGGCTGTTGGGCAATCCTAATTTTGAAGATGAACGTTTAACTGCCTACGAAGCGGGCTACCGGACCATGCTGGGCCCTCGACTTTCGCTTGATCTTGCCGCTTATTACAACGACTGGGACAACCTGCAAACCACGGAGCCGTCGTCATCTTTCTTTGAACCTACTCCTCTGCCAGCACATCAGGTTCAAACCTTCACTTACAAAAACCTGATGTATGGAGAAGGACATGGGGTTGAAGTCCAGGCGAAATGGAAAGTGATGGACAGCTGGTCGGTCAGTCCGGGGTTTACTTATGCCAATGAACACATGCATACAAGGCCGCAGAGCCTCGATACGCTTACGGCTTCGTTCGAAGAAGGAGGAGCACCGGACCACCTGGCTCAACTTTTCTCTCATGTGGATCTAAGGCGCGGACTGACGTGGGACCTAAACGCCTACTACGTTGACGAACTAACGGACCAGGGACCTACTGGCAATGTCAAAATTCCGTCGTACACGAGGCTAGACACGGTGGTGACGTGGAAGATGTGGGAACGCTTTTCCTTCAGCATGGTTGGGCAGAATCTGTTGAAGGATCACCGCATGGAATTTGAAGACGTGAACGGGAGCTTGCAATCCGGCCAAATCAAGCGCAGCGGTTACATGAAACTGACCTGGCAGTTCTGATCTGAGACGAGAAGGCTTGAGATTCACGAGCACAATGAGGGACGCAGGGGAGCAGCAACGGACGAAAGATGCTTTGTTAGAAGCGGGCGTGCGCGGGTTGCGAATCATTCTGGTGGCGCTCGTCATGTTTCCTCAATTGAGCGGCCCCTTGCCGGTATCGGCGCAAGCGAGCTCGCCGAATGAATATAGCGTCAAGGCCGCCTTTCTTTTTCACTTTGCGCAGTTTGTGGAGTGGCCTGAAGGGGCGTTTCAAAACGCAAGCAGCCCGATCGTTTACTGCACGATCGGAGAGGATCCGTTTCAAGGCGCGTTGGACGTGAGTTTGAAAGGAAAAACCATCGACGCGCGGGCATTGCAGGTAAGGCACCTCAAGGATGGAAGCGAAGCGCAAGGATGCCACGTGGCGTTTATCGGGAAAACGGGGAAGAAACGCGTTACAGACGAACTCGCGAGTCTGGGAAACAGCCCAGTCCTCACAATTGGAGAAACTGAAGAGTTCGTAAAAGATAACGGAATGATCGCGTTTTACGTAGAGGAAAACAAGATTCGCTTCAACATCAATCTGAAAGCGGCAGAAAAGGCCAATTTGAAAATCAGCTCCAGGCTGTTGACACTCGCGAAAACGGTAATCGGCAGCCCAAGACGTTGACATGAGCATATTCGGGAATTCTTCCATTCGGCGCCAACTGACGCTCGTTGTATTAGCAACGAGCTTGTTCGGACTCGGGATTGCCTGTGGGGTTTTCGAGCTATACGAAAGAGCAAGTTTCCGTCGAAGCTTGACCGAGGAGCTCTCCACTCTCGCGGATACCGTGGGCGCCAATAGCGCCGCATCGTTGACGTTCTATGACAAAAAATCAGCCGAGGACCTGCTGGCGGGTTTAGGCGCGGAACCTCACATCCTAGCGGCATGCTTGTATAATAATTACGGGCAAGCCTTTGTCGAATACCGGCGACCTGGCGTCGGCCGGGACTTCCACATCCATTTCTCTCAAGAAGAAGGAACCCATTTTACGCCGGATTCTCTCACCTTGCGCCGTGCGATCAGCATGGGAGGAGAAAAAATCGGCTCGATCGCCATCGTTTCGGATCTCTCCGAACTTCAAGCCAGGATGCGTCAGTACATGGAGATTTCGGCCCTGGCTCTGCTTCTTTCGGTTCTCGCCACGGTTCTCCTCTCTTCGCGTCTGCTGCGCCTGATTACAGAGCCAATTCTGCAATTGGCGGAGGTCGCCGGGAAGGTCTCCAGCGAACAAAACTACTCTCTGCGGGCGATCCTGCAAAGCAACGACGAAGTCGGCAAGCTTGTTCGCTCGTTCAATGGAATGCTCGAACGCATTCAGGAGCGGGACACCAAACTGAAAGATGCCAAGGACGAACTGGAAATGCGCGTGGAAGCGCGGACAAAAGAATTGCAGCTGGAGGTCGACCAGAGAAAGCAAACCGAGGAGAGACTACAGGCCTCTCTTAAGGAGTTGGAAGATTTCAAGTTTGCCCTGGACCAGCACTGCAATGTATCGAGAACGGATCCCGAAGGGATCATTACGTTTGTGAATGAAAGGTTTTGTGCGGCGTCAAAGTTCGAGCCCGAGGAGATGATTGGCAAGACCCACCGAATCGTCAATTCCGGGCATCACTCCAAGGAATTCTTTACCGAGCTCTGGGGTACTCTTAAGAGTGGCCGTTCCTGGAAAGGCGAAATGCAAAACAAGGCGAAGGACGGTACGATCTATTGGTCGGACACGACCGTTGTTCCCTTCTCTAACGGACAAGGAAAACAGCTCCAATACATTGCCATACGCTCGGACATCACCAAACTTAAGCAAATCGAAGAAGAGTTGCGCCTTGAAGTTGATGAAAGAATTCGAGCCGAAGAAACGCTGTCCGCGGAACGAACAATCCTCCGCGCCTTGATCGACAACGTACCGGATTACATGTATGTGAAGGATACGGACTGCCGGTTCTTGCTGGCGAACATGTCGGTCGCGCGGCAAATGGGAGCCAAAGGTCCCGAGGAGTTGCTGGGAAAAACGGATTTTGACTTTTATCCTCGCGACCTTGCCACGGTCTTCTTCGAGGACGAGCAGAAAGTGGTTCGGACGGCGCATGCGGAGATTAACCGCGAAGAGTCGGGCATGGATCCTCAGGGCAATCTGAGTCATGTTTTGACCACGCAAGTGCCCCTTCGGGGCAAGAACGGCGAGGTTATCGGCCTCGTGGGAATTGGCCGCGACATTACTCACTTGAAGAAAATCCAGGCGGAAATGCAAAGGGCCCGCGAGGCCGCGGAGGCGGCCAGCCGCGCGAAAAGCGAGTTTCTGGCCAACATGAGTCATGAAATTCGCACGCCACTGAACGGCATCATGGGCATGACGGATCTGGCCCTGGAAACGGATCTGGGTCGAGAACAGCGGGAATACCTCGAGACGGTGAAGGTTTCGGCGGATTCGCTGCTTACCGTCATTAACGATATTCTCGATTTTTCCAAGATTGAAGCGGGCAAGATCGACCTGGAATCGGTGGACTTCGACGTGCGCGACAGTCTGGAGTCCGCGCTGAAGACCCTGGCCGTGCGCGCGGACGAAAAAGGGCTGGAGCTTCTTTGCGAAGTGGCTCCCGAAGTGCCGGAAGTTGCGCGGGGCGATATTACACGGCTTAGGCAGGTGCTGCTGAATCTAGTCGGCAACGCCACTAAATTCACGAACGAAGGCGAAATCGCGGTGAAGGTGGGGCAGGGAGCCCGAGATGGGCGCGAGTTGGTCCTCCATTTCACTGTATCGGATACCGGAATTGGCATTCCCGAAGACAAACTGAAGGTGATTTTTGATCCTTTTGCTCAGGCAGACAGTTCCACAACGCGGAAGTATGGCGGCACCGGTCTGGGGCTGACAATTTCGGCCCGGCTCGTCAGGATGATGGGGGGACAAATATGGGTAGAGAGCCAAGAGGGCCGAGGGAGCCACTTCCACTTCACCGTGCGGTTGCAAGTCGCTGACGGAAAGGAAGTGAAAGTGGGCAGTCCGGCGCCGCCGGAAGTGTTGCGGGGAGTGCGCGTGCTTGTGGTGGACGACAACCAGACAAACCGCCGGATTCTCGAAGGAATGCTAAGACGCTGGGAGATGGTTCCCGTGCTCGCAGAAGGCGGGGAGCAAGCGCTTACCGCACTGGCTTCAGCTCAATCGGAGGGAAGAGCATTTGGACTGATCGTGACCGACATGCATATGCCAAAAATGAATGGTTTCGAATTAGTGGAACACATTCGCGAGAAACCCGAACTGTGCACTGCGACGATCATGATGCTTACCTCGGCAGGCCATCGCGGGGACGCTGAACGCTGCCAGAAACTGGGAGTGTCCGCGTATTTGCTGAAGCCCATCCGGCAATCCGAATTGCGCGAGGCGATTGCGAAAGTGCTGGGGGCTCGCGAGCAGGAGGGCATGATTCCTCTCGTTATGCGCTACTCGCTGAGTGATGTGCGAGATCGCTCGGAGATCCTGCGCATTCTGGTCGCGGAGGACAATCTGGTGAATCAGCGTTTGGTTGTGCGCCTGCTGGAAAAGAGGGGGCATCGAGTCGTCGTGGCCATTAACGGCAAAGAGGCCCTGGCCGCGTTGGAAAAAGAGAGCTTTGACATCGTCTTGATGGACGTCCAGATGCCGGAAATGGACGGGTTTGAAGCGACGGCGGCCATCCGAGAAAAG
>WNGQ01005728.1_pt1 | contig 16117 bp, 18 predicted proteins | sample 5407661 | NCBI WGS metagenome assembly WNGQ01 (sample SAMN13153382, study PRJNA577476) | soil metagenome | isolation source: 60 cm soil or saprolite under Garry oak tree replicate 2 | place: USA:California | collected 2016-06-15 | reverse complement strand
TTGACGTTTAGACTACAAGAACCTAGCCGAACCCTGCTGCCTAGAACAGCGAGGTTCAGAATGGACGAACCATGCGAGCTCTTTTGAGACGCTCAAGCCTGTTTGCGGCGCTTTTTCGACCCTGGTTTGGTCTTGTAGATCACCGGATGGCGTGGTGCCGGTCTGATCACCGCGCCTTTTGGCCGTCCGGGCGATTTTCCACGTGGTTTGGGAGGTCTAGCTGGTGTTCCCAACTGCGCCACAATTTTCGCCATTGCTCGACGGACTTGTTGGGGGGAAGCTTCCCGCTGGGTCGTCTCCCAGGGACGCAGTGCGGCGTGGACCTGGGGACGGGCCAGCACCAGGTGATTATGCACGATGGCAACGACCTGACTCCAGCGTTCAAATTGCGCTGGGCTACGCAGCCGGGGCTTGGCCCACAACAAGGCTTGCTTGTCAAAGCGATAGCCATGCTCGTGCGAGTAGCGCCGCCGGTAGCCCAAGGCCACTTCTGGCAGGCAGGCGTCCGCTGTCCCGTCCCACAGAAACCAACTCTCGCGCGGGTCGCGGGGCCGATCGGTGGCAAGCTTGCGCACGACACGGATGACCGTCACCTCCAGGTGGCGTGCCTTGGGCAGATGCAGCTCCGTCCACCAGGTCACCACCACGGGATGTCCGTTCGCATCGCGGCCTTGCCAGAGGCCCTCGGCCTCTCCATACGTGCTGGGGTCGCCACATTGGAAGCGCTCCCCATCTTTGCGCGGCGCCCCCCGTTTGCCCGTGGGCGCCGGCGCCCGGCGGTACAAGACCCGCTTGCGTTTGAGGCGCAGCAACTTGTCGAACGGCAGCCCTTCGGTGGCCAGCAGAAAGGGCGCACAACTGTACCAACGATCGCTGGCCACGATGGGACGACCGCTAAGCAAGGGAGCGAGCTGACGCAGTTGGGCAGCGGCCACCTCGACGCTGGTTTGCTGCGAGCGAATGCGCTGCTGATCGAGCACCGCCGTCCAACTGCTGGGCTGCGCTGGCAAGAGCACGACCGTCGAGAACTGCCAGCCATAGCTGATCGGACGGCTCGACTCGGGCAGGTTGGGCTTGTAGACCACCGTGCGATCCGGCGAGGTCTTCGACGCTGGGCGCTCGATACTGGTGGCGTCAATGCCCAGCCACACCCGTTCTCCCTCGCCTGGCCGCAACAGATACGTCGTAAACACCCGCCGCAGCCGCTCCTGATCAATCTGTCCATCTTCAAAGGCTTCATACAGACTACACCAGCGGCGTTCGAACCACGGCGAGAGCGACAACTCTGGAAACGACTGGGCTTGCGTCTCGGTCAAGAGCGCATCCACGCTATTGAACAAGGCATCAGCCGCTCGGGTAAAACAGTGGTAGACCTCGGACCTCGTGACGATAGCCTTGCAATGTGTTAAGGTTCATCTGAGTAATGCTCCTGTTTTCAAGTTAGGGGAACATTACTCACTTGGGCAATCCTTTGTAAAGAGGGCTGCCCTTTTGTCTAAGGTAGTCTAAACGTCAAACTAAGAATACGCGTGAATATTTCTTCTGAATAAAGAGACAACGTTTGCTGATCTGCGAGGCCTCGCAAGAAAAGCTCAGGCCTGCTCGCCGATTTCTGCTCACTTTTCTTTGAGCATGGCCCACACTCCGGGCAGCGCCAGTTGCTGGAAAATGCTTTCCATCTGTTCTGGTGGGTAGGGCATAGAAGCCTCGACCCACCATTTGAGCAAGGTGAGAAAGGTCCCGGCCAGGTACTGGGAGACCACTGGCAGAGGGATCGGCGGAGAACGTCTTTCTGCACACAGGGTGCAGAGGGCTGGTTCAATTGCTCGGCTGAGTGCCGTCTGCATGGCTTCCCACAAGGGCTCGCCCGCACGGCCTCGCATCAGCGCCCGAAGATGCTGATGCGGAGAGTGGTAGATATGCTCAAACAGTTCCAGACTTGGCATGACTCGTTGTCTTGCAGTTGTTTGGGCGATCTGGTGCGTGAACATCGAAAGCTGCTCTTCTATCATACTGTCCAGGACATCCTCTTTATCGAAATAATGGGCATAGAAGGTGGTACGGCCAATGTCTGCCCGATCCAGAATATCCTGCACCAGAATCTCATCATAGGGTTTTTCTACCAAGAGTTCAGCAAAGGCGGAACTCACCAGGCGATGCGTGCGTTGGGAACGACGATCGGCTTTCTGTTGTTTCACGGATGTCGCCTCCTTCTGTTAAGCGAACAATCAGGGACAGGTGTTCGGTAGAGAATGGTTTCCCTGGTGTGTGCTTGACGGGGAGAACCTTCCCTTGTAATCTCTCTAGAGAATACCATATTCGGTAGCAAACCTGCTATTCTGAAAACTTGAACAGAGAAGGAAAAGAGAGGATGAAAAGTAAACACCGCGCACAGGATGTTGAGCGCTTCGACCGCTGGGGAGCTACGTACGAACGTTCCTGGATGCAGCAACGCCTGTTTGATCCAGTTCACTCTGCCGTATTACATCAAGCCGCAAGCCGCTTCAAACCGGCGAGTGTGCTGGATATCGGCTGTGGGAGCGGGAGGCTCTTGCGGAAAGTGCACGACTCTTGGCCGCAGGCACACCTTTCTGGGGTCGATCCGGCGCAAGCAATGCTCTCCGTCGCACGCCAGCTCACCCCAGAGGCTCGCTTCTTCATGGGTTCCGCTGAGGCATTGCCACTCTCGGATGCCTCGGTCGATCTGGCGCTCTCGACCATCTCGTTTCATCACTGGCAGGATCAGGCTGCCGGTGTGCGTGAGGTCGCCCGAGTGTTGCGACCTGGTGGCTCCTTTCTTCTCGCTGATTTCACCTTACCCACCTGGCTTGCATGGCTGCTTCCACGTGCTCGTTTTCACAGTGCAGCGCAGATGCGTGCGCTTTTTGAACAGGCGGGTCTGGATGTCCAGGCGCAGCCAGCTCCTGTTTCGCGCTTTGTACGCATCACCATCGGGACGCGCGCCAGCAGATGATTGATGCCGATTTCTTCCATGGCTCCTCACCATCGGTCGCGCGTCGCATCCAATTTCCAGCTCCCTCGTGGGCCAGGATGCGAATGAGATGATCAACCGGTGTGAAACCTGGCAAAGTCAGGTCAGAAGAACATGAATTCAGGTCATAATACTAAGGAGGAAAGAGATGATGAGAACTGGAGGTTTGTCTAGGGCGCGGCTCTTACGCCTGCGCACTATCATGACGGGCTATGTTGCGCGCGGTGAGGTGCCTGGCATCCTCACGCTGGTGAGCCGACACGGCGAGGTCCACGTCGATGCCGTGGGCAACAAGTCGCTTGATGGTCCTGAGCAGGTAACGCGCGACACGATCTTCCGCCTCGCCTCAATGAGCAAGCCCATCACGGCGGCGGCGGCGATGGTCCTGGCGGAGGAAGGCAAACTGCGCCTGGACGATGCAGTTGATAAGTGGCTGCCTGAGCTGGCCAATCGCAAGGTGCTCAAGCGCATCGACGCGCCGCTCGACGAGACGGTGCCCGCCCACCGTCCGATCACGGTGCGCGACCTGCTCACCTTTACCATGGGCTTTGGACTGCTGTTGACGCCGGCGAGTGAGTACCCGATTCTCTCGGCTGCCAACGAGCTTCAGATCGGGATGAGGCCAGCCTCCCAACCCCAGGCAAATCCTGATGAGTGGATACGCCGTCTGGGCACGCTGCCGCTCATGTACCAACCCGGCGAGCGGTGGCTCTACGGGACAGGGTCCAACGTGTTGAGTGTGCTGATCGCGCGCGTCTCTGGTCAGGAGCTTCCGACGTTCCTGCGCGAACGGCTCTTCGAGCCACTTGGGATGAAAGATACCGGCTTCAGCGTTCCGGCTGACAAACTCGACCGGCTGGCAAGCTGCTACATCCTCAACCCGGCGACCGGGACCCTCGAACTCTTTGACGGCGTTGCGGAGAGCCAGTGGGGCCGCCCTCCCATCTTCCCGTCCGGGGCCACCGGGCTGGTCTCGACGCTCGACGACTACCTGGCCTTCGGTCAGATGATGCTCAACCTCGGTCGAGGCGATGACCACCGACCAGTTGACGCCCGCACAGAAAGCGGTGTCCAGCCTGCTTCCCGTGCTTCCCGGCTTCTTCGAGACGCATGGCTGGGGATTTGGGGTCTCGATGGTGACCAGACGTGACGATATTGCCTCGGTTCCAGGCCGCTTCGGCTGGGATGGCAGCCTGGGCACCTCCTGGTTTTGTGACCCCAAAGAGGACCTGGTTGGCATTCTGCTCACGCAGCGCTTCATCTCGTCGTTCGACCTCTACCGCGATTTCTGGACCCTGGCCTACCAGGCCATCGACGATTGAAGAAACGGGTTCGTCTTTGGAAGTTCAACATGCTGTGGATCTGCTGGCTGCGCCAACAGATAGTAAATGACGTACGCGCGTGAGCAAGTCTGGCCCTCACACGTGAGAATTGAGCCGATGTTGAAGACGCCTGTTTATCGTTCTCATAGGAACTTTCAACGTCTTGTGGGTTCACCCCTGTCCATCTACGGGATTCGAGGGCCACTCACCACGAGAACGTGCGGTTCAGAACAGGCGAGAGGAAGGAGGAACCTATGACAGTCGAAGAACACAAGGACAACGAGGAAGCCGCAATCAAAAGAGTCATAGAAGGTTTTGTCGAGGCGCTTCGCGCGAAGGACCTCGATGGGGTGATGTCCATGTACGCGCCCGAACTGGTGTCGTTCGACATCGTGCCCCCGCTGCAATACCTGGGAGCAGATGCATTCAGGAAACGATGGGAAGAGGCGTTCTCGTCGGTCCAGGGTCCGATCGACTTTGAAATTGCTGACCTGTCTATCACGGTGGGCGATGACGTGGCCTTCACCCACAGCTTCAACTGGAGTGGCACAACCATGACCACTGGGCAGAAGCTCGGTTTCTGGCGACGTTGGACCGCTTGCTGGCGCAAGATCGGAGGCAAGTGGCTGCTCGTGCATGATCAGATCTCGGTGCCGGTCGATTTGAAGACAGGCCGCGCGGTGCTGGACCTCAAGCCCTAGCCATGCGCATGGCCTTTCTTTTTCTCCCACCAATTGACAAAATAGCAGTGAATGAAGCCAGATTGTAAATTTCGCCATGAAGCTGGTCAAATCTTGCCCTTTCTCTGTTGAGAGGCTGTCTCTGCGATGTTGAGAAGGCTCATCGAACGAGGGTTTAGCAGATAACTCATCCATAGGATAATTAGAAAGATTCCGCCAGCTTCATGGCAAAATTTACAAAGAGGAGAGACCACATTCATGAGTCAAACGCACGCTCGTGGGAGAGCATTTCGTCTCACTGTTCTCATCACCCTTGTGCTTTTAGTGCTTCAGTACATTTTGGGAATGATTGCCAATCTCGAAGCGCAGCTTCCGAGCGGAAATGCCTTGGGCTGGGTCTTTGGGCATAGCATCATCATTCAACTTCATATCTATAATGGGACGCTGCTGATTGTCGTGGCACTCGTGGCCCTGGTCTTGAGCATCGTCGCACGTCATCTCGCCGGGGTGATCGCGGCCATGGCTGGTCTTGTTCTGCTCATCCTTGCATGGCTCAGCGGCGTTCAATTTCTGAGCAGCCAGGACAATAGCTCTTCACTGCTGATGGCCCTCGGCTTTATGGGAGCTTTCGTCGCCTACCTTGTGGGCTACTACCTCTCGATGCCACATGTTCAAAAGCCGTCAGCCTGAGCCTCACCCGCTTTTCTCCTGCATTCTCAGGAGAAAAGCGGGTCTGACCAGGAAGGGGTCAAGGCATCACGTGCCGTTGAGATGAACAGTGCCGGGCTGCCGGTAGGCGTACAGGTGGTGGCTCGCCCCTGGCGGGAGGATATCGTCTTAGCGCTTATGGAGGCGCTGGAAGAACAAACAGGTGTCAGCCTGCCCATCTGGGCAGGTTCCTAAGTATCATAAGTCACGCGTTTCATTTACTAGTCGAGGGAGCTTTATGTATCAATGGCTTGTCTTCGCCCACGTCCTGGGCGTTTTCGGCTTCCTGCTCGCTCACGGCACCGCCGTTGCCGTTGCTTTCGCGCTACCCCGGCAGCGTGAGGTCGAGCGCGTTCGTGTCCTGCTTGACCTGTCTAGAGGCGTCACCATGGTCGCCAACGTATCCCTGCTGGTGCTGCTCGCCGCCGGTATCACCGCTGGCTTCATGGGCAACTGGTGGGGCCAGGGCTGGATCTGGGCCGCCCTGGGCCTGTTCATCCTGATTGGCGTCACCATGACGCTTCTCGGCTCACGCCCGCTCAATCGTATCCGTCAGCTCGTGCATGCCGGCAATCCATCGCGCTCGGAGACGATCAGTCATTCGTCCCTGGACACATCCGCGGAAAAGCAGCTTGCCGTTCTGCTCGCTGCCACCCATCCCTGGCTTCTCACCGTGATTGGCGGTGGCGGCTTAGTCTTGATCCTCTGGCTGATGATGTTCAAGCCGTTCTAACCGACAATGGGGTCAGCGCATCCCAGCCTTAGCGTACAGTTTTCAGGTTTGGATGCGCTGACCCCTATACTGGGAGACCATTCAAAAATAGGTGCTGATACCTATCCCATTTGGAATGCAGATTAGGCAAGAGGGGATAAAGCAGCATAACCAGCACCTATTTTTGAATGGTCTCCAGTTAGACGCAGCCACGCGCTTCGTCGACTGTGCCACGAACGAAGTCATTTGTATCGTCAAGTCCGCCAACGACCCAGACAAAGTATCATTTAACTTAATTCATGGCGCGTTTCTATCATAAAACTTGCTCATTGTTGACTTGAGAGGCACGTCGAGGCGATTTTTGAGAAAAATTTCTCTCACATAAACTGAATCTTACGCAAGTTTGCTGATAGTGGAAAGAAACACTTCCGTTGGAAACGTGCCGATGTGCTCCGCAAGCCAAACAGCTTTTTCGACCTTCTCTGATCAGTTGCTCGAATCAGCAAACTTGCGTAAGATTCATAATATGGCATGTAATCTTATCTCATCTATTTGACATTATTCAGAATTAATGAGATGATCGGTTTCTCTCACATAAAATGGCACGTGCCTGTTGGAAGCCCCTCCTGGAGCAGCATAATTTTTTGCCAGCATAAAATGGCGCACACTTTTGACCGTTGCCTCGATCATGGTAACGTTACAGAAAGACAATCCCTTTGTAGCCATGTGCAGCAAGAATGCAACAGGATGAAGCTGTTAAATTGCTGGTAAATGACCTGAAGGGTTAGCAGCTTTAGCCCTCAAACATGAGCACCGAGAGGAGAATATCTGGGTAAACCGCTCCACGTCTGGAGTATCAGCACGTAATGGTGGAAGTAAACTGCTCACGATCTGACTGTAAATACGAACTTTCTCCTGCGAAACCACATCAACTATCTCGGTGGAAATCTGCTCAAATGATCCTTGACTCTGGTGGGCAGTATCTCCCGGAATAAAGAGCCGTTTGCGTTCTAGGGCAGACATCCTGTTAAAAGTCAACTAGAAAGGCCCATCCCCAAAAGAAGTGAGCCTGCTTGCTATGGACAACAAAAAAGAGGGATCATCCGTACTGGCTTGAAGGACGCAGCACAAACAGCAGATGAAAGCTATCTTCGTCAGATAACTTGTCCAGATCAGGCGGCATTGAGCAAACGTTGCCGTAACAGAGGCAGTTTGGCGCGGCCAAACATGGAACGCTTGAGCAGGTTTCTCGCTTCTGGACCTGTGCCTCGACGGGTCCATTGCTGTAAGAGAGCGTCAGTCCAGCAACGACGGCATCCTTGTCCTTGAGCAAGCTGTGGGCAAAGCGACGCAATTCAGCAATGTGACTGGCTTCGACGGCCTCCAGCCACGCCTCAAATTCCTGACCACGACGCAGACGAAGCATGGTCATGAACTGCTGTGTCAACTCATACGTCTTCCGAGCCGTCTGGCTGCGCTGGCAGATCAGTTCCAGTTCGGCTTGTTTCTCGGTGGTCAGTTGCTTGGGATCACGGATGAACAACCAGGTTGCCGTGTTTGATGAGAAGCGATCAGCTCCTGTCGGTGGAGGCAGGGTGATCTTCTCTGGATCGGAGCGTCGTGCCTGCACAAAGCGCTGGACGATGCGCACTGTTCCAGGAAATCCTTGTGCGCGGATTTCTTCATACAGTTGTTTCGCTTCATGAATCCCGTCTTGCCACCGCTCGAGCACATACGCCGCGTAGGGGTCGAACCCACTGCGACGCCGTGACTTCCGCTTCCAGGTGGGGGCTTTCCCTTGTTTGAGCCAGGTCCGTACCGCCCTCTCAGACATGTGCATGCGGCTCCGCCACTTCTGCCTGGGTCAGGCCCTGTGCACGCAGGGTCGTCATTTGGCGATAGCGATCATCACGGCTTGCCTGGCGTGCCTGATGGGCTTTTTCAATGTGAGGTGGAGTACGCTGTTGCCAGGTTGTTACGGTAGGAAGCGGACGGGCGTTCTTCTCTCTCGCCTTCTCCGGTGCAGGAGAAGGGCTCTCCGCCTGGCGAATTTCCGCACGGCAGTGCCCCAAGACGACTTGAAGAGTCTCGGCCAGGTTGCGAACCAGATGGAAACGATCGACCACCTGTTGCGCTTGAGCAGCGGCGAGGGTGGCTGCTTTTCTAAAATCCTTCCCGCGGTCACGACTGACCACTTCTACATCTGGATGTTCCTTCAGCCACTTCTCTACGGTGGCACTTTCGCGATCAGGAAGGACCTCGATGATCTTTCTGCGCTCAAGGTCTACTAGCAGAGTCCCATAACGAAAGCGCTTCTTCCAAGCGAAATCATCAATGCCAAGCACGCGAACTGCTCTTGCCATAGGTATGGGCAACTGCATCAGATGGCGTAACAAGGTGGATGGGGTAGTGGCGATAGCGGATCGGTCGGCTAGTCGCGTGCCCAATTGCCCACCCGCCCCCAACCCGAGAGCTTGCACAAGCGCGATAAGCCGGGTTGTCATCCGTGCATAGGACTGCACCAGCCCCGGGAGCCGTTCGGTGAAAATCCTGCGCGGACAGCCGGGCGTGGTACAGACGAATTTGCGCACCGTGAGCGCCAGGATCACAGTGCGACCTGCACACGGCAGATCGGCGACCGTTCGTTGGTAGTGTCCGTGAATGCGAAAAGACGGCTGATGGCACTGTGGACAGGGCATGCTGGGAGCGTCGCATGTTATACTAATCACGAGTTCGTTGGCGCTTGGATCAATGGAGTCAATGGTGATTCCAGCGGGAAAGTGAAACACTGAGGAAAACATCTCTTTAGAGCCCATCAATCTACCCCTCCTTACCACGTCGTATCAATCATAGTGATGAAATTCTATCACATTGCCCGGTCCCTTTACAGCAAGAAGCCATAAAATTTGTCAAGCGCCCCGCAAAAAACTTGGAGGCTAACCAGAGCCCAATGACAAACAATATCCCCTCCCAAGCAGCCCCCAGGAGGCTGCTGACGCGCCCTGAGGCTGGTCAGCGTGGGTGCCGGCCTCGCCTAGCGCGGAGTGGCACCCACGCTGACTTTCTGGGGATCATACTCTTCCCCCGTTTTCAGCAAGTGGGCTGCCACCGCCAACATCTTGCGCATGACGGCCATCAAGGCCGAGCCTTTCTTGAGGCCTCGCTCGACCAAACGATGATCGTAGGCGCCAAAGGCCGAGCTCTCCAGGCGAATGCTGCGCAGGGCCGCCAGGTAGAGCATGCGTCGCAGCAAGCCACTGCCGCGTTTGGAGAGCTTGGCACGGCCTTTCCACTGCCCGCTTTCTTTGATCTCGACATCCATGCCCCCGTAGGCAATGACTTCATCGGTACGCGCAAAACGCTGCACATCCCCTAACTCGGCACGCAAGACCGCCACGGTCTTGGAGCCAAACTCCGGGATCTGTTGCAGACCCTTGACCTGCGGATCGTCGGTGAGCAATCGCTCGATCTCGGCTTCCAGATGCGCAAGATTGGCTCGGGTATGCTCCAGTTGGTCGCAGAGAATGCGCAAACTCACTGACCGCCCGCTGACGGCTCGCCCACTACTGGCGGTCCTACGGGCCAGCTCCACCAATGTTTGAGCGCTAGGACGGCCATAGCGCGTTGGTGGTTGGGCAGGGGTTCGTAATACCTGAACAATCGCTTCCACCCCTGCAGCCACGATATCCTGGGCACTCGGATAGGCTTTGAGCACCCGCAGGGCACCTGGCAAGCAGGGATCGGCAAAGACCTGGGTGAACTCTGGGAAGAGGACAATCACCAGAGCATGGATCTCGTTTTGATACGCTGCCGCCTCATCGCTCAGTTGCATGTGGAGGCGGACCAATTCCCGATAGACCGTTACCCGCTCGCTTGGCACATAGCCAGCCCGTGCTTCCCCACTCAACAACACCTTGGCGATGGTCATCGCGTCGAGCCGATCGGTTTTCGCGCGTAGCCCTTGCCGCTCGTGAAACTGATGCGTTTGCCTCGGATGCAACAGACGCAGCACATAGCCCCGTTCCTGCAACTCGTGATACAGATTCTCCCCATAGCGGGAGGTGGCTTCCATTCCGATGAGGATCTGGTTGGGAGGAGCATCCAACTGACTCAGTTTCTCTTCCCAGACCTGCCAGCCTTCCCTGGCATTCGCAAAGGTGATCGGTTTCACCACCACGCTTTTATCGGGCCGCGTAATGCAGCCCGCACAGGATTGGCTTCCAATATCAATCCCACACACGTACTTGATCGTCGTTTCCTCCTGAGAGGAAGTCCCTTTAGTCGTATTCATCACACACCTGCTTTTGCTCGCTCTTGCGCATCCCTGAACTTTTCTCTGGTGCAATCCTTCGCTGGGATCAGTGAGAAACCCGACCAGTCAAGGCGAACGTCAGCTCATGCTGGATAGGCAATCTGGCTTCGGCAGCCCTCTTTCGAGAAACCGCTAGCTGTTGCAACAAGCCTCATCGACCCTTTGTGCCCTGATGGGCGGGGAGCCGTCTTGCTTGGGAGGTCACTGTTCGCCTTCCGGCGGAACAGGCCACATGCAGGCACTCGGGCTCTCCCACTGCTTCCATCATTGGACCCCTTCTTGGGCTTCCTTTTGCATTCTTGCTTCCTAATTATCTCTCAACAACATCCCATATTGTCCTGCATTCATCCAGAAGGAACGAAAAAATCTGGCTCATCCTGCGTCTGCTTCCTACCGACTTGCGGGTCGCTTGAGCCAATAGATTCTCCCGTATTGTATCGCTTCAATGTAAAAAGCTTCCCAGCCGTCTTTGCCAAACTTATTGAGTATTGGGATAGCACTACTTGCTTGAACTGGCTGAGCAAAACCCTGCGGTCCACAGAACGTGATCTCTTGGTACTCCCCTCCTCTGTTGTCAGAGAAGCTCTTCGCCTGGAGGAAAGCGTATTCCCATTCGGTCATAGTCATCACCTCATTTTCTCAATTCACTTATAACTGTCCAATGCTCTAAGACGTGAGTAGAGGTCTCGATTACCTCTGCACTCCATCGCCTTCAAAAAACAACGGCAATTGGAGAAATACCAGACGTTTCTTTTTGCGCCGTGGGCGCGGAGCATAGGGAGAAGTATACCGGATGGATAGCACTTTTCCCAGGAACATTTCTACCAGTGCTCATGATTGGGGGCAAGTGCTCATGTTTGAGGGCTAAAGCTGCTAACCCTTCAGGTCATTTACCAATTGCCTGCCAGACATAGATTCTCCCGTCAAATCGTGCGAAGGCAATGCGTGTCCCATCAGGTGACCATGATAATGGGTTACTTTAGGACTCCAAGATTGGGCAGTCTCGGCTTTGCCCTTAGTTGGAACACAAACTAGGAATAGCGAAGTAGCCCAAAAAGGTAATTGTGCTTTGTCGCAATTCTTATCCATAGGACTGACACATAACTGATCCTGTGAGTGGCTTCTTTCCTTGTTTCAGCACAACTGGCTGGGTTGAGAAATCCCTGGCTTTGACCCATATCTACGTCTTTAGTCCAATCTGGGAAGCATAACGTGTCCTTTGATCCCTTACTCATTTTCGATAACGTAAATAACAGAAAATCACCTCATTATTTGGATTCATGTCATCAGATATGCGTCAGAAAGGACACGTTATGGGAAAATAAGATATACTTAGTAGAGCTAATATTGGATAGTTTTGAATAGAGGAGTAACAAAATAAGCCGTTCTTAAGAATGTTGCATCACCTCCGCCGCTTACAGCTTCGCACTCTGTTAGGATAGGCAGAAGGAGTGTATATTGTGCGTATTAGTGATCGGTTTATTGATAATGGTGTAGTCGGTGGTTTTCTTCTCGCCGGTCAATTCATCCTTTTAGCTCTTTGGGGACTAACCGGATGGATAAAACCCGTAGCCGACTTCTTGACCGTGCCAGCCTCCGTGCAACCAGCGGTCAATATTCTACTTGCTGCCTTGGGAATTACCAGTATCTTTTTCTTCGGTCTGTTTCTAGATCTGTTTAGTACAATATTTCCCTCTTTCGTCCAAGAAGAAATGGTTATTCTGAAAAGACATATAGATCACAATCAATGGCTAGCAGAAACTATAGCAAGAGAGGATACCTATTTCAAAGAAGGATACGATGACTTTATAGATTCTTATAATCATCTTCCTGAGGGAGAGAACAGAGGCCTGTATATAGGCTTTTTCCATCAATTGATATATTTGACACATCAGGTGATGGAACTGCTACCTCGGCGGAATAAGTCTGAGAAAGCTCCTCAAGAACAGAAGGACCCTAAAGTTGCTTACTACAAGCTTCGATATTTTTTCAATTCCTACGTCCTTCTCAACTCTGATCTACCACAACTCGATACTCTTACAAATCCAGAACATTGGTGGAGAGCAAGCAGAGCGATCTGTGTAGCAACCGTATTTTGGGCACTTGAGCCTCCTCTTGTGCTGTTAATTTGGCTGGTTGAAGCAGTATTCGCCCAACAATACCTCCCTCATTTTGCAACGGTGGTATCTTTTATTCTTAGTTGGTTTGTTCTATTGCTACTACCGTTTGTTACATTGAATATGACTACTGTAGCCTTTGATCACATGTGCCACACGCTTTTTTCCTTCACCCACGTCACCTACGTAAAAAAGAAGAGTGATTACTCTTCTTCCGTGTCCAGTCCCCGATTTACTGAACACTAAAACAGGGTGATTTTAGGGACACTGTTCAGTTGTTGCGCCTTCGCAAACTGGTCAGGCGAACGATAATCTAGGCTCTCATGCGGCCTGGTGGTGTTGTAAAAGTTGACCCAAGGCTTCGCTGCCCGCAAAAAGTCACCCAACGTGCGATACGGCTGGCGCTCGGCGACTGCTAGCTTAAAGAGCCCCACAAAGCGCTCCGCATAGCCATTGTCGGTCGGCGTCCCTGCTCGACTCATCGAACGGACAAAGCCCTTCTCAAGCAAGAGCGTTCTGGTCTCGAGAGCTCCATACTGCTTGCCCTGATCCGAATGAAAGATCGCTCCTGGCACCTCAAATGGCACCATTTCGATCGTCTTGACCACCAGCTCCGCTTGCATGCGATAATCAAAGGCCAGTGCCAAGATATGTCGCGTGCGCTTCCAGAGCGCAAAGCAGCCACGCACCCGTGCCCCATCTGACAAACGCACTTCAAAGATGTCGGAGAAAACCACCTCTGTCGGACTACTCTGCTCCAACTCTCTCACCAGATTGGGAGCCGTCTGGTCTGTTTTCCCTGGATAGACGTAGCGCTTCTTCTTGCGCCTGGCTGTGATGGCATACTTGTGCATAATCCGATTGACCCGGTTCTTCCCCATTCCCAAGAGCACAGCCAGCTTGCGATGACCCAGGGTATCATCCAGTTCATGCCACTGCTCAATCGCCACCGCTACCTGCTTATCTTGAAGGAGACCATTCCAAAACAGGGGCAAACTGGCCGCTTGGCTGAGAAGAATCTCTCCTGAGATCAACAGTGAGATGTGTCCCTGTTCTGGAATGGTCTCCGTCTCCTGCTAGGATCGCTCCCTGCGCCGCAAACTGGCCACGTGCGCCATCGGTTCTTGGCATTGCGGCAGCCAGGGCTTGTTCCGGCAAACCGGTGGGAAGCCGTCATCCTCCGGCGTGAGATAGATGCGAACAATGAGTTCGGCAGACCCTGCCAGGCTGTCGGCGTCGGTTACGCGGACCGCGACGCGGCGGGTAAGAGCCTCGCCAGCTTGAGCGCCAGCAAGATTGAAGCGAAAACTGGTCGTCTCCCCGGCGAGACTGAGCGCCGAACCATCGCCGGTCCAGGCGATCTGTAGAGGGGGCCGCAGGTCTTGTGTGCTAAACGAATAGTTGCGGGTCAATGATGTCGTGTTCTCTACTACCGAGATCTGGCTGGGACCCGTGATGGTGACCTCCGGGCTACGGGGGATCACCATGAAGGTGCCACCCGCGAAGATGCCTCCTTCGGATACCTCCAATCGAGAGTAGGAGGCAACTACTTTTTGGCCGCCTGGGATGAGGATCTCGTGTGGGATTTGCGCAGCCGCGCTGCAGCCTGGACCCGCGTTGAGATCGGGCGCGTCCACGCTCCCAACGATGATTCGCTCTACGAGAAAAACGACGCCCAGAGGCGGGAGCACGATCAGGAACAGCCCGGTCAGGAAGTTCAGCCAGCTGGTATCGACGTCGAGATCACGCTGACTGTTGCAATGCACTTGGCCACCCGACAGAGAGAGTGTATCTGTGATCGTAAGGTGAAAGTCCACATCTGGCCAGGGACGCTCATCAAAGCCGTCGATGCGAGTGACTACCCTGTTCGGGCTTTCAAAGCTCAAAGAGAAGCCTGTCAGATGAATCGGGCCATTAGAATCGGGGTTGCCGTCGCCGTTGAGCCGTTTGGGCGCTGCGTTCCATGCGTCGAGGGCTTGCCTGCGGATCAAGGCTGAGTTGATGAAGAACGCTAGGGTTTCACTGGCGCCGATAATATTGAGTCTTTGCAGTCCTCTGTCTCTAGCTTGATTGTCTTGGTCGCTGACAAACGGGCGAAGCCAGATGCCAATGCGCTGAGTTCCGTTGACGCATGCAGAGCGCACATCCGCATTCGGGTCGAGCGCCTGTCGGATGGCAGAGACGACGGGGCCGTTCAACTCGGCAGGCAAGCAGAATGAGATCTGAAGGGCGAGATCAGGGGTCGAAACCGGGGGCGGAGGAGGTGGAGGAGGTGGAGAGGGTTCCCCATCCCCATCCCCATTCCGACGCCGGAGAGGACGAGGGATAGCACGGATCTCCTGTTGCGAAGAATAGCTACCGCGTAATCGGATCGGCGGTCGGGACGGGTTGGTAATCGAGGCATCTTCTGGAATGCCCGTTTGCGCTATGTCGTCGTTCTTCTCCATAGCATTTCTCCTTATTGCTGACAACTCAATGATCTTGAATAATGCTCATTGAGAGGCGATTGAAAATACTCCTCAGTTATCGCGCCTAATTACCCATTAGGTGCGGTAATTCACCAATGTAGCACAAAATGCTACTCAAAGTACCGGTCAAATTATACCATTTTTGCACATTAGATGCGATAGTGAGAATGCAAATATTCTTTTATCATGTCAAATGGCCCAATTTTACACCAATCGTTGTCGTATCCCTATGGCACTTACAGGCCCATTCGCACAGGCTACTCAGTAATAATCACACCCTCATTGGCGATCCCGGTACGTCGGGCGTATTTCAAGACCATCGTCGGCGACTTCCAGTTGCCCCCGGATTGCACGCGATCCACCGGCGTCGCATTGCCGAGCGCGTCGTAGGTCCAGTAATGCCGCAGATCGTGCGGCGATAACGCCGACAGGCCTACCTGCTGGCCCAGTAGATGCACACGGTCGTAGAGGCCGTAGCGGGTGATGCGGCGGCCCTGGTAGCCGAGGAAGAGTGGCCCGGAGGTGGTCCTGGTCTCGGCCAGGTAGCGCGAGGCGGCCAGCAGCGTGTGCTTCTTCAACTGGTGAGTCTGCGTCTCATCGGTCTTCTCGCGATAGACCGTCACGAGTCCCTGCTCCAGGTCGAAATCCTCGACATCCAGGCCGACGACCTCAATGTTAGTTAGGATGATTACCTGGATAAGAGCACCGATTTCTTCGGATGCCATCAGAATAACTCTTTAGCCAGAGGAACGCAAAAGAGTAAACATCGAGGAGAAAGACCATGGAGAGACAAGAAGTACAGTGGA
>WNGQ01003366.1_pt1 | contig 16117 bp, 10 predicted proteins | sample 5407661 | NCBI WGS metagenome assembly WNGQ01 (sample SAMN13153382, study PRJNA577476) | soil metagenome | isolation source: 60 cm soil or saprolite under Garry oak tree replicate 2 | place: USA:California | collected 2016-06-15 | reverse complement strand
TGCGCCGCGGCCTGCACGAGCAGACCGGCGGCATGTATCCGGAGCTGGTGACGCGGCCCGACCTCAAGGTGTTTCTGCCGCCGATCGGCGGCACCACGATCTATTGCTTCGGCGATCCGGCAAAGCTCGGCGACGGCACCACTCCGCTGGCCTGCCGCGTTCACGACGAGTGCAACGGCTCCGACGTGTTCGGCTCCGACATCTGCACCTGCCGGCCCTACCTTGCCCACGGCATCGAGATCGCCATCCAGATGGCGCAGGCGGGCGGCGTCGGTCTCGTGGTCTACAATCGCAAGGAAGGCCGCGCGCTCGGCGAGGTCACCAAGTTCCTGGTCTACAACGCGCGCAAGCGCCAGAAGGGCGGCGATCGTCCGGCCGGCTATTTCAAGCGCACCGAATGCGTGGCCGGCGTGCGCGACATGCGGTTTCAGGAGCTGATGCCGGACGTGCTGCATTGGCTCGGCATCACCCGCATCCATCGCTTCGCCTCCATGAGCGACATGAAGTGCGATGCGCTCACCCGCCAAGGCATCACGATCGACGAACGGGTGCCGCTGCCCGACGACATGATTCCTCCGGACGCGCGCGTGGAGATCGAGGCCAAGCTCGCTGCCGGCTATTTCGCCGGCGAGCGGCCGCGCGGCGACTACGCCGGCACGGTCGGGCGGGGTCTCGACGAGTGAAGGCGACGGCGGCAATGACTCCCGCTCCGCTCGTCCCCGCGAGGGGCACCCCGCGACGCGAGCGTCGCGGGGACCCCGTTGCGGGGACCCAGTCGGGTTACGGACTGGATTCCCGCCTGCGCGGGAATGAGCGGCTGAGAGTGCTTGACTAGAGTGAATCTCGCAAAGCTCAACGACGCCGCCGCGGTGCGCGAGCGTTGCGGCATGGTACATCGCTGGGTGGCCGACGGGCGCTCGCCCCATTTCGCGCTCGACGAAAGTCGCCTCGCGGTGGTTGCCGCCTACGTGGCCGACGTCACGCGCGAGGCCTATCCCGATCTCAAGATTCCCTATCACAGCCGCTGGCGCCATTTCTCCGCCGGCGGCATCGACCGTTGGGGCGCGCTCGCGGCGCGCAGCGATGCCGATGTGCTCGAGCGCGCGCGCATGGCCGCCGACCTGGCAACCGTGAGCGTGCTGCTCGACGCCGGCGCCGGTGATCGCTGGCGCTACCGCGAAGGCGCGAGCGGCCTCTCCTTCGCGCGCTCCGAAGGCCTTGCCATCGCGAGCCTCGACATGTTTCGCGCGGGAGCGTTCTCGGCCGACCCCGCTCGACCATGGCGGGTCGACGGCGTCGCGCTCGCAAACATCGACGCGGCGACGCTGGCGTGCCATTTTCAGGTCGATGCGGGAAACCCGCTGGTGGGATTGGCGCAACGCAGCGCGCTGCTGCGCCGGCTCGGACAAGCGCTCGCCGATCGGCCGGATCTGTTCGCACGCGCGCCCGCGCGCCCCGGCAACCTGATCGACTATTGGCGCAACGCTGCTCGCGACCGGCGCATCGCGGCGTCCAAGCTTCTCGCCACGCTGCTCGACGGCCTGTCGTCGATCTGGCCATCCGCCCTCACGCTCGACGGATGTCCCGTCGGCGATGCCGGCCGTCATCCCGCCGTGCGCACCGGCGACGCAACCGACCGCATCGTGCCGTTCCACAAGCTCTCGCAATGGCTCGCCTATTCGCTTATCGAGCCCCTCGAGACAGCGAGCCTCGCCGTGGAGCGGCTCCACGAGCTCACCGCGCTGGCCGAATATCGCAACGGCGGCCTCCTCGTCGATCTCGGCGTAATCCGCCCGCGCGCGGCCATCGATCCAGCGCTGCGGCACGAGGTCGGCTCGCAGCTCATCGTCGAATGGCGCGCGCTGACGGTCGCGCTGATGGATCCGTTGGTTGATTTGGTGCGCGCAAAGTTGGGGCTGGATTCGAGCTTCACCATGCCGCAGCTGCTGCAGGGCGGCACCTGGAGCGCGGGACGAAAGATCGCGCACGCGTTGCGCCCGCCCGACGGTCCCTCCCCGATTGCCGTGGCGGCCGACGGCACGGTCTTTTGAGACCGGCGGCTGCGATCGCATGGACCTGCCATCATGCGATGCCAGGCGGTGGCGCGAGGCGCGATCGGCCGCGGCGGTCATTGTAAAGAACAGGCGAAAAAGGGAAGAGGGAGCGCACCGAAATCGTTGCGCCACTGTCGATAGACTGTGAAATTGCTCTCAGGACGTTGCCCCAATGGCGGTGGCGCGCATAGGGTTCGTCTTTAGTATTCGTGTCGCGACGATCGAGGCGCGGCATCATGTCGTTGAGGGCGGGTAGCCGGTGATCGACCAGGCGTTCGACCGCGTGGCGCGCGTCATCGAAGTGATGCTTGCGCTCGCCTTCATCTTCGCGGTGCTGCTCAACTTCGCCAACGTGGTCGGCCGTTATCTGCTCGGCCTCTCGCTGCTCGGGGCCGACGAGGTGCAGATCTTCATCATGGTCGCGATGACGTTCCTCGGCGCCGCCGTCGTCACCCGGCGCAACCTGCATCTGCGCATGGATGTCCTCATCCGCTTCCTGCCCGCGCCAGTGCGCGCGGCGCTTCGCATCGCCGAGCAGGTGCTGCTCGCCGCGCTCGCCGGCTTCGTGCTGACGCAATCTTATTTCTATGCCCGGCAGATGTGGCGGATCGGGCGCACCAGCGACATGGCCGGCATTCCCATGTGGATTCCCCACGCCAGCGTCGCCCTCGGCTTCGCCCTCATCCTCGTCGTCGCGCTTTGGGGCCTTGTCCGCATGATGCGACGATTGCCGGAACGCGAGGCCAGGCCATGACCTTCGCCCTCGCGGTGGTGCCGATCGCGCTGCTGCTGCTCGGCTTCCCGATCTTCTTGGTTTTGCTGACGGCGGTGACCGTCGCGCTGGTGTTCTTCATGCACGTGCCGCTCGCGGCGCTGCAACAGACCCTGTTCGCGTCGGTCAACGCCTTCGCGCTGCTCGCCATTCCGTTCTTCATCTACGCCGGCGAGCTGATGGGTCGCGGCAGCGTCGCCCAGCGTTTGGTCGATTTCGTGCAGGGCGGCGTCGGCTCGATCCGCGGCAGTCTCGGCGTGACCGCGGTCGGCACCTCCGCGATCTTCGGCGCGATTTCCGGCGCCAGCGCGGCCACGGTGGCGACCATCGGCAAGGTGATGGTGCCGGCGATGCGGCGCGCCGGCTATCCGGAGACGTTCATCGCCGGCCTCATCACCGCGGTCGGCGCGATCGACGTGATCATCCCGCCCAGCATCCCGATGATCGTTTACGGCGCGGCGGCGGAGGAATCGGTGGCGCGGCTCTATGCCGCCGGCGTGCTGCCGGGGCTGATGATCGCGGCCATGCTCGCGCTCTACGTCATGTTTCGGGCGCGGCGCGAGAACTTCGGGGCGGGCGAGCCGTTCCGGCTCAAAGTCTTCCTCGCCGCATTCGGCCGCAGCCTGTGGGCGTTGGGCGCGCCGGTCATCATCCTCGGCGGCATCTATGGCGGCGTGTTCTCGCCGACGGAAGCCGCCGCGGTCGCCTGCGTCTACGCGGCGTTCGTCACCGCCTTCGTGTTCCGCGAGCTCACGCTGCGCGACATCGTCGAAGCCGCCGCCTCGACCGTGCTGTTCACGGGTCAAATTCTCATCATCGTGGCCTGCGCGGGCGTGTTCGCGTGGCTCTTGACCGTGAATCAGGTCCCGGCCGCGATGACCGCGTGGCTGCAGTCGTTGAACGTATCGGCGTGGATGCTGCTGCTCGCCATCAACGTCCTCTTGCTGGCGGTGGGATGCTTTCTCGACCCGCTATCGGCGATCCTGCTGCTCAGCCCGCTGCTCGTGCCGCTGGTCAAGGCCGCCGGCATCGACACCGTCCACTTCGGCATCGTGGTGACGGTGAACCTCGCGATCGGCCTGTTTCATCCGCCGTTCGGGATCAACATTTTCGTGGCGCAGTCCGTGCTCGGCCTCAAGCTCGAGACCATCTATCGCGGCATCATCCCGTTCGTGATAATTTATCTCGTGGCCTTGGCGCTGATCACGTACATACCGGACCTCTCGCTGATCGGGGTTCGCTATCTGCTGGCCAGGGGCTGAGCTTGCGACCGTATCGAGGGAGGAAAACTCAAAATGCACGCGATCAACGCCCGTCTCGCCGGCGCTCTCATCGCCATCGCCGCGGCCAGCGTCCTCGCCGCCGCGGCGGCGCGCGCGCAGCAATTCACCATGAAGCTGTCGCAGCCGACGATCAACGACGTGGTGCATGAATATTACAAGGCGCTCAAGGCCGGCGTCGAAGCGCGGGCGGGCGGACGCATCAAGCTCGAGATCTACCCGGCGAACCAGCTCGGCCAGCTTCCCGCGGTGGTGGAAGGCGTGGCGCTCGGCACGATCGAAGCGGGCAGCGCGGCGAACGGTTTCTGGGTGAGCCTCGAGCCGCGCTTCCAGGTGCTCGATGTGCCCGGCCTGTTCGACGACGTCCTGCACGGCAACAAAGTCGTGAACGACCCCGCGATCCGCAGCCGCCTCGCCACCTTCGGCGCCGACAAGGGCGTCGAAATTCTGGCGCCCGGCGTCTACAGCCCCATGATGCTGCTCACGCACAAAGGCGTTCGCTCCGTCGCCGATTTCCAGGGACAGAAGGTGCGCACCCAGGGCGGCGCGCCGATCCAGGTCGAGCCATTCAAGAAGCTCGGCGTGCTGCCGGTATCGCTGCCTCTGGGCGAGGCGCTGCCGGCGATGCAGAACCGCACCATCGACGGAATGATTGCCGGCGTCGCGCCGTTCACCGCGTTCAAGTATTACGACATCGCCAAGCCCATGACCTATCTGCCGTCGACGACGCTGGTCGCGCCCATTCTGGTCAACCGCCAATTCATGAAGTCATTGGGTCCGGAGCTCGAGGCGATCGTGCGAGAGGAGTCGCGCAAGGCCGAGGTGCTGTTCGCGGACTGGAACGTCGCCGACGTCAAGCGGGCGGAGGAGGTATGGCGCAAGAACGGCGGCGAACTCATCACGCTGCCGCCGGCCGAGGCCAAGCGCTACCTCGACCTGGTCGCTCCGGTCGCGAGTACGGTCCTGTCCGCCAATCCGCAAGTCAAGGACGATTACGAGGCGTTTCTAGCGGCCGCCAAAAAATATCGCCAATAACATCGGCGGCGGTCGTCCTCGATTCGCTAACCTCAGCGGCGTGTCCTGGGCGCACCGCAGCATGTCTGATCCCGTTAGCCCTGTGCTGAAGAGTGGGGTAGCAAAAGGGTAGCAGCCTGTTCGGTCATCGTTCATGGGGCAACGGTCGTCACAGTAGAGCCGACTTCGACGCTCACGTCCGGCGCCTATCCGATCCGTCCGCGCGATTGATCCGCAAACTGAACATCAAGATCATTTCCGCGCCCCCGCCGTGTTGGTATCGAAGGGTCATCCGCCGGAGCAGCGCGCGCCGAGGTCCGCCTCGATCTCCCAGTCGGCCTCCAAACGACGGGGTTTTCTGAGACAATAAATCCCGCTGCGCCCGCTCCCCTGTGTGAAGCCGCTCACAGACTGCGAACGCCCTTCCGAGCGATCATAAGGTCGCAAGCGGTTGGACCCCTGCGAGGGGAGCGCTTCCGTCCGAGTAATCGAGGGGCGCACTGGCCGGCACGGGTCGTCTGCCCGTCGATTGCTTGAAATCAGTGAGAAGTTGATGCAATCTTACCGTGCAGGATGTAATTGCAACTCGGCATGCACGATGTCGATCGACCTGGCTGGGGCAGCAGGCGAGTGCATCAGATGATTCCCGGCATCGACTTTGGCGAGATCTTAAGTGCTTTCCTGGATGCGTTCGACTCCGACGACCTCGAAGAGATGGTGCGCATTCGGCTCGATCTGAAGCTGCGCGCGGTCGTGCCTCCCGGCCCCGACAAACGCCGGATTTTCAAACTGCTTGAGTGGTCGGAACAGCGCGGTCTGACGGATGAGCTGATACGTGCAGCTTACCTCGAGCGTCCAAACAATCCGAAAATACGCGAAATCTATCAAAAGTTCGGGCTCGCCGTAGCCGTGACCGTACAACATGCGGGTGGCGGGGTGCCGAATGCACCAACCTTGGCAACCGCACCTGCGTTGGAGGCAATGGTCAAACCGCGCCTCAAGATGGTCGATCTTGGCATCTGGGGCGAAAAACTTGCAAAAATCGAGGGACAGGTCTGCCGCATCGATTTCAACGGAAATCCCAATGGCAGCGGATTCCTGGTTGGTCCTGACCTGGTGCTGACGAACTATCACGTATTGGAGGGGCTGATCCTGGGTAAGCTCGATCCCGCGAGCGTCACCTGTCGGTTCGATTACAAAGTGCTCGCTGACGGCTCGCGCAAAGAAGGCGAGGTCGTCAAAATCCAGCATGTCTTGGACTTCAGTAGGTACAGTCAGGCGGAAGCCGATAACGATCCCGACCGTCAAATGCCGAACCTCGAAGAGCTCGATCACGCGCTAATCCGCTTGTCGCACGCGATCGGGTCGGAGCCCGTCGGAAAGAACGCCAGCGCCGCCGCGCAGCCACGAGGATGGGTATCGCTGCCGAAAACTCAGCCCCCGCTGTCAATCGGCATGCCGCTTCTCATCGCACAGCATCCCGACGGCAGCCCGATCAAGTTGGCACTGGACACCGAAAGCCTTCTTAAGGTCAACGACAACGGAACGCGCGTCCGCTATGCAACCAACACCGAACACGGTTCGTCTGGATCGCCGTGCTTCGACATCGATTGGACCCTGGTCGCGCTTCATCACATGGGAGACCCAGGCTGGCAAAACCCGAAATTCAATGAAGGCATCCCAATCGGGTTAATCCAAGCTCGATTGAATCAAAAGGGTCTCGTCGCTCCATAGGTTTGATCAATGGCGCAATTACCCGATTATTGCACCGTCGATGGTGAAGACCTAGGCCGATTGGCAACAGCGATCGGAAATGCGTTTGATGCGGACGAGCTCGATGAACTCGTTCGAATAACTTTCAGCGAAGGTCTCTATCAAAGTTACGTAGGCCGGGACCTGAGAGATAAAGTTCTAGTTTTTAAACTCTTAGAAGCGCTCGAGCGCCGGGGCACGATTGTCATTTTCTTGCGCGCGGTTCGGCGTGCTCGACCCCACAGGCAAGACCTCATCGATCTTATCGGAAAACTTTGCCCGCAGTCCATGAACGACCCGCCCCCGGCAACGGCCCCAATCGGGACAGTTATTACCGCGCTACGAACACTCAAGGACCGTATCGCCGAGCCGGATGTGGCAGGCCCGCTACGGTCCTGGCGCGACAAACTTGATGAGCTCGTCGACGGCTTTGAACGTCTCAAGGCTTACAAAACACTCCACGACGGCCTGCAGACGATTCAATTGCAAGTTCGCACGATTGATTTGGATAAGGCGCGCGACGATCCGTCCACACCGCTCATGTTGCAAAATCAGGCTCTGCAGTTTGACGTAGTTACTGGAAGTATCTCCAGGGGTGCGCAGTCGTTGCCGGACACCGCTCGGGCACGCCGCATGGAGATGAAACTGGTCGTCGATCCCCTCACTCAGGCTGTCCGCCAGCTGCGAGATGCTATTGCTCTCTCGGATCTCGACTATCCTTCCGCGGCTTTGGCCCTCAATACGATTCGCGGACTGCTGCGGCGGGAGCCATCCCGCATCAATGGTCAGCTGACGGCGACTGCTGAGGATCTACCAATCAATCTGCTCATCGAGGCTATCGAACAGATTATCAAAAAGTTGAACGAGCAAGATCCGGCAATGGACGTGCTCAGGAGCGCACTTCAGGGCCTTCATGAATTGCTCCCGCGCTTACAGGGGCAGGTTTCCGAACATGATATGTGGCAAAGCATAGAAAACGAATTAGCGGCTGCAGACCAGGATGTTGATCGAGGGTCGTTAGATGCGATGCAGGATTTTCAGCTCCACTGGAAGGCGGTTAAATTAAGGATTGCTCCGTTATGGCATGCGAATCCCCAAGCACCCTGGGTGATCAAGTCGCAAAAATTCTGGGACGAGTTCGAAACAATCTTTCAGGACGTTGCTGCCGCCTCGTCCCGCGTCAATCAGCTCCGCCAGAGATATAACTCGTTTCGACTCGAAGCTCTTAGCCAGTTTTACCGGGTGGATAATGCTCTCGACACTCTTTGCGGTGAAATCGTAGAGATCGGAAAACCGCTAAATGCATTGTTGAGGGAGATACCACATGTCGGCTGAGCCCCAATCGAAGGGCGACGCTACCGCTCCCTTCGGCTCCCTTCTTGAATTGCGTCGCGCGCATTCCGAACTCATGCGGTCGGCGCGAGATCGCGCGCACATTTCGGAGCTCACACAGCGCATTCGCGACTTCCTGGCGCGTGCCGCAGCCACAGGCGCCGTGCTGCGCGCATCAGACGAGCGCGAGGCTGCCCAGAATATTCTGGATTATTGGAATGCTTCGCTGCTCACGATGCGCGGCGTAGATCGCAGCTCGTTCACGACGACCCAGCTTGAGCCCGTTGATGAGTCGCTGGCGCCTGACCTCAGCAACAAGCCAAATCCGTACACCGGGTTGAGCGCATTCGATGAGAAAAGCGCCGATCAGTTTTATGGTCGGGAGGAGGCGGTACGGATCTTACTGGAAAAAATCAAACGGCATCCAATCGTTTTCATTATCGGCCCAATCGGAAGCGGCAAGTCTTCGCTCGTCATGGCGGGTCTGCTGCCCCTGTTGGCGGCAAGTACCAGGCGCGAAGAAACCGCGTGGGCAATTCTACCGACGGTGATACCGGGGACCGAACCTCTCGAGGCCCTCTTGCGAGCCCTTTATCGCTCGGGACAAAGGGGCGACCGGCTCGACTTCGCACAGTGGATTGCCGAGCAAAAATCGCGTCTGAAACGAGAGCCCGATGCGATCTGCGATTTGATCGATCTTCCGACTGGTAATCGTTCGGCCATTCTTGTCGTCGACCAATTCGAAGAAGTCTTCACCCAGTGCCGTAATCCAGCGGAGCGTGATGCCTTCGTTGCCGCCTTGGTGGCATTGACTCAAGCCACCGAGATCCAATTCAAGATTGTATTGATCATACGCGAGGACATGGCTGAACAGTCGCTGCAACTCGCGCCGATACGACCATTCGCACAAGACCTCGATGCACGTTTCTCGCCACCGCCGCCGACGCGTGGCGAACTGTTGCAAATGATCACATTGCCAGCCAAAGCCGTTGGACTGGAGTTTGACGAAGGCATTGTGGACGACCTCTGCAAAGCGGTCCTCGGAGAGGTGACAGCGCTTCCGTTGTTGCAGTTCACGCTAAGTCAGTTGTGGGCTGCACGCGAAGGAAATCGTGTGACCTGGGCTGTCTATCGCCAAGTAGGCCGTCCACGTGAGGCTCTCAGGCACACGACAGAGCGAGTCTATAGCTCACTATCACCTGAAGATCAGGCTGTCGCGAAAGATATCTTTCTGAAACTCATCGCGCCGTCGGCCAGCGGCGCCGGCGCCGCCGTTCGTCGCCGTGTGCGACGAGTCGTATTAATGCAGTTGCCCGAACCGGACAGGGTCAATCGCGTACTCGAACAATTCGTCGAGGCTGGCCTGATCCGGCTGACACCAGGCCTCAGCGCCGACGATGATCGCTTTGAAATCGCGCACGAAGCGCTCGTTGCGAATTGGCCGCTGCTGGAAGAATGGCTGCGGGAAGAACGACAGAAATCAGAGCGAAAGTTGCAGGTCATCACGACGGCCCGCCTGTGGCAACAGTCGGGTCACAAACCTGGTTACCTCCCCTTCGGCGCCGCTTTGAAGGAAGCCGAAAGGTATGTGGACGCTGCACCCGAGGTGAGAGAGCTGGTTGCTGCTGGTCGGTCTCGCGCGCGGTGGCTGCGTATTGCCGTAGGCGCTGCAATCGTGGTGCTGCTTAGCATCATTCCACTGAGCATTTTCATTTTTGAACAATACCAGAAGCGAGTCGTCATTCCTGCAAAAGCGGAGGCGTGGAACGCTACCTTAAAGTCCACCACCGCGTCTGGATCAGAAAAGGCCGAGGCCATTCGAGGGCTGGCAACGAACGGTCTATCGCTCGATCTGACCAAGACGACGCTCGACGACGTCGCAGTGAACGGAATCAAGGCACAGGGGGCCAAGTTCATCCTGGCGCAGTTGAACAACGTGAGGTTTGAAAGGTCAGAACTCCCAAATGCAGCATTCAGTCAAAGCGTAATCGGCGGCGGCAAGTTTGATAAGACGAAGCTGGAGTTGTCTCGTTTCGACGGCGCAATGATTGCGGATACAACATTCTCGAACGCCAATCTTTATCGATCTATTTTCGATCGGGCGCTGTTCTGCCGAGGTGTGCAATTCTCGTTGTCCGATGTTCGTTCCGCCTCGTTTCTATATGTTACCTTTGACGGCGGTCATGTTCCTCAATTCAACGGGACCGCGTGGTGGCTTGCGCTAGGCTGGAGCATGCAGCAGGTTCAAAGTCTTGCTGACCAATCCTCTGGCGTGAACTACAAAGACACGCCGGCATTCAAGAATGAAATGCAGTATTACGAGAACTGGCTCAGTACCGCGCCCGAACCGACGCTTGCTCGGGCGATAGCATTGAACGGAAAAGCCTGGGCCCTCGCAACATACGGGATCGACCTTGCCGATGCCGAGACGTTGTCTCAGGAATCGCTGACGATCGTCAGGCGATCAGCAGAGAAGTCAAGCTCTGTTGTCCGCGAGGAGGCAAACGAAATGGATACTCTCGCGTACATACAGATGCAGACAGGTAAAATGAGCGAAGGCCTGGAAAACTTGAAGGCCGCTGTACAAAAAGTGCAAGGGCAAGAGGCGGTGCTCTTCCGATATGCGCTGGCTCAATTCGCCACGGGGCAGAGGGACGAGGCCATCAGAAATTTGGTGCTGGCCGTGGATAGCGGGAAGTATGTCCCCAGCCACGAGATGTACTTGCTCAGGCAGCATATCAAGGGTGAATTTCTGACAAATCTTGAAACCTTGATGAGCAAGAATTTGCCGATATCGGCTCCACCGCCAGCAACCTGCCCCGCAAACTCGCCTGGCTAATTGGTCGCACGCACGGCTCGTGAGCGCCTGTGCGATTGCCTATGCCAACCGGCGTATATCCGCATTGGATATGGCGCCGTTACCTGTTTTGAATAAAGAACCGACTATCGGGGTCGGGTGCTCGCTTAAGCCAGCTCGTCACGAGTATCTGCTCTCATCAAGGCGCAGTGACGATGCCCGTGCCACGGTCGCTGGGCGTAACGTTGGGGCCCAACACATCCGTGCGCGCGTGCGTGAGCAGATTCGCCACGACGAGATTCGCTGCCGGTCTAACTGCACCGGACTGTCTCAGCGATTCCCACCACAACGCAGCGACGCCGGCCACATGAGGACAGGCCATGCTGGTACCGCTCAGGCTGCGCAAACCACCTCCCACTTTGGCGGACAGGATGTTGACCCCGGGTGCCGCGACCTGGGCCATAGTGTTGGAAAACTCCGCAATTTCCAGCTTGCCGCCGGTTCCCTGGCCCAGCGCTGCGACCGAAACGACTCCTTCAGCCGCGGCCGGCAAGGATGCCGCAATTGTGAACGGGGGATTGCTCCTTCTTTCGCTTTCGTTTCCGGATGCCGCAACAACGACGGCGGTGTTTCGGAATGCGGCTTGCGCCCTCACCATCTGCATGAGCGCATCAAAGAACCGCAGGTTGGAACGATAGGTTTCGAGGCTATCGGACACCGCGGCTTGAGTCGGGAGGCCGGCTTGCCGCATTCGTTCCACAGCGCCCGGGAAGTCAAACCCGAGCGACATGGAAATGACCTCAGCGCCTTGGTCGAGTGCCCACTGAATGCCGCGGAAGATCATCTCCGAGCTGCCGCCGCCGTCGTCAGCGAGGACCTTTCCGATCAGCGCTTTCTTGACCCCGCGCGCAATGCCGACGCGGGTCCCGGAGACATCACGGCCAAAAATCGTGCCCGCACAATGCGTCCCGTGGCCCTGCCGGTCGCCGTTACCCGAGCCACTGAAATCCTGCTCCACGATCGTCACGCCCGCAAAAGCGGGGTGGGACTTGTCGATACCTGTATCGAGCACCGCGACCACAACGCCATCACCGGTGAAGTTGGACGTATCTGCTTTGACAGCCGCAATGCCCCAGGCGGCGCTGGCCGCTGCTGCGCCCGCGACTTCCAGGGGCTTGATGAGCGTAGTGGGCATCGGCTTGGCAACCGCTGCGACCTGAGGATCGCGGGCAATGTCGATCGCTTCGTTCTCCCGAACGTTATGAACCTCGACACGGGGTTCTGGCACGTTGGGTGCGGCCGCAGCTGTCGGCCCGAGCCTTTCAAAGGGACTGACGGTCCTAACAGCCGCCGCGTTTCGAAGAACCATATAGTCGGGCATAGGTCGCTCCTTTTCGCGCCAGCGTGACTAATGCAGGGTCGGCATCGCACGCGTATCCACGCTCATGCCTGGCTGTGGGCCAGCTTTTCCTATTCGCGGATTATTCGATTCCACTAAACGCAATAGCTGTATAAATCACTTAATGCTCGTATTAGTTGAGCACGCAGCGAGGCCGGAGTCAATCCTGCAACAAGGCTGAATCGAGCTTTGCTACACCGGCCGATCGCGCCCAGCCTCCTGCGCACCGAGCCGCGTACGGGCTAACTTCATCGACGAGGTGTGTGAGAAAGATCACACTCGAAGTGGCCTCGTGTGAGATAGTTGTAATTCTGTGCCTCAGTGATATGATTAAATCAGAATTGAGGAGCAGGATTATGACGCGCGTCAGGATTTTTGTCCTCTCCATTGCGCTTGCCGCGGGATTCGGCGTTGGGACCGTCTGCTTGTTAGCACCGAGCGCGGCGATCGCCGGTTGCGGAGGACGGTGCTGAGAGTTTTGCGGCGTTGCGCCGTTAAGGGACGCGGCAAGAGCGTCGGCCCAAACGCAACGGGCAGCCGTGTCGTCGAGCCTATCCCCGCTTAGCGCGTGTCGTGTTGCGGACCTCCCCGCAGCGAGGGATTTGGTTTGCCGCCTGAAGGCGCTCCGAAATTCAACTCTTAAAGATAAAGTTCATGGCCCGGAGGCAGAGTTTCGTGCGTCCATTGGCTCCGTCAATTTATGCGTCCATTGGTTTCGTCAAAGGGACGCGGCCGTTCGTTTCGTCAGATCCACATGAGACGTCTCATTCGTCCTCGAGCGGACGCAAACTCGGCGGGGCTTTATCCATAGCCAAATGGGCAACCTCGAACGATCATTGCGCGTTCATTTTCGGGAAAAAAGAAATGCGGTTGGGAGATTTTATACCAGGTCGCGAACTATCGGCACGTGCTGAGGCGCTTTCGTTTCGGCTGTTGATCGGCCCTGACTCACTTCGCCCATGGAAGCGCTCGCTTGGCGGACCGGGTTGGTATTTTGGGCATAGCCGTTCATGCTCTTCGAAAACAGTTAGTTCTCTTTGTTCGCTCCATATGTCTTGAATGCATTAGAGTCACTTTCTGGTCCGACGCTCCAGCTTGCGGAGGGTTACCATGCTGTTGTGGGTGTCTTCGGTATCTCTTGGCTTGTCGGTTATTTCGTTCCTCCTGTTTGCAATCTGTATTCTTTTTCCAAGATCTCCGAGCGCGCCGCGTTTCGATGCGAGAGCGCAGGGGCAAGCCGAGGGTCTTGCCAAGGCCGTCGAAGCGTTATCCAAGCTTGTTGACAGTTTCAGCAAAGCGGGCCCGGCAGCCCTGACACTAACGGCTTCTATGGTGTTCATGGTCATTTCATTTCATTGATTGCCGCAAAAGTCTAGGTCGAAATCGTTGTTGTCGATACAGATACCGGTCGTCGTTTGCCGCTCATCGTGGAGCAGCAGCAACACCCAATGATCGCAGTCACATGCGTTGAGTGATGGCAGCATTCGCGCAATATAACTGCGTGCAATCGCGGCGCAGTACACTGGGACGGGGTTGAGTCCGTCGCAGGTCGGCTTATGGGACGAGGTATCTTGAGTTTTTGTGACTAAGCCAATGATACTGCTTGTGTAGAGGCAAACCCCGCGACTCGCGTTCTACATCTTGCCGTGGCCGCGGCCGACGCCGCGCCGGGTGTGCGGGCTCACGACGCGATCGGAGACGTGGATGTTCCAAAGCTCGGCCGTGTCTTGCCCCTGATAGGCGTCGAACAGCGGCTTGAATTGGGCGACGTCGCTCACGTTGGCGCCGCGCAGTCCGAAGCCCTTGGCGATCGCGGCCAAGTCGGTGCGGCCGAAGATCGAGCCGCTGTCGTCGACGCCGTCCGCCCGCAACTTGTGGATCTCCGCACCATAGGCGCCGTCGTTGAGCACGCAGATCAAGAGCTTCACTCGATGGCGCCGCACCATCTCCAACTCCTGGATGTGCATCAATAGGCTGCCGTCGCCCTCGAACAGGACGACCTTGCCGTTGTTCTTCGCCGCCGCGACGCCGATGGCGAGCGAGATGCCGTTGCCGATCGCGCCGAAGTCCCGGATGGCGTGATAGTTCTCGGGCTTTCGCCCGCGCATGGTGGAATGAAAATAGGCCTGATGGCCAGAGCCGCTGACGGAGTCGTAGTCCTTGGGGATCACGCGGTCGAGTTCGTCGATGGCGCGCCGCGGATCGAGCAAGCCCGGCTCGATGGGAAATTGCGCGCTGTCGGCCGGCTCGTCCCGGATTCGCTGCGCGATCTCGGCCGAGCGAACGCGCGCTTTCACTCCGCCCCGCGCGCGCAATCTCGCGAGCGCGGCGGCGGCAGCCAATTTCGCGTCCGCGCGCAGATAGAGGTCGGCGGCCTTCATGCCGTTGCGCAGCCCGAGCGGTTCGGTGTCGATCTGCACCACCGCGGCATTGGGGAACATGTTGCCGCCGTCGACCGTGTAGTAGTTGAGGCTCGCGCCGATGGCGATCACGAGGTCCGCCTGCGCGCCGAGCTCGCGCGCGATATCGCGCGCGAAACCGCCGGTGACTCCGATCGAGAACGGATTATGGTCGAACATGCCGCGCGCGAGCAGCGTGGTGGCAAGCAAGGCCCCGGACTGCTCGGCCAATTCCTCCACCTCCTTGGCCGCGCCCGAGCGCATCGCGCCGCGACCCGCGAGAATGATCGGACATTTCGCCGATGCGAGCTTGTCGACCAGTTGCTCGATCTGGCGCGGATCGGGGGGCGCAGGCTCGGTCGCCGGCATAACGGTGGACGACGGCTGATAGTCGCCGATATCGGGCAGCGGCTGCTTCTGCAGGTCATAAGGAACGCCGAGCACCACCGGCTTGCGCTCGTGGCGCGCGACGTAGAATGCCTCACGCACATATTGATACATGCGCTGCGGGCTGTGCGCGGAGATGTAGTAGGCACCAGTGGCGACGGCGAGCGGCGGCTGGTCAATCGCCTGATTGTACCATTTGGCGTTGATCGGCGCTTCGCCGGCGAACACCACGAGCGGGATGCGCCCGCGCGCGGCCACCGTGAGCGCGGTCATGATCTGCGTGAATCCCGGCCCGCAGGTGACGGAGGCGACGCCGACCTTGCCGGTCGCGAGGTGATAGCCCATGGCCATGGCACAGGCGCAATGCTCGTGGCGGGCGCTGAACGTGGCCATGCCGTCGAGGTTCTTCATGGCGGTCGCCCAATGCATGTTGCCGTCGCCCATCAATGTGAAATGAGCGTCGACGCCTTCGGCCGCGAAGGCTTGGGCGAGCGCTTCATAGATCGGCATGTTCTTCATTGCGGTGACCCGTCCGTTTAGAAATGTCAAATGCGTCGAGCCAGGCGGAGAGCATTCTAAGTGTTGACTCCATATGAGCATGCACACTCCGTTCATTCCCGCGCAAGCGGGAATCCATTAGCGCGCTGACGCGCGGCCTTGATCTTTTCTTTGCCAGCGCAAGGCTTGCGAACTTCGGGTCGGGACTAGTCGAGCCGCGCGCCCGAGCGCCTGACGACCTCGCCCCATTTCGCCGAATCCGTCCGGATCAGTTCGGCGAATTCTTCCGGGGTACCGCCCGCCGGCTCGTCGCCGATCGCGGCGAAGCGCTCCCGGAATGCCTGCGACGCAATCGCGTTGTTGATCGCCGCGTTGAGCTTGTCGATGATCGGCCGCGGCACGCCGGCGGGCGCGATGACGCCGCTCCAGGTCG
>WNGQ01003363.1_pt1 | contig 16123 bp, 14 predicted proteins | sample 5407661 | NCBI WGS metagenome assembly WNGQ01 (sample SAMN13153382, study PRJNA577476) | soil metagenome | isolation source: 60 cm soil or saprolite under Garry oak tree replicate 2 | place: USA:California | collected 2016-06-15 | reverse complement strand
CGAGCTGGCGGCGGGCGTGGTCGCCTCCACCGGGCGCGCGCGGCATCCTGGAGTTCGAGCGCACTAAGGAGCTGGTGCTGCGCCACCTCCCATCCCTGCCCGCGGTCATCGCCGACATCGGCGGGGGACCGGGCCGCTACACGCTGTGGCTTTCGGGCCTGGGGTATCGGGTCGAACACCGCGACCTGGTAGCGCTGCACGTCGACCAGCTCCGCGACGAGTTAGCGAGCCTGCCGCCGCCGCTGCCGGAGGCGCCGGTCACCACCCGGGTGGCCGACGCCCGCGCGCTCGACCTCGACGACGCCACCGTCGACGCGGTGCTGCTGCTGGGCCCGCTGTACCACCTGCGCCGCCGCCAGGACCGGCTGGCGGCACTGCGCGAGGCCGGGCGGGTCCTCCGCCCCGGCGGGGCGGTGTTCGTGGCCGCGATCTCCCGCTGGGCGCCGCGGCTGGACAGCGAGCTGCGAGCGCGGCTGTACGAGGTGTACCCGGTCATGCGCCAGGAGACCCCGGGGGTGGAGCGCACGGGGTGGATGCCGCCGCTGTTTGCTGGCAGCTTCTGCGGCTACTGCCACCGGCCCCAGCAGCTGCGCGGCGAGCTGCGCGCCGCCGGATTCCAGGTCGTTGACCTGGTCAGCGTCGAGGGGATGGCGTTTGTCCTGCCCGATCTCGCCGAGCGCCTGGACGACTCGGATGGCCGCGCGGTGGTGCTGGACGCCGCCCGGGCCACCGAGCGAGTCCCCGAGTTGCTCGGCATCGGCCCGCACCTGCTGGCCACCGCGATTCGACCGCCGCCTTGAGAGCAGGCTGGGTGGACGGTGCGCCGCAGTCGGGCGTAGTAGCGGGGCCTGGCGTTTGTGATCGCACGGCATGTCGCCCGAACTCCAGCCGCGGCTGCTGGTGTGGTCGGTGAAGGCTGGTGGGGCTACTGGAAATGGGCGAGGTCATAGTCGACGTCCGGGAGTGGCACCTCCAGCAGCAGGCTGCGGATGGAGGCGTGCTCGTCGATGGTGTAGGGGACACCGCGGCCCACCACCACTGGGCGAGCCGCGGCCGACTGGCCCATCAGGATCGAGGCGGCCGAGGCGACCTCGTCCACCCGGTCGATCAGCGGCTTGGAGGGGTTGTCGAACAGGTCGTGCTCTGAAGGCTCCTCCAGGTGACGGATGCCAGCGATTCCGATCGCAGCGCCGTAGGCGCCGTCTCGGGTCGGATTGCCCAGGCTGTCGGAGACGATCACCGCCACCCGTCGCCCGGTCAGGTCACGGATGCCGTCACGGATGCGGCGGGCGCTGGCGTCGGGATCTTCGGGCAGCAACACCACATGGCCTTCGCTGCGTTTGGCGACGTTGGAGGCGTCGATGCCGGCACTGGTGCCGACCAGGCCGAGTTTGTGCAGCGTGACGACGTGGCGGCCGTTGACCTCCAGGATTGCTCTGCTTTCGTCCAGGTAGAGCTGGCACAGCCGGGGATCGCGGCCGGTGTGAGCGGCGAGGCGCTTGGCCCGCTCGGTGGGGATGACGTCGGCGAGGTTGCGCACCCGGCCTTCCGCTTTGGAGACGATCTTTTGGGCGACGACGAGCACGTCGTCGTCTTCGAGGGCCAGGCCGGTGGCGGTGATGGCGGCGACGATGATCGTGGGCAGGTCGTCGCCGGGCTGGATGAGGGGGATGCCGGGAACGGCCATGAAGGTCATATCCCAGCATGGCTGGGTGGGCGTAGGGTGTTCAGCCATGTGAGGACGCTCGCTTTGCGAGAGACGCACCCGCTGGGATGCCGGACGCTGGTGCTGGTTCGCTGGCGGGCTGCGGCGATGATCCGGTCGAGGAAGACTATCGCGGCCGGCTCCTAGCCGTGCAGGTCGCGGTGTCGGTCACGGCGTCCTGTGGCGGCGAGCGCCAGCACCTGCTCGATTGCGCGCCGGGTTGGCGCCAGTCGGTGTCAGTGGGTGCATCTGGCATGACACGCAAGCGCGACACGGACTGGCTGAATGGTGAGGCACCCCCGGGTTGTGAGGGCCTTGCGACGTCCGTTGGTGGTGCCGAGCCTCCGAGACCCTACGAGCGGGGGAGGGCATCGAGATGCCGCTGGAGCATGTCCAGTTCCGACTGGACTGCCTTGCGGCGTGCTTGCTCGGTGGCGACCACCTCCGCGCGGGCTTTGGCGCGGAAGTCAGGGTTAGCCAGCTTCGCGTCGGTCTTCGAGAGGGCGCGATGCACCGATTCCAGCTTGCTCAGGAGCCGCTGGCGTGCCTTCGCGACGTCGTCGGCCTCCAGCTCGACCAGGACCTCCACCGCGCCCACTGCCGCAGCCACTGCCCGGAGAGGAGCCTCGCCGCCGATGCTGATCGCAGACACCCGAGCCAGCGACCGGAGCGCGGCGCGGTGCTCGGTCAAGAGCGCCGCAGCGGCAGCATTTGTCGCCCGCAGCGACACTCGGGCATTGCGGCCCAAGCCGAAGTCGCCCTTGATCGACCTGATGGCCTGGATCACCTCCATCAAGACCTCGAAGTCGGCCTCGGCGGAGGGATTGACCCAGTCCTGCCGGGACTCGGGCCAGTCGGCAATCATGATGCTCTCCCCCTGATGCGGCAGCCGCTGCCAGACCTCCTCGGTGAGGTGCGGCATGATGGGATGCAGCAGCCGCATTGTCCGCTCCAGGACATACCCGAGGGTCGCCCGCTGCGCCGTCGCCGTCCGGTCGGGGTCCTGCAACGGGTCCTTGATCCACTCCAGGTACCAGTCGGCCAGCTCGCTCCAGAGGAAGTCGTAGATCCCATGCGCCGCCACCGCGAACTGGAATCCATCGAGCGCCTCGGTGACCTTGCGCTGGAGCCGTGCGTAGCGCGACAGGATCCACCGGTCGCCAAGTTCGAGCGCAGCTTCCGAGAGATCGAGCGTGGGAGCGGGGGCGTCGCCGTCGAGGTTCAGGACCGCGAACCGGGCGATGTTCCACACCTTGTTCGCGAACGTGCGCGTGTCGGCGATCATCTTCTCGTCGAAGCGGATGTCCTGCTCCCCGGTGCAACGGGCCACCAGCGCGAAGCGGAGGGAGTCGGCTCCATAGCGGTCAACCATCGCCAGCGGGTCGACGCCCGTCCCCAGCGACTTGCTCATCCGCCGGCCCTCGAGGTTGAACACCGTGGGGTTGATATAGACGTCGTGGAAGGGGATCTCACCCCGCAACTCCAGCCCGAACATGATCATCCTGGCGACCCACAGGAAGATGATTCCCCGATCGGTCACCAAAACGTCGCCGGGATAGAAGGTGCGCAGCACCGCGGTGTCCTTGGGCCAGCCGAGGGTGGCGAAGGGCCAGATGGCCGAGGAGAACCAGGTATCGAAGATGTCCTGCTCCTGGCGGAAGGAGGGATGCGGCTGGTCGGTGGACACCACGATCTCTCCGTCCGGCCCATACCAGGCCGGGATGCGCTGCCCCCACCAGAGCTGGCGCGAGATATTCCAGTCGTGCGCGATGTGCATCCAGTCGAGGAAGACTTTGGTCCAGCGTTCGGGGTGGAACCGCACCGTCCCGTCCTCGACCACCTGCGCCACCCGCTGCGCCATCTCGGCCTGCCGCGCGAACCACTGGTCCATGATGAGTGGTTCGATGATGGTGCCGCAGCGCTCGCAGTGCGGGAGCGAGGTTCGGTACGGTTCGCTTTTGAGGAGAACGCCTCGCTCGTGTAGCCCCTGGACCGCGCGTTCCCGCGCCTCGGTGCGGTCGAGCCCGGCGAAGGCTCCGGCTTCGCTGGTCAGGCGGCCGTCGGTACCGATCACCGTGATCACGTCGAGGTGGTGGTCGATGCCGATCTCGTAGTCGAGCGGGTCGTGTCCCGGCGTGATCTTCAAGGCGCCCGTGCCGAAGGTCCGGTCGACGCGCTTGTCGGCGATCACCGGGACGGGCCGGTCGGCCAGGGGGACGATCACCATACGGCCGACGGCGTCGCGGTAGCGGTCGTCGTCGGGATGGACGGCGACCGCCGTGTCGGCCAGGATCGTCTCCGGTCGCTGGGTAGCGATAGCGATCCCCTCGCCCGGCTTGCCGTCGGCGAATCGGTACAGGACATGGTGCAGGTGCGTCTCGGCCTCCACCTGCTCGATCTCAAGGTCGGAGACCGTCGTCTGGTCGGTTGGGCACCACGAGACGATGCGCTTGCCCTTGTAGATGAGACCGTTGGCGTGGAGGCGGACGAATGCCTCACGGACGGCCTCGGAATACCCGGGGTCCATGGTGAAGGTCACCCGGTCCCAGTCGCAGGAGAACCCCATCCGGCGAAGCTGGCCATAGATACGGGTGCCGACCTCGTCCCGCCAGCGCCACACCCGCTCAATGAAGGCCTCCCGGCCAAGGTCGTGGCGGGTCAGGCCTTCCTTGGCAAGCTGCCGTTCGACAACCACGTGGACGGCGATGCTGGCGTGGTCGGTGCCTGGCATCCACATCGCCTCACGGCCCTGCATGCGCCGGTAGCGGATGAGCGCGTCCTGCAGGCTGTTGTTGAGCGCATGCCCGACGTGGAGCTCTCCGGTGATGTTGGGGAGCGGCATCATGATCGCGTAGGGATGTGCTGCTCTCCCCGCGTCCTGCGCATGGAAGTACCCGCGGTCGAGCCAACGCTGATACCACTCCGGCTCCACTGACTGCGGGTCGTAGGCGGTCGGCATCTCGGTCATAGCTGCAGCATGCCTGGCAGCAACGGGGCACAGCAAACACTCGACGCCAAATGCGTAGGCGGAGCGAGCGCGCGGCGCGAATCACCGTCGCTGCCTGGCATCGTCGATGATCGCCCTGAGCGGCAATGAGTCCCGCGTTGAAGTCCGCGGCGTCCTGGACCGGCTCGTCGACGATGGTCGCGGCAGCGCGGGGCAGGAAGCCCCATCCACACCAGTTACACCGTTAACTTGACAGACCGCCGCGTTGTGGATAGCCGTACGAAGGGGAGCCGTGGTTACGCTGGCTCCGGCCGTGTCTCTTGCCGAATGGGGCCTGTCGGGTGTGCGGTGCATCGTGCGGTTGCCCAGGCGGTGAGCTGCGGGACGGTGGGGAGGCGCGACAGGGCGTCGAGCAGCCGCTGGCTGGTTGGGAGTGGTTCGCCGTCGAGTGGTCGGAGCCAGAGGAGTTCGGTGCCGTCGATCAGGCGGGATGGTGGGAGCAGGGTCAGGGCGTCCCGTCCGGCGTAGTGCAGCTGGAACTGGCTGGTGCTGGGTGGGAGGTCGGTGTCGTTGCGGTCGCTTGGCTGGATGAGGAGCTCCAGGTAGCCGCTGGGGCCGGGGGCGTGGATGGTCGGCCCGATCGTGATCTTGGTGGCGGCGAGCCAGGTGAGGAGGTCGTGGGGGTGGCTGGTGGTGGGGTGGTGGAGGCGGAGGGTGTCGAAGGTGTGGCCGGTTGGGGCGGCGATGTTGGCGGTGGTGTTCCAGGTCCAGGCGCGGGCCAGGCGGCTGATGTCGGTGGTGGCACCGTCGAGCGAGGGCGTGCCGATCGGGTGGCGGGCTGGGTCGGGGCAGGTGGGCTGTTGGCAGGAACAGGAGAAAAGTTCTGGCCGAGGCTGCGTGTCAGAGCCTGCTGGTTCGGCCTCCTCTCGGGAGTGGGTTGGGATGGGGTAGTGGGCGGGAAGGACGGCGATGCCGTGGACGCTGTAGTCGGTGACGGCGTGGAGGTGCGGCGGGAACAGGTCGTCGAGTTTGCGCACGTGGGTCTCCCTGGGCAGGACGGGTCAGTCGGGCGAGGGGCGGCGGATTGGTTTGGGTTCGGGGAGCGCCGGAAGGCGGGGAGCTAAGCTCGACCTGCCTTCGGCGCCGACCCCAGCCGGGGCCGTTCGGGGGTTGGGGAACGGTCTCGGGCCTTGGTGCTTTGGGCAGCGCGGGATGCCCGCCCGTATGGCAGCGCCAGCGAGTGCGGCTGTGGGCTGTTCCTGGCGGCGAGCATGAGCGCGGTGCCGATGCCGATGCCCTGTCGGCATTCCGCTCGGATTGCTGCCTGGCAGTGCCGATCGGCTGTGAGGGCGTCGCGTCCGAACGGGGTGAGCACCACCTGCTGGTTGTGGGCGGTGAGGGCCACCAGGTGCCGGCGGCGCAGCGAGGTGGCGACGGCGCGTGGGACCGGCCAGCGGCAGAGGGCGCCGTCGGCATGTTCGAGCAGCTGGAGCGCGGCGCGTTCCTGCGGTGTCAGGCTGGGCCTGCGGGAATCCGCAGCGTCTCGACGGTAGCGAGAGCCGGGGGCGGGGCCGGGGGCGCTGGAGTGGTGCGAACTCCGCAGCAGCGCGGCCAGGAGTCCGAGCAGGCCACACGACAGCAGCGCCGAGACGGCGAGCAGGATGTTGCTGAACTGCTCGAACTCGAAGGTGGTCACTGCCAGCCGTCCCATGTGGGGGTGTGCGCACGGATTGGCTGGGCCGTCGGTGGTGCTGCTGACTTGAGCGTCGCGGCCCAGTGCCGCAGCTGCCCAGCAGCCGCCACGACGTCGTCCGGCAGGGCTGCCCCACACTGCTCGGCGCCACGGCGCAGGACGTCGAGCAGCTCAGCGGTGCCGGTGGCGGCAAACAGCAGCACGTCAGGGCCCGGTGCCTGCAGCATGAGCGTTGCGGCCTGGTGCAGGTGGTCGGCGAGCATGCGGGCGTGCATCCTCTGCACGTTGCGGGCAGTGCGTGTCCAGGCGGGCGACACCGCGCCGGAGCCGACAATGGCCAGCGCGCGCGAGGGTTGCTCGCTGTCGACATGATCGGCCAGGCTGACCCTGACCAGCTGAAGCGGCCATTGACGGTTGGAGCGTTGCGGCGGCTGCGGGTGCATGTGCGGGGCATCTCCCGGGGCGGCGGGTGCGGTGGACCAGACCAGGACCGGGAAGGACGTGCGGCGGACCGACCTGACGCCCTTCCCGGCCTGGGCCCAACGAGCCGAAGCCAACCGAGGTCTCGTTGGGTGGCTCGCACCTTCGCATCCTGATCGGGAGGGCGGGAGCGCCAGCGAGGGGGAACTTCTCTAGCACGCCGCTGGCCAACATGTGGCCGGGGAGGCGCAAAGATTGGCCGCTGAGCAGGGCGCCGCAGCCAAGACTTGGCCATGGTTGGCCAACATTCCGGATGGATGAGCCAGACAGTTTCCCGATGTACGACAAGCAAGGTATGGTCGCCAGATCGGATAGGCGGATCGTCGCCGGCTGACTGGGGAGCCCGATCCGGCATCGAGGAGGGGGTCCATGAGGGCAATTGGCCAGGCCGGCACCGGCACGGGCACCAGCCACAAGCGCATCCGCGCGGAGCTTCGCGAGCGGCTGCGTGGGCAGGGTGCCACCGGCCGGCAGATCGCCGAGGCGATGATGGCGGCGTTCAAGGTGGGTCCGCTGCTGGCCTACCGCTGGGCTCACGGCCTCAGCCAGCAGCAGGCGTGCGGCGCCTACAACAACCTCGACCCGAGCGGGCGCTGCGGCCTTGATACCTCCCGCTTGTCGCAGTGGGAGAACTGGCCCCACAGCGATCGGCGGCCACCACTACATGCCCTGCGGCGGTTCGCCAAGATCTACCGGACCTCCAGCAACCTCCTGCTCCCTGTGGAGGCGGACTACCGCCATCTCGACGTGCCAGCCATCTCCGCAGAAGTCGGCGAAGCCTCGCATGCCACGCTGGACACGCAAGAGGCGTCAGTCGGGTACGCTCGTGCCGAGGCGTCACCACCGCCACCGGATCCGTCGGATGACGGCGATTGGGCGGATGCGTGGCCATGGTCCGGGGAAGGGAGGCCCGATGTGAAGCGCCAACAGTTCCTGGACTGGAGCAAGTGGGCGGCGCTTGCGGCAGTCCTCGAATCCCTGTCGCTGACCAGGGACGCGGAAGGGCCAGGTGGCGGGCCGGCTACCCATGAGCAGCTCGACCTTGCGGTGCTGCACTTCGGCGAGGTTTATGAGCGCACGCCCCGCGACGTGATGTTCGCTGCGGTGCGACGGTGCCGCAGGACCGTCGCCGAGCTGCGCGGCTATCCACAGAGCAAGGACGGCCGCAGGCACCTGCTACTGGTGAGCGGCTGGCTGTCGGCGATGCTGGGGGTGCTGGAGTTCGACCGCGGCGACCTCACCGCTGCCCGTTCCCACCACCTGGCCGCCTGGCAGGTCGGCCAGCACCTCAGCCGCAGCGACTTGAGTGCCTGGGTGCGAGCCAACCAGAGCATGACCGAGTTCTACGCCGGCGACTACCCGGCCGCGCTTGGGTTCGCCCGCTCCGGCCTTGCGGTCGCCCCACAGGGGACGATCCGAGTCCGCCTCCTGGTTGAAGGTCAGGGTCGGGCGCTGGCGCGGTTGAATCGTTCCGCCGAAGCGCGTCAGGCTATTGCTGCTGGGGCCGAGGAGATCGACCAAGCGGCGCGCAGCGGGCATCAGCCGGGTCTCTACGCCTTCAGCGAGGCGGCATCGGAGCTGTGCACGGGCACGACGCTGCTGTGGTTGGGTGAACCAAAGCAGGCGCTTGTACACACGAGCCAGGCCCTCGTGCTTCACGGCCCGACCAACGAGTCCTGGATGCAGATGAACCCCCTGCTCGGACGTTTCGACGAGACCCACGCATGGGCACAGCTTGGCCATCCTGACCGGGCCGCGACCCTCGGGTCCCGCATCCTGGCCGCTGGTCGGGAAGTCCAGCAGGGTGTTATTGGTCCACTGGTCCGCAAAGGCCAGCAGCTCCAGGAGCTACTTGCCCCGCATGCCGAGCTTGCCGAGGTGCGCAACTACTCCGAGCAACTCCACTCCCTCCTGCAACGTCCGGGACTCACGCTCCCCGCCTGAAGCCCCAATAACTTGCTGCTCCGAGCAGACCCCGGCTCGTCGCAACGTCGTGAATCCGATTCGACCGAACTGATTCTCTCGGAATCACCCTCAAGCCAGAGCAAGAGATACGGGTGGCCACCGCTGGCCCACTCCGAAGCTCAGCTTCAGTAAGCCGCCATGCCGCTGCACTTGACGCTTGCTGACAGCCTCAACGCCGCTTCGCACGGGTCGATGTGAGCTGCCGACGAGCTTGACGGCAAGAAGGTTGTAAGCCCCTTCGGGGCGAATGGGCCTTCCCAAGTCGGCTATGCCATGGAGGAGCCCTCGATGCCAACCACGACGACCCTGTTCTCGTTCGCCACGCTGGAGGCCGCTTTCCAGATGCTCTGCAGGCGGCGGGATCCGCTCGCGCTGGATGGCCGGGCGCTGGGGCACAACCTGCCGAGGCGCGCCATCTCGTTGCTGGAGCTTCGGTCGATTCTGACGCATCCAGCGACAACGCCCAGGCTTCGGGTCGAGTTGCTAGCGGAGGTGGCGGACCAGGTCAGGGTGTTGGGCGACTCTCTTGTTGGGGCTGTAGGAAGCCTGGTGCGGCACTGATGGTGGGGATGAGCTGAAGCTCAGGCTCGTGCCGCTGACGGTGGTTGCCCGGGGTCGGCTGTCCGAAGCAAGCTCTCGCGTCGTGAACGCGCAAGGCCCTCCCAGACTCGTGGTGGAGATGGGGAGGGCCTTGCTGATGGCGCGAGGCGCACCGGTGCTGATGGTAGAGGCCGACCTGGTGCGGGTCGAGCAGGCGCTTGGCGCTGGTGAGCTGGCCTGCCCGGATTCAGGGTGTGGGGGCGTGCTGGGCCCGTGGGGTTGGGCACGGGCCCGGTGGCTGCGCGGCCGTGGCGGGGCGTGGCAGCGTCTTCGCCCACGTCGGAGCCGCTGCCGGGCGTGCCGGGCCACCCACGTGCTGCTGCCGGTGAGCGGGCTGTTGCGGCGGCTGGATCTGGCCGAGGTGATCGGAGCGGCGCTGCTGGCCCGTGCCCGCGGCCAGAGCCTGCGCCAGATCGCGGGCGAGCTGGGCGTGCCGCTGTCCACGGTGCGGGGCTGGCTTGGCCGGTTTGCCGAGCGGGCGGCCCAGGTCGCCGGGCACTTCGCCAGGCTGGCGGCCTGGCTGGACCCTGGCATGGCCGTGCCCGAGCCGCGCGGGTCGCCGCTTGTGGGTGCGGTGGCGGCGATCGGGGTCGCGGCGGTGGCCGCCGCGCGGCGGCTGGGCGCGCACACCGGGCCGTTCGAGTTTGCCTCGGGGGCCACCGGCGGGCGGCTGCTGTGCAACACCAACGCGCCCTTCCCGGTGCCGTGGTAGCCCGGGATGCTCGCCGGCGACCGTCGCCACCCCGCTCGAGCCGTCCCGGGGCGCCAAGGGCGTCGCTTGTGTGGCCCGGCTCGGGCGACCAAGCAGGCGACCGACCGGCAAGGAGCCGCTATGGCGTCACCATCTGCGTCCACCGACGACCGCCGCCAGGCGGTCGCGCTGTTTCGCTATTCGCTGATCCGGGAGGCTGCCGATCCGGCGCTTGGCGCCCGTGAGCGCGGCGTGCTGGTCCGTGCCCTGGCCGAGCGTGACCACCTCGGCCCCTCGGGTGAGCGGGTGCGCGTGAGCCGCAACACCCTTGACCGCTGGAACCGCTGGATCGCCGCGTGGCGCCGCGGCGGGTTCGAGGCGCTGCTGCCCGACCCCAGGGTCGGCCGGCCCCGCGTCGATGCCGGCGTCCTTGAGTTGGCGGTGACGCTCAAGCGGGAGCAGCCCCGCCGCTCCGCCGCGCAGATCACCGTCGTCATCGCCGAGCGCTACGGCCAAAGCCCGCACCAGCGCACCCTGGAGCGGCATTTTCGCCGTGTGGGGCTGGACCGCGAGCTGGCCGCCCAGCGCGGTGCGCTGCGCGCCTTCGGCCGCTTCCAGGCCGAGGCGCCCAACCAGCTGTGGACCGCCGACGCGCTGCACGGCCCGGTGGTGGCCGGCCGCAAGGCCTACCTGTTCGCCGCCATCGACGACCACTCCCGCGCCCTGGTCGGCTACCGCTGGGCGGCTGCCGAGGACACCCTGCGGTTGGAGGCCGCGCTGCGGGCCGGGTTCGCCGCTCGTGGCCTGCCCGGCACCCTCTACGTCGACAACGGCTCGCCGTTCGTCTCCCGCCAGCTCGAGCGCTGCCTGGCGGTGCTCAGCATCCGCCTGACCCACTCCAAGCCCGGCCAGCCACAGGGCCGCGGCAAGATCGAGCGGGTGTTCCGCACCGTGCGCGAGCAGTTCCTGGTCGAGCTGGAGGCCCGCGGCGGGGCCAGGGATCTGGAGGAGCTGAACCGTCTGTTCGGCGCCTGGGTCGAAGGGGTCTACCACCACCGGGTCCACTCCGAGACCAGCCAGACCCCCATGGAGCGGTTCCTTTCTGGCGCGCCGCCGCGCCTGCCCAGCCCCGCTGAGCTGCGGGAGGCGTTCTTGTGGGCCGAGTGTCGCCAGGTCACCAAGCAGGCCATGGTCAGCCTGTTCGGCAACCGCTATCAGGTCGACCCCGCCCTGGTCGGCGCGACCGTGGAGCTGGTCTTCGACCCGTTTGACCTCGCCAAAATCGAGGTCCGCTACCAGGGCCGGCCCATGGGTGCGGCGATCCCGTTCCAGCTCGGCCGCCACGTCCACCCGCACGCCACCCCCGAGGCCGACCCCGCTCAGGCCGCGCCACGGCCCAGCGGCATCGACTACCTCGCCATGGTCGAGCAGCGTATCGCCGCCAGCCAGCGTCAGCGGATCGCCTACGCCTCCCTGGTCCCACCAGAGGTCCCACCCCACGCCGACCTCGACGACGATGGCCACCCCCACCCCCACCCCCAGCTCACCGGCGCCGACGCCGATCATCCAGCCGACGGCCGTGATCGTGCCGCCAGCCCCAACGACGCCACCCAGATCCCCACCACGGTTGGGCCGCTGGGCACCCAGTTGCACCTGGCCACCACTATCACGCCGGACCACCAAGCCCAGCCAGCAGCAGGCGGCGCCACCACCACACCCCCCACCAACATCGAGCCCGCCGCCCCAGAGACCAACGCGGAGACGGAGGGCGCCTGGTGATCGAGCGGCTCCGCGCCCACTACGGCTTCGGCCGCACCCCATTTGGGCGCGACCTGGCCCCCGGCATGCTCCACCAGCACCGCGGCCACGCCGAGGCCGTCGCCCGCATCACCTGGCTGGTCTCAGAGCACGCCATCGGCGTGGTCACCGGCGAGGTCGGCGCCGGCAAGACGGTGGCCGCCCGCGCCGCCGTCGCCAAGCTCGACCCGGTGCGCCACACCATCGTCTACCTCCCCAACCCCTGCATCGGCCAGCGCGGCCTCTACGCCGAGATCGTCCGCCACCTCGGCGGCCACCCCCGCTTCCACAAAGCCGCACTCGTCGCCCAGGCCGCCGAGCTACTGGCCGCCGAAGAAGCCGAGAAGGCCAAAACCAGCGTGGTGATCATCGACGAGGCCCACCTGCTCAACGCCGAGCAACTCGAGGAGGTTCGCATGCTCACCAACCATGACATGGACGCCCGCTCACCGTTCGCCTGCCTGCTGCTGGGCCAGCCCACCCTGCGGCGCCGCCTCAAGATCGGCACCCTGGCCGCCCTCGACCAGCGCATCGCCCTGCGCTACCACCTTGACGGCATGGACCTCGGCGAGACCGTCTCCTACATCAAGCACCACCTGCACCTCGCCGGCCGCTCCGACACCATGTTCAACGACCAGGCCATCGCGCTCATCCACCAGACCAGCCGCGGCATCCCCCGCGCGGTCAACAACCTCGCCCTGCAGGCCCTGATCGCCGCCTTCGTCGACGGCAAGGGCATGGTCGACGAGTCCGCCGCCCGCGCCGCCGTCACCGAGGTCACTGGCGACTAACCCACGCCACCCACCACCCCAACCTGGTGCCCACGGCCACGATCCCGGCCGTGGGCACCACCCCGTCCAGGCACGATCACGACCATGCCCCCGCCCAACCCGCCCGGACACCCGGCTCAGCTCCCCAGCGGCAACGCCGCTGCCATCACCAACCTGGCCGTCGCGCAACACAGGGTCAGCAGCGGCAGTGAGGCGTGGAAGGTCGGTCTTGCCGGGATGCTCCTGCCGGGCTTGCGGCGGTCCATGGTTGGCGGTGGGCGGGTCGCGGAGGCTGAGATCCTCCAGGAGCTTCTTGGGGCAGTGCAGGGTGTGACCTTTGAGCGACAGCACCTCGACGGACCTGGCCTGTGGATGCTGCTTCTCCCGAGCGCGCCGGGAGCGGGCCTGTGGCCTCTGGCGAGAACAGACACGGGCTTCGAGCACGCAAGAGGGACGTTGATCACCACGGTGCGGGAGATCTGCTGATGGATGGGCGGCGTTACCTGACGGCGGAGGAACCGGCTGTCCGCAAAGGAGTTGGTAGTTTGTCCTGCTCCAATGAGTTCCTCGATGACGGCGTCAAGGAGGGGTCCGTGCCTGATGGTCCGCAGTCGGCTGAGCTTGAGAGACTGACCTACTCGATTCCGGAGACGGCCGTGGTGCTCGGGATCAGTCGGTCGTTTTGCTACGAGCTGGTCCAGCAGGGCGAGCTGCCGTTCGTGGTACTCGGGCGGCGGAAGCTGGTGCCCCGGGCTGAACTGGTGCGCTACGTCAAGCAACACACACAGGTCCATGAGCCTCACCCTGCTATGCGAGCGTGATCGCGATCGCCGTGGCGGCAACTGCCGCGCAGGCGACGAGCAGCACGATGCTGAGAAGACAGCCGCCACCGCGTCGAGGGGCGCGATAGCCGGGTTGGCCCCAGCTGGTTGGGTCGATCGCGTGGCCGGGAAGCCGGTTGCCGAACTGATCCCACGCGGCCTGGCAGCCAACGCCCGGGTCTCTGAACTTGGAGCAGCCGAGGAACTTCCCATAGCGTCCCTCGCGTTCGACCACCCGGCCAACGCGACAAACGCGGCAAGGATCGCCCGGTTGAACTGGTCTGTAGCCAGTCATTCTGTGATGGTATTCCGCCTCCGGTATAGGACAAGGTGCGCGAATCCGCTGTGATGCTCTGTTGAGTGCGTGCTGCTAACCCAGACGGCGTCTCGCCCGGACCGTAGCGAGGAAACGATCGTGGCCGCAGGCGGCGGATCCTCGCCGTCCTGTTGGTAGAGGAGTTTGCCGACTAGCTCGTCGGTCTCCTGCCGGTCGGCGACCGCTTCGCGGTAGTGGTAGTGGCGGTCGGTGACCGGGGTTGCTTCGTCGTGGCCGACGCGGCCGCGGAGGACGTCGTCGGGGACACGAGCTTTGCGCCAGTTGGTCACGACGAACGCCCGCAGGCTCTTGGCGGTTGCCTCGATGCCCACCTCCCTGAAGAACTTGCTCACCGCCTTGGACATCTTCTTCGGGGGCGTCGGCTGGCCTGGTGCGATGACCTGGCGGCGGCCGAGGAACGCCGGGAAGGCGAACGGGTCTGATGGGAACTCCACGCCGGCCCGCTCGGCGAGGTCCCGGCACCGGTCGAGGTGGTCGAGGATGATCCGCAGCGTCTGGCGGTGCACGGCGATCGTTCGCTTGGTGTGGGTCTTGGTGTCCTTGATATGCAGCCCGCCGAACGCCTTTGGCGGCTCGCTAACCGCCTCCTCGATGGTGACCGCGCAGGCGTCAGTGTCGAAGTCCGACAGCCGCAACGCCACCAGCTCCCCAAGCCGAGCACCAGTGTCGGCGCCCAGGGCGACGATCGGGTAGAGGTTCGGGTCGTGGTAGTGCTTGGCGGCCTGCAGCGCCTCGCGGACCTCCTCGGGGCTTGGCGGGCGCCGCTTGACGTGGCGGCTGCTGGTGCGCCGCTCGACGAAGGTCATTGGGTTCTCGGTCATCCCCAGCCAGCCGCGCTGGACCCCGAACCGGAACGCGCCCCGCAGGATCGCGTGCAGCTCAGCCATGGTGCTCCCCGACGTCGGCGGGTGCTGCTTGGTCACTGTCCGCAGCCGCCGCTCCCCACACGCCCGGCGCAGCACCACCCCGTCACACCCCGGCGTCTCGCAGATGCGCCGCATGACAGGCCGGCTGCCCCGCAGGACATCGCGCTGCTCCGCGCCGCACAGGTGGCAGCGCCCGGCAACCGGCAGCTCCTCCACCGTGTCGGTGGTGGTGTAGCCGCGTTCCATCAGCTCGTCGTACCAGTCCGCAAGCTGCCCCGGCAGGATCTCCGCGGGGATGCGCTGCCCAAGCCGCGGCTTGATCAAGTTCTCGATCAGCCGGTGCCGGTGGTAGGCGGTGATCTTGGCGGGCAGGTTGCCCTTGCGCGGCGTTTTCTGCCAGGCGGTGAAGTAGCGGTCAAGCAGCTCCGCCATGGTCCTGCCATGGACGCCCGCGGCGAGCTTGCGGCGCTCCTGGTCGCGGCGCTCCTGGTCGCGGCGCTCCAGCAGCTCCTGCTGCTTGACGATCGCCTCCTCCAGCGTGCCGTGCACCCGCACCCGCTGCTCAACTTGCTTGCCGCCCTGGTATTCGTCGCGGCCGAGGTAGACCGAGACCTGCCACACGTCCACGCCGTCCTTGTCGCACCCCTTGGAGCTGATCCCTCGCGGCGGCTCCGGCCGACCCCGACCAGCTCCGGCCGTGGCGTGCCGCAGCTCCCAGTGCCCCGGGCCAGGACGCACGCACCCTTCGCCCTGACACGCCTTGTGGAGCCGCTGGGCACGCTCCAGCGGCGCGATCAGGAGGTGGTAGGCGAGCCGGTGTACCAGCCACTGCCGCCCTTGGACCTGCACGAGCGGCACGCCATTCGCCTGCCACTTTCCCAGCCATCGCCAGCACTCCGCCGACCGATCGATGCGATCAAGGAACCGGTCGAGGAACCTCTCGCCCTCGGTCTTGACCGTGTCACGCTCGCCCATCCGCGCTCCCGTTCCGAGCGCACCGCAACTGTGGGCCGCAATTCGACACATTGTTCGACACACTTGTTGCGGTCTGCCGCTCGCTCGACCCTCACCGAATCATCGATCTGGGTCGATCCAGGCTGGTCAGGAGTGGGGAGCTGACCTTAGAGGGGGCTTCGGTGGTGGTGCGCCGCCAGGGACTCGAACCCCGAACCCGCTGATTAAGAGTCAGCTGCTCTGCCAATTGAGCTAGCGGCGCTGGTGGTACTGCCTGTGAGCTGCGGTTCCCGCTGGGTGGCGCAGCGAGCGAGAGTGTAGCAGCTCTCGAACAGCTCCCTGAGCATCTTAGCGTCACCTAGGTGGAACCCGTCTGCATTCCCGGTTGGGCGCGCGATCAGGCGGTTGAGACGGCCACTGTCGCCTTGTGACCGTGATGGAATGAGAGGGTGACCGAGGGGACTCGAACCCCCGACCTTCGGGACCACAACCCGACG
>WNGQ01016615.1_pt1 | contig 16128 bp, 15 predicted proteins | sample 5407661 | NCBI WGS metagenome assembly WNGQ01 (sample SAMN13153382, study PRJNA577476) | soil metagenome | isolation source: 60 cm soil or saprolite under Garry oak tree replicate 2 | place: USA:California | collected 2016-06-15 | reverse complement strand
CAGCGGCCGCAAGGCAATCGGCACGCTTTCGTATTGGTAATACTTGCCGGAATAATTGAGGCTGTCGGTAGTCAAGCCTGCACTGATGCAGTCGAATGCATCGATGAAGATAGCGCGTGATTCGTCGTGGTCGATCTTGTGATACTTGAGTTCGAATGGCGAAACGCCGCGACCGACGCCCACTTCCATGCGCCCGTGGCTGAGATGGTCGAGGATGCAAATCTCCTCGATCAACCGCAGCGGTGAATAGAGCGGCAGGAGATAAACCAGCGGACCGAGCCGGATGCGCTTGGTTGCGCGTGCCACCGCGGCGAGATAGACTCCGGGCACCGGCACCATGTTGAGCGGCGTAGCGTGATGCTCGGCCACGTGCAGGCAATAGATGCCGGCCTCGTCCGCGGCCTTGGCGAAGGCGAGGCGCTCGTCGAACAGAGTCGCCAGCGCACGCTCTCCGTCTTCGACGTGATCGAAAAGTCCGATTTTCATCAAGTCCTCGGCGGGCGGGGTGGAACGGTCAGTGAATTTCCGGCTCGGGAATCTGCCCCTTGCCGGCCAGGAAATCGAAGTCACAACCTTCGTCGGCCTGGCCGATATGGGCGGAGAACATGGCGCCGTAGCCGCGCAGGTAGCGTGGCGCGGGCGCTTTCCAGGCCGCGCGGCGGCGGTTGAGCTCCTCCTCCGCGACGTGCAGGTGGATGCGCCGCGCCGGCACGTCCACCTCGATCGCATCGCCGGTCTGCACGAACGCCAATGGCCCGCCCACGAAGCTCTCCGGCGCCACATGCAAGATGCAGGCCCCGTAGCTTGTGCCGCTCATGCGCCCGTCCGAGATGCGCACCATGTCGCGCACGCCCGCTTGCACCAGCTTTTTCGGGATCGGGAGCATGCCCCATTCCGGCATGCCGGGCCCGCCCTTGGGACCGGCATTCTTGAGCACGACGACGTGGTCCGGCGTGGCGGCGAGGTCATCGCGCTCGATCTCGCGCGCCATGTGGTTGTAGTCCTCGAAGGCGAGCGCGGGTCCGCGATGCTTGAGGAACCGCTGATCCGCCGCCGCCGGCTTCATCACGCAGCCGCGCGGCGCGAGGTTGCCGGTGAGGACGGCGGTTGCGCCTTCCGCGTAGATCGGATCGTCGAGCGAACGAATGACGTCGCGCAAATAGACTTCCGCGCCGGCGATGTTTTCGGCGAGCGTCTTGCCCGTCACCGTCATTGAGGAGAGATCAAGCCGGTCCTTCAGTTCCAGCATCAGCGCGCGCAAACCGCCGGCGTAGAAGAAATCCTCCATCAGGTATTTCCCCGAAGGCCGGACGTTGGCGAGCACCGGGATCTCGCGCGAAATCTGGTCGAAGCGCTGCATGTCGAGCGCAATGCCGGCGCGGCGCGCCATCGCGATCACGTGGATGATGGCATTGGTCGAGCCGCCCATCGCCATATGGACCTTGATGGCGTTGTCGAAGGCCGCGGGGGTGAGGATCCGGTCGAGGGTGAGACCCTCCCACACCATGTCGACGATGCGGCGGCCGGCGGCGGCGCACATGCGCGGATGGCTCGAATCGGCCGCCGGGATCGAGGACGCGCCCGGGAGCGTCAGGCCGAGCGCTTCGGCGATCGCCATCATGGTCGCGGCCGTACCCATGACCATGCAGGTGCCGAACGAGCGGGCAATGCCGCCTTCCATCTCGTTCCATTGCGCTTCGGTGATGAGGCCTGCGCGCTTCTCGGTCCAGTATTTCCAGACGTCGGAACCTGATCCCAGGTACTCGCCGCGCCAATTGCCACGCAGCATCGGGCCCGCCGGCACGTAGATCGCCGGTATGCCCATGCTGATGGCGCCCATGACCAGCCCGGGCGTGGTCTTGTCGCATCCGCCCAGCAGCACCGCGCCATCGATCGGATGGCTGCGCAGAAGCTCTTCCGCCTCCATCGCCAGAAAATTGCGATAGAGCATGGTCGAGGGCTTGACGAACGGCTCCGCCAACGACATCGCCGGCAGCTCGATCGGAAAGCCGCCGGCTTGCAGCACGCCGCGCTTGACGTCCTCCGCCCGCGCCCGCAGGTGCGCGTGACAGGCGTTGATCTCGCTCCAGGTATTGACGATGCCGATGACGGGTCTGCCGGCCCAGTCGGCGGCGTCATAACCGAACTGGCGCAGCCGCGAGCGGTGCCCGAACGAGCGCAGATCGTTAACGCCGAGCCAGCGGTGGCTGCGCAAATCTTCGGAACGCTTACGGTTCATCGACACGGCCCGGGGCACGCTTCGCCTATTCCAGGCTCACGCCGCCTTCCTTGATCACCTTGGCCCATTTGTCGGTTTCCGCGGCGACGAGCTTTCCGAAGTCGGCCGGACTGCCCGGGACCAGCATGCCGCCGAGCTCCGCGAGGCGAGCCTTGACCTTCGGGTCGGCCAACCCGGCGTTGATCTCCTTGTTGAGCTTGTCGATGATCTCGGGCGGGGTGCCCTTCGGCACGCCCATCCCGTAAAAGGCGCTGGCCTCGTAACCCGGCACCGTCTCGGCCACCGTCGGAACATCGGGCAGCGCCTCCGACCGTGTCGCCGTCGTCACCGCGAGCGCGCGCAGCTTGCCGGCACGAATGTGCGGCAGCGACGGCGGCATGTTGTCGAAAATCACTTGCACCGTGCCGGCGATCAGGTCGGTGAGCGCCGGCGCCGAGCCCTTGTAGGGAATATTGGTCATCTCGACGCCAGTCATCATCTTGAACAGCTCGCCCGAGAGATGGACCGAGGTGCCGTTGCCCGAGGTCGCCCAATTGATCTTGCCCGGATTGGCCTTGGCATAAGCGATGAACTCAGCAACCGTCTTGGCCGGCACCGACGGATTGACTTCCATCACGTTCGGCACCCGCATGATGCCGGCAACCGGCGCGATATCGCGGATGAAGTTGAAGGACAGCTTGGGATAGAGCGTTGCATTGATCGCATTCGCCGGATTGACCAGCAGCAGCGTGTAGCCGTCGGGCGGTGAATGAATCGCGGCTTCGGTGCCGATGTTGTTGCCCGCGCCCGGCTTGTTCTCGATGATGAACTGCTGCCCCAGCCGTTCCGACAGCCATTGCGCCATGATGCGCGCCGTGATGTCCGTGCCCCCGCCGGGGGTATAGGTCACGATCCAACGCACCGGCCGGGTCGGGTAGTCGAGCGCAGAGGCGGTGCCGATCCCGCCCCACGTGAGGGCGGCCAGACACGCGGCGAAACCGCGGGCAAAATTCACGCTTGGGATCATGGCGCTTGCCTCCTCTCGCCGGTTTTTGGTGGCGAATGATCCCGCCGTCGCGGTCCCATTCGCGAACTTGCGCGCGAAGGTACGCGGCATCGACGCCCTCGCACAAGGGCGTTGGGCGATCGCCCTTGTTCGAGAAGCCGCACGATTTGCGCGCGCGACTCGCTTCGCCTCGCGCCATTGCCTGGGGATGCATCAATCAACCAAGCTTGCCGAGACCTTCACCGCTCCCTTTAGGCGCTTCTTAACCATTCCGCTTAGGCGCTCCTTAACCATTCCGAGTTAACCATAGTGGATATCCGCTCGGGGGTAACACTCACAGCCAAATGTCCGGCCACGAGGCCGAAACCTTTCGCTGCTGCGCGTGTTTTGTTGGGCGGGATGTGTTTACAGGGGATGCCCAATGACTGTGGCCTACTCCCAGACGGGATGGGCCGCCGCCTCGCCTGCTCGGGCAGCGGCGACCGAAACTTTCTCGGATGAAGTGTTAATCCGGCGGATCGCCAACGGCGATCAGCTTGCCATGCGGACGCTTTTTGCGCGGCATCGCCTGGCGATCTACCGCTGGCTGCTGCGTCTGGTGGGCGACGAAACCCTCGCCGACGACCTCTTGAGCGATGTCTTCCTCGACGTCTGGCGCAAGGCTGGCTCCTTCGAGAGGCGCTCTTCGGTTTCGACTTGGCTGCTGGCCATCGCGCGCCACAAGGCGCTCTCCGCACGCCGCCGCCGCACGGACGTTGAACTCAACGCCGAACTTGCGTCCACGGTCGCAGACCCTGCGGACAACCCGGAGCTTGTCCTACAGAAGAAGAACCGAGAAGAACTGCTGCGCCATTCCTTGGCTCGGCTATCGCCGGAGCACGGCGAGGTCATCGACCTCACCTACTATCATGGCAAATCCATCAAGGAGGTCGCCGAGATCATCGGCATCAACGAGGCCACGGTGAAGTCGCGCACCTTCTACGCGCGCAAGAGGCTCGCGCAGCTGGTCGCATCTGCGATGTGAACGCGTGCTCGTTTGCGGCGATTGGGATCGCTGCTCGCGTGATCGCTCATATAGTTGCCGGGGCCGTCGTCGCCCTCGGTGAGCCGCGGTAGACGTTTCAGTGCGGCCGCAAGGTCCAACCATCCGCAACACACGTCCGTGTGCGCCTTTGTGCACGACGTTTCGAAATTGGTAGGCGTTGCGGATAGTTGTGGAAATTCAGCGTCGCCAGAGGATATTTGGTCGGAGTGGCAGGATTTGAACCTGCGACCCCCTCGTCCCGAACGAGGTGCGCTACCAGACTGCGCTACACTCCGCCTGAAGGCCGGTCTTATAACCCGTGTCGGCGAACGGCCGCAAGCTATAGACCCCCGATGACCGCGCAGCCGGCGACCCAGGTGATAGAGGCCAGCGACGGCGCGATCACGCCCGGCGCGGCCGCCGTCGCACGTGCGGCGCGCACGCTCGCCGCCGGCGGCCTCGTCGCCTTTCCGACCGAGACCGTCTACGGGCTGGGGGCCGACGCCACCAACGGCGCGGCGGTCGCACGCCTTTATGACGCCAAGGGCCGCCCGTCGTTCAATCCCCTCATCGCCCACGTCGCCGACGCCGACGCCGCGCGCGTGCTCGCGCGCTTTCCCACTGCCGCCCGACGGCTCGCGCGCGCGTTCTGGCCGGGGCCGCTGACGCTGGTGCTGCCCAAGCTTGCGGACTGCCCGGTCGCCGAACTCGCCACCGCCGGCCTCGATACCATCGCGGTGCGCGTGCCCAACCATCCCCTCGCGCGCGCCATTCTGCTGGCCTTCGGCCGAGCGGTGGTGGCGCCTTCGGCCAACCGCTCCGGGCACGTCTCGCCCACGACCGCGCAGCACGTGCTGGCCGACCTGCGCGGGCGCATCGAGCTGATCGTCGACGGCGGGCCGACGCCGATGGGACTGGAATCGACCATCATTGCCTGCCTCGATCGCCCGGTGCTGCTGCGGCCCGGCGCCTTGCCGCGCGCGGACATCGCGCGGGTAGTTGCGCTGGCCGAGGCGCCGCCTCCTGCCGCGTCAGCGAATATCGACGACGTGCCGATCGCCCCCGGCGCGCTCCCCTCCCACTACGCCCCGCGGGCGCGGCTGCGGCTTGATGCCCAGCGCGTGGAGGCGCACGAGGCGCTGCTCGCCTTCGGCCCGACACCGGCGGCGGGCGCCGAGCGCGCGGCGGCGGTGCTCAACCTGTCGCCGCGCGGCGATCTCATCGAGGCCGCGGCCAATCTCTTTTCCCACCTGCGCGCGCTCGATGCGTCGGGTGCCGCGACTATCGCGGTGATGCCGGTGCCGCGCGCGGGCCTGGGCGAGGCTATCAATGACCGCCTCGAGCGCGCCGCGGCGCCGCGCGCATGAGGTAGGAATTCGGCCAGCCGCCGCGCTATAGTCACGAGCCGCAACGACGTGGATCGAGCTCGAGCGATGAATATTGCAGAGACACCCGCCAAGTTCCTCGCAACCGATCTGTTGGCCCGCTTCGTCGCGATCGTGGGAAACAAAAACGCCGTCACCGATCGAGAGGCGCAGGCGCCCTTTCTTACCGAGCCGCGCGACATGTTTCGCGGGACGAGCGCTGTGGTGCTGCGGCCGGGCTCGGTCGGCGAGGTCGCCGAAATCCTCAAACTCGCCAACGAGACCGCGACCGCAATCGTCCCCCAAGGCGGCAATACCGGGCTGGTCGGCGGGCAGATCCCGCAACACGGCGAGATCGTCCTCTCGCTCAACCGCCTCGACCGGGTTCGCGAGGTCGATGCGGTCTCCAATACCATGACCTGCGAGGCCGGCGTGACGCTGCTGCGGGCGCGCGAGGCGGCAGCCGAGGTCGACCGGCTTTATCCGCAATTGCTGCCGTCAGAGGGGAGTTGCACCATCGGCGGCAACCTGTCGACCAATGCCGGCGGCACCGCCGCGCTGGCCTACGGGATCGCGCGTTCGCACGCGCTCGGCATCGAGGTGGTGCTCCCCGACGGGCGCGTGTTGAACGCCCTCAACAAGCTCAAGAAGGACAATACCGGCTACGACCTCAAGGACCTGTTCATCGGCGCCGAAGGCACGCTCGGCGTCATCACCGCTGCGGTGCTGCGGCTCATACCGCGGCCGCGTTCCGTGGAGACCGCCTTCGTTGGCGTGCCCTCGCCGCAGGCCGCGCTCGACCTCTTCGGCCTTGCGAGCGAGCGCGCCACGGGCAACGTGACCAGCTTCGAATTGATGCTGCGGCTCGGCATCGAGCTAGTGCTTCGCCATGGCGCGGGCTGCCGCGATCCGCTGCCGCAACCACACCCGTGGTACGTGCTAATTGAGCTCTCGTCGCAGGCCCGCTCCGGCTTGCGCGCGGTCTCGTCGAAGACGCCACTATCGCGGAGAGCCTCGATCAGACCAAGACGTTCTGGCGCATCCGCGAAATGTTCGGCGAAGTGCAACGCCACGAAGGCGGCTCGATCAAGCACGACGTCTCGGTGCCGGTAGCAGCGGTGCCCGCCTTCATCGAGGAGGCGAACGCGGCGGTTGCCAAGCTGATCCCCGCTGCCCGGCCGCTTCCATTCGGCCATCTCGGCGACGGCAACATTCACTACAACGTCGCCCAGCCCGTGGGCGCGGACAAGGCCGAATTCCTCAGCCACTGGAGCGGGGTCAATGCCGCGGTCTTCGGCGTCGTCGCCAAACACGGCGGCTCGATCTCGGCCGAGCATGGCATCGGCGTGATGAAGCGCGATCTCCTCCCCAAGGTGAAGGATCCGGTCGCCTACGATCTCATGCGCACGCTCAAACGCACGCTCGACCCCAAGGGCATCCTCAATCCGGGCAAGGTGTTGTAGAGGGCGCCAGTCGCGCTCTTCCCCCGCGCGGCCGGCTCAAAACAGCGACTGCTGCCGCGCGTCCTTCTTGCGCGCGCGCCGCGACGGCGCGCTCGCGCCCCTGTTCGCCGCAGGCGGCACCGGCTGCTGCTGCGCCGCGGCCGGTTCGATCAAATTCGGTCCGTCGTTCGCGGTGTGATTGACCGCGGGCGAAATCTCGTAAGCCTCGAGCAGGCCCTGCGGTGCCGGCGCGAACAGCGCGGCGGCGGCGGTTATGGCGTCGACCTTGCCGCAGTCGAGCCACAGATCGAAGGCATCCGGCGGCACGATCACCGGCGTGCGCTCATGCAAGCGGGCGAGCTCCCCCTTGGCCGCGGTGGTGATGATGATCGCCGTCTCCATCTCTTCGCCGTTCGGCCCGATCCAGGTTTCCCACAGCCCGGCGAACGCGATCGGTCCCCCCTGCCGCGGGCGCACGCAATAGGGGCGTTTGCGTCCACCTTCGTCCTTCCAGGCGTAGAAGCCGTCGGCTGGAACGAGGCAACGGCGGCGGCGCATGGCGTAGCGGAACGCTGCCCGGTCGTTGACCGATTCACCGCGCGCATTGATGAGCAAGGCGAACTTCCGCGGGTCCTTGACCCAGGGCGGGATCAGACCCCAGCGCACGAGCGCGAATTGCCGCTGCCCCTCCACAATGCGGACTATCGGCACCGGCTGCGTCGGCGCCACGTTGTAGCGCGGCGGGAAATTCGGCTGCTCCGGGTAGCCGAACAGGCGCCGGATCGCTTCCGGCGAGGAGATGACCATGTAGCGTCCGCACATCTGCGACCTGTCTCGCTTGTTCCGCTCCAATAACCATACCGCACAAGGCTGGCGGCAGACGACTTCGCCTAAGGTAAGGTCTTACGTCATGCTCTTGGAGAGTCCGCCGCCGTGTCGGACACACGATCCTATCCCGAGCGTCCCTACCTCGCCGTGAGCGCCGCCATCGTGCGCGATGGCAAGATACTTGTGGTGCGCCGCGCGCGTGCGCCAGCCCATGGCCTGTTCACCTTGCCCGGAGGCGTGGTCGAGGTCGGCGAGACGCTCACGCAAGCCGTGACGCGCGAGGTGCGCGAGGAGACGGGGCTGGCAATCGAGCCGGTTGCGCTCGCCGGCTTTCGCGAAGCCATCGTCCGCGATGCGCAAAGCCGGGTGGAACGGCATTTCATCATCCTGTGCTTTGCCGCCCGCTGGCGCGCGGGCGAGCCGGTCCTCAACGAGGAACTCGACGAGGCGCGCTGGCTCGACCCGGCCGAGCTCGCGAGCCTGCCGACGACCCCCGGCCTCGCCGAAATCGTGGCGGCGGCATTCGATCGCCTGCGAGCCGATCGATGAGCCTGTCCTCGGGCCGCGCGAAGCGAGGCATGCCTTTTTTCCGTCGCCTTGAGCCGCGACACTGGGCTCATCGCGGTCGGCCGCACCCAGGGTTCATGTCGGCGCAGATACTCCATTCCACGTTGCGACGCGTCTTGATAGTGGCTGCGACCGTGGCCCCGATCACCCTTGCCGCCGCCGGCGCGACCGCGCGCGCTGAAGCCGGGGTGGCGCCCTTCGACGGCAGCCTCCAGCGCCTCGCCGAGATTCTCGGCGCGCTGCACTATCTGCGCAATATCTGCGGCGCCAATGAAGGCCAGAAGTGGCGCAACGAGATGCAGTCCCTCGTCGACGCCGAGGCCCCGAGCGGCGAGCGCCGCGCGCGTATGATCGCCAGCTTCAATCGCGGCTTCCGCGGCTACCAACAGAGCTATCGCACCTGCACGCCGGCGGCCGACCTGGTCATTCGCCGCTACCTCGAGGAAGGTTCGAAGATCGCCCGCGAGATGACGGCGCGCTACGCCAATTGACCGGCCCCCTGCGTCCAACGCGCCCCTGCACCCGCCACCGCGATGCGGCCCGCAAGGCCGGGACTTGCGCCCGCGATCATGGCCGCGATCCGGCCGCCTCGCGGCTGGAGCATTAACCGTTACTCCAGTTGCGCCTAGGCGCACGCGCCTCGCGTGCTAACGTGCCTCCACGCAACGGCAGCCCCCGAATCGGCATGGGCATGACAGCGCAAATGATCGAAGTTCCCGGACAGGCTCCGGACCATGAGCAGAAACGGGCTGCGCTCGGCTACCTCAACGCGGCCTGGACCGAAGCGCGCGTCGACGGCATCGACGGGGACTGCCTGCAGCCGCAACGGCGAATTCTCCCTCGCCCTGGCCAGGCAATAGGCGCTAAGCCGCGCGCTGGTTGCGGCTCGGCGCGGAACGCGCGCCGGCGAGGCGAATGCCATGTCGCCGCAGCTCGCCGCGCGGCTCGCGTTGCGGCCACTCGCCACCGATTCCGTGCTTCTGATAGACTGGCGGCGATCCTCGATCGGCCGCCGACCCATGCTGCTGCGCATTGGCCTGAGCCTCTTGTTGCTGGCGCTCGTCGCGAGCGGCAGCGTGGTTGCGCCGACCAACCTTCGCAGCGAGACGGCAACGCCCCCGGACGCGTCCGCGCCGGCGCCGGGCGAGCCATCCCAGCGGAGCGCCGACAAGGGCAAGGGCCACCTCGCCCCGGCGTCCGCCGTTGCCGAAATCATCACCGCTCTCTCCCGCTTGCCCGCGCCGGTCGCGCGCACCCGCGAACGCCTGCTCGCCGCCGCGCGCAGCGGCGATCTGCACCAGCTGGCGGCGCTGATGAACGATTCGACGCCGATTTTCTCGTTCACCGACGACAAGGATCCGGTCGCCTTCTGGAAGGCGAATTATCCCGACTCGGATGGGATCGAGGTGCTCTCGATCCTGACCATGATCCTGGAAGCCGGCTACGTGCGGGTCGATGAAGGCACGCCGCAAGAAATGTATGTCTGGCCCTATTTCGTGCGCATGTCGCTCTCCGCGCTGACGCCGCAGCAGAAGGTCGAGCTATTTCGGATCGTTACCGGCGCCGACTACAAGGACATGATGAAGCTCGGGGTCTACGCTTTCTACCGTGTCGGGATCGGACCCGACGGCACCTGGCATTTCTTCGTCACCGGCGACTGAGCCCGCCCGCTCAATATGCTTGGGGTGGGCATTACGCGCTCTCGGGTCTAGGACACGCACCTGTTGTGCGGGCGCAATGCCCACCCGCTTTGTCCACGTGGGCAAAATCGCTCGCGGCATCCGTGCGACTTGTTGTTCCTGAGCAGCGATTTTGCCCACCCTACGCACTGCCCTTGTGACCGCGCGGCGAGCGCCCTACGTTTAGGCGACATCTGGCAAGTCCGATCGAGTACCATGAAGGCCGCGCTGCTTCCCGACCGCGGCGTCGTCAAGGTCGCCGGCGACGACGCGCGCAAATTCCTCAACGGGCTCGTGACCAGCGACATCGCCAAGGTGACGCCGGCCGCGGCGGGCTTTGGCGCGCTGCTCACCCCGCAAGGTAAAATCATCGTCGATTTCATCCTGGCCGAAGCGCCGGGAGCCGACGGCGGCGGCTTCTTTTTCGATTGCCCGCGCGCGCTCGCCTCCACCCTCGTGCAGCGGCTCAACTTCTACAAGCTGCGGGCCAAGGTCATCGTCGAGGATTTGTCCGAGACGCTCGGCGTGCTCGCGATCTGGGACGGCGGCGCGGCGACCGAATACGGCTTGTGCTACCGCGACCCGCGTCTTCCAACGTTGGGGCTGCGCTGCATGCTGCCGCCGCACCTGGCGGGTGAAGCCGCGGCCGACCTCGGCGCAGACCTCGTCGAGCCGTCGATCTACGAGGCCCATCGCATCGCGCTCGGCGTCCCGCGCGGCGGCCTCGACTTCATCTACGGCGATGCGTTCCCGCACGACGGCCTCGACTTCATCTACGGCGATGCGTTCCCGCACGAGACCGACATGGATCAGTTCGGCGGCGTCGACTTCGACAAGGGCTGCTTCGTCGGACAGGAGGTGGTCTCGCGCATCGAGCACCGCGGCAGCGCGCGCGCCAGGATCGTGCCCGTGAGCTTCGACAGTTTCGCTCCCGAGGCCGGCACTCCGGTGAGCGTCGGCGACAAGACCATCGGAACGCTCGGCTCGACGACGCAAGGCCGCGGCCTTGCCATGCTTCGTCTCGATCGCGCCGCCGACGCGCTGGCCGCGGGGCAGCCGTTCATCGCCGGCGGCATCGAGATCCGCCTGGTCAAACCGGCCTGGGCGCAATTCGCATGGCCCGGCGAGGCCAAGGCTGTGGAATGAGCCCTCCCCTCCTCCACCCCGACGGCCGCAAACGCTGTCCCTGGCCGAAGCAGGATCCACTCTACGTCGCCTATCACGACGAGGAGTGGGGCGTGCCGGAATACGACGACCGCGCGCTCTACGAGAAGCTCATTCTCGACGGCTTCCAGGCCGGGCTGTCCTGGATCACCATCCTGCGCAAGCGCGAGAATTTCCGGCGCGCCTTCGACGGCTTCGAGCCTGCGAAAATCGCGCGCTACACACCGAAAAAGATCGAGAAGCTGATGCAGGATGCCGGCATCGTGCGCAACCGCATGAAGATCGAGGGCGCGGTCCTCTCCGCGCGCGCCTATCTCGAGGCGATGGAGAAGGGCCCCGGCTTCTCGCGGCTGCTGTGGGACTTCGTCGACGGCAAGCCGAAGGTCAATCGCTTCCGTTCGACATCCCAGGTGCCGGCGGAAACGCCGATTTCGCGCGCGATGTCGAAGGAGCTGGCGAGGCGCGGCTTCAAATTCGTCGGGCCGAGCATCGTCTATGCCTTCATGCAGGCCACCGGCATGGTCAACGACCACGTGGTGAGCTGCTACCGGCACGCGCCCTTGGCTGCGCTGGCAGGTCGTTGAGCGCGATGCCCGCAAAGCCGCGACCTGCCTTACCCTCCGAGGCCTTTCGCGCCTGGCAGCGCATGCTCTCAGGGCGCAGGCTCGACCTGCTCGACCCCTCGCCGCTCGACGTCGAGATCGCCGACATCGCCCATGGGCTCGCGCGGGTTGCCCGTTGGAACGGGCAAACCGAGGGCGCGCACATCTTCTCCGTCGCCCAGCATTCGCTCCTGGTCGAAACCATCGCGCGCCAGCGCACGCGCCTCGACCGCGCGAGCCGCCTCGGCGTTCTCCTGCACGACGCCCCGGAATACGTGATCGGCGACATGATCTCGCCGTTCAAAGCGGTGATCGGCGATGCCTACAAGGCGGTCGAGAGCCGGCTGCTCGCGGCCATCCATCTGCGCTTCGGCCTGGCCGCGGTGCTGCCGGGCGAGCTCGTCGCCGTGATCAAGGCGTCCGACCGCTGCGCCGCCTATCTCGAGGCGACGCGGCTCGCCGGCTTCTCCGCGAGCGAAGCGCGCCGCTTCTTCGGCTCCCCGCCCAAATTCTCCGCCGTCATCGAGCGCGACTACCTGGTGCCGTGGCCGGCGGAGGTGGCCGAGCGGCGCTATCTCGATCGCTTCGCCAAGCTCGCCGGACGGTGAGATGGATGGGGCACGAGAGTTCCGCGCGCCCCGGCGTAACGGAGAGGTCTTCGAAACGACGCCTTGATGTCAAAATTCGCCATCATATAAAGGGGGCGAACGACTGCTTCGGCGATGCCAATGATTCACGTCTGCTCGCTTGCGCGCCTGCACGAGACGGTCGACGCGACCGGTGCGCGTCACGTGGTCACGCTGCTCAAGCACACCGACCGGGTGGAGCGGCCCCGGAGCGTCCTGCCCGCCAACCACCTCATTCTGGGCATGGACGACATCACCGTGCCGATGGACGGCTACATCATTCCCTGCGACGAGCACGTCACCGCGCTGATCACGTTCGTGCGCGGCTGGGACCGCGCCAAGCCGCTGGTGCTGCATTGCTATGCCGGCATCAGCCGCTCGACCGCGGGCGCCTATGTCGCGGCCTGCGCGCTCAACCCGCGTCGCGACGAATGGGCGATTGCGCGCGAGCTTCGCCGCGCCTCGGCGACGGCGACGCCCAACAGTCGCCTGGTGGCGCTCGCCGACCGCATGCTCGGCCGCGACGGCCGCATGGTGGCGGCCATCGACGCGATCGGACGCGGCGAGATCGCCTATGAGGCCGACCCGTTCCGGCTCGAGCTGGAATAGCTCGTGCCGCCGCTGGCGGCCCTTGCAGTGGCCCCCGGCGAGCGGCCCAGCCGCCGCTCCCTGTAAACAACAGGAGAAAAACAGCACACCGAGCACAACCTGGCGCCGGCGGTTTCCCCGTAAGCTACGGGATGAAAACAGGAAACGGGCGCAGCCCGGGGCCGGTTGGAGCGGCCCGGCTGGCCGGCAATAACAGGGCGAAACAGGACCAAAACAGGGAACGGATGCAACCTGGCCTTGCGGTTCGTGCGCGCCTTGGACACCTTCGCCGTCATCGCAGCTTTGTTCGTGCATGAGCTTAAGCATAGCGACTCTATACATCAACTTCATCTTGTAGTCAATAGATAAATACGTAATGTAGCCTAAACCGAAACCATCATCTGCCGGTGCCGCGGCCAATCGAGGGCATGTTCCCGCGCGGTCCCCGCGCGCTTGGAGCCACCGGACCTTTCTGACATCCTCGCTTCGCAGATCACAAAACTTAAGAGGAGGCGATCATGGGCAGATCAAGCCGCACCCTCCAGTCCGCGGTAGCGCTGATCGTGATGCTGGGCGCGGGCGCACTTGCGCCCGCCATCTCGCAGCAACAACCGCCCGCCACCAAAGTCACGACGCTGTTGAAGGAGGCGATCGCGGAACTTCCCGGCCGCGAAATCGTCATGGTCACGCTCGACATCCCGCCTGGCGGCGGTTCGCCGGCGCATCGCCATCCCGGACATCACATTTTCGGCTACGTGCTGGAGGGGACGTACAAGCTCAAGCTCGATCAGGGTGCCGAAACCATCTTGACCAAAGGCCAGACCTTCCACGAGGCGCCGGGCCAATTGCACGCCGTTTCAGCCAATCCAAGCCTGACCGAGCCCGCCAAGGTTCTCGCCTTCATCGTGGCCGAGAGCGGCAAGCCGATCACCGTGCCGGAGAAGCAGTAGATGAAGGACAGCGGGACCGACAGCTCGTTTCAGAATGATTCAGGACTGGCACAAGGACTTAAGGCCCGGTCAAGGGCAAGCTGAAGGTGGCGAACCAGGCCTGCCGGCGAGGTTGCTGGCGGCATGAGGGCGTAGGGAGAAAACCATGGCGGACATGAAGCGGCGCGATTTCATCAGGGTCGTTGGCGGCGCGGCGGCGGCATGGCCGCTCACGGCGCGCGCGCAGCAGCCAAAGCGCATGCCGAAGGTCGGCATCCTGCTCTTTGCTCAGGCCGATCTCGCGGGCATCAACCCGTTCCTGCGCGGGCTCGAAGCGCTCGGCTATGTCGATGGCAAGACCGTGAGTCTGGAGTACCGCGACGCGGCGGGAAAGTATGAACGTGCTCAGCAGCTGACCGAGGAATTGGTTCGCCTCAACCCCGACGTGATCTTTTCATTCGGCGGCGACCTGGCCCCTGGCATCAAGAAAGCGACCTCGACTATTCCGATCGTGGTGGTCGTGAGCAACGATCCGGTCAAGGCCGGCCTCGTTGCGAGCCTCGCACGGCCGGGCGGAAACATCACCGGTCTCACCTACGTCCACGACATGCTCGCCGGAAAATCGGTCGAGCTGCTCAAGGACACGGTGCCCTCGGTCTCCCGAGTCGCCATTTTATGGAATCCGAATCACGCCGATCCCGAATTTCGCGAGACGGAGCGCGCCTCGCGTACGCTCGGGGTGCAGCTGCAATCGCTCGAGGTGCGCGAGCCGGGTGATTTCGACGGCGCATTCCAAGCCCTAGCACGGGAGCGGGCCGAGGCTCTCATCGTCATCGGCTCGCGGCTCATTTCGTTGCAGCGGCAGCGGATCGGGGACGCCTGTGCGAAGAATGGGCTCATCCTCGTCGGCGTGCCGAGCTGGCTGATGGAGATCGGGGCCCTTTTCACTTACGGCCCCAATGTGGCCGATACCCAGCGCCGCGCCGCGACCTACGTGGACAAAATCCTCAAAGGCGCGAGGCCGAGCGACTTGCCGATGCAGCAGCCGACCGCCTTCGAGCTGATCATCAACGTCGATGTCGCCAAAAAACTTGGCATCACCGTGCCGCCAACCGTCATCGCGCGCGCCGACAAGGTGATTGAATGATAGGGTGGGCAAAAATCGTTTGCCGAAGACTGAGCGTGCCGCCTACCACCGACTGCCTGCAATTTATTCGGCCTCCGACCCCCGCTGTCGGCGGAGCTGATCGAATGATCTCGGCTCTTATAGGAGAGAGTTATGAATGATGATCATCCCACTTCTCAAGATTGGTTAGAAAAAAGAATGGGACATAAAGCTTACGCACATATGCGAGATTGGGGGAAAATTGCAATCTGGTTAGTACTGATTGTAGTAGCGTGTGGCTTAGCTTTATATTGGATTGTTGGAGGATAAAATTTCATTGCCCACGAAGTCGAGCTGATCATCAATCTCAGAACGCCAAGGCGCTTGGCCTCACCGTCCCGCCGACGCTCATCGCCCGCGCCGATGAGAGATGAATAGGATAGCGTTTGCTGCAATGCGTTAGCACGCTAATGGGCACGAAGCCGTCAATTGCGGTCGCTGGCGAGAGGATGTAGCATTGATTTATTCGCGCCATCGGCTCACCTGAGCCTCGCGGTCTGGGTGGGCCAAGACGTCGAAGAAAAAAGCGGGAGAGAACCATGCTCAGGTTGATTGCCGTTGCGTTTGCTCTGACCTTGGCGTCATCAGCACAGGCTTTGCCACCCGTATCCCTCCTTCAGCCAGACCAACTGGTCGTTCCAGTCCGCGAAGCATGCGGCGCCGGTATGCACATGGTGAATGGTGTCTGCGTGAGAACTCACGCCCGCCGTGCCGCCAGCAGGTGCGTCCGCGGGCGCACTTGCTAAGGACGCCGGGTCCGGGTCTCGACACTCAGCAAGGCGAGGTAGGCACCGTCTTACGACCGAGACCTTCGGGGCAGCGTCAAAACGCGTGACTCCGATGATGTCGCTTATGGGCACTCTTGCGACATAGCAAGATCGCGGATCGACTTCCGCTTTCGGGGGGAAGAGCGGTCATGCGGCGGA
>WNGQ01012746.1_pt1 | contig 16135 bp, 18 predicted proteins | sample 5407661 | NCBI WGS metagenome assembly WNGQ01 (sample SAMN13153382, study PRJNA577476) | soil metagenome | isolation source: 60 cm soil or saprolite under Garry oak tree replicate 2 | place: USA:California | collected 2016-06-15 | reverse complement strand
CAACGTCTACATGAAGCTGGGCGGCATCGGCATGCCCCGCACCGGCTTCGACTGGCACACCCGCGCCACCCCCATCGGCTCGGAAGAGCTGGCGGCCTCGATGGCTCCCTTGATGAACTACTGCATCGAGCAGTTCACCTCCGCTCGCTGCATGTTCGAGAGCAACTTCCCCGTCGACAAGGTCTCCTTCTCCTACAACGTGATGTACAACGCCTTCAAGCGGCTCTCGAAGGGCTACTCTGCCGCCGAGCGCGCCGCGATGTTCCATGATGTTGCTGCGCGGGTGTATCGGATAGGTGTCTAGCGCGCTGACTGGATGAGGGATTGAGTGCATGAGAAAGAACCTGTGGGACGAGCAATTCAATCTCAAAGCCAAAAATTCGAGCGCCTGGGCGCTTGAAGCACGCCGCCTGAAACGAGCAGCTGACTTGGTGTTTGAGGCGTATGCTGCCGACCTCCACAAACTCGTTAATGATGAGTCGTCTCTAACTCTCAGAAATCTCGAGATCGCCGGGGTTGCAACGCTTCTCTATGGACTAGCTTTCGAGAACCTTTTCAAGGCAAGGATCATAGAAAAAGCACCCAAGAGAGTCATTGAGAATGACAAGCTCAGCAATTGGTTTGTCGGACATCACGACCTAGATGCGATGGCCGCCCAGGGCGGAGTTCGGCTCAGTCCGGCACAATCCGACTTGCTAGCAAGGCTTTCGGCGTATGTCCAGTGGGCGGGGAAGTATCCAATTCCTAAGGATGCTGAACGTATACCGTTGAAGCAGGCGGGCGTGTTCCCGGATTCGTTCCCTCTTCCCGTACAGTCTTACGAGCACGCGGATGTGGTGGTGTCCCGATTGCGGTGGAAATAGCGGCGCCGCTTCCGGTCAATCAATGATCTGATCCGCTCGCGCCAGTAGCGAGGGCGGGATCGTGAGGCCGAGAGCCTTGGCCGTCTTGAGATTGATGACGAGTTCGAACGTCATGGGCCGCTCAATAGGCAGGTCGGCGGGCCTGGCGCCTTTCAGGATTCTGGCGGCGAACGATCCGATGCGTCGGTACCTGTCGGTAAGGCTTGGGCCGTAAGACATGAGACAACCTGCCACCGCGTTTTGTCGAAACATCGAGATTGTCGGAAGCCGCCTCGTGGCCGCGAGATCCGCAAGTCGGGCTCCAGAGCGGAGCACGGACGGCGAGGACAGCATCACCACGCCCTGAGCGTGCTGCCTGGCTGCAGCGGTAAACGCGCCCTGGAAATCTTCAGGACCACGCACCGCCAGAGTTTGGAGCGTTACTGCCAGCGCCGGAGCTCCCATCTTGAGCGCCTTTAACTGATGTGAGGGGGTCGTGGAATCCCAAAGGACAGCGACCCGAGAGAGTTTGGGGATGGCCGTCTTCAACAGCTCCAGCCATTTCCCGCTTATCTCCGCTTGGTCGAGAAACGTCCCCGTGATGTTCCCACCAGGTCTGGCCAAGGAGGCAACGAAGCCGGCGGCGACCGGATCGCTTTCAAGATCGCTGGCGACGATGGGGACCGTTGCCGTCCGAGCCTTCGCAGCCTCGACGGCAGCCGGCCCCAAGGCGATGATCACGTCGACGCGGAGACCGATCAGTTCGGCAGCGAGCTCCGGGAGTCGATCGGTTCTCCCTTCGGCAAAGCGATAATCAATGGCGAGGTTGCGGTCCTCGACGTAGCCGAGCTCGCCCATGCTCTCACGGAATGCGCTCAGGAGGTTCGGCAAAGGGCCGGAGAACTGATCCAAGAAGCCGATCCGCGGGATCTTCCCCTGCTGCGCCTCGGCAGCGAGCGGCGCGGCGAGGAGGCTCAAAGCGAGGACAGCGATGAATGCGACACCTCTGATAGTCATGCCGCCACCGTCGGGTGCTGGCTCAACACAGTGGCGATCTTCCGCCAGCCGTCGATCCGGCGCAACTTGATCTGCCCACTGGCCACGAGGCTGAAGAGCAGGACCAGCGCCGCGTCATCGCTCGGCAGCGCGCCTTGCGTCTTCACGCGGCGGCGAAATTCCTCGTGGAGCCGCTCAATCGTGTTCGTGGTCCGTAACGTTTTCCACTGCGCCTTGGGGAAGCGGAAGAACGTCAGAAGCTCGTCGCCGCCTTCCCGCAGACTCGTCACCACGCCCGAGCAGCGCTTGGCCCATGTGCGCTCGAAGGCCGTGTACGCGGTGCAAGCCGCGTCAGCATTGGCCGCGTAGACGATCCGATGGAAGTCGTCGCGGATCTCGGCGAGCGCATGCTTCGGCGCTTTCCGCTCCAGGTTGCGCAGTTTGTGGACGCAGCAGCGTTGCACCGCCGCGCGGGGCCATACCAACCCGACGGCGCGCCGCAACCCGGCGTGCCCGTCGACGATGCAGAGCATGGGCGCCCGGAGGCCCCGCGCCACGAGATCATCGAGGCAGCCTTTCCACGCTGAGAACGACTCGCCGCCGCAGAGATCCAGGGCGAGCAGATGTTTGTGCCCGTCGGGTAAGACGCCGATCACGCCCAACACGGGACGGGTAAGACGCCGATCACGCCCAACACGGGAACGCTGACCACCTTCCCGGCACGACGCACGCGCAAGGCGAAGCCATCGAGGTAGACGTAGATCACGTCGAGGTCCGCGAGCGAACGCGTCCGCCATGCCTCCAGGCCATTCTTCAGCGTGGCGACGACGCGTGACACGGTACTCTTGGAGAGCGGGGCCGCCTTGAGCAGCGGTTGGAGCGCGCCGCGAATCCGTCGGGTATTGCCGCCTGCCAAGTACGTAGCGACCACGGTTTCATTGACCTCCGGCATTCGCCGCTGATAGCGCGGGACGATTCTCGACGCCCATTCTTTCGTCTCGCCGGCGCCCCTGAAGAGGGTAGCCCGCGGCAACGTGAGTGCGACCGGGCCGGTCGGTCCCGTGAGCGACCGCTCTCTCACGCCATTGCGGTAGCCTCGTCGGACGTCACTGCGCTCGTAAGGAATCGTACCGAGCGCAGCCCGCAACTCCTCGTGCACGGCCGTCTCGATCGCAACGCGGACGTGCTGGTGGATCAGTTCGCTGAGCGAGACGGGCTCACGCTCCTGCGCCCGCGCTTCTTCCTTGATACCCTTGCCCATGGCGTGTTCCTCCGGTGGCCGCCCTGCAAGGCGGCGCGTTGGTCGTGCACTTCACCAACCGGAAGAATGCGCCACTTCTCTTTTCCACCATACTCGGGACACGACCCATTCGACCTATGAGTAGTGAGTTCGCGGGGACGTTATTGCCGACCGGCGACTATGGCTCAAAGATACGCAGAGATTTTCACGGCGTTTTTCAGGGCGATTTTCACCGCTTTTTCACGGGGAGGCTCGAAAATCACATGGGAAATGCCATGGAAAGGATCAGCACGAGACCGCCAAGGTTACAAACCGGGCATGGATGCGCCGCCGGTCAAGGCAAAACGCCTTGGCATTCGTACAGGCCTGGCGCGAAATCGCCGCGCCGGCCTTGACTCGCACCTACTGGCCGACCACCACTTCGCTGATCTGGATCACCGGACTCAGGTCGGTGTAGTTCGGAATGTCGGCCATGATCTCCTTGGCGTGCGGGCCGAAACCTTTCTGGAAGGCTTCGACCGAGTCGGCATAGATGTGGCACATGCCAACATAGGTGGCCGGCGCGCCGGGCGCACCTCCGGCCAGGCCCTTGTCTACCGTGTAGAACTTGCACGCATCGCCCATCCGCGCCTTGACCAGCGGCATGTGCTTGTCACGGTAGTACTCATGATCGAATCGCGCGCCCGGGGTGTTGGGGTACATCACGCTGACCTTGATCATGCCTTGTCTCCTTCGCCTGTTGTGGGGGCCTATGCAGCGAGAAGCTGCCTCAGCACGTACGGCAGGATGCCACCGTGCAGATAGTAGTCAACCTCGATCGGCGTGTCGATGCGCAGCGTGACGTTGACCTTGCGCTGCGTGCCGTCGCCTGCAGTATAACCTCCCAGACCCGGACGCGGGTCCCCTGTACCAAGAGCTGGACTGGGCGGCGCCGAGAATCGAATCTGGCGCGGCGAGGCTTAGCGCCCTCGGGTTGCTAAGACATCAAACCCCAGGTGGTCGGCTGGCCGAAACAAGACGGGAACGAGTCGTCCTTCACGAGATCTTTCTCGAACCCACAGAGCGAACGGTATCGTCCAGGTACCATAACGCGTTCGCCAGTATGCCCATAGTCGGAGCCGAGCACCATCATGCTCTCAAGGCACCGCCGCTCCTCGTCATCGAAGTGCCCGCACATGGTGGGTCACACTCACTTGATGCTGTCCCGAATCTCCCGCTGAATCTCCTCTACAGCCTGCTTCACGCCCTCGGTGCGCCGGCGGATATCTGCTGGGTCCATGAGGGCCCCAGGAGTGGCAGGCCGCATAGCCTTCCGTAGATCATCGATCCGGCTCCTTACGGCCCGGGGCATGTTGAGCTCCTGCTTGCCGAGGAACTCCAGGGCCGCCTGGAAAGGCGGGTTACACACTCCGTGAAGTTGGTCGGCCATGGCCGTGATGTCAGGTTCCCCCACATCCCGCAGTAGCATGGAAGCCTCGGCCACTAAGTACAGTCCCTCGAACTGATGCATGTGCTCGTGGAGTTGAATCAGAAGCGCGCGACGCTGATCGCGGCGGGCCTGGAAGCGCGTGTAACAATCGTGGGCGATCTCGTTCAGGGTGGACTTGAAGAAGAAGGCGATCCCCAGGACAGCGTTGAGCACGAGGCTCACCACGAGGACTACGGCAGCGTGTTCCCCGAATACATAGCGGACGAGTTGGGAGAGGTCGCCCCCGTCTGCAAGGGAGATCACAGACGGAGTCCAGGATCGACATAGGCGATGCACAGTTTCAGACGGGTCAGATGTCCGGGTTGATTCGAGTTCGAGCAGAGGACCTTTCTACGCTTGAAGTTGGCGGGCTGAGCCAGATATTGCCTGACCTTGTCCTTGTTGGTCGCCATTGCCCATCCTTCAGTCTGCCAGTCGGGCTATTTCTCCAGGGGCCAGATGTGATCCGCCACATCCGCCTCCAATCCGCCTCGCTACCCCACGGGCCCCTTGAGAGCCTCCGCGATCTGCTCCCGCGCCGCCCCCCAGGCGAGCTCATCCAGCACACTCCCACCGGGCGAGAGGACCCCGTCGTGCGTGCACACGTAGCACTCCTGGGTTTCGAGGTACGGCAGGCCGCAGTGCTTGCACAGCGTCCCGGGAGGGAACGCCTTGGCGGCCTCCTTGGCCCGCGGGAGCACTTCCTCCAGCCATGCGTGACGTGTGCGAGCTAGTTCTTCTTGACTGCGCGCTAGTTCCTTTTGGCTCATCGCGGGCATCCGCTGGAGCCCGAAGAACCCGACGAGGCTCATGGCCAGCATGATCCAGAATAGGGGGAGCATCAGGATGTCAAGGGCGAGTTGGAGGTCCAGCATGGGATCAAAGAAGAACGCCAGGATGCCTCGGCGAGACACTTGAAGCCACATGACGTAGGGTAGGACTAACACGTTGCCAGCTAAGCCAACGAACAACATGCCGGCGAAGAGGTATCGGAGTGCCTTCATGGCTACTCCATGACCTGGAGGTAAGCCTAGATGCCGCCCTTGTGCTTCTCCTCCCAATCCTTCAGCTCCTTGGCAGCCTTCTCCTCCACCTGCTTCTGGGCTTCGCGCTGCTTCCTCCTCTGCTCCTCGAGTCCCGCCATCTTCGTGTTCGTCTTGTCGACGGCGCGATGGATGACAGTGGCAGTAGCCTCGGCAAGAATCAGCGGAGCATCAAACACCATCACGTTACCCTCGATGCGCGGGAGCGGAACCGCGTTGGTAGCCATCGCTTCCATCACAAGCTCTACCTCAAGCAATTTCCACCCGACGCTATTAGGCACAGGGGCAATGCTCGCCTCGTACCTCACATTCCCACGCTTCGGGTCACTGTATCCCTTGGGATGGAACTTGCCGACCTGGACGTTTGCCATGAGCGCCTCCCTAGTCCGAGATTCGCGACACTCTACGACTATCCCCGGGACAAGCGCAAGAGTGGGCGGCTCCGTCTGTCAACTAGCGCCGAGCGTCACCCGCCACGTTCCGTCTTCAGATGTCTCGAGGAGCGTTGACCGAAGCGCAGCCCCGAAGTCCTTCACCGCTCCACGTGCCGCCAGGTCCTTGAGCGTGATCAACTCCCGGTTCTGTCCCCGCACGTTGAGCGCCGCCGAGGGCCACACGGGAGATACCACGGAGTCACCATCGGTTTCTGGGTCCTGAAGGGCTCCCGGCACCGACATATCGGCGCTGACGATCCCACAGACCTGTTTCGGCCCCGCGTCATAGAGGAACACGGGGCCACCGCTCATGCCTGCCTCGGTGGGGATCGAGGTACGGTAGACGGGGGCTCGGATGAGTCCGGTTCCAGTGATCTCCACGGCAGCGATCTGGCCCCTTCGGATGGCGATGCTCCGAGTGACATTGAACGTGTGTTCACTGATCCGACTGACCGTTTGTGTGGAGTACGAGATCAAGATAACTTCCGTACCCACCGGGAGCGGATCGGAGTTCACCCCGAGTACGTTCCTGAACGTCGCGGGATTTCCTTCGGGCATTTCAACTACTATCAGGGCGGTGTCGAGCGGCGGCAGGACGCAGACTGAGCCAACATCGCAAAGATGGGCGACGCCGTCGATCACACAGAGTGCCTTGATCTTCTTCGACTCGATCCAAGGAGTCAGATCAAAGAGCTTGTCCTGTTCGGCCCCGGGGAAGCTGTACCGCCATGCCCTCGGCGGCGCGTGCAGGTCATAGATGCCCTCGAAGATGTGCGCCGCACTCAGGCAAATCGCTTGCCGCCCGAGACCCGCGATCACCGTGGCGCAACCAACAATGTGGAAGTCCCCGGTGCTATCGAGCGTCCCGATGGTGAATACTTCCTCCTGGAGGAGCCAGCCGGTCCGTTCGTCGGCCGGGTACATAGGTGTCCAAGGCATATTAGATTAGCTCTCCGAGAGCTCTCCGAGAGTTTACCCGCTTGATGCACATTCGCCAGACACACCAAACCCCCGAGACCTATTTGATCTCGGGGGTTTCAAGTGGTTGCGGGGGCCCGCAACCACTTGCAGAACTGGTTCCCCGCCACTAGCTGCCGGCTGCTAGCTTCCGGCCCTTGGCACTATCTCTTGGCCTGTGGCTCGATCTTGCGTTTGTCGGCGTCAATCTGCGGCGAAAGGCTTCCGTTTGCTCCAGAACCGCGGAATCCAGCGCGGGACGCGCGCGCAGTAATCCTCATATTCCTTCCCGAACTTTCCGCGTAATGTAGGTTCTTCATAGAGAAGCACGAAGGCAAAGAACCCGAGCCATACCACGAGTCCGTACTCCAGCAGGGCCATGCTGCCCAAGAGGAGTCCCTGGCCGAAAATCAGCGAAGTAACAGCCACGTACATGGGGTTGCGCACGTAACGATAGAGCCCGGTAACTACCAGGCGCTGAGGAGGCGCGACCGGCGCCGGCGTCCCCAGGCCCTGAATGGCGAAGCGGGCGAAGGAGTCGAGCAGAACTGGCAGCCCGGCGGCAATCATCAGCCCGCCCAAAATGCGCAATGAAGAAAACCCGAAGAGCGGCGGCGCCATGCGCCAGCGGGTGAAGGTCCAGGGAACGTACACGGCGAGGGTTCCCGGAGCGATCACCAGAAAGATCGCGGAGCCGAGCAGGGCCATGGCACGCTTCATGAGTTCCCCTCATTCTATCCTTGAGCGTAGACTTGGAAAGAGCGTAGACTGGAAACGAAAAGTCTCGTGGCGTCATGAAGAAAGCCCCGGAGCGTTGGACCTCAGCAGTTATGGTGGCGGTATGCAAACTGCCAAGGGGGTGGAATGTATGCAAGACTCCGTTGAGCATCTCGTCACTCTGTTCGAGAACGGCACGCTGAATCGACAGCAATTGATTCAAGGCCTGCTCGCTGTCATGGCACGGGTCAGCGTGGTGGCTCCTGCACATGCCGACACGTCAACCTCGTCCACCTTTCGCGGCCGCTCGCTGAATCACGTTACGCTGAGCGTTATCGACGTTGAAAGATCGCGGGAGTTTTATTCCCGGCTGCTCGGGGGAACGATCTCCTGTAGATCGGTCGAAACGGACAAAAGGGCGAAAATCGAAAGTGCAACTCTTGCTCTCCCGGACTGCTTCATAGCACTCTTCAAGCTCGGGGAGCCGCGGGTTCACCACTTTTGCGTCGGTGTTGAGAACTTCTCAATCGACGCGGCTTTCGAGAAACTGAAGAGCGATTTCCCGGAGTCCCAGCCGATCACCTACCGGGGCGAGGAACTCTACTTTCGCGATCCCGACGGGATTCTGGGTCAGATTTCTGGGACGGACTATCGTGGGCAGCGTAGGACACCATGAGTGACGCCCAACAAGGGCTTCCACCTGACTGCCTACAGCGTGCGCTGCGCTCCCGCTTCCGGCAGCAGGTGAAGCCCGGCGTTAGACAGTCCAAAACCATTTCCTTTTTGAGCCGTCGTCACGCTGAACAGCCGCACCCATAGAAATCCGGCGTTACACTCGTCATCTTGAATGGGTTTTTGGACCGGGGCGCAGGCGCTTACTGGATAACCTCGTCGGCTCGGAGTAACAGGGACTGCGGAATCGTCAACCCGAGCGCCTTTGCGGTCTTGAGATTGATCACCAGCTCGAACTTCGTGGGCTGCTCGATCGGGAGGTCCGCGGGCTTGGCGCCCTTGAGGATCTTGTCGACGAAGACGGCGGCACCGCGGAACATGTCGGGGTTGTCAACGCCATAGCTGACCAAGCATCCGGCTTCCGCATACTCCCGGGTGCTGACGACGGTCGGCAGCCGGTGCTTTACGGTAAGCTCGGAGATCCGCTTGCGGTAGGAGAAGAGCTTCGCAGCCCCGACGACAATGAGCGCTCCGGCGCGATCCCGAGCAACCTCGGCGAACGCCGCCTCGAGCCCGGCGGGGTTGCCCACGGGGACGCTGTGTATCGTGAGACCCGCAGGCTTGGCTGCCGTCTCGGTCTCGTACACGGCGAGGCGGGCTCCCGGGCTCCTCTCGTCCCACAGGATCGCGATGCGGGACGCGCGTGGCGCTACGATCCTCAGGAACTCGAGTCGCTTGGCAGCCAGCTCGCTGTTGATGGTGGTCATCCCCGTGACGTTACCGCCCGGCTGTCGGAGACTGGCAACGAGCCCGACCGCCACCGGATCCGACCCGGAGGCCATCACGATGGGGATGGTCGAGGTCGCCTTCTTGGCGCCAATCGCGGCGCTTTGCCCTCCCGTGACGATAAGGTCCACCTTGAGGTTGACCAACTCAGCAACAAGCTTCGGGATTCGACCGTCCTCGCCCTGGGCCCAGCGCGGCTCAAAGGTGATGTTCTGGCCCTCCACGTAGCCGAGCTCGCGCATCCGCTGGCGGAACGCAGTCCACCAGGCTTGCCGGCCGGCATCGGGCGCGCTGTAGTCGAGCAGACCGATCCGGTAGACCTTCCCCGGCTGCTGCGCCGCGGCGGGCCGCGGCGCGGCGAGAACGCCGAGACCCAAGGTACCTAGGAACGTTCGGCGTTCCATCATCGGGTCGCCCCTCCGGCAGGCGGGCTGGCGCCCGGGGGTGGGCGGGGGGAGCCTGATGACTGGGTCCATGGCCGCGCCTATCCTAACCGAAGGCCAGCGGCTGCCACCATCAGGTGCCCCGGTTCCAAAACCCCTCCAATGAACGCGAGCGCAACCCCGTGTTTCTAGGCCTGCCTCTTTCTCGAGTGGCTATAGCTCACAAAGAAATATTTCTGATGGGGTACTGACATGGGAGGAAGCAGTTAGTGCTGGTCCCACCGTTCTTCGCATAAAGCTGCTTGAGTGCGGCCGAAATGTGACCGCTGCAACGCGTCAGCGGCCGCGCGCGTGACACCGTCCTGCCCCGTGGTGCTGAACACCAGCTGGTCGAGCTTGCGCGGCTCGTGCATCTCGGGCATGAGGTGCCGCCTCCCATGGTGGGCGCGCTCAGGAAGATACGGGGATGGACGGCGTCGCAGTGACAGCTCTCGAAGTAGGTGCCCTTGACGTTCCAGCTCGTAGCTCCTTCCTCCTCTCTCGTGGCATCCGTGGGAGTCGCACCGGAACCGGTAGCCCGTCGCCAGGGTGAAAGTAGGAGGGTGCCCCCGGTCTCCCAAGTCGAGGTGAGCGAAAATACGGGCGCGCTGGCGGAGCTTGTCAATGGTCGGGCGGGGGCATCCTATCGCGTCCACAGACGGTTGTCTAACGCCCCGGCGGCTAGGCTGCGCCGAGCAGGGCCAGCGAGGAGATGCACACCTTTAGCCTACGCCTCTCGCGGGAGGCCGGCGGCCGGCTGCACGGCGTCCTCGAACGCGTGCGGACGGGGGAAAAGGTCTTGGTCCAGAAACTGGAGACGCTCGGCCCACTCGTCGGGCACATGCTGAGGCCTAGGGAAGACGAAGAGATCCATGCCACGGAGGGGGAGCCATGAATACGTCAGCATCGTCTCTGGCCGACGCGGTCCCGGAGTTCGCGAAGACGTTTACCGGGCAGCTCATCTGGCCGACCGATCCGACCTACGAAGATGTCAGGCGCATCCACAACGGCCTCGTGGACAAGCGTCCGGCGCTGATCGCCCGCTGCCGCGGCGTGGCCGACATCGTCGACGCGGTGAGCCGCGCCCGGAGCCTGAGCCTCGAAGTGGCCGTGCGTGGGGGCGGTCATGGCGTCGCGGGGCGCGCCACCGTGGACGGCGGCTTGATGATCGATCTGTCGCTGATGAAGGGCATCCACGTCGATCCGAAGGCGCGGATCGCCCGCGCGCAGGGCGGGGCCACGTGGGGCGAGTTCAATCGCGAGACGCAGCTGCACGGCCTCGCCACCACCGGCGGCGTGGTGTCCACGACGGGGATTGGCGGGCTCACGCTGGGTGGAGGGGTGGGCTGGTTGCTGGCCAAGTGCGGCTTGGCGGTCGATAATCTCCTGGCCGTCGACATCATCACGGCGGACGGCCGGGTGGAGCGGGCGAGCCCGGCCGACGACGCCGACCTCTTCTGGGCCCTCCGCGGCGCGGGCGCCAACTTCGGTGTGGCCGCCTCGCTGGAGTATCGGCTCCATCCGGTGGGGCCGACGATCACGGGCGGCCTCGTCGCCCATCCGTTCGAACAGGCCCGGGAGGTGCTTCGCTTCTATCGGGCGGTCACGGCGTCGCTCCCCGACGAGTTCACGCTCTTCGCGGGCCTCATCCACGCGCCCGATGGCGCGAAGCTGGCCGCCCTCGTGATGTGCCACTGTGGACCGCTGGACGCCGGAACCGCGGCGGCCCGGCCGATCAAGTCGTTCGGCGCTCCACTCATGGACACCGTGGGGCCGATGTCGTACTGCGATCTCAACGCGATGCTCGATGCCGCATATCCGAAAGGGGCGCTTAGTCACTGGAAATCGAGTTTTCTCGCCCAGCTGAGCGACGACGCCATCGACACAATGATCGACCGCTTCGCCCGGTCTCCCTCCCCGATGGATCAGATGCTGCTCGAGCATCTCCACGGCGCGGCGACGCGGGTCGGCGCCGGCGACACCGCCTTCCCCCATCGCGCGGCCGGCTACAATTTCCTGGTCGTCTCCGAGTGGATGGACCCGGCGCAGACCGATCGGGGCGTCGCCTGGGCACGCGACACGTACGCGGCCATGGCCCCCTTCATGGCCTCCGGCCGCTACGTTAACTACCTCGATCACGACGAGGCGGGAGATGCGGCGGCTGCCGCCTACGGGTCGAACTACCTGCGACTGCGCGAGCTCAAGACAAAGTACGATCCCAGCAACTTCTTCCACATGAACCAGAACATCCCCCCGATGTCGTGAGACCCGCGAGCCTCCGTCGCCATCGACGAGGAGGGTGCCATGCCCGCATACTTCGTGATCGAGCTCGACATCCAGGACCCCGCGGGCTTCGACGAGTACGCCCGCGCCGTGTTCAGGTTGCTCCCGAAGTATGGCGCCCGCTACCTGGTGCGCCGCCAGCCGGTCGAGGTCCTGGAGGGCGAATGGAGGCCGAAGCACATCACCCTCGTCGAGTTCCCGAGCAAGGCGCGGGCGAAGGAGTTCTACGCCTCCCGCGAGTGTCGCGACATCATGGAGATCCGCCGTCGGTCGGCGAGGACGAACCTCGTGCTCGTCGAGCAGCGCGAGTAGCCGCCATGCTCCCCACCGACCTCCGCGATCGCGTACTCGAGCGGCTTGGGTTCAGCGAGGCGCCCTTGGTGACGGTGGACGGGCTGAACGCGCTCGTGCGGGCGTGGGGGCGCACCGTGCCGTTCGACAACCTCCATAAGCGCATCGTCCTCGCTACCGATGCGTCGGCACCGCTCCCGTGCGCGACGCCCGCGGAATTCTTCGCCCGCTACCTCGCCCACGGCACGGGCGCCACATGTTGGCCCACGAGCACCGCGCTCCATGCTCTCCTCGGCGCCTGTGGATTCGATCCGATCCGTCTGGCCGGGACGATGCAACCCTCGGGCGTGCACCACGGTAGCGTGCTCGTCCGGATGAATCGCGACGAGTATCTCGTCGACCTGTGGGCCGACGAGATCGCGCTGCCGCTGGCCCGGACCGGAACCACCGCCGGCGTGGCCGCGTTCGCGCTGCGCGCGGAGCCGCATGGGCCCTTGTGGCGCGTGTGGTATCGGCATCCGGTCCGAGAGGACGACTGCTACTTCGAAGTCAAGGAGCGCGACGTGGACCTGCCGGCCGTGCTCGCGGGCTACGAGGGTTCCCGCGTCAACAGCCGGTTCAACACGCGCATCTTCGCGCGGAAGAACATTCCCGGTGGCGTGGTCAGCGTCACGCGGGGCGCGCGGCACGTTCGCACCGCCGCGGGACTCACCCATCGGGACCTGACACCGGAGGAGCAGGCCAAGGTCCTCATCGAGGAGTTTGGATACTCTCCGGAGATCGTCGCCCGGCTGCCCCCGGACGAGCCGGACCCCTGAGCCGATACGCCGAACGCATCTTGGCACCGCGCCGCCGACCCGGCCGCTACGAGGATCCCTTCGGCGCGGCGGCGAGCTCGCCCTCCATCGCGCGCTGCCAGTACGGCATCTCCATCTCTGCGTAGAGCGCGGTCGAGAGGGCCGCGTGCTCGTCGGCCTGCGCGTGCCGGTCGGCCTGCGCGGAGAGGACAGCGAGACTGGCGTGGCAGTGGGCGACAAGCGGCCGCATGCCCAACGCAGTCGCGAGGGCGAGGGCCTGACCGTAGACCGTCTGAGCCTCGGCGTGCTCGCCCCGTGTACGGCGCACGTTGCCGAGGAGCCATAGCGCGCGGGCTTCGCGGCCAGGTTGCTCGCAGCTGTGCGCAAGGGCGAGGGCGCGCTCGGCTGTGCCGAGCGCGTCGTCCAGGCGTCTGGCACGCAGATAGGCGTCACCGAGGTAGAAGACGTCGCGGTGACCGGCGAATGAGTCGCGCGCTCCCGCGAGCGAACGCTCCAGGAACGTGACGGCCTCGCGGGCGCGTCCAGCGAGGGCATGTGCGTGGCCGGTGAGGCCCGAGACGTGGGCCTCGATCCTCGGCATGTCCGTCTCGCGGAGGGTGACCCACATGTGTTCGATATCGTCCGCCGCCTGCTCGTGCTCGCCGCGCTCGAGATGGACGGCGGCCCGGGCCCAGTACTGGTGGCATCGAACGTATGGGCTTGCGGGCGGCTGCACCTGCCGGACCGCCTCATCGGCCGTCGCCATCGCCTCCGCAAAGCGTCCGACCTCCGCGAGGGCGAAGGCGAGCCAGACCCGCGAGCCGAGTGACACCGGGAGCCACAGCGGCGAGTGGTATTCGTCAGCGCCGGTCGTCTCGATGAACTCGATGCTGTGCCTGAGTGCCGCGATCGCCTCGCCGTGGGCGCCCCGCCCGTACTGGACCCGGCCGAGCAGGGAGCCGGCCAGTCCAACCAGTCCAGGCTCCTGCAGTGACTCCGCGACCGTGAGCGCCCGGCGCGCGCACTGCTCGCCCAGCGCCATCTCCCCGGCGACGATGCCGTAATTATGAGCCTGAAGGACGAGGACTCGCGCGAGGCGACGGCTGTCGCCGATCTCCGACGCGAGGGCGGCCGCCGTTGCGAGGACATCGCGCACGCGGTCGACCTCGCCGCGCCCGGCGAAGAGCGCTCCGCGCAGGTCGATGCGGACGTCGATCGACTGCTCCACCACGTCGCGCCGATCGCCCGGAAGTCGGTCGAGCGCGGCCAGTGCGCCCTCCAGGCATTCGACGGCCTGCGGAAGCGCCGAGCGTTCGGCCGCCTGGGCCGCCGCGCGCCTCCAGTGCCCCACGGCCTTGTCCCACAGCGCCGCCTCCCGGCAGTGCTGGGCGAGGCGGAGCGCGTGCGCATCGATCTCGCCGCCGCACAGAGTCTCGAGAGCGTTCACCACCCGAGCGTGGATGAGGCGCCGGCGCTGGGGGAGCAGCTCGTCGTGCGCCACCTCGCGGATGCGATCGTGCGTGAACTGGAAGCGCTCGCCCACGCCGCCCACGACGCGCCGGCGCACCAGCTCCTCGAGCGCGCTCGCCGCGTCCTCCTCGGACAGCTCCGCCGCGTGCTGCAGCAGCGCGAAGTCGAACTCGCGACCGAGCACCGCGGCGACGGCGACCGCCTTCCGGCCGACGTCGCTCAGCCGCGCGAGCCGTGTGGTCACCAGCTCGCGCACGCGCTCGGGCAGCGAGAGTGGCGGTTCTGCCTCGGCGCGCACGTCCCTGCCCCACGCGCGCAGCGCCTCGAGCGCGACGAACGCGTTGCCCTCGCTGGTCGTCCACACCCGCGTCTCGAGCCGCTCCGCCCGCCGCGCCTCGACGCCGGGCCCGAGGACCGCACGCACGAGATCGCCGACGTCGGCGCGCGCCAGCGGAGCCAGCGCCAGCAGCTGGGCGGCGCGCGCCTCGCGTAGCTCTGCGAGGGTGCGCTGGACGAGGGGGGTCTCGGCGGTCTCGTCCTCGCGAACTGTCACGACGAGCATCACGGGCCACGACCCGATCTGCCGGGCGACGAAGGCGACGAGGCTGAGCGTCATCTCGTCAGCCCAGTGGCAGTCTTCGAGGACCACGACGGTCGGCCTCGCGCGCGCCACCCGTTGCATGAGCCGTCCGACCGCCTCGAAAAGGCGCAATGGATTCTCGCTGGATGCGGGAAGCCCCGGCCCCCCGGCCTCCGGAAACAGCCGCGCCAGCTCCGCCCGCCATGCAGGCTCCATGGTGCCGAGCGTCGCTGCGCCGATCACGCCGCCGAGGCGGAAGGCATCGACCCATGGCCCGAACGGCAGAATCTGCGTGCTCGGGTGGCAGCGCCCCAGCAGGACATGTCCGCCGCGGGCGAGCGCGTCCGCTGCCAGCTCGGCGACGAGTCGGCTCTTGCCGACGCCCGGCTCGCCGGTGATGAGGACCACGCTGCCGGCTCTCCGGCTGGCACGGTCGAAGAGGTCACGGAGCCGGGCGATCTCGGTCGCGCGGCCGACCATCGGCGCCTCGTGCACCGGGATCTCCGGCGCCGCCACCACGACGGTCTGAGCAGGCGGCACGCCTGCGGCGGTCGGCGCCGTCGCCGCCTCGCTCATCACGCCGCGCAAGTCGGCCACCGGGGCGCGTGACGCGGAGCTCGTCGTGCGAGGCGGCGGCGCCACGGCCGCGCGCGCCTGGCGTCGCACGATATCGCGGTAGAGCTCGGTCGTCTCCGCTTCGGGCTCCGCAGCCAGCTCCCGCTGGAGCGCCGCCACGCACACCTGGTACTGGCGGAGCGCCGCGTCGCGCCGACCGAGCTGTGCGTAGAGGCGCATGAGGGTCCGGTGCACAGCCTCCTGAAGCGGATCGAGGGCGAGCAGCCGAAGCGCTAGCTGCACCGCGGCTTCGGTTGCGCCCGCCGCCCGCCTTTGCGCGAGGAGTCGGGCGAAGCTCTCGATGGCGAGCTCCCGCAGCCGCTCACGCTCACTCATGAGCCAGTCCTCGAAGCCCGGAGCCTCGGCGGTGAGCCCGGCCAGCAGGTCGCCGCGATACAGAGCGGCCGCGCCTTCTAGTGCGGTCGTTGTACCCGCAGCCACTGCTTGCTCGAACGCAACCACGTCTGTCTGCACTGCATCCGGCGGCAGCGTGAGTGCGTCGCCCGTCACGATCAGCAGGGC
>WNGQ01005851.1_pt1 | contig 16138 bp, 15 predicted proteins | sample 5407661 | NCBI WGS metagenome assembly WNGQ01 (sample SAMN13153382, study PRJNA577476) | soil metagenome | isolation source: 60 cm soil or saprolite under Garry oak tree replicate 2 | place: USA:California | collected 2016-06-15 | reverse complement strand
TACAGCTCTCGGGCAATACTTGGCGTTGCGCGCCAGGATAGGAGAGTAACCGGCGTATACACCGCCCAGGATGAACTGATTGCCTGTAACCAACTCGTTGTTGCCTCGGGAGCATGGGCGGCTGGCTGCGGGATATGGCTCGATATCCCACTGCCGGTTAATCCGCAACGAGGCCAAATCCTCACCTTAAAACAGCCTTCACCGGATCCTCTGCAACACATAATATTTGGCGAAGCCATCTATCTGGCCCCTAAAAAAGATAGCACGATCGTGGTAGGTGCGACGAAAGAAGAAGTAGGTTTTGATAAACACATCACGGCCGGCGGCATCGCCTGGTTACTCAGCACCGCCATAAGACTGGCGCCAAGCCTTGACGGCTGTGTCATCGACCAAGTATGGGCCGGTCTACGCCCCAAAACGCCCGACAACCTACCCATCCTCGGAAAAGCGCCGCACTGGGAGAATGTATCCCTGGCTGTCGGCCACAGCAGCGTCGGCATCATGTTAAGCGCGATTACAGGAAAGAGCATTGCTGAGCTGGTGACAACGGGAAAAGTGCCGGAGATTATAGAGGGGTTTTCGGTAGAGAGGTTTTGACAGCTATATTCTTCTTCTGAAATCTTAACCAAATCATAACCACATTGCCACTCTATTAATAGCAGTCAATTCTCTATACTCTAGAGGATACGACCAAGCGATAGTGGCACAGCATACATACTCGTGTACACACTGAAACTGCATGCTATGCCAGCAAAAGTATTCAGGAGAAACACATTATGTCATTTACACCTTCTCCATTGAAGGGTCATGGAGACCACACACGGAGAATTTACCCTTTGATCGTTATCCCTCTGCTTGCCATTGTGCTCATCGTGGGCGCCCTGGCGCTGTATGTGAAAAGTCAGGCGGCCCCAGCCAGCCGGTTGGTCCAGCTCACACACAGCCAATTACCCAGCGGCACACCCACCAGCCCGACCTGGTATTTTGACGGCGGCAGTGTCGGCGGCGGCTTCCAGGAATACCTGACCATGCAGAATCCCGATCCGTCCGTGGCCTCCAATGTGACGGTGACCTACTTCCTGCAGGCCAATCCGCCCACCAATCCCACCCATGTGCGCAAGGTCACCCATAGCATCCCTGCGGCCACCCGCCAGACCTTCGATGTGAATGCCGACCTGGGCACCACGACCAGCGGACCCCATATAGACGCGGCGGCCCTGGTGCAGGTGACCAGTGGTCCCGGCCTCATCGTCGAACGCCCCTGGTACTTCAACAACCTGGGCGTCAACAGCGGCACCGATACCTTCGGCGTCACCACGCCCCAAAAAGCCTACTACTTTGCCGAAGCCGATTCGACCAATGCCCCCAAAGTGGGCCAGCCCGATTACAATACCTATGTCTCGGTGCTTGATCCCAGCCCGACCCTCAACGCCAACGCCACCATCACCTACTACACCGGTAGTTGTGGAGCGGCAGGGCAAGTCGCTTGCCCCTCTCAGCAAGTCAGTCTCATTCCCTACCAACGGCAAGTCTTGAGACCGACCATAGGCCTGGGGAACCATCAACCATTCTCGATTTCGGTCGTCTCTTCAAACAATCCGATCATTGCTGAGCGCCTCCTCTACATCAAGGACACTATTGCCAACGCGGACGGCTGGACCACCGGCGCGATCATGAACGTGGGCGCCACCTCCCCTGGCACCGATTGGCTCTTTGCCGAAGGCTACACCGGCTCCGGCTTCCAGGAGTACTACAAGTTAGCCAACTTTGGCACCACTCCTGCGACGGCCAACGTCAAGCTGGAGTATACCAATGGGGATACGCAGACGGTGACGGTGCCCGTGCCGGCCCTGGGCCTTGCCCAGTTCGATGTCAATAAGGCCAATGCCCAGCCGGGCACGTGTGTGCCCTCGCCCTGCCAGGTCACCTCCTCGGTTTCGGCCGAGATTACCTCAGACCAACCCATCGTGGCCGAGCGGCTGATGTACTTCCACTTTGGTCCGACCAGGATCTCGGGGACAACCGATGTAGTGGGCACGCGGGCAGCCCAGAGTACCTATGCCTTTGCCGAAGGCTATACCAACCGGCCCTTCGCCGAGTTCATCACCCTGCAAAACCCGACGGGGACCACGGAGACGGCGCTGGTGACCTTCTACACGCCCACCCATGCCTACCAGGAGCAGGTGACGGTGCTGGCTCATAGCCGCACGACCATCGATGTGGATAACGATCTGGCCAGGCAAGGGGCCAGCGGTGCGGTCTCGACGCTGGTCCAGGTGCAGGGGGCCGGGGCAGTGATGGTGGCCGAACGTCCGCAGTACTTTGTCTTCAATCAAGGGGGCGGGGGAACCGATGTGATCGGCTATACCGGCAACTAAGCAGGCTGCATCTTTCCTTACATCTGTGGAACAACAAGAGACATCCCGAAAAACTCGGCATGTCTCTTCGTTTTATTGGTCAGTTCAGGTTTATATAAAATCCGAACGGACTAGCTTATTTATCACAATGACACGTGCAAGCACTGCCACATTTCGGCTATAATGTGCAGAGTGATATAGTAGTGGCAAGGTTAGAAAGACTCAAAGATAACAACCTGATCATTTGCAAAGACGAGGTTTGAATTGAAACGATCACATTTAGCACGAGAAATCGTTGAAACAATAGCACTTACACTAATCATCTTTTTGGTTATTCGCTTCGCTATACAAAGCTATCGTGTAGAAGGCGTGAGCATGCTACCTGGCCTCCACGACAATGAATATGTGTTGGTGAACAAAATATCGTACCTCTTTCACGCTCCTGAGCGTGGAGACGTGATCGTTTTTCACTTCCCTCTTGATACCAGCAAAGATTTCATCAAACGAGTGATTGGGCTACCTGGAGATACTATTCTTTACGATAGTACGACAGTTCGGGTTAATGGAGTAGTGCTCAAGGAGCCATATGTCAGCCAGTCAGCCAATCCTCCTCCTCCTCACCCCTGGATAGTACCAGCCAACAGTTATTTTGTGATGGGCGATAACCGCCCGGCCAGCGACGATTCGCGTGATTGGGGGTATGTCCCCAGGAGTGATATAGTGGGCAAAGCGGTCATGGTCTACTGGCCGCTAGGTAACTGGGAACTCATCAACACCTATCCAACCGTTTATGCTCAAATCAAGGTAAGCCAGTGAAAGGAGCAGACGTATGCCAGATGCGAAACAAGAATACCCATTCCATCAACCACAGCGGCGCAACGGCAACGGTCGTCATTCTCCACACGATGATCAGACTGAGCCTATAAAGGATGCGCGACGGGATCGCCAGGGGCCTATGTACCAGGATGAGGAAGTTCTTACTTCCCAACTGCCGCGAGGTCGTTTCAAGAACGCTTTGATCGCGGGAGTCATCGCGGGTGCCCTGTGTTCCGCACAAAGTATTGCAATAACACTTGCAAACGCATCTACCTATCAGGCCTATGACACAGCAAAGCAGCAGGCAATGAAGAACGCTCTTGCTTTAACTATCGCGGGTTATGGTGCTCTCACCTTTATCATTAGCATGCTGATCTGCCTTATCGCCGGTTATATCACCGGCAGAGTCTCAGTCCAACGCAGCCTCGGTTTCCTGGCGGGTTTCGTAGCGGGTATAGTCACTTATGGTATCAGCTTTCTATTAAACTTCATTCCCAACTATCCTGGTCACATTGCCAGCAGCGGGCCGGCTAATACGGGCATCGTCGTGGGCGGCCTTGTTGTTATACTGATCTTTTTCCTCATCTGGGGAGTAATTGCCGGCCTCGTCAGTTTATTTGGGGCCTGGCTGGCAACAAGACGCCACCCTTATTATGCAGGCTATTGAGACAACCCCGTTCCACTGCAAGTGGTCCCCTTGTGAGTACCAGGGGAGTAATGGACCACATGGCTGGTCTAGACTATCTCTATTGGCTGTAGCGGCTCTCTCTCCCCGTGTGATAGAATGTTAGTACAAACGTTATAAACCTATCTATCCAGGAGAGAATCAGTCATGCAAAAGCAGACAGGAACAATACAAGTTAAACGAACTTTTCCAGAAATGCTCAAAGGTGGAGTTATCTGTGATGTAGTGAACGCAGAACAGGCGCGCATCGCAGAGGAAGCCGGGGCATGTGCAGTCATGGCACTGGAGCGTGTGCCTGCCGATATTCGCGCTCATGGCGGTGTTGCACGTATGAGCGATCCGGAGTTGATTCTACAGATTAAAGAAGAGGTGACCATTCCTGTCATGGCCAAGTGCCGTATCGGACATTTTGTCGAAGCCGAGATCCTCCAGGCGATTGGCATAGATTGCATCGACGAATCGGAAGTATTGACGCCAGCCGATGAGCATTATCATGTCAATAAACACCTCTTCTCCGTCCCATTTGTGTGTGGAGCGCGTGATCTCGGTGAGGCTCTGCGACGAATTGGTGAAGGCGCAGCGATGATACGCACCAAAGGTGAAGCCGGTACAGGCAATATCGTAGAGGCCGTCCGCCATATGCGAGCCATCATGGATGGCATTCGCCGCCTGCAGTTGCTGCCAGAAGAAGAGTTGATGACCGAGGCCAAGAATCTGGGTGCACCCTATGAGCTGGTGTGTGATATCGCTCGTACGGGCAAACTTCCCGTGGTAAACTTTTCGGCGGGTGGTGTAGCGACGCCGGCCGACGCTGCCTTAATGATGCGCCTGGGCGCAGAGGGCATTTTTGTTGGCTCTGGTATCTTTAAATCCGGTAACCCGCTGGAGCGGGCCAAGGCTATTGTGCGTGCCACAACACATTTCCAGGATCCTGCCATTGTTGCAGAGGTATCGCGCAACCTGGGCGAGCCGATGGTGGGTATCAATACATTGCCAGAAGAAGAACAGATGGCTCGCCGCGGGTGGTGATATGGATTATGGGAAATGAGACTTACAACCGCAAGCTACGTATTGGCGTATTAGCATTACAGGGTGATTTTGAAGCGCACCTGAAAATGCTTGCCGAATTGGGAGTCGAGGCAAAAGCCATACGATTACCCAGGCAAATAGAAGATTTAGATGGTATAATAATACCAGGTGGTGAAAGTACTACTATTGGCAAATTGATGGTGTTGTACGGCTTCGATGAAGTCTTACAACAGAAGGTTAGAGAAGGCTTCCCCATCTGGGGAACATGTGCAGGATTGATATTGTTGGCTAGAGAGACGGATAATGCGCTCGCAGGTCAACCACTTTTGGCCTCGATGCACATTCGCGTTCGTCGCAATGCCTTTGGTAGTCAGCGGGAAAGTTTTGAGACTGATCTGTCTGTGCCGGTATTAGGAGAAGCGCCATTCCATGCGTTCTTCATTCGAGGACCAGTCATTGAAGCGGTTGGACCGGAAGTGGAGATCCTGGCAACGCTCGACGATGGAACTATCGTTGCTGTCCGTGAAGGAACCTTACTTGGCACTGCATTTCACCCGGAGGTTGCAGGAGACCCACGTTTTCATCACTACTTTCTCCGCATAGTACAGAGCGTCAAGTCGTAGGGGCCGGATTTATCGCGCCCCGTAACCGACGCGGGGGTAATGGATGATACGACCGGTACTGTACGTTGATTTACCGGGAATCATCTACTCAATTGATCGCCGGGCTCGCAATAAACAGCATGAGTTTGCAAATTTTGTGTGCTGGCTCGAGCCTGAGGAAAATCGTCTCCCTTTGCCGCCCCTCCTGCGCAATATCTTTCCGCTCAATCCTGCCTCTCGCACCTGGATTTGTGAAGACCACTGGCGTATACTTGGCTTTGCCCAGGTGCAAGAGCGCCCATCGCGTACCATGTGGGAGATTTCCTACCTGGCCTCAATGGTACAGCGTAACGTCTCCGGTGATGATGTCCTGGCCGCGCTACTGGAATATATGATTGAGATGGCGGCCAATCATGGCATCCTACGTATTTTTGCTAAGGTTGAGGACGAAATTCCAGAACAGGAACTGTTCCAGCGTGCAGGCTTTCAACGCTATGCCCGCGAACTAACCTATGTCTATGATCCCGGTGTAGGGGGTCAATTGATGGCGCCCAACACATCCAGTCCCAACCTGCCTTCTCTACGGCGTTGGAATCGCCACCACGTGTGGGGATTGCACCAGCTCTACCGCTCTGTCACTCCTCAGCGAGTGCAGATGGCAGAAATGCTAGAGAACAGCGAAGAATTTGCAAAGTTACACGTCGGGTCACTACGCGCGTTGCCATTCTCCCTCTCGCAGGGGAATGAAAACTACGTATGTGACGTAGGCGTTCGTTTAGGTGGTTGGCTGCGGCTCTGTCGAGGACATGGCTCGGCCCCGCACCAACTCTTTCTAATTGTCCATCCTGAGCATTCTGAGCTGGCTGAACCGCTTCTGCGCTTTGGCATCAAAAGGCTACAGGAACATAGTGTACGACGCATCTATTGTCAGGTGCGAGAGTACGAGTCATTTGTAATCGCCGCTCTGCGCAACAGTGGATTTGAGCATACCTCGACCAGGGCTATGCTCGTGCGTCACATAGCCTTGCTGGCTATGAGGCAGCGCACAGTCCCCGCACTTGAGCAACGAGTGGTCTACGGTGTGAAGGGCCTGGGGACGGTCAATTCGCGCCAACAATGAGGTGATAAAACTGCCTATGCAAAATGCGATCACTGACGATCTGGAGGCTCTGCTAGGGACTCTTCCGCCTGGCATCCACAACGCGGTCAATCGGCTCGAGAACCGAAGCGAACTGCTGGAGATCGTAATGGACCTTGGTCGTCTGGCCGAGGGCCGGTTCCCAGAAGGGGAGGTGATCCTAAGTACACAGCCTGTGACCAGCGCCGACCTGGAATATGTGGTCGAGCGCATTGGTGAATTTGGCGATGATAACCGTGCTGGTATAGAGCGTACGCTCCATCGTATTAGCGCCCTTCGCAATCGCAAGGGGAAAGTTGTCGGCTTGACCTGCCGTATTGGTCGAGCGGTACTCGGCAGTATTGGTCTAATTCGTGATATTGTCGAGCAGGGTCAATCCATCTTGATTCTTGGTCGCCCGGGTGTGGGTAAAACCACCCTGCTGCGTGAAATAGCCCGCGTCCTCGCGGACGAAGCCAATAAACGGGTGGTGGTCGTCGATACCTCCAATGAAATCGCGGGTGATGGGGATATCCCCCATCCTGGTATTGGACGTGCGCGTCGTATGCAGGTGGCCCGCACGGTAGAACAACACGCGGTGATGATTGAGGCAGTCGAGAATCACATGCCCCAGGTAATTGTCATAGATGAAATTGGAACCGAACTGGAAGCGGCCGCCGCTCGCACCATCGCGGAACGCGGTGTGCAGCTTGTAGCAACGGCCCATGGTAACTCACTTGGCAATCTGCTGGTCAACCCTACGCTTTCAGACCTGGTAGGTGGTATCCAGACCGTGACCCTCGGTGACGAGGAGGCACGACGGCGTCACACCCAAAAGAGTATTCTGGAGCGTAAAGCGCCACCGACCTTCGATGTGGTGGTTGAACAAGAGAGCTGGCAGGAACTGATCGTGCATCGCGATGTCGCCGACACGGTGGACAGCATGCTGCGGGGGCAAGCTGTGATGGCTGAGGAGCGCACCCGTGATGAAGAGACGGGACGTGTCAGCGTCCGCCGTATCACCGCAGGCGGTATGGATGTACCAACCTGGGGTGTGGGCGGCTTCGGTCCGGCTGACTTCCGTCAAGGCCCTCCTGGCGGCCTGGACCGTTCCGGTCGTGGCGACCGAGGCGAGTGGGGTCAACTCCGTCACATGACCCAGGGGCAGCAATCCTTCCGTAGCAGCGGCGGCGGAGGTGGCTTGCGTGGCCGCAGCCAGGCCGCGCCCCAGTTTCGGGCCTTAGCTCCTACGGGAACATCACCCGCGGACTTCGAGCATCAAACTGCTACCGCGATTATAGAGACAGAACCTGCCCCCATCACCGAGGGCGTCTATGTACCTGCCGAGGTAGATAAGCCAACGCCCGTCATGAAGACGTTACGCGTCTATCCCTTCGGGGTGAGCCGCGACCGCCTGACGGAATCGGCCCGCAAGTTGCACGTCCCTATCATCGTCACCAACAATCAGGGTGATGCCGATGCCGTCATCACTTTGAAGAATTACTACCGCCGCCAACCAGAACGCTTGCAGCAGGCGGAACAGGATCGCAAGTTGATCATTATCCTGAAAAACAACACTGTTTCCCAGATGCAGCACGCCCTGGCTCACATCTTCGACATTCCCACGGCGGACCCTCCCCCCGATGACGAAGACGAGTCCGGCGAGGGCAGAGAGGCCAGGGAGACGGATGATACAACGCGAGCTTTGCTGGAGACCGAAGATGCCATCCACCAGGTTCTGAACAAGGGCCTGCAGACGGCAGAACTGGCACCCGCCAACGCATATGTTCGAAGGTTGCAGCACCAGATGGCGACGAGGTATAACCTGATCTCCCGCAGCCGCGGGAAGGAGCCCAATCGCCGGGTGAAGATCTTCAGATCAAGGGATTAGACACATACTTGCTAAAACAAAGGCGGCATCCGCGGATGCCGCCTTTGTTTTAGCAAGTATGTTGACCCAGAGCAGCCAGTAATCCCCGTGCATAGGCTTCGGCCGCGCTCTGGGCATCAAATATTTTATCGCCCAGCATTAAGCGGTAGTGGCACTTCCAGCGGCGAGCGGGCCATGGAGCCAGTTTAATCAAGGTGTAGGTCTGGCTATGTGCTTCCAGGGCCTCACGAAGAGCCACTTCTCCGTAATCGCTGATGGCATGTTGCGCAAGCTGCGCCTGCAGTTCTACTGGAATCAAAGTCTTACCTGCTTATTCTAATTGTCACCCTTCCTACTTAGGAAACTGCTCGCAGGATTGCTCTTGCCTCATCAGGACCCAGTGTTTCAAAATCAGTCCGTGGCAAGAGGCGGGGAATATGCTTAAATGGCCCTGTCCAGTTCTTCGCTTGCATTTCCAGCCAGTCCAGCACTTCAAACGACTTCTGGCGAGACTCTTCAACGATAGGGTATCGCTTCGCTGCCCGATCAAAAACCTCATGATCTTTGGTATAGACAGTGTAGTCTTCGCGTACTACGACATCTATGTACAGGTCCGTGTAGATCAGCTCTTTTGCGGTGTTTGTATAATCGGCGTTTGGTAATACAACGTCACAATAGCCGCTCAGAAAGCTACCAGTCTGGGTGTATCCAACGTGAATAGTAAACCAGGCATTCGGAAATAGATAGGATAGTTGGTGTTTGTGCGAAATCCACGTACCCGGTTTCCAATACATTGGCGTGCCAATCGGCGTCCAGATGACAATATATTCCTTGCTTACTGGTATATGGTAACCACCCCAACTAGCCCACTCGTCACCATTGACCAGCATTTTCCGAATATTGGCTGGAAGCAGCATTCTTAATAACCTCTCTGTGAACAGTAAGCCGAGTTTCCGACTAGGATTATACCGAAAAGTATGAACATGGGCAAGAAAAGATACTTTTGCATAACCGGCACAGGAACCCGATACTAAATATGGGCCTCGTGTCCATAAATGGGAAGATTCGGGGCAACGGTGATATAATGACGCCTGAAGGAGGCAGATTTATGAGCAAAACAGGGGAGACCCGTATCGAGCGCGACTCGATGGGTGAGATGCAAGTACCTGTAGATGCCTATTATGGCGCCAGTACTCAACGCGCTGTACTTAATTTTCCGATCAGCGATCTGCGCTTCCCACGCCAGTTTATTCGCGCTCTTGGCCAGATCAAAGAGGCTGCAGCCCAGGTGAACGAAACACTGGGCACCATCGATCCTCAGATTGCCGGGGCGATTATACGCGCTGCTCAGGAAGTTATCGATGGCAAACTTGATAATCACTTCGTCCTCGATATTTTTCAGACCGGCTCCGGTACCTCAACCAACATGAATGCGAACGAGGTCATTGCCAATCGTGCCAGCGAAATTTTAGGCGGTTCTCGCGGTCCGCGCAAAGTCCACCCCAACGACCATGTGAATTTTGGGCAATCATCGAACGATGTCATACCCACGGCCATACATCTCTCGGCGCTGGTCAGTATAGAAAACGATCTCATTCCCGCTTTGCAGATGTTGCAGCAGGCCTTGCAGCAGAAGGCAGACGAGTTTATGCCCATCGTGAAGACGGGACGTACCCACCTCCAGGACGCCACGCCGATTCGACTGGGGCAGGAATTTCTAGGTTATGCTGGACAGATCGAGCGCGGCATTGCCCGTATGCGCCATGCTCAAAGCGAATTGTCTGAGGTCGCTCTCGGCGGAACTGCAGTTGGGACAGGGATCAATACTCATCCAGAATTTGCCGCTCGCGTGTGCCGGCGCCTCTCAGAAATGAATGGCGTCAATGTACATGAGACAAGCAATCACTTCCAGGCACAAAGCACGCTTGACAACGTCGTTGAGACCAGCGGTTCGCTGAATACCCTGGCGGTCAGCCTGATGAAAATTGCCAACGATATTCGTTGGTTGGGTTCTGGCCCACGCGCAGGCATTGGCGAAATTGAACTGCCTGCCGTACAGCCCGGTAGTTCGATCATGCCCGGCAAGGTCAACCCGGTCATTGCCGAATCGGTCTGCATGGTCTGCACTCAAGTTATGGGTAACCATACGACCATTACGGTCGCAGGACAATCCGGCAATTTCGAGATCAACGTCATGATGCCCGTAGCAGCATACAATCTTCTGCAATCGATCAGTTTACTTGCTGCAGCTGCCCGCAACTTTACGGAACAGTGCATCAAAGGATTAAAAGCGACACCCATGGGACCTGAGATGGTCGAGCGTGGCCTGGCCATTTGCACGTCTCTGGCTCCCATCATTGGATATGATGCTGCCGCCGATATCTCGAAAATAGCGTACAAGACGGGCAAGACCATACGCGAGGTGGCCCGCGAAAAAACGTCACTTTCTGAAGAGGACCTCGACCGTATCCTCGATCCCGCCAATATGACCAGACCTGGCCTGGAGGGTGGCCCGGCTGGCGGCTAAATAGGGTCACAGCCAGATGCGCCATTTTTCAGGTGTGTCGACGCCGGAATCGCTTGATAAATCGGCATCGTTGGGCCACACAGTACAATTCGGCTCGAGGGCTTTATAGGCAATGGCGATGGCGCCTGCCCACGTTTCGTCGGTGCTGAGCGCGTCCATCTCCTCCTTAGAGAAGAAACGCGCATCATCAATCTCATTTATATTCGGCTGCAGGTCACTGAGGGAGGAACGCAATTTGGCGCGGAACATGAAGAAGTAGTTATGTTCGCCGTCATCCTTCACCCAGATGCGGACTCCCAGCAGGCCCTCTATATCGACCCGCAGGTTAGTCTCCTCAAACGTCTCGCGTGCAGCCGCTGCGTCCGGCAATTCACCGGCGTTGACGTTCCCTGCCGGCAACAGGTAGCGACCTTTGGTCACCCCGTAGATGCTGCGTACCAGCAGCGCCCGCCCTTCATAGACGACAACAGCACCAGCGCCAATACTGAGTGGACGCCTCGGCCGTGGGCGTTCATACACTACATCTGCTTGTGACATAGAACCTTCTTCTGCTGTAACTGTAGAGGCATCTCCTGCGGGTGCCTCCGGGACCCATAAGTTGGATCCCTCCCAATAGTATACAGCAGAAAATTGGCGAGACTGAATATTTGCAGGGAGGCTGACAAGAACCAATGCTTTTAGACTCTCTACAAATATTGGTTCTTGTCAGGCGTGATAGATGGGTTCGTCACTTTGGGAGTTTAGTTGAGATTCCTCAACAATCACGTTCTCAACAATGATTTCCCCACCCCTCTATTGCAAGCTCGGTACTTTCTGTATTATTGGAGAGCACTTCCGTGAACATAGTATGGTACTGGACAGTAATGTGAATAGTGCACTTCCTAAACATAGACATGGCTCCTTTCTTGCTTTGGCCATATATGCGCCTTATCCATGCTCACATTATGCTCGTAAATTTACACTTATATAACGTCATTCAGGTGTCATTCAGGTATCACTTTTGGGACAGCTGCAGGGCAATTATCCCTATGTATCCTGTTCATTTTATGGGGCAGTCAGTTTTTACTAAACCAGGACTCCTCCATATACTTATGGACGGTCATAGTGCGGTTTTATCAAATGAAATAAAGCTGGAAAGGAGACTCCAAACTGTGGAAGAGAAGCCAATACCTAATGCGCGACTGAAAAATGTACGTGAAAAACGTGGCTGGACAAGGGATTATGTAGCTGAGAGGATTGGAAGTGATCCGAAAAGTGTTGGGAGATGGGAACGCGGCACTACATTTCCCAGCCCTTATTACCGACAGGCACTTTGTGAACTCTTCGGGATGAATGCCGAAGAGTTGGGATTTATCAAAGATGACGCACATGATAACCCTGAAATATATAGAGAAAAAGAGAAACTACAAAGCGAAGAAAGCAACATTGCAGTAGAGCAAGGTCGGCCCACAACGCAAAGCAGCTCTACATATCTTATCCTGGGCTATCGCGGCCTCCTGGGGTTAATAGTTGTCAGCGGGATAGTCATCGTGCTCAGTGCTCTCCTATTTTCATTATTCGCTTGGAGACTGTTCGTGCCTTCTCTTACTCAGACATCGGACAGAGCTGTTGTGGCGCACATCAAACCGGGTGGGTTGTGGGTCAACCCGGCTAATGGGCAAATAGACCATAGCATTATTCATTTTGCGGCTAAGGCTTATCCCACCAATCCTGGCGATCCAGCTATTAATCATGTGAACTTCACTGTTGGATGGAATGGTGGGGGAGCCTGGAAAGTCGCATGCATAGCCTATCCGCCAGTTACCGAAGATATGTTTGCCTGCGATGCAACACCAAGCAGGCTTGGTGTGCCCTATGGACGAATTAAAGTGAGTTTCGACGTTTATGACGAGAAAGGGAATGTGAACTTTGCCCCTAATGGGGTGCATGCGGTCGTATACTCGCCTTGAGCTGAACCTTTCGAACAGACTCACAATATTAGAGTTTACCAAGTGAGCCTTGCAACTGCCCTTCTTCAGTGCTATGCTAGTTCAGTCAGAAAAAAGTACGTCTAAAAGAAGTACATTCAATAAAAAGTCACTCAATACATAAGTGGCTCTTGGATTGATCTCATGAACGACTCAGAGCGCGAACAAGCTATAGATGAATTCGAGGCTAAGATAACGCCTCTGGATCAGTCTGATACGGCTATTTCACCGTTGTCGTCACCTCGCTTCCCGAAGTTGCGCTTCTCACCTCTTCAACGTACTCTGGCCTTGCGATTGTCTGTTGTTCTCAGCTTCATGCTACTGGCACTATTAGTGTTTTCAGGCAGCTTTCAGCTATTACGTAAAGCGACGTTTGGGGCGCTAGGTGGTTTGATACCCACTCCCACTCCGACGCTCTTTGCAGGAGAAGATAGCTTTTATATGGACGTGAGTGTACCATGGACGAAAGTCTTTCTCGATGGACACCTGATACGTCTACCCCGTAACAATGATAGTCCTCTCAAATTGGCACGCGGTCGTCACCTTATTGAATGGCGTGCTGAACCTTTCCAGACCCAATCCTGTATTATGTCTGTGCCATTCGCTCTCAACGGCACCTGCCCATTTGCTGCTGATGAACCTGGGCAACAAATACAGGACCCTTCCGCGGAAATGATTCTTCTCCATGATTCTCTAACCAGCCTCTCCTCCAGGCTACAGGCCACTCTGATTGACGCTGTGCAGAAAACATTTGCAGAAGTTCCTGCCAGTCAGCTTGTGAAGCAAGGAGAGTTATATGCTGGACCGAACGGATATACTACTGCCACACAACCGCTAAAAGCGACACTTCATTTCCAATTTGATGCACAAGCTACAGGAGATCAGCCATATTTGATTGCAGGTGAGGTCTGCCAGCAACTCTGTATAGTGCCATGGCAATATCTGCAGCCCCAAAAGATAGTGTCACCCACGGAGGAGTGGCTTGCTTTAGCCTTCATCACAGCCTCCTGGGACTATGCTACCGGGGATGGTCATGTTATTGCACATGGCCAACCAATTGATTTAGCCGGTGCTGGTGGTAGTGAATATCCGGTCCTGCTCCGCATTATGTGGAATGGCTCTGGATGGAATGTGAAGGCACTGATCGGTCCAGACCAGGCCCCGCCCATTGTCGTTACCAGTGGATTGCCTCATGATCCTTCTACTCCCCCTGACAAAGTACAACTTCAAGACAATCCCTCCTGTATAGCCGCACGTGACCTTCTAGGGACATTTCCCGCTAATTTCCAGGTGCGTTTCGCCTCTGGACCAAACCTAGCCACTGGATGTTTAGCAATAGTAACCGGCAGCGCAGCAAACACACCACCCTCATCTCACCCCCAGGTTGCCTACTTCCTCGAACATTTTGGCATACTTTTAACTGTCAACAATGCTGCTCATAAGCTTGAGCCTCAAACACCATTGGCCGATGCCTACGAACGTAGCCTGGCACAACAATTAGCGTCAGGACAAACCATTGAACCTTCTTAAGATAGACATGTGTGGGAGACTCCTTTCCGATAAGCGGAAAAGTCTTGCGTGCAATGCACATTTTGATTATAATCAAAGTATGGATTGCATATAAGGCTTTTCGTATCCTGCCAAGCAATTCCATTCTGCTCACCAAAAAATGTCAGAAGTCGCGCAATTTATTACCCCGAAATTGCGCATGAAGAGGGAGCTATCAAGCGATGAAAGATGTTTTAGACAAGTTTGACATTAGCAAGGTAGGAGCATTGCTGGCAGATCCTGCGCGTACAGCTATCATCGTTGCGTTATGTGGAGAACATGCCCTGCCTACCAGCGAATTGGCAGAGTGTGCCGGTATTAGCGCTTCCACCACGAGTATCCATCTGACCAAACTCATGGAGGCGGGCTGGGTAGAGTTAGAACAGCATGGCCGTCACCATTATTACCGCTTAAGCTCACCGCAGATCACGAAACTGCTAAAGCAGGCTATGTCGGTTGTTCCTGCCAGAACTGCTTTAAAGCCTGAATCTGAACCTACGCATCCTCAGCACCGACGAGGCGACTTGCGGCTGACCCGGACATGCTACGATCACCTGGCCGGCAAGCTCGGTGTGGCTCTAACCGATACCCTGATACAGCAGGGTGTGTTGGAGGAGGCAGGCAAAGACTTCACTCTTACCGGTCAGGGCAAAGTTGTGTTATGGGATTTGGGAGTTGACGTGGCGGCGGCAGCAAGACAACGACGGGCCTTTGCCCGGCGCTGCCTCGATTGGACAGAACGTCGCGACCACCTTGGAGGAGCTCTCGGCGCTGCTATTTGCACTGCCTGGTTGGAGCAAGGCTGGGTTCAACGCCAGGAACAGAGCCGTGCGTTGTGCATTACTCCGTTGGGAGAAGTGCAGTTGCGGAACTGGGGAATTACGTGGGCTCCATTCAATTAGGGGAGTTCCACATCTTACGGCGTCAGCCGTGCCAGGTCACGCGGGAATGTCGTTGTCAAGCGGATATTGGGCACACCGGTAAGTTGCATGAGCAGCCTTTCCAGGCCGATAGCGAAGCCCCCATGGGGCGGCATACCATAGCGGAAGGCCTCCAGGTAAGACTCGAAGGGCTCGATGGGCAGATGCGCTTTCTCTAATGCGGCGATGTAGTCGCTGTAGAGGTGCAGGCGTTGACCGCCCGTGACCAGTTCTGTTCCCCGGAAGAGCAGGTCGAACGAGTTCGAATACTCGGGTCGTTCGGTGTCGGGATGCGTGTAGAACGGGCGCTTGCGCATGGGGTAGCCGGTGACGAAAAGGAAATCGCTGCCAAACTCCTTTTGTGCCCACTCTCCCAACCAGCGCTCGTCCTGCGGCGACAGGTCTGGTTCACCACGCACATCTGTACTATAACGCCGGAAGATCAGTTCTTGCGCATCGGCAAAGAAGATTTGTGGGATTTCCTGTGGTACCGCGGGCATCTGAAGATGTAGCAGTTTCAATTCAGCACTATACTCTTCATGAAGAGTTGTCAGAATGCCGGCGATAACCTCGCGCAGCAGGGCCATGACCGTGAAGTGGTTCTCGATGAAACCAAACTCGGCATCGAGACTGACGTACTCGTTGATGTGGCGCGTTGTGTCGTGTGGTTCAGCGCGGAAGACAGGGCCAACCTCGAAGA
>WNGQ01006856.1_pt1 | contig 16146 bp, 12 predicted proteins | sample 5407661 | NCBI WGS metagenome assembly WNGQ01 (sample SAMN13153382, study PRJNA577476) | soil metagenome | isolation source: 60 cm soil or saprolite under Garry oak tree replicate 2 | place: USA:California | collected 2016-06-15 | reverse complement strand
CCGATGAAATAGACCTCAAGATCGCTCTCCTCGATATCCTCTAACTTCTTATTAATAATCATAATCTCATGCTTTCCCTTCTACTATCTTTATTTCATCCTCCGTCAACCCATATAACCTATACACCACCGCATCAATTAGCCTATCCGTCTTGCTCAACTGCTCCTTCAAGGGCAACACCCGTTCCAGGTTCTCCTCATACCTTCCTCTCATCTCACCGAGCAAGCTGGTGCCCTCGACGAGCTTAACACCGAGCTTGCTTTTGTTCTTCTGCAATATCTCCAGTAGCTCGCCAAACGCAAGGGCGGGCTGCCCCTTCTGATAATCACCAGGATAATCGGTCAGGCGGCTCTTGCCGGTTAAGACATCTATTCCGATTCGGCCTTCTTTATCCGGTAAGATGCTCAGGGTGGCTACCAACCAGTCTAAGAAGGCTTTGATGATGGCGCGTTTCTCTTTGTTGAGGCGGATCATTTCTTCGGCGAGGAAGGCGAGAAGGTCGTGGACGACATCGGATTCTTGCGGTTCTTTGGAGAGGTGGTGATCGACGAAGCCGAGGACGCAGGCTTGATCGTTCTTGCTCAGGCAGTAGGTGTAGAGGTTTTTGGCTTTTTCGAGCAGACGGGCGCGTTCGTCGGGTGGCGTGGTGAAGGTGATACGACGGATGGGTAGCAACTCTACGAAAATGCTAAACATTCTCAAGCGGCCACGGTCTTCTGCATTGCCTAAAGCAGAGCAGCTTTTCTTTAGATAAGTCCAAATTAGTCGAGAATTGAGTAGTGCCAATAAATATTTATCACCTGTGGGTATTATGTAAGTGGTATTACTAGTGTAGTAAGCATCTTCATCGAAAGCGAACTTACTGCTTATTGACATATCAGGGTAAATTATCTTTGGTTGTTCAAAATCTGCATAGTAAGCTACATTGTCTTGAATTTCATACCATTTGTAAGGACCAGATTTCCTGCCTTGCCATTCACCTTGCACTTTATTATCCCAGTTTAATGGTTTTGGCTCTAAACGCGTTCGATATTGGGATAAATGTTGCTCTATCGCTTTATACTTTGTTAAATCTATGCCTCGTCTCGTAAATATTAGGTACTGTCCCTTGAAATCAACGTAGTAACGTCTGACATCATCACCGATAAGTAAGGGCTTTATAATCTCAGCACTTTTAGCATCTGCCGCTATTAACAAATCTCGCGTGGTTTGACTTATAACAAAGGCATCATTAAAACCTGTCTTTACGCCGTATTGGATTTTACCATCAACATATTCCTCCAAAGGGATGTTCTTCACTTTCATTTTATCCAAAATAGTTTGTTGCGTATTAACAACTAGAGACCAGCTAGAACCACTAAAAGCACTTTCAGGTAACTGTATCGCATTTGCTTCTACAACAATATCTAAGCGTTCAAAATTGAGGTTTTTCACCTGTATATATTCAACAGAACTACTGGGCATCTCATTGCTTGACAGGGTTATGAGTGGATCAGTAGCAGCTTCACCAAAAACCCGTAACTCACCAAAATCAATCAATTTTTCGAGTCGTACTTTACTCGTCAAGAAAGAGCGTAAGGCTGCACCGTAGTTGGCTCGCATGAACTTGTTAGCGGTAATCATGCCGAACCGTCCACCTCGACGCAACAGTAGATTGCCACGTTCGATAAAGTAGGTGTACAGGTCGGCTATGCTGTTGAAGACGGTGTAGAAGGCCTTGAAGGCGTTCTTGTCATCTCCTAAGCCTTCCTGGCGCACATATGGTGGATTGCCCACCACTGCATCAAATCCCCCATTTTCCCTACACTTCTCAGCATCATAAAACACTTCGGGGAACTCTAGTTCCCAGTGGAAGAAGTGTTTTGTCTTGGCAAGCTCCTGAGCAGTTGTGATGGCGTCTATATCTACCTTGTTCACTCTGCTGTAGTCTTCATCGACTATCGCACTGGCACATTCTTGGGTGGTGCGTTTTGCGCCATTGTTGCCGAAGTATTCGCTTGTCCAGACGTCGAGGAGGCGTTTGAAGGGGGCGAGAGCGTCGTAAGCTCCCTGGTAGGCTTTGCGGGATTCGGCGACTTCCTGGGCGGTGATGTCGGAGAGGGAGCCGACGCGGCGCATCAGTTCGGTGGCGTTGAGGAGATAGGTGAACTGGTTGCCCCAGATGTTGCCGCTGAGGGCTTTCTGCACCTCCTGGACGCTGCCGCCGATGAGGGAGTTGCCGACCTTCATGTGGTGGTCGAGGAAGGAGAGGGGTGCGCCGAGGGTGAAACAGTCGAGCCAGAGGCTGACTTTGGCGAGTTCGACGGCCATGAGGTTGAGATCAACGCCGTAGATGCAGCGTTTGAGCACCTGGCGTTTGAGGAGGTTGATGTCGGTGAGCTTGCTCATATCGACGGTGACACTCTGGCGTTCCATCTCGGTCTGAATGTCGCGACGGGTTTCGGCCAGTTCGTGGATGATGGGGTTCCATCTGAAGGAGGTGAGGAACTTGGCCATCTGGTCGGTGATGTAGTCGACAGCCTCGACTAGGAAATGACCGCTACCCATAGCGGGGTCGAGCACTTTGAGGTCGAAGAAGGCGAGGTTGAGCGTATCCCGATATTTGTTGTAGGTCTCGTTTTCGGGGCTATCGCCTTTGGTGAGCAGCGACTGTTTGCGCAGAGCTTTGGCGCGATCTCTTTTGGCTTTGAGGGTCTGTTCGGCTTCGCGGAAGAGGGGACGGAGCGCGTCCAGTTTCTCTTGCAGCACGGGGCCAACGGTGTGTTCGACGATGTATTTGACGATGTAGTCGGGCGTGTAGTAGCTGCCGGTAGCCTTGCGCTCGCTGCGGTCGTTGGCAAGATAGACCGTGCTCCGTACGTAGGTTTTGTCACGGGCCTCTTTGCCTCGACCCTCGCGGACAAGAGTGAACTTTTTCTGGCGAGCCTCGGCATACGGGACGACCTCTTCAGTCTTTTTGCCTTTGACGACGGCCATCTCTTCGGGGGCAATCCGCAGCTTAAATTCTAAGAGTCCCTCGTAGATACTGCCGAGCTGGCGCACGCCGAGGCTTTTGTAGTCGATGAAAGCAAGGTCGTGACGCTTGGTGTCAATGTCACGAGCCATGCGGTCGAGGCCGAGGGCAAGGTGACGGTCGGGTATCTTGTGGGTGGCCAGGAAACGAGCTACCTCTGCCTCCGGTGAGGGATCGTGCGGGTCGGGTGAAGTGACGAAGAGGCCACCGTTGTAGACAGGAACGTTGAGACTGGTATCGCCCTTGTCTATGACGTGGAACAAGGCTTGCAGTCTATCATAGAAGGTGGTACTGAGGTCGTGGTAAGCGGCTTTGATTTTGGCGGGGGCTTGATCCTCGATGTTGCCAGCACTTTTAGCAATCTCGCGTTTGAGATGCTCCAGACTATGAGGATAGTAGCCATGCTGCTCACGCACGGGTAGCAGGTCACGGCTCTCGGCGTAGAGCAGGAAGAGCAGGCGGTAGAGAAAGGTGAGCGTGCCACTGAAATAGGGTTCGAGCAGGCGATTGCGCTGTTCGGCGTCCATGCTCTCCAGGCCGACCTCAATTTGTCCGGTCTGGCGGGCGTGGAGGATGAAGCCCTCGGCAAAGTGGGGAAAGATTTCAAAGAAGATACGTTCTTTGAGGCGTTCGCCCAACTCACGGGCGTAACGTTCGCTTTCGCTGATCAGGTTGTCGAGGAAAGAGGGCATATCTGGCCTGACCCCCACAGGAGACGTATCTGGCCTGACCCCCACAAGGGGGGTCACTACATTTTCCGCCGAACGCGACGACATGTAGTGGCCCCCCTTGTGGGGGTCAGGCTGAAATCCAGGAATGAAGGCGGCGGCGCGGAAGAAGAGCCAGAAATAGCGGAAGGCGTATTCCAGATTGGCGGCAGGTAGAGCCAGCGTCTCTTCCAGGTCGATTTCGTAGTAGTTGGTGGCGCGGCTGTGGGCTTTGGCCGAGTAGAGACGCCAGATTTTGCCGTTGGTGACAATGGCCCAATCGGCCTGACCCTCATCGAGCAGGGTGACAACGACCGCACCGGGATTCTCTTCGGAGGTCTCGCTGTCGCGCTGATCATCGCGGCCATCCAGGTTGCGCCCCCAGGTGTAGGTCAGGCACAGGGCCAACGGCTCTGTAGGGGTAGAGCTTGCCTCTACCCTGGCGTAGAGCTGGTAGTCTGGTTGCAGTTCGCTGCTGGAACTGGCCTTGACCGGTCTGGCGGCAAAACCGAGGGTGGTAAAGACGAGTTCAAACAGTGTGGTGCGGATGACGCTTTCTGGTTGATTCTGAAAGGTCTCGCGGACGTCGGCATAGAGTTGGCGCAGTTGCTTAAAGGCTGCGGTCATGGTGGTGGCTTCATTGCGGTCATTCCAGAGGCTCTCTTCGGGTAGACGTTTGGTGAGGTAGTAGTCTGAGAAGAGGGCGCGGTTATTGAAGAAGGGCTCGCTCCATTCGGCGACTTCGTAGGCACTGAGGAGCTTGTCGTATTGCTGGAAGGGGTATGCTTCGGTATAGCTGAAACGGCGCAGGACGCGCAGGGCCACCTGCTCCGGTTTGAGACGATTGAGCGTTAAGATACGTGGCTGCACACTGACAGTCGGTGGTTTTGAGGGTAAAACGGCGTCGGGTGTTTCCTGGGATGGAGTGTTGATGTAGCGTTGTACCAGCACAAAGTCCAGTTCCTGGTAATCGCTGGTGAGCACGAGCAGGTAATCGCCGGGGCGGTCACGGAAGCCTCTGGCAATGGCTTGAGTGACGGCAACAGTGACGGATTTGAGTTCAAAGAGGTAGACTTCAAAGAGCAAGCCCAGGGCTTCGCGGTTGGCGAGCCGCTCGATATGTTTGATGGAGGCTCGCAGAGTTTCGCCGGTGATGCCCATGGCGTTAACATTCTGCATGAGCCGGACGTTGCTATCGTAGCCGAGTTTGGCGAAAAAGGCGGCCAGAGCATCTCGACTGGCAAGGAGTTGCACATCTTCCCGGGAGAGATCATAATCTTGTGGTAGCACGCGTCAACCTCACACCTTCCAAATTGAAATATTTAAGCTTTCGTGTGGCTTTAGTGATGCAAGCCTATCATCAGTAGCAGGGCTTGTCAAGAGTTGAGGCTTTTGCGGGTGCAGTTCACTTTTTTGCACAGAGCGCAGGTGGGTGATCCACTTGAACGTGGGGAAGTGGGGGATGTGGTCGGGAAGAAACTCTTACACGTGCAATGCCACTTTGGTTTGGATACGCTCTCATGGGCACGCTTAGGCGCACAAGTTATAGGCATAGATTATGCGGAAAAGGCGATTAGCTTAAAAGGCGATCTATTAATCTCAGTGAACTTCAAATCTTGTTCGATCTGGATCGGGTGACCATAAATGCCCTACTGATGAGCACGTTCACCAGTTAATGTGGTTGTAGCGTTGTGGTTTTCAAAGCCTGGAAGTATAATGGGCCTATGAAAAAAGCAGAACAGGTATGAAGTCTTTAGAAATCTCTCACTTTTACGGTGGAGTGCTAACTACGGAGGTTTTATGAGATCCCTGCCTTACAACCCTCTTGTCTTCAAAGCCATTGTCCTCGTAGTCGTGGTCGCCCCTCTAGTCGCTACTGCTCTCGCCATACGATTGCTCTGGCAGCATGCTGTTCACTGGCCTGACCTAGCACTATTCGCAACGATGTACGCTCTTACTACACTTGGTGTAGGGCTTGGCTACCATCGCATGTTGTCACATCGAAGTTTCCGTGCTCAACCTGTTGTCAAGTTTGTCCTGCTCGCCCTCGGCTCCATGTCGTTGCAGGGGAATGCAATTGAGTGGGCAGCCACACACGTCAAGCACCACGCGCTGGCAGATCGTGAGGGCGATCCACACAGTCCCCTCGAGGGGTTCCTACATGCACACCTTGGCTGGCTCTTCCTGGGTGGTGTAAGCGTTGTCGATGCCAAGGTCTACTGCCCACACCTGCTAAAGGATCGTGTCGCCGTCTTTGTCAGCCGGACATTCTGGCTCTGGGTTGTCCTTGGATTTGTAATCCCATTCGCGCTCGGTGGCTGGACGGGTTTCCTTTGGGGTGGGCTTGTGCGGCTTTTCCTCGTGCATCATACCACCTGGAGTGTCAACTCCATCTGCCACATGTTTGGCAAGCGCGAGTTCGAGACAAATGACCGGAGCCGCAATGAGTGGATTGTGGGGCTGCTGGCTTTCGGTGATGGTTGGCACAATAATCATCATGCCTTCCCCCGCTCAGCGTTCCATGGGCTTCACTGGTGGCAGTTCGATCTCTCCGGCTATATCATCCAGGCTCTCGAGCGCCTCGGTCTGGTATATGATGTGTATCGCATCCCGCCTACCCTGCTAGAACGGCGAGCTTCTAGCAAATTGGGTGCTGGATCCAGCATGCCTGATCCAGTTAGTAACCACATGTGAGCGATCTGCGATTAAGAAAAGAAAGGAACGAACTATGGCGACGCAAGCGATCAAGGCCCCCGATTCAGCCGTTCAAACCACCTTATCGTTGTTACAAGACCTATTCGGTTCCTCTGAGCAGCGCAACTTTGCTGTACAGCTCTGGGATGGCACCACCTGGAAACCCGAACCGGCTGAGCCGACGCGCCTCACATTGGTACTGCAACACCCTGGCGCACTGCGCAGGATGTTCCTGCCACCCAGCGACCTGAACCTGGGCGAGGCTTACATCTACAATGACTTCGACATTGAAGGAGATATCGAGGCGGTCTTTCCACTAGCAGATCAAATCATTGAGGGCGGCTTGGGAAAGGTGGAACAGTTGCGCTATGGGAAACGTCTGCTGAGTTTGCCGAATACTGGTCAACCACGCTCAAGTGATGCGGCAGCAAAATTGCGCGGCCCACGCCATTCAAGAGAGCGTGATCGACAGGCCATCGCCTTTCACTACAACCGCTCCAGCGAGTTCTTTGCCCTCTGGCTGGGCCAGCGCATGGCCTATTCCTGCGCCTACTTTGCTACTCCTGATGATGACCTTGACACTGCCCAGGAACGTAAGCTCGATTATGTTTGCCGCAAGTTGCGTCTGCGTCCTGGTGAGCGCCTGTTGGATATCGGTTGTGGTTGGGGTTCGTTGATTCTCTATGCAGCACAGCACTATGGAGTAGAAGCGCACGGGATCACTCTCAGTCAGTGGCAAGCTGAGTTTGCACAGAAGCGCATCCAGGAGGCTGGGTTGACGGAGCGCTGTCATGTAGAGGTCCGTGATTATCGAGACCTGGCTGAGCTGGGCAGCTTTGATAAGGTCGCCAGTATCAGCATGTTTGAACACGTGGGTGAAGCGTTGCTACCCACCTACTTTAAACAAGCGTGGCACGTGCTTCGTCATGGTGGCGTCTTTCTCTGCCATGGAATCACAAAGAGTACTTCTCTACAAGTACCATGGAGAACGTCTTTCTCCAACCATTACTTTTTCCCTGACACTGAAATGGTACTAATCAGTAGCCTGCTCCGATTTGCCGAGGAGAATGGCTTCGAAATACGCGATGTGGAGAGTCTCCGTGAACACTATCCCCTCACACTTCGACACTGGCTACGCCGACTGGATGCACATGCCGACGAGGCACGTCGTCTTATCAGTGATGTGAGCTACCGCATTTGTCGCTTGCACCACGCTGTAGCAATCTATGCATTCCAGAGTGGTCGAATTAGTCTCTACCAGGCACTGTTGGCGAAACCTAACCACGGTGATAGCCGCTTGCCGCTGACTCGTGCTGATTGGTACGTCTGAGCTGGCTTCTCTTCCAAGTACGATGAGATATAATACTTTAGGCAGAAACCACTTTTCATAAGTGGTGTTCTTCTTGTGCCTGGAACGCCTCGTGTATCAGTTCGTCAAAGCACTTAACCGTACTTCTTGCAAAGGAGATTCAAGGATGGCCGACCGTGTAGGTCAACAGCTTGGCAACTATCGCCTGATCCAATTGCTGGGGCGAGGAGGTTTTGCTGAAGTCTATCTTGGGGAACATATTCACCTTGGCACCCGGGCAGCCATCAAAGTGCGCACTACAAAACTGAACGATGCCGAAGTCGAAAAGTTTCGCCACGAGGCACGCACGCTTGCCCGCTTAGAGCATCCTCACATTGTGCGGGTGCTGGAGTTTGGGTTAGAGGAAAGTACCCCTTTTCTCGTCATGACTTACGCTCCTCATGGCAGTCTGCGCTCGCGTCACCCGAAAGGGACGTGCGTTTCGCTCAGTACAGTCGTAACGTATGTCAAACAGGTCGCTTCTGCTTTGCACTATGCGCATGAGGCTGGGCTGATCCACCGAGATATCAAGCCATCGAATATGCTAGTGGGACGCAACCAGGAGATCTTGCTGAGCGACTTTGGCATGGCCATGGTCAGTCAGAACTCAGAAGAAGAGGACTCGTTGAGCACACAGGAGATGGTGAGCGTACAAGAGATGGTAGGGACGATGCCCTACATGGCTCCTGAGCAATTCCAGGGAAAGCCGATGCCAGCCAGCGATCAGTATGCGCTTGCGATCGCCGTCTATGAATGGCTGAGCGGGGAGCGACCATTTCATGGAGCCTTTCCTGAGATCGCTGTCAAGCACTCACTCACTGCCCCCCCCTCCTTGCATGAGAAGGTGCCCGATATTAGGCCTGCGGTAGAGGCGGTGATACTGAAGGCACTCGCCAAAGAACCAGGCCAGCGGTATCCTACCGTCCTTGATTTTGCCGCTGCCCTGGAACAAGTGAGCCAGTCAAACCCCGACCTGGACTCTGGAGAGGAAACCCTCTTCGCCCTCTCTTTGGGGCAGGCAGCCAAAACTGGGTATGCTTTGAACTCCGTGAAAGCGCGGCCTCCCAGTCTGCCTGCTCAACTGAATTCGTTGATTGGGCGCGAACGCGAAGTAGCGGAGGTATGTACCTTGCTACGACGTCCCGAGGTCCGGTTAGTGACCCTCACTGGTCCAGGTGGCATTGGCAAAACGCGCCTGGGCCTGCAGGTGGTAATTGATCTGAAGGATGAGTTTGCCGAGGAGGTCTGCTTCGTGCCCCTGGCTCCCATCAGCGATCCAGACCTGGTAGTACCCACTATCGCCAAGACACTCGGACTTGCCGAGGTCGGTAGCCAGCCACTATTTAGCATCTTGAAGGAGTACCTGCAAGAGAAACCCCTCCTGCTGCTGCTCGACAACTTTGAGCAGATAGTGGCAGCAGCTCCTCGGCTGACAGAGCTGCTGACGGCCTGCCCACACCTGAAGATGCTGGTGACGAGCCGGGCTGGGCTGCATCTTACAGGCGAACATGAGTTTCCGGTCCCACCCCTAGCATTGCCAGACCGGGAGCAATTCCCTGAGAGCGAGGTGCTCTCGCAGTATGCAGCGGTGGCCCTGTTCACGCAGCGAGCCCAGGCCGTCAAGCCAGACTTCCGCGTGAGCGATGCCAACGCCGCTGCTATCGCAGAGATATGCACTCGACTGGATGGACTGCCGTTGGCGATCGAACTGGCGGCAGCGCGTAGCAAGTTACTCCCACCCCAGGCACTGCTCGCACGGCTCGAGCGTCGGTTGCAGATGTTGACGGGCGGACCACGGGATGCGCCAGCACGACAGCAGACACTGCGGGATACGATTGCGTGGAGTTATCATCTGTTAGATGCACAAGAGCAGCTGCTCTTCCGTCGGCTCTCCGTCTTCGTTGGTGGCTGTACCCTGGAAGCAGCAGAGGCAGTATGTGGTGGAGGTGATGCTATCGCCTTGTTAGATGGTATAGGATCGCTCATCGACAAGAACCTCCTGCAACAGGCGGAGCAGAAGGGAGATGAGCCACGCATTATGATGCTGGAGACCATCCGCGAGTATGGGCTGGAGTGCTTGACCGTGAGCGCAGAGCAGGAAGCTACCCAACGAGTTCATGCTGCATACTACCTCGCGCTGGCAGAAGAGGCAGCATTGAATCTGACCGGTCCAGAGCAGGCAGTATGGTTAGAGCGATTGGAGCAGGAACATGACAACCTTCGGGCTGTGATACGGTGGTCGATGGAGCGCGTGCGCGAAGAGAGAGAGACAGCTTTGCGGCTGGGTGGAGCACTCTGGCGATTTTGGTGGGCCCGTGGCCATCTGAGAGAAGGACGGAGCCTTTTGGAGAGGGTACTCTCTGAAAGCGCAGAGGTCGAGCTGTCCTTGAGGGCAAAGGCAGTTTATGCTGCTGGATTGCTGGCCTGGTATCAAGGCGACTATGACCAGGCAGAAGCTCTCTGTGGGGAAAGTCTGGCGTTGTACCGGGAGCTTGGAGACCAACAAGGTATCGCTTACTCCCTCGGTAGGCTAGGAGCGGTAGCCATGGTGAGACGCAACTATGCGACGGCACGGTCCCTGTTCGAGGAGTCCTTGGCAGGGCACAGGAAGATAGGAGACAAATGGGGTGTCGCCTTCATGTTCGCGACCCTGTCGCGCCTGGCCCTTTCTCAAGGTGAGGAAGCCAGATCGCACGGGCTGCTCGAGGAGAGCCTGACGCTTTTCAGAGAATTAGGTGATAAGGAAAATGTGGCCTGGCTGCTCCTCTACCTGGCAGGGATGGTCACAAATCGAAGAGACTATGCGAGAGCATCTTCACTCCTGCAAGAGGGTCTGGCACTCTTGAGGGAGGTAGGTAACAAGTGGGGTATTGCCTACGCGCTCCGCCTCTTGGGGCAGTTAGCTCTCAGTCAGGGTGACACTGCCCAGGCACGTTCGCGGTTCGAGGAGAGCCTGGCGCTTTTCAGGAAGTTGGGGCATCGGCAGTATGTTGCCCAGTTGCTTTCCCTTTTAGCGGGTGTGGTTGCTGTCCAAGGTGACTATACGGCAGCATATGCCTTCTACGAGGAGAGCCTGACGATATCGAAAGAGGGGGGCTATAAAAAAAGCGTAGCCACCAGTTTGGAAGGATTAGCAGGCGTGGGTGCAGCACAGGGAGAGCCAGCATGGGCAGCACGACTGTGGGGTGCAGCAGAGGCTCTGCGCGAAGCTATCGGTGTGCCTATGACCCCTGGCGCACGCGCTTCCTATGAAAGCTCGGTGGCTGCTGCACGCACCCAACTTGGGGAGGCGGCATTTGCCGATAGGTGGGCCGAGGGAAGGACTATGTCGCTGGAACAGGTCCTTACCACGGTATCACCAGATAAAGGCAAAAGAGTGCAAGAAGGCCATACACCCCTGGAAGATTGAAAGGGATTGACATGCTCTTCTCTTTGCTTCTATACTTTCATTGGTAGCTTAACCAATACAGTCACGAAGAAAGCTCGCACGCACAACGAGCAGGAGGTTCTGACATGAAAATAGCTGTTGGCAGCGACGAACGCACCCACCTTACCGACACGGTGGTCGAAGAGCTCAGGAAACGGGGGCATGACCTCGTTCTGTTTGGTCCCTTGGCCGAGAATGACCCCGACAGCGATTGGCCGTTCACCAGCAGCAAGACAGCAGAGGCGGTAGCAACGGGGCGAGCTGACGAAGGCATTGTGTTCTGTTGGACAGGAACCGGAGCCTCGATAGCCGCCAACAAGGTAGCTGGTATCCGGGCGGCACTCTGCCATGATGGCGAAACCGCACGTGGCGCACGCATTTGGAACCATGCCAACATCCTCGCCCTCAGCTTGCGTGCCACCTCAGAGGCCCTGGCCAAAGAAATCCTGGAAGCCTGGTTCGCCACGCCCTATTCTGACGATGAGTGGAACCGCCAGCAGATCGAGCGTATTCATCAATTGGAGGAACGCCACACGTAGGAATGGGAAGGGTTCCAGAGGGTATTGTCAACTTGATCAGGCAGGCGATGCAGACAACCGAATGGTATGATAAAATAAGAGCATGAAAACACAACCATCTGCTCCCGATTACAAAGGCTTCCGTTTCCCGCCTGAGATTATCAGTCATTGTGTCTGGCTCTATTTTCGTTTTTCCCTCAGTTATCGTGACATCGAAGAGCTCATGGCCGAGCGCGGCATCGTACTTACGTATGAAACCGTCCGGCAATGGTGCCTCAAGTTTGGGCAGACCTACGCCAATGAGCTGCGTCGTCGTCGCCCTCAATGTGGCGATAAGTGGCATCTGGATGAGGTGTTTCTCACCATCAACGGCAAGCGGCACTACCTATTAATCTTCATGTTGACTGCTAAGTTGACAATACCATTTGGTGGCCCCTGATTGTTACGATAGAGTCTGTCGTTTAGCCCACACTGCCGGTCATCTCCAACTGGATCAGGCGGTTCAGTTCAACCGCGTACTCCATCGGGAGTTCCTTGGTGATCGGCTCGATGAAGCCGTTGACGATCAGTGAGTAGGCCTCGGACTCATCCAGACCGCGACTCATGAGGTAGAAGAGTTGGTCGTCACCGACCTTCGAGACGGTCGCCTCGTGGCCGACCTCGGTCTGGTTCTCTTCGACGCGAATGGTTGGATAGGTATCGGTGCGAGCATGCTCATCGAGCAAAAGCGCGTCACAGCGGACATGGGACTTGGTATGGTGCGCACCCCGGTTGATGCGGACCAGGCCGCGATATGTGGCTCGACCATTCCCCTTGGAGACCGACTTCGAGAGAATCTGGGAAGTTGTGTGCGGAGCAAGGTGCGTGACCTTGGCTCCAGCATCCAGCTGCATCCCATCACTGGCGAATGCCACTGAGAGGATATCACCACGAGCGCCTGGCTCCATCAACAGAACCGCCGGATACTTCATCGTCACCTTCGAGCCGAGGTTCCCATCGACCCATTCCATCGTTGCGTCTCGGTATGCGGCGGCACGTTTGGTGACGAGGTTGTAGACGTTCTTGGACCAGTTCTGGATGGTCGTGTAGCGTACGCGGGCACCTTCCATCACCTTGATCTCGACGACGGCACTGTGCAGGCTGTCGCTTGCATAGGTCGGGGCGGTACAGCCCTCCACATAATGGACATAGGAGCCAGGAGCGGCGAGAATCAACGTGCGCTCGAACTGACCCATATTCTGGGCATTGATACGGAAGTAGGCCTGCAAGGGAATTTCTACTCGCACATTCTCTGGCACATAGACAAAGCTGCCACCACTCCACACCGCGCTGTTGAGCGAGGCGAATTTATTATCAGACGGCGGAATAACGGTGCCGAAGTGCTCTTTGATGATGTCGGGATACAGGCGCAGCGCGGTATCCATGTCGGTGAAGATCACGCCCAGCTTCTCAAGATCTTCGCGCACCTTGTGGTACACCGCTTCACTCTCGTACTGTGCCGTCACTCCTGCCAGGTACTTCTGCTCAGCCTGCGGAATACCCAGTCGATCAAAGGTGTCCTTAATGTCTGATGGGATGTCGTCCCAGGTTTTCCCCTGCTGCGCAACTGGCTTGATATAGTAGTAGATATTGTCGAAGTCAATCCCCGAGAGGTCCGCGCCCCACGTTGGCATGGGGCGTTTCTCGAAGAGGGCCAGGCTTTTAAGACGGAACTGCCGCATCCAACTGGGCTCGCCTTTCATCTCGGAGATCTGCTCGACGACCTTCTTGCTCAGTCCCCGCTCGGACTTGAACACATAATGTTCGGCCATGTGGAACCCAGGAGCATATGCCTGCTGTTCCGTACTGTCTACTTGAGTAATCATCAGAATTCACTCCGTCTCATAACTATGTTCGTGCAGGAAATCTATCATAAAGCCATTCGCACTATTCTTCTCAATTGGCGCAAAGGTTTGCCGCTGGTGCATCATTGAATCAATCCGGCAAACCATGAAGACAAATCACTCGTAGAGGCGCGTGAAACCCGGCGGAGATTCCCCCTCTTGGGTCTTACCGGTTCCACTGCTTTGTGTTGGTGTCACCCTCTGTCGCGCTGATGTGCTGTGACAGGGAGTGACACCGCTTGTGGCCGTCAGGCCTATTGTCCTGGCGCGGGGATCACGCCGAGTTGTTGCAACAGGCCCAGCGTGTCCATTTCGAGCCAGTGTTCGACGCCCTTACCGCCCACGATGCGGTTGATGTCGATTGCCGTGACCCTCACTTGCTTGCCGGTTGGGGGAATGCCCATAAACGCACCTTGCTGTGTTCCACGCACAGTCAGACGGGCCACAACCTTGTCCCCTTCAGCAATTAGGTCTTCAACCGTGAAGTGCAGATCAGGGAAAGCTGTCAGGTACATAGTGAGGGTGTGTTTGGCACCCTCGATACCACTCGGCGTACCGGGAGGGGCAGCGTGATCGACCTGATTGGGGGCGATGAATTCGTCGATGGCAGCCCTATTCTTCTTGTTGAACACTTCATCGTAGAAACGGCGGACACTGGCCTGGTTTGCTTCAGTTGACTTGTTTACTTCGGTTAACATGTAAATATTCCCTTTCGGTGTGGTAAGTCAGGGTTGTTCGTGCGGTACGGTCTCTGCACTGGCAGATTACCGTTGTCGTAAGCCTGGCTCCTCGTCAAATCGACAGAGGGGATGTTCAGTGGCATTACTGGGAAGATACAGAAGCAGGGAAATACCGAAGCTGTTCCTGTCGGAAGAAAGAGACATGTGTTTGCTCTTTTTCTTAATTATATTATAGCACAATTATTTAATATTTGTCAAATATATAAAAAATCTGATATTTTAATATAAGAGATATACTCATCTATCTCGAATGATGATACCAGTGTCACCAACATTACTGAGAGACATCACTATTCTCCTCTTGTATTTTTTGCAACAGAACCCATCATTCTCCCTTCGCTTTATCCATAGGATACAGACTACAACCGCCATCGACGAGTAAGACCGCCCCGGTCATATAGCTGGCCATGTCAGAACACAGAAAAAGGAAAGCGTGTGCTACTGTCTCTGGAGGTTGCATATAACCGAGCGGAATGGCCTTTTCAGCGCGAGCGCGATAGGCAGGCTCAGTATCCCATTGATGCTTGGCCATCCCCACTGCCACAATGCCAGGAGCGATGGCGTTAGCACGGATGCCATGAGGTGCAAGCTCGCGAGCAAAGCCACGCATCATGGCTTTCAGCGCTGCCTTGGTGGCAGTGTACGGGGTGATTTCAGGCCAGGGCACATCCTGAACCCAAGAGGTGGTGAAAATGAGGTGACCTGGTATATTGTGTTGGAGCCACCGTTGGGCCGCAGTCTGGGCTACAAGAAATGCAGATCGCACATTCAGCTTGAAGAGCGAATCAAAGCCTTCCACTGGATACTGCTCAATCGGATATGATCCGGCCATGCCAGCATGACAGCACACAATGTTGGGTAACCCATACTTCTCCTCTACCTGTTGAAACATGCTCTGTACGGTATCTGGTTGCGTTGCATCGGCCCTGCAATAGCCAATATTGGGGCTTTGCACACCTGTGCTGGCGAGCATCTGGACAGCTTCGTTGTCGGGTACGATATCGTTTGCGATGACTGTTGCTCCATGTTCAGCCAACACCTGCACAACCACCCTCCCGATGGCACCACAGCCTCCAGTAATCAAGATAACTCTGCCAGTGAGGTCAAGTAGCTTCTCCATGCGCGAATCCTTCTCCAACATCCTTTGGGCTCTTCACTATCAGTCTTTACCGGTGCCTGTTGACAGGATATCATTAATAATATTGATTAAATTATCTTAGGCAAGGTTCAAAGAGAGGCAATCTTGCTTGACGCTGTTTGCCTCGTGTGGGTATAAAAGTGTCAAGTTCAGTTGAACCTTGCCTTAGTCTTTATTTTGTCAAGAACGCTGCCAAGTGATTAGACATTTGGAGAGAAGACTTCCTGTGATCGGACGGGAGTGCTCTCCTGTGTCATCCTGAGCGCACGCGAAGGATCTGTGCGTCCCTCGAGCCAGATCCTTCGCGTGCGCTCAGGATGACACACATTATCTCCAAATGTCTGCCAAGTGATCTCAGTGATCACTGGCCTTCTATGCAGGCCTTTCTCATAGCGCTCTCTGAATCCGTGAAGACGATGTAGACTAGGAGAGGAGTTTTCACTTTGGATGAGTACAGAAAAACCAACCAGGATTGGTGGAATGAAGCGGCTCAAGTCCATCCCGCACGTCTCATTGTGCTTGACACAGGACGGTCGATTGTGGTTTTCAAAGCCTGGAAGTATAATGGGCCTATGAAAAAAGCAGAACTGGTATGAAGTCTTTAGTAATCTCTCACTTTTACGGTGGAGTGCTTACACTACGGAGGTTTTATGAGATCCCTGCCTTACAACCCTCTTG
>WNGQ01003345.1_pt1 | contig 16158 bp, 14 predicted proteins | sample 5407661 | NCBI WGS metagenome assembly WNGQ01 (sample SAMN13153382, study PRJNA577476) | soil metagenome | isolation source: 60 cm soil or saprolite under Garry oak tree replicate 2 | place: USA:California | collected 2016-06-15 | reverse complement strand
TCGGAATGTCGCTACGACATCTGCGATCGACTCAGGCGAACCAGGGTGAAGATACCCGACCACGGGCTTCGCCGACTGCTGCGCGTGCGCCGCGAGAGGCCAAGCCGTTGCCGCGCCGCCGAGCAAGGTGATGAACTGCCGCCGCTTCATGCAAACAATTCCTGACCGGAATCCTGGGAAGGAAATGCCCCGCCCCAGTGGAATAATCGGCAGAGTATCACGCCCGGACATGCCGGTCTGTGGCCAATTTGACGTTCGCGGAGCACTCTAAGTGGGCGCGACAGGGATCGAACCTGTGACCCCTACCATGTCAAGGTCGGGTCCGCAGGTCACGCCTGCTCGGCTTCCGAGGCCTTTCCGTTCGTCGAGCTCGCGCCGAAATTGTTGGTGCGCGGAAATCCCTTCGGCGCCAACCGTCCGGCATCGGCGCGATTGCCGCGCCAGTCGGCGAGGTCCTTGAGGGCGAAGGTAAAGGTACGCCCAGCGCTGTCGACCCAGGTGAGCCCGTTCTCCGCCTTGAAGGTCTTGAGGTCGGAGAGGCCGCCGTCCTTGTAGCGCTGCAACCGCACGCCGCGCCCGCGCGCCATGTCGGGCACCTGATCGAGCGCAAAGACCAGCATCTTGCGGTTTTCGCCGATCGCGGCCACCAACTCGCCTTCGACCGGCGCCAAGGCCCGGGCCTGGTCGGGAGCCTTGACGTTGAGCACCTGCTTGCCCTTGCGGGTATTGGCGAGGCACTCGTCCTCGGGCACGACGAAGCCGCGCCCTTGGGCGCTGGCGACCAGGAGCTTGCGCCCGCCTTGATGGCGGAAGACCGCAACCAGGTCGCCCTCCTGCTCGAGGTCGATGAACAGCCGGATCGGCTCGCCATGTCCGCGACCGCCAGGCAGCTTCGCCGCATCGAGCGTGTAGAAGCGCCCGTTTGTGGCAAAGACTAGGCATTTCGACGTCGTCTCGGCCGGAAAGGCGAATTTCATCCGGTCATCGGCCTTGAACGCGATGCCGGAAAGGTCGGTCACGGTGCCCCGGAGTGCGCGGATCCAGCCCTTCTCCGAAACGACGATCGTGATCGGCTCGCGCTCGACCAGCGCCTCCTCGATCGCCGCAACGTCGTGCTCGGGAGCCTCTCCGAAGCCGGTACGCCGTTTGCCGAGCGGCGTCTTGGGGCCGAACTTGTCGCGTATTTTCTTGATCTCGTCCGCGACCGTCTTCCACTGCGCCTTTTCCGAGCCGATCAGCTCCTTGAGGGCCTTGCGTTCGGTGCGCAGGCTCTTGTCCTCCTGGCGGATCTCCATTTCCTCGAGCTTGCGCAAATTGCGCAGCCGCATGTTGAGAACGGCATCCGCCTGCACCTCGGAAAGCTTGAAGGTCTTGATCAGCACCGGCTTGGGTTCGTCCTCGTTGCGGATGATCTTGATGACCTTGTCGAGGTTGAGGTAGGCGACCAGATAGCCGCCGAGCACCTCGACGCGATGATCGATCTGGGCGATGCGGAAATTCGTACGCCGCACCAGCACCTCGCGGCGGTGGCCGATCCATTCGGTCATCGCCTCCGCAAGCCCGACGACCTTGGGGATGCGTCCCTTGACCAGCACGTTCATGTTGAGCGGAACGCGGTTTTCGAGCTCGGTGAGCTTGAACAGCGATTCCATCAGCACTTCAGGATCGACCGTGCGCGCGCGCGGCTCGATGACGAGACGGATATCCTCGGCCGATTCGTCGCGCACATCGGCGAGCAGCGGCAATTTCCGCTCGTTGAGCAGCTCGGCGATCTTCTCGACCAGCCGCGATTTCTGCACCAGCCACGGAATCTCGGTGATGACGATCACGTAGGTGCCGCGGCCGGTCTCCTCCTTGCGCCAGCGGGCGCGCACCCGGAAGGAGCCGCGCCCGGTCGCATAGGCCTCGGCGATGGCCTCGCGCGGATCGACGATCACGCCGCCGGTCGGGAAATCCGGACCCGGCACGTATTTCAACAGCGTGCGGCTGCGGGCATTCGGATTTTCGATGAGGTGCAAGGCGGCATCGCAGAGCTCGGCCGCGTTATGCGGCGGGATCGAGGTGGCCATCCCGACCGCGATGCCTTGCGAGCCGTTGGCCAGAAGGTTCGGAAAGGCGCCCGGCAGAACCACCGGCTCGCGATCCGAGCCGTCATAGGTGGGCCGAAAGTCGATCGCATCCTCGTCGATGCCCTCCAGCAACAGGCGACCGACCTCGGTCATCCGCGCTTCGGTGTAGCGGTAGGCCGCCGCATTGTCCCCATCGATGTTGCCGAAATTCCCCTGGCCATCAACCAACGGGTAGCGCGAGGCGAAATCCTGCGCCAGACGCACGAGCGCGTCATAGATCGCCTGATCGCCGTGCGGATGGAAATTGCCCATCACGTCGCCGACGATCTTGGCCGACTTCTTGAAGCCTGCGTCCGGATCGAGCCGCAACAGGCGCATGCCATACAGAATTCGCCGGTGCACGGGCTTGAGCCCATCGCGCCCATCCGGCAGGGCGCGATGCATGATGGTGGAGAGCGCATAGGCGAGATAGCGCTGCTCCAGCGCCTCGCGCAGCCCAATCTCTTCCACGCTGCCGCCCGATGGGGGAATCAATTGCTTGCCCATGCGGCATGGGTAGCGCGCCAAGGTGCCCTGAACAAGCGACCGATGGCCTCGTTTTGGCCTCGTTTCTCACGGGACCGCGCGTGCCACCCCACGAGCGGCCACGACCGCGCTCACGAAGCTCGCGCGCGCCTCCGGCAAGACGAGCCCGCGCGGCTCGAATACGTGATGCACCAGAAAGAAGCCGGTCACGGCGAAACCATCGGCGAGGTCTGCGGCGGACGGCCCCTCCGCCGATTCCGGCTCGCGCAGGAAGGCGGGCAGGCGCAGGAGCTTGCTCTGCCAAGGGCGGCCCGCCTCGCGCGAGACCGCCCGTCCGGTCTTGGGCGAGACATAGATGAGCTCGGCGGTCGATCCGGTGGCGGCACAGCGGTCAAGATCGAGGCCGAAGCCAAGCTCGGCGAGCAACTGGAGCTCGAAGCACGCCATGCGCGGGCCGGTGCGGCGCGCGTCGGCGAGGTCGCCGAGGACACGATCGAGGGCCGCGTGGATGTGCGGATGCGGATCGCGTTCCGGCAGCAAACGGCACAGCACCGCAAGGTGCGTCACGCCGTAAAGGGCGTGCGCCAGGTCGAGAAACCGAGCCGCAGCGAGATCGAGCCCTTCGACAAGGTAATGACCCAAATGCTCGTCGAGCCGTGCCCGCCAGGTGACGCCGACGCGATTGCCGGGCTGCAGCACCGGACGCAACCGCGCGCCGGATGCACCGCGCACCAGGCCCAGGTGGCGGCCATGCTCGCGCGTCATCAATTCCAGGATGCCGCTCGCCTCCCCGTGGCGCTTGACGCCGAGCACGATGCCTTCGTCATTCCAGTGCATCAAATCCGCTTTCCGCTTCTTCCCAAGCTTGCTCCTACTCCTTCGGAAATTCGAGCCCAATCTCCCGGTAGCGTTCGGGGTCGTCGCCCCAGGCCTCACGCACCTTCACGAACAGGAACAAGTGCACCGCCTGCTCGAGGATTTCCGCAATCTCGCGGCGGGCATCCGCCCCGATGGCCCTGATGGTTTGCCCGGCCTTGCCGAGAACGATCTTTCGCTGGCTCGCGCGCTCGACGTAGATCGTCTGCTCGATGCGGACCGACCCGTCCTTGAGCTCCTTCCACGAGCTGGTCTCGACAGTCGACTGATAAGGCAATTCCTGGTGGAGTCGCAAATAGAGCTTCTCGCGGGTGATCTCGGCCGCCAGCTGCCGCAGCGGCGCGTCCGTGATCTGATCCTCCGGATAGTGCCACGGCCCGACCGGCGCCTGGCCGGCAAGCCATTGCCTGAGATCGGCGACGCCGTCCCCGGTGAGCGCGGAGACCATGAAGGTTGCGGTAAACGCCGCGCGCTCGGTGGCGCCCTTCACCAGCGCGAGCAGCGGCGGCTTCTCCACCAGATCGATCTTGTTCACGATCAGGATTTTCGGCCGTTGCAGGCTCGCGAGCCGCTCGATGATGGCGCCGGTCTCCTCGTCGATGCCGCGTTTGGCGTCCATCAGGACGGCGGCAATGTCGGCGTCGTTGGCGCCCGTCCAGGCGCCCGTGACCATGGCGCGGTCGAGGCGGCGGCGGGGCTGAAATATTCCAGGCGTGTCGATGAAGATGAGCTGGGCCTCGCCCTGCGTCACGATCCCGCGCAGCAACGTGCGCGTGGTCTGCACCTTGTGGGAGACGATCGTCACCTTGGCGCCGACGATCGCATTGATCAATGTCGATTTGCCGACATTGGGCGCACCGATCAGCGCAATGAATCCACAGCGGCGGCCGGCCGCCGCGCCGGTCCCCGGTTCATCCATCGAGAGGTTCCGCCGCGACCCCCTCGCGGGTCAGCATGACGGAGGCGGCGGCCTGCTCGGCGGAACGCTTGGAGCGGCCGACTCCTTCCGCCGGCAGGCGGTCGGGAAGCTCGACGGTGACGCGAAATTCGGGGTCGTGGTCGGGGCCCTTGCGCTCGACCTCGCGGTAGGCCGGGGTCGGAAGTCCCTGCGCCTGCGCCCATTCCTGCAGCATCGTCTTGGCATCGCGCAGGGGGCGCTTGGGGGCGCGCATGCGCTGCTCCCACAGCCGCGTGATCAGCGCGGCGGCCGCCTGGTAACCGCCATCGACGAAGACCGCGCCGATCAGCGCCTCGCACACGTCGGCCAGGATGGCGTTGCGGCCGCGTCCGCCGGCATTGCTCTCCGATGCGCCAAGCCTGATCGCGGCACCGAGATCGATCGAGCGCGCGACATCCGCACATGCTTCCTTGCGCACGAGGTCCGCAAGGCGCCGCGACAATTCCCCTTCGTCCGCTCGCGGAAAGGCGCAAAACAGCATGTCCGAGACCGCCAGACCAAGCACGTGATCGCCGAGGAACTCGAGCCGCTGATAGCTGCCGGCGCGGTTGCGCACCCCGGGCAATGCGGAAATATGCGTGAGCGCCTGCTCCAGCAGCGCAGGGTCACCGAAACGATAGCCGATGCGGGTCTCGATTGCCGCCGGGCGGCGGCGCTTCTTCGTCTTGCACGGCGGCAGCACACGATCGTCCGCGCTCGAGGCGCCGTCCGCCGGGCTGCCGCCGGCGCAAGGCTCTGACCCCAGTGCGGTGGATTCGGAAGCGAGCTTGGCCTTTGGCCTTCGGCTCATCTTACGATCGTGAACAACCGTCCCCAACGCACGCTCCACGGCCACGTCCACACTTCCCATGCGTGCCCCGCTCCTCGGATCGAGAAGAAGATGACCTGGGCGCGGCCAATGAGGTTCTCGAACGGCACGTATCCCACCTGACTGAGGACGCGGCTGTCCTGGGAGTTGTCGCGATTGTCGCCCATCATGAAATAATGCCCGGGCGGCACCTCAAAGACCGGGGTATTGTCGTTGGCGCCGTTCTCGACCAGCTCGAGGGTGGTGTAGATCACTCCGTTCGGAAGCGTCTCGCGCCAGCGTTTGATCCGCGTCGTTCGGCCATTGTCATCGGTATCGACGAAGTCGCCGATCCGCTCGCGCTTCACCGGCTCCCCGTTGATGTGGAGCAGCCCATTGATCATCTGGATGCGGTCGCCGGGCAGCCCGATCAGGCGCTTGATGTAGTCGACCGAATCGTCCTTGGGCAAACGAAACACGACGACGTCGCCGCGCTGGGGGCTGCCCGACCAGATGCGGCCGGAGAACAGCGGCGGCGAAAGCGGCAATGAATAGTGACTGTAGCCGTAAGAGAATTTCGAGACGAACAAGTAATCGCCGACCAGCAGCGTCTCCTCCATCGAGCCCGACGGAATGTTGAACGGCTGGAACAGAAAGGTGCGAATAACGAGCGCAATGATGAGCGCGTGGACGATGACGCGCGCCGTCTCCGCAATGCCGCTTTCCTTGCGCTTGCTACCGAGCGTCACACTCATTCTGCCTCTCGTTTGATCCTATGCATGCCCCGGGCGCTCTTCTAACCGTTGGGCGGGCAGCACGCAATGAAAGCCGCGGAACCTCATGCAAACGTGTCTCGCTGTAAATTCTACCGTGATTTCAATTGGTTAACTTCCTCGGGAAGCCCGCCTCTCATGAAAGTTCCTTAACCTGCCGGACGCGGCTCGGCACTGATGATGACGAAGGCTTGGGCCATCGGGCCCTCATCAGTGATGGTGACATCGATTCTGGCCTCGCACCCCGGCGGCGTGATCGCTTGCAGGCGTGCCTGCGCCCCGCCGGTGAGCTTCATGGTGGACCGTCCGGAAGGAAGATTGACGACGCCCATGTCGCGGAAGAATACGCCGGCGCGGAATCCGGTTCCCAAGGCCTTGGCGCAAGCCTCCTTGGCCGCGAATCGCTTCGCGAAAGTCTCCATCCGCCTGGCGCGCCGATCGGCTTTCGCGCGTTCGGCGGCGGTGAAGACCCGCATGAGGAAGCGCTCGCCATGGCGGTTGACGGCGCGCTCGATCCGCCGGACGTCCACGATGTCGGAACCGATGCCCAGAATCATGAGATGACCTGCGCGCGCCCGCGGTCCATCGCGGCGCGCATGGTTTTGACCGTCCCGGCGAGGCCGGAATAAACGGCCTCGCCCATCAGGAAGTGACCGATATTGAGCTCGACGATCTCAGGCAGCGCCGCGATCGTCTCGGCGGTCGCAAAGCTCAAGCCGTGGCCGGCGTGGACTTCAAGGCCGAGGCTTTTTGCAAGCCTGGCCCCGTCCCGGATGCGAGTCCACTCCTCGCTCGCAGCCGCCGCGCGTCCCGCCGCCAGCGCTCCGCACCAGGCGCCGGTATGGATCTCGATCGCGGGGGCACGAATACGCGCCGCCATCCGGATATGCCCGGGATCGGCGGTGATGAAAAGGGAGACCCGAATGCCCGCGCCAACCAGCTTGGCCACGATGGGATCCAGCAGGGTGTGCTGTCCGAGCGCATCGAGGCCCCCTTCGGTGGTGACTTCCTCGCGCCGTTCCGGGACCAGGCACGCCGCCCGCGGCTTGGTCTTGAGCGCGATCGCAATCATCTCCTCGGTTGCCGCCATCTCGAAATTGAGCGGCCTGGTGATTGCGGCCTTGAGCCGGGCGATGTCCTCGTCGCGAATGTGGCGGCGATCCTCGCGCAAATGCGCGGTGATGGTGTCGGCTCCGGCCGCGATGGCGATCTCGGCGGCGCGCACGGGGTCGGGATGGGAGCCGCCGCGAGCGTTTCGAAGGGTCGCGACGTGATCGACATTGACCCCGAGCCTGAGATGAGAAATCGCCGCCAAGTTACTGACCTATCTGGAATTCCGGCTTGTCGCCCCACCGCTCAGGCGTTGACCCGCTCGGCACTCGCCACCACCTGCTTGGCGCGCAATTGCGCAATGATGGAGGTGAGGTGCTTGAGGTCGTAGACCTCGAGATCGATCGTGACCGAGGTGAAGTCGGGCGACTGGCGCTCCATGTGAATGTTGTCGATGTTGCCGTCGTGCTCGGCAATCACCTGCGTGACCTGGGCGAGCGAGCCGGGCTCGTTCACGGTTTGCAGGGCAACGCGGGCGGGGAAGCGCTGCGGCGTCATCTCCTCCACGTCCCAACGCAAATCAAGCCAGCGCTCCGGGGTATCCTCGAAATCCTTCAGCGCCGGCGACTGGATCGGATAGATGGTGATGCCTTCGCCGGGCGTCAGGATGCCGACGATGCGGTCGCCCGGAACCGCACCTCCGATCGGCGCAAACCGAACCGGCAGATCGGTGTTGATGCCGCGGATCGGGATCGCCGCACCCGCCTCGGAGAGCACCTTGAACTTGACCGCCTTGGATCGCTTGAGCCCGGACCAACCGCTTTCCGGCTTGGGCTGATATGCGATCGCCGCGGCGCGTTCCTCCTTGTAGTCGGGATACATGGCACGCGCGACGTCGGCGGCCCGCATCTCGCCCCGGCCGACCGCCGACATCACGTCCTCGATCGAGGCGCGCGCGAGCCGCGGCAATGCGCCCTGCAACTTCTCGTCGGAAAAGGCGATCTTGGCGCGCTGGCACAGGCGTTCCACAATGCGCCGGCCGAGGCCGGCGTATTGGTTGCGCACCGCGGCGCGCGTGGCACGGCGAATGGCGGCCCGCGATTTTCCGGTCCGCACCAGCGATTCCCAGGCGGGCGGCGGCGCGGCCTGGGCGCTCGACGTGATGATCTCGACCTCGTCGCCGTTGGTCAGCTCGGAAACCAGCGGCGCGATCTGGCCGTTGATCTTGCAGCCGACCGCACCGTTGCCGACGTCGGTATGCACCGCATAGGCGAAATCGATGGCGTTGGCGCCGCGCGGCAAGGCGATCAGCTTGCCCTTCGGGGTGAAGCAGAAAACCTGATCGTGGAACAATTCGAGCTTGGTGTGCTCGAGGAACTCCTCGGGGTTGGAGCCGTCGGCCAACAGCTCGATGGTTCGGCGCAGCCAGGCATAGGCGCTCGATTCCCGCGACAGCATCTCGGTCGGCGAGCCGACCCCGTCCTTGTAGAGCGAGTGCGCGGCGATGCCGTATTCGGCGATTTCATGCATGTCCCTGGTGCGGATCTGCAGCTCGACGCGCTGCTTCCCGGGACCGATCAGAGTGGTATGGATCGAGCGATAATCGTTCTGCTTCGGGGTCGAGACGTAGTCCTTGAAGCGGCCGGGCACCATCGGCCACGTCGTGTGCACGATCCCGAGCGCCTGGTAGCACTCCGCGACCGTGCGCACGACGACGCGGAAGCCGACGATATCGGAGAGCTGCTCGAAACCGACCGACTTGCGCTCCATCTTGCGCCAGATCGAGTAGGCGCGCTTGTTGCGACCGGACACTTCCGCGGCGAGCCCCCGGTCGGCCAATTTCCTGGTGAGCTGCTGCTCGATCTCGGCGACGAGGCCGGCGCTGCGAAATTCCAAGGCGTCGAGGCGCTCGCTGATGACCTTATACGCCTCCGGATTGAGCTCGCGGAAAGCCAGGTCCTCCAGCTCCTCGCGCATTTCATGCATGCCCATGCGGCCGGCCAGCGGAGCGTAGATATCGAGCGTCTCCTCGGCGATACGCCGGCGCGCCTCAAACGGCATGTGATCGAGGGTGCGCATGTTGTGCAGGCGGTCCGCCAGCTTGATCAGCAGGACCCGCACGTCATCGGCGATCGCAAGCAACAGCTTGCGCAGGTTCTCGGCCTGCTTGGCCTCCTTGGTGACGAGGTCGAGCTTCTTGAGCTTGGTCAGCCCCTCGACGAGCGCGCCGATATCGTTGCCGAACATCTGGTCGATCTCGTCGCGCGTCGCCGCCGTATCCTCGATCGTATCGTGCAGCAGCGCCGCCGCGATGGTCGAATCGTCGAGCTTGAGATCGGTCAGGATCGCCGCAACCTCGAGCGGATGGGAAAAATACGGGTCGCCCGAGGCCCGCTTCTGCTCGCCATGCGCCTTCATGGCGTAGACATAGGCCCGGTTCAGCAGCGCCTCGCTCGTGCCTGGGTTGTAGCGGCGGACGCGCTCAATCAAATCGTATTGCCGCATCATCTGCGGCTTGAGGCGCCGATTTGATTTTACAAGCTTTTCAGTGGCTTGTCCGACGATATTGAGATTGCGCTCAAGCCCCGCGCGGGTGCGCGCCTGATTTTGCATGCGCGGCAGGTCGGTCGAGGGGCGCACCATGACGATCCTAGCGCCGGCGTTGGCCGCTACCGGCATCTGATCAGGATATCACGGCAATTTCTGTGCGCCACGGGGGGCGCGCAACATGGTTTGTCAAATCTGCGCGCGCGGCGCGCCCGGGACGACCCTGGCGGGAAACCGGTTCGATGCGAGCGCCCCCGCCTATTCCTCTTCTTCCGGCGGTTCTTCCGGCGGGGTGAGCCCTTCGAGCCCCTTGAGGAGCTCTTCCTCGGTCATGCGCTCGACGGTGACCTCGGTATCGTCGGCGTCGACCGTGGCGCCCGGAGCGCCGATCAGCGGGACGTTGGCCGGCTCCGGCTCATCGACCTCGACATATTTCTGCAGGGAATGAACCAGCTCTTCCATAAGGTCATCGGTCGAGACCGTGGTATCGGCAATCTCGCGCAGCGCAACGACGGGGTTCTTGTCGTTGTCCCGCTCGACCGTGATCGGCGTGCCGGAGGAGATCATCCGCGCCCGATGACTGGCCAAGAGCACGAGATCGAACCGGTTTTGAACCTTGTCGATGCAATCCTCGACGGTGACTCGGGCCATGGAAAGGTTGCTCCTGAAGTTGGGCTTGTCCTGAAATTGGGCACTTGGTATCCGCGTTGCAACCCCGGCGCAAGCGCCAATTTTCGAGCCCGCAGTTTTGTCTTGGCTGGCGGGCAAACCTCTGTTAGAAGCACGGGAACCGCGTTGCGACTTATACTATCATACTTATGGATTGGTTGTGACGGCGCGCGTCTACCCATTTTACGACACGATCAATCGTTCCCGTTAACGACGATCGACTTAAGCCGCTCCCGCGCCGAGCGCGGCCGGCGGCACGGTGGGTCTGAGGTTTTCATTGCGAGAGACGGAGAAATCATGGGACCGCAATCGGACAAGATCGCCCTATTCATTGACGGCGCCAATCTCTACGCCACCGCCAAGGCACTTGGCTTCGACATCGACTACAAACGGCTGCTGCGCGAGTTCCAGTCGCGCGGCTACCTTCTGCGTGCATTTTATTACACCGCCGTCATCGAGGATCAGGAATATTCATTGATTCGCCCGCTGATCGATTGGCTGGATTACAACGGCTACAGCGTCGTGACCAAGGCCACCAAGGAATTCGTCGACCAGACCGGCCGCCGCAAGGTCAAGGGCAATATGGACATCGAGCTTGCGGTCGACGCGATGGAGATCGCCGGGCACATCGATCAGATGGTGCTGTTCTCGGGCGACGGAGACTTCCGTTCCCTGGTCGAGGCGGTGCAGCGCAAGGGCGTGCGGGTCACGGTGGTATCGACCATCTCCACCCAGCCCCCCATGGTCGCCGACGAGCTGCGGCGGCAGGCCGATGTGTTTCTCGATATCGTCGAATTGCAACCCAAGATCGGGCGGGATCCGGGCGAACGGGCCGCCCGCGAGCCGCGCGAGCCGCGCCACACCCCGCAATTCCTGCAGCGCAGCGCTACGCCTCAGCGCGTCGGCGGCGGGGACGACGACGACGACGAGTTCGAGGATTGAACCCCCAAGAATGCCTGCGGCGGCAATGTCCCGCGGGCCGGCCGAGCCCGGTCGCGATTGTGCCCTCTGCCCGCGCCTTGAGTCATTCCGCCAGGAATGGCGCCGGCGCGAGCCGGCCTGGTTCAATTCGCCGGTCCCCTCCTTCGGCCCTCCGACGGCCCGGCTGCTCATCGTCGGCTTGGCTCCGGGATTGCAGGGCGCCAACCGCACCGGCCGGCCGTTCACCGGCGACCATGCCGGCGTGCTGCTTTACGAGACGCTCTCGCGTTTCGGCTTTGCCAACGGCAGCTATGGGGCGCGCCCCGACGACGGCCTGGAGCTGGTCGATGCCCGCATCACCAATGCGGTGCGCTGCGTGCCGCCGGAGAACAAGCCCACCGGCGCCGAGATCGCCACCTGCCGGAGCTTCCTGAAGACCGCGATCGCCGAAATGCCGAGACTTCGCGCGATGGTTGCACTTGGGCGCATTGCCCATGACAGTGTGACCGCGGCGCTCGCGGCGCGCCGGTCCGACGCGCCGTTCGCGCATGGCGCATCGCATGCGATCGGCAAGCTGCGGCTGTTCGACAGCTATCACTGCTCGCGCTACAACACGAACACAGGCGTGCTCACGCCGGACATGTTCCGCAGCGTCTTTGCCCGGGTGCGTGAGTTCCTGGAAGCCTCGTGACGATCGCGGCCGGCTGTCGAGGGGTTGCGATGGCGGCCGTTCAGGAGCGCCGAAATGGCCGCCAAGCCGGATCGCAAGCTGCGCGTCGTCGCCGACAACCGCAAGGCACGCTTCAACTACGAGATCGGCGAGGTGTTCGAAGCCGGGATCGCGCTGACCGGGACCGAGGTCAAATCCCTGCGGCAAGGCCGGGCGACGATTGCGGAATCCTATGCCGACTCCCGCCGCGGGGAGATCTGGCTCGTCAATGCGAATATTCCCGAATATCTGCAGGGCGGCCGCTTCAACCACGCGCCCAAGCGAGCGCGCAAATTGCTGCTGCACCGCCGCCAGATCGACAAGCTCTCAGGTGCGGTCGAGCGCGAAGGAATGACGCTGGTCCCGCTCAAGCTTTATTTCAATGAAAAAGGCCGCGCCAAGATCGAGCTGGCGCTCGCCAAGGGCAAGAAGCTGCACGACAAGCGCGAGACCGAGAAAAAGCGCTCGTGGGAACGCGAGCGAGGCAGATTATTGCGGGCCAAGGGCTGACGCGCCGCTTATTTCGCCTGCGATTTCAAGAGATCGCGAATTTCCGTCAGGAGCTCTTCCTGCCTGGACGGGGCCGGGGGCTTGGCAGCCTCGGCGCGAACGAGTCGGTTCACGAGCCTGATGACCAGGAACAGAACAAACGCGACGATGACGAAATTGATGACGAGAGTCAGGAAATTTCCCCACGCCAGCACGGCGCCCTGCTTCCTGGCCTCGACCAGCGTATCTGCCGTCACTTTCGAGGAGAGCGAAATGAAGTAGTTGGAGAAGTCGAGCCCGCCGGTCACCGCCCCGACCATCGGCATGAAGACGTCCGCGACCAGCGACTGAACGATGCCGCCGAACGCCGCGCCGATAATGACGCCAACCGCAAGATCGACGACATTTCCCCGCAACGCGAATTTTTTGAACTCCTCGAGCACCAGCGTATTCCGGATCATGCGCTAATTGATGAGGCCGGCGTGAACCATGGCGGCGCGGACAGCCGCCCGGGTCTGCTCGCTGACCGCGACCATGGGCAGCCGCACCGTCTCGGCGCATTTGCCGAGAACCGACAGGGCATATTTCGCCGGTGCGGGATTGGTTTCCAGGAACAAGGCAGTGTGCAGGGGCATCAGCTTGTCCTGAAATTCAAGCGCACCCGCGTAGTCGCCCTTCAAGCAGGCGCTCTGGAACGCGGCGCAGAGCCGCGGCGCCACGTTCGAGGTGACCGAGATGCAGCCATGACCGCCATGCGCCATGAAGCCGAGCGCGCTGGCGTCCTCGCCCGAGAGCTGGTTCAGATCCGGCCCCATGGCGCCGCGCTGAAGCGACACCCGGATGACATTGGCGGTGGCATCCTTCACCCCGGCAATGTTGCTCAAATCGAACAGCCGCTTCATGGTGTCGACCGACATGTCGATCACCGAGCGGCTCGGGATATTGTAGATGATGATCGGAATCCCGATGGCGTCATTGATCGCCTGGTAGTGCCGGTAGAGCCCCTCCTGGGTCGGCTTGTTGTAATAGGGCGTCACCACCAGCACGGCGTTGGCGCCCGCCTTCTCGGCATGCTGCGACAGCTCGATCGCCTCTTTGGTGGAGTTCGAGCCGGCGCCGGCAACGACCGGCACTCTCCCATCGGCGGTCTCGACGCACCATTCGACCACTTGCTTGTGCTCGTCGTGGCTCAGCGTCGGGCTCTCGCCGGTGGTGCCAACCGGGACCAGGCCGCTGGTTCCCTCGGCGATCTGCCACTCCACCAGCCGGCGGAAGGCGTCTTCGTCGAGCGCCCCGTTCCGGAAGGGCGTGACCAGGGCCGTGAACGATCCTCGAAAGCGCGTCCTGGCGGCCATGCTGCGATCCTGTCTTGCCGGTTCCATCGCTGCCCGCCGGGAAAAACCCACCCGCTTGCGGCCGGCGATGATATATCATTCGGACGGGAGTGCCTCGTGGCGCTCTCGAATTTGTGCGGCCCTCCGCTCGATCGATACCGTCTGAGGCGGCCCGGGGGAAGGGACACCGCGACATCTTAGCAGTTCGTCAACCCAATTTGGCCGAAAACAGGAGTTAGTCCCTGGTTTGGATCGGCGGGGTGGGCAGGATCGACAATCGAATGACCCGAAAAGGAACTTCCCTGGCCGGCATAGGAGCCCTGGTTGTGGCGGCCCTGCTGACCACCGGCGGCCAAAGCGGCCGGGCGGCGCCCGATGCGCCCGCCACCACGGCCGCCAAGCCTGTGGAAAAGCTCGCCGCCAAGGCTGCGGCCCCCAATCCGGGGAGCCCGATCCCCCTCCCCCGCGCCCGGCCGCGCCAGCTCGCGCCGTTCACGACGGCGAGCGTCCCCGCCCAGACCGCCGCTCCAGCCGACCCGATACCCGCGGCCTCTGCGCCCGTGACAAGAGCCGCGACTCTCGCAGCTGTCAGCCCCGTGTCCGCACCGGCTGCGGCCCCCCTTGCCTATACGGTCAACCCGGCCGCCCCGCCTGTCGATATCGCCGTCCTCAAAGAGGCGATCACGCTTGCGCGCAATGGTAAGACGGCTCAGGTCACCGATCTGCAGAAGGGCCTCGGCGATCCCATCGCCCGCAAGCTCGTCGAATGGGCGCTCTTGCGCAGCGACAACAATAGCGCGGATTTTTCCCGCTACACGGCCTTCATTGGCGCCAATCCGAGCTGGCCAAGCATCCGCCTGCTGCGGCGCCGGGCCGAAGCCATGCTGTGGCAGGAACACGCGGAGCCGGCGATCGTGCGCGCCTATTTCGGCAAGGAGCCGCCGCTCAGCGCGAAAGGCCGGTTTGCGCTCGCCCGCGCCCTCCTCGCCTTGGGGGATCGCGCCGGCGCGCAAGCACAGGTGCGCGAGGCGTGGCGCAACGATAATCTTTCGGCCGAGCTCGAAGAGCAGGCCCTGGAAGGCTTCAAGGACCTTTTGACGGCGGCCGATCATCGCGCGCGCATGGCGATGCGCCTCTACGTAGAGGACGTGGAGGCAGGCTTGCGCTCCGCCAACCGGGCCGGCGGCACGACGCTCGCCATCGGCAAGGCTTGGGTGGCGGTCATCCGCAAGGCCGGCAATGCCAAGGCGCTGCTCGATGCGGTGCCGTCGGAGGCGAACCGGGACCTCGGCTACACTTTTGCACGCGCCCAGTGGCTCAGGCGCGCCGATCGGGCTCCCGAAGCCGCCGAGCTGGTCCTGTCGGTGCCACGCGACCCTGCGCAGTCGATTGATTCGGAGCAGTGGTGGATCGAGCGGCGTCTGCTTGCCCGCAAGCTGCTCGATCTGAACGATGCGCAAAGCGCCTATCGGGTTGCTCGCGAGGCGGCGATTCCGCGCCAGCAAGAGCATCGCTGGGAGCCCCCATTCACCACCGGCTGGATTGCGCTGCGGTTTCTCAATGACCCGGCAACCGCCATGGCCCACTTCGCCAGCATAGCCCAGAGCGACAGCAATCCGACGACGCTGGCGCGTGCCGGATATTGGCAAGGGCGTGCCGCGGAGGCTCTGGGCCGGCAATCCGAAGCCCGCAGCTATTTCGAGGCGGCGGCGCGCTATGGGACCGCCTATTACGGTCAGATTGCCCGGGCGAAGCTTGGTTATCAGGACATCGTCCTGCGTGCGCCACCCGAGCTTTCACCCGAGCGGCGGGCCGCCATTGCCCAGCTCGAGGTCGTGCGCGCGGTCGAGCTTCTCTATGCCGTCGGCGAACGTGATCTGGTCGTGCCGTTCGTTTCCGATATCGGCGAGAGATCACCCGATATTTCCGCCCTGGCCGCGCTCGGAGACGTCGCGGCCCGCCACAAGGACGCGCGCTCCACCCTGCTTGTCGGCAAGGCCGCGCTCGGGCGCGGCATTGCGCTCGAGCACTACGCGTTCCCGACGATCGGAATTCCAGAGTACAGGCCGATCGGGCCCGCGGTCGATCCCAGCATCGTCTATGCGATCGCCCGCCAGGAAAGCCAATTTTACCAAGGTGACATTTCGAGCGCGAAGGCGATGGGGCTCATGCAGGTGACGCCCGAGGCCGGACGCGAGACCGCCAAGAAGTTCGGCGCCTCCTATGACGAGAAACGTCTGCTGTCCGATCCCATCTACAATGTGCAGATGGGCGCCGCAGAGCTCGGCGATTTGCTCGAAGGCTATCGCGGTTCCTACATTTTGACGTTTGCCGGCTACAACGCCGGGCGTGGACGCGTGCGCGAATGGATCTCGCGCTACGGCGATCCGCGCGATGCCCAGGTCGATCCGGTCGACTGGGTCGAGCGCATTCCGTTTTCGGAGACCCGCA
>WNGQ01005202.1_pt1 | contig 16162 bp, 18 predicted proteins | sample 5407661 | NCBI WGS metagenome assembly WNGQ01 (sample SAMN13153382, study PRJNA577476) | soil metagenome | isolation source: 60 cm soil or saprolite under Garry oak tree replicate 2 | place: USA:California | collected 2016-06-15 | reverse complement strand
TCCATCATCCAGTGCTTCAACGTAGCCAGTTCCTGGTCACGTCCATACAACCGATTCATATGCGGGGCTTCCCCCCAATCGAAACGGTGACTCATTTGGCCCGCTGATGGAAGGGCAATCTTCTTCTCAATGTACTCCCGCCGTGGGTCATTCAGAAAAACGTCTGATTGAGGGGGCTCACTCGTACTACGAGAAGACGTTTGAAAGAATGAAGCAGCAATGAGCTCTTCGGATGCAGGAGGGGCTTTGGGATGATGCCATTGGAGAAAAGAAACCAGAAGGCTGAGGACGCTCACCACGAAACCGACGACAATGGAGAGAATGGTTAACGTATTGATCCCCTGGGTGACTCCTTGGCTGCTCAAGACCAGAAGGGTGACCACCACAAAGATGAGAATAACCAGGAGCACACTGCTCACAAGGACTCCCATCATCCAGGAAAATCGCCTGTGTTTCAGCTGTGTATCAGATCGTGCGCCTCTTGACGGTGTGTGCATTTCAAGAGTCCCTTGTTCATGGCTGGTGGATCAGACCCATGCGTCCTTCATCCACGATGCTCTTCCTTCGGCTCACCAACAGCATATCGTTTCGCCTTTGGTTCCCCAACGCGCCTGGTTCGTTTTGGCTTGGTGGATACGACGGTCGTATCGGGATCAGTCGGCATCGATGGCGCGTTGCCACCCACAGAGGATGGCGACGTTCCCTCCGCGTCAGCCGTTTCCACGGCTGGCTCTGCGGCCTTCTTCCTCCGTCCGCGTGTCGGCGAAGGTTTGGCTTCCGCTTCTCCGGGAGATGCCTGAACGGTGTTTCCTGGTTCAGGCGAAGGTTCCGAGGCTTCGACCTTCTTGCGTGATCGGGTCTTTTTGACCACAGGCTGTGGCGCATCTGGAGCAGTCGAAGCCTGGGTTTCAGATGCAGGCGAGCTTTCCGCTGGTTGCGGCACCATGGGAGACTGTGGCAGCGAGATCGGCTGTGGTGAGGTCTCGCGTGGAGGAAGCGGTGGCACGGGCGCGATCAGCTCGCCTCCTTGCAACAGCCGCCACACATGTTCCCGATTGCTGGCCGTATGATTCAGCTTCTGCTCCCCTTCGTAGGCATCGAGAGCCATTTGCCGGTAGATATCCACTGGAAGCGCATGGTCCTGGACACAGTCCAGGGAAAGCCTGCTCTCGCCGTCATCGAGGGCGGTCGAAACCGCGCGCAGCAGCCAGTCCTTCAAGACTCCAATGCAGCCCACACTACACTCGTAGAAATACAGCCAGTGATCCGTGACCCAACGTTCTGCCTCACAGGTGAGCGGAATACGCCGCAAGAGTTCGAGGAGCGCGCTCTGGAACTCAACGCAATCGGCTTCTCGTTCCAGTTGGTAGCGGGGAAAATGGACGGGCAGGCAACGGCGCGCGATTTGCCCATTGAGTTTCCCAAAATTGAATACATCGTAGGTCCCCACGAGAATGTACAACACCCCGGTTTTACTGCCCAGGGACTTCAACCACTCCAATTGTTCCTGGAGGGTGCTCCCCTGCGTCCCGGAACGGGCCATGAGCAGGTGATGCGCTTCATCCAGAAAGATCACGCGTACCCCATGCCGATACATGGCTGCTTGCGCTCCCTCTCGCAATTCAGGCACATCATTGGACTCGGTGGCCGCGCGGGACATGCGCCGCCGTTTGGGTGGAGCTGCCTCCGCATGAATATCCACATGTGACAGCTCGGGGTAGGTCTGTTCTCCCAGCAGTGTCAGTACCGTTCGATAAAAGTAGCCGCGATTGAAGGCGCTCTTGTCCGGGGGTCAGCCTCGATCACCAGCACCGGGATGGAAACAGGTGACAACCCGTAAGGAGCGAGCGAGAGAGAAGAGGCATGAGATCGAGGCTGGAGCAAGAGCTCCCTGACCTGTCCTGCCAGGCTCTCCATCATCCGGGTTTTCCCGACGCCCGTCGGGCCATGCACCAGGACAAAGGAAAAGCCCGCCGGTTGACGAACCGCGCGCAGAATCTTGTCATGCACGACTTCGAGCTGGCGATGCGTGATCGTGACAGCGGTAAACAAGGCTTTTTTCTCTTCCAGAGAGAGATGCTCTAGCTCATGTGGTTCCATCAGTCATAATCCCCTCGTCTTGGCAGGCGTGACACATCGACCGGCATGGAAAGGGCCGCGAGTTTCTCCACCGCTTTCACCGCTTCAGGTGGCCCGGTCGGCGAAGGCGGTGCCCCACCCAACGTTTGCGGGTGCCCGGATTGACCAGCAAGAATGGCTAGCACCTTTTGCTGATCCAGGTCGCGCAACCGTTGCCGCAGCAGCTCCTCATGGGCGCTGGCTTTGCTCATATGGGCAGCCAGGCGCGCTGAGGAAAGGTCGGCGCGGACCCCGTCGCGGCGGGCCTGCCTTCGCAATTCGGCGGTCGCGATGAGCAGCTCTTTCTCCGTATGTCCCTCTAAGATCAGGTAGGGCGCGCGGCAGGTGACCCATTGGCCTTGCACCTGCGCGTAGGCTGTGCTGAGGTCAAACGGATCGTAGCGCACCGGGACGGCCGTTTTGATCACCTCGGGATTGCGAAACGCATTGTTCCAGTAGTAAAAATGGTTCACCTTGATCCCGCTCCCCTTTTGCACGATTACGGTGCCTTTCGTGGTAGTGGGACAGGTGGCTTTCAAAAAGCGATCATCATAGGCAATCCGGCGGTGTTCTCGCTCGCCCCCCTGCTTCATCCCCCACAGGTACGCGGCTTGCGGGGACATGCCGATGCCGCTGTGCTCGTTCTGGTCGTAGACCTGGTAGGCATACTCCGTGAGGTAGGTGTAGAGATCCGGGAGCATCCAGAGGGCGTGATGCCTGGGGTCAACGGTGCGAGTGAGCAGACGTGCCCGCTTCGCCGCCTGGGTATTGCCGAGTAAGGTGTAGATGAATTGCTCATTAGTCGTATTGAAGAGTCTTTCAATCACGGACCCATAATGCGGTTTCGCCCAGGGGCGCGTCTTCTTGGTGCAGCGGTAGCGCGCGAGCAAACTGTCAAAATAGACGCTCTGGAATTCCTTCCCCCATCAACGACAATGGATTGTGGGAGCCGTTCAAAGCGCTGTACGCAAATGCGCAGCACCATCATGACCGATCGGTAGGAGGGCGGATCAAAGGTCAAATAGACGGCGAGCAGGCGCCGTGCGTAGGCATCCACCATGAAGGTGACCCACGGTTTGCCCAGCAGCTCGCCGGTCGAGGAACTGCGCACCTGGATGTCGAGTTCGGTATGATCGATATGGGCAATCTCAAACGGGCGGCTCCCATGCCGCGGCGTCTGGACGGTTAATTCCCAGAACCAGGGTCGCTCAGGATACGCGGCACGAGCTCCCTCCCGCGCTTCGGTTTGTTCAGGCGTAGCGCGCTGCTTGATCCGCTGGTAGAAAGCGCGCGCAGACAGTGCCGTGAGATGGCGCTTGCGACATTCCTGCTCGTAGGCGCGATACACGGAAGCGGCTGGCAGATGCCGTGGCGTTTCAAACTGCTCAGCGATGAAGGTGTCCATCAGTTCGCGCGGAGCTGATGGGGCCTTGGGTGCATGGTTGCCCTGGGAAGCTTTGCGCGAAAGCAAGCCGACATACCCACAGCCAAGCCGTTCCTCTGCTTCTCGAAAGCGCGCAACCCAGCGATGTGGCGTGCGTGGCGCGACCCCGGCATAGCGGTCTTTCTCTCCTTGCAGGTAGGCCATGACCTTTTCAAAGCGCTCGTTGGCCTGGCGCTGATCGGCAGGGGAGGCCCTGTCCATGAGGCGATCCACTTCCGGCGAGACGGGCGCTTCTTCTTCGGCGTGCAGCCTGGTGATCACTCCGGTATCGAGCAAGTGGAAGAAGAAGCCGGAGGGGATCTGGATCGGGGTCCCTCTCTCCGGCAACAGGGTGGTCGTGGTGTCTCCAGGATTAATGAGCGTAAAGGCGCGCCCATCCCACAGAAGCGTGGTATTGACGGCAAGCGGCGCGGTCACTTCTGGCAAGGGGCTGCCCACCCGTGAAGTCAGGCGTGTCGGCAGGAGATGAGCATGGGTGCGGGCCTGCTCCGCATCGAGATAGAGGCGAACGCGCCCATGCTGAATGAGTGGTGCCGCGTACAAGTCCGTGTAAAGCAGGCGTAGCGCCAACATGGCATACACATCATTGGGACGTACCCCAGAGCCATCATAGGCCAGCGCGGAGAGGGGAAGACCTGGTGTCTCGCGGAGACGCTCTCGAATCGTCGTTTGCACCTGCACCGGCACAGAAAGCGCGACCCCAAAATAGTCTGCTAAGAAGTTGAGGTTGTCAACGTAGATAGAGGAAAATTCGGCTGAAGAACGCAGGCGAAAGACAAGGCCAAGGGATTCCGCATACTCTTCTCCAGGCGGACAGCGCCAACTTCTTTCTCCTACCTGTTGATAGCGGAAAGGAGAGAGGGCTGCAAGCAGCTGAAGCTCGTCTTCGGTTTTCCATTCCTCGAAAGCGACAGCGTTGCGGCGCAGGACCAGGAAATCGGGGGTGTAGGAGTGACTCTGCATCTGCTTCCCCGATTTGCGGAGATAGCGCAGCTTGAAGGTATGTGGCTGATCATAGAACTCCAGCACATCGGGATCGCGATCCATAACGAGAATGGCCCAGAGTTCGACTTTGTGGCTCTCAAATTGGACAGTGACCCCCATTTTGTCGCTCGGGTATGTGCCACTCATGTTGTTGGCACGCGACGTCACGCGACGAATAGGCTGGGAGGCCCGAATGGTCGCAAGCAGGTCGCACGTCGCAGGTGGAAGCCCGAGCGCACGGCACCATTGTTGAAAGGCTGCGGGTGTCATCATCGTTGCATCCTGGAAAAGCCAGATTCCTCAGTCTCTTGACTGCAAGGGCGATCTTCTGCACGACGGTGAGAGTGAACTGCGAGTTCCGATCTACAAGGCACGCCTTAACCGCGGATACAGAAAAAGCATACCGTATTTTGGGGAGAAAGACAACCCTGTGAAGCATATCATGGCACCGTGTAGCATATTGTGGCAAGGAAATCAGGGAAAAATGAGGGAAAGAGCAATACAACAATGTTCTATCAACGCACTGCCACGATATGCTTCACAATACAGAATCGCTGCCACGATATGCTACAGAACACTCTGCTTGCCCTCGATCGGCTTGTGAGCGTGAGACAGTGCCAGGATATGCTTCAGAGACGCTGCCTAAATGTGGGTAAAATCACAACATGCTTCTTTCATGTGAAGGCATCCCCGATGAAGAGAAACAGGTTATTATCGACAGGTTCAAGCACGTCCACCATATCGACGAGCCGTACAGCACAAAAGAGGTGTCTGAATTTGACAAGCTGCTAGGTGACATCCAACTATAGAAAGTCGCGGGGTGGCTGTCCTCACAGTCACCCATCCACACAAAGGGAGCCTTAGCATTGGAACCGCGAGGCTCTTACGAGAGGAAGTATAACACATGATCATCCTCAAACGCGAACTACCGGAAATCACCGCTGAAGAAGTCAGCTTAGTGGCGGAAGCATACGAAGCGCAAGAGCGTCGTCGCCGCGCAGAGCAGTGGGCTGAAAGTGAACGTCTTTTCAAAGCGTACCTGCACAAGCTGGAAGTGGAATTTCAGCGCAACAGGTGGTTCGTATATCCACAACCAGGAGATCGCTTTACACGCATCGAATCTGGGGATTATGCATGCCCTCCACAGGTGCAGGACGCCCTAGAGCAGTTTGAAGTCTACAAAGGGGCATGTCGGTACTGCGGAGAAAGGATCACCTTTGACACCAGTTACATTGCAGCCTACTCGGCAGAAAACTGGGGCATCGTCAACGTCTGCTACGCCTGCAATATGGCCCGTCTAAGTCAATAATCACTCTCTCGTGGGCCGCAGGAGGGAGCGGTTCGCATTCGCGGGGGGACGGCGCATCCGTGGGACTGGTGGGTTCAGTTGCCACGGATGCGCTTTTAAGCGTACAATTCCGGTTTAAGAACGTAAAAAGTGCTATAATAGTGAGAAAAGGCATACATCGGTGCTAAAATGGCTCAAGGAAAGGAACGTTACCGTGAGGAAAGTACTTGTATGCATTCTGGCCTGCCTGCTGCTCCTGTCCGCGTGTGGGCAGAGCAAAGCTCAGAGTGCAGCACCGCCCGCAGCACCGCACAGAGCAACGCCAACGGCCACATCAGCCCCCCTACTAGGGCCACCAACACCTGTACCGACGCCAGTACCGACAAAACCACTATCCCTGAACGAACAGATACAGCGCGTGACGCTTACAGCGGTGCAGCAGGTAACGCAGGGAGCCCATGCGACGGTAGAAGTGAGTGATGGTGATGTCACTGAGACGGAGATGTTAAGCGACTGCTGCGCTCGTGATGATGATATTCATCTTGAGTGTTTTAACCTCATGAAGGCAATCTGGCACGATAGCATGGCTCGTGATATTGAGCGCGTTGACGTTCACCTTACCGCAAATCTAGTCGATAAATATGGACGTCCATCGATAGGCGACGTTGGACAATGCACCTTGAGCAGGGAGACGGAACAGAAGTTTGTGTGGGAGAATCTCGATCAGGATAGCGCGTGGGCAGACTATGACTACACCTGGACACTACCAAGCCCGTAGTGGATTATGTCCACCTGCGGCAGCCCTTCTGTGGATGGTCGTCGAGCGGGAGCAAACACCAGGCGCAGGTGTTTGACGGTACAGTGATGAATCGTATCAAAAACGTTTTTGCGAAACAGGTGGCGCACAGCAGGCAGCACTCGCTGCCGTCTGGTAGAGCGATGGCCTGCACAACAGGCACCCCATGACATTTTTCGCACTGTCGCATACATATCCCCCCTTTGTGCGTAGTATACGCCAGGGCGTCACCTACATGTTATTATCTACCAATCGAATTTTCTCTTTGAAGACCGCGATCTGTGCCAATCAAGCAGTAATCTATCTGTGAGGAGCTATTATAGTTGTCATAATTGACAAAGAACAAACCAGGCTGTTCAAGATGGTTGTTCGTATCGGTAAAATCGCTTTTCAGCAACGTATTCGCAAGCGCGGCGCTATAATATTCGAGTGAACTGCCGCTTGATGTTTTAAGCTTTGCGTCAGGAGGCAGATATGCACCGCATACTTTCTCGGCAGCCTGTATGGTGTTCCAAACTGGCGTATTGGCGTTGGTAATGTCAGTATTATATGGATGTATATTGATGCCGACAACTTGTTCATTTGAATGCTCACCAACGGCCTGATACCAGTTTTCACCATCCTGAACTGTATAGACACCTACCCAATTGTTTCCAACATCCCAACCATTATAATGGCAGCAGTTGTTGTCCCCAAATTTGTTATCAAATGCAGCGATAGTGCCGCCTAAAACTGCCGCGCTTGCTGGTATAGTTGCTGGCATTGGGGTAGGTTTGGGTGTTGGTTGCGGTGGGGGAACTGGGGTATCGGTTGGAGCGGCGACAATCGTGGCTAGTTGGATTTGAGCCTCCCGCGTAGCAGTTGCTTGAATGTTTAGAGCATCCTGCTGCGTAGCAGTTGCATCGATAGTGGGTGTAGCGTTAGTGCCATTGCCGCCATTGCTAGCCGCGCTTACGATACTGACAAGAATGTAGAGACTGATAACACCGATAATGACGATAAGCAACCACATCGGCATACATCCTGCTTTGCGCTTCCAGAATGGTGGTTTCGTGGGCGGCGGCGGTGGTTGCCATCCAGGGGATGATGGAAGTGATTGTTGTGGTAGTCCCTGCCAGGTTGGTTGATTAGGGTCATACGGTGGTTGCTGCATAATGTTCCCCCATCTTCTATCCATATATATCGGTGGTTCCATGAATGAAGACGAAATGAAGCTTTTGCAGTAACACTAGAATGAAGAATAGCGCTACCTCAAAGGAAATGGCTACGGATGTTTTGATCCATCAGGCATGGTTGCGCCTTGAAGTAACTTGGTCTTATCCAGTTGTTCAGCAGTAACAGTAGCTTCAGTCAGATTGGCTTCCGAGAGATCAGCTTCCCGGAGGTCGGCCCCGCTCAGGTTGGTTCCTCTGAGGTCAGCTTTCCTCAGATTGGCTCCCCTGAGGTTGGCATCGCTGAGGTTGGCTCGGATGAGCTTGGCATCGCTGAGATTGGCATCGCTGAGACGAGCTCCCGTCAAGTGGACTAACATAAGATGAGCCCCACTGAGAATAGCCCCCGTCAAGTCGGCTCTTGTTAGATTGGCACTACCCATCTTTGCTCGAATGGGCACTCCTGATCTGCTAACAAACTTGGCGTGCGACAAGTTGGCTCTCATCAGTTTCGCGTCCGTTAGGTTAACTTGATCCATCACAGCAGACATTAGGCGAGCTCTACTCAGGTCAGCTCCTATCAGTTTCGCGCCCGTTAGGTCAACTTGATCCATCACAGCAGATATTAGGAAAGCTCCACTCAAGTCAGCCGCTGCTAGATGGGCATTTAGCAGTCTCGCTCTCTCCAAGCGAACTCCTTTTAGTTTGGCGTCGACGAGATAAGCTTTCGTCAGATCAGCTTTCTCCAAGTGAGCTCCATTCAGCTCAGCATAGTGCAAGTGAGCTCCACTTAGGTCTGTTTTCTCAAGATGAGCATCATTCAGAATGGCACCAGCTAGATTCACATCGTTAAGGCGATAAGGTCCATTCAGATCAGCTCCACTCAGATCAGCCCCAAATAAACTAATAATACTCAGATCATTCAGTTCGTAGGCTTTTTCTCTATCAACATCTTTGTTTATGCTTATAAGGCCAGAGTCAAGAAGGAATTGGACTACGAATCCTTTGCGACGTCCATCCAGGCGAGGAAGTATTGTCAACGTCCGTATGTTCGCGATCTTCCGAACCTCCTCTTCTGGCTTGGACTCACGCAGATGCTTTTCGAGAAGATCAGCCATCTTGTCTATATAAGCTTGCAGCGCAGCCTCCCGCTGATTATCAGTTGCAATCTGAAGTTCAGTCTCATGCTGCTGCTTATTAGCCCTATCACTCGCCTGGCTTTGCTTCGTAGTGAACCATAACGTTCCCAGACCTACTACAACGGGAATGGCAAGTACTCCAAGGAGATTAAGCCAATCCCAAAGTGTTTTACCTGATTTATTGCTTCCATTGAACCCAGTCCAATCGAACCTGTATCCTACGATTATCAACGCAATTGCAACTACCAGGATGATTGCAACGATCAGGATAGTTATTAGATGTTGTTTTATTTTCTGCCACCACGAACGAAACCCTGCTTCCATCGCATCACCTCTTAGCACTATACTCTTCCTGAGTATATCAAACGTAGCAAATGACGATATCTCTCACTGGCTCCTTTGTGGTTTATGGCACCTTGGCTATTTCAAGAACATGCTTCGCATCTACCTGGGGGGTATAGGTTTGTTCGCTTATTCCTCATCAACCCTACTCAGACTAGTGTATCAACCACAAATCACGGTTGATGATACTATAACCTTGGCTCTTATAGTAGGAGGTCCAGTATTGTTCCCGTTCGTCTGCCTTCTCGCCTGCTTCCTCGTCTAATTTGATAGGTTTTGGTTCGCGGCCCTGTGCGCGAAGGCTTTGTAGCAATGCTGCTTTATCGGAATTTTTAGTATCTCTCAGATGTTCAACCCGTCGCCGTTCTAAATTATCGGTCTGGCCTACATACACTTCCTGGGTAAGTTCGTTGACATACGCATAGATGAAGACGCGTTCCCTGATAGCACGTTCTCTGTATCGGAAAGGCCGCAAAGGCGGTTTCCATTCAACAGGTACACCCCATTCCTCCCACACGAAAGCATGATGGATAGTAACCTCGCATCCTACCCCTCGACAAAATTTAAACTGGTCAGCCCAAAGCCCAGTTTCATAGCCGCCTGGTTCAACAGGAAACCGAGTTGGCTCGTTGCCAACCTTTTGATATAGCCGAAACCTGCTCAACACCAAGGGATGTGCTTGAGGCATAGTACAAAGAGCAAACCAGTTCGCATATTTATCTAATTCATTGAGTTTAGGTACGCAGCGGATTATTGGCGTATCAAAGGGAAGCCGCACCCTCATTCTAGGTATGGTGATACCACTTTTACCGTGCTTCTCATATGATTGAAACTCAGCAAGTTCATCAGGTGTCAGCTCGGCAAAAATCCATCCTTGCCCTTCTCGGTAGACCCATCCTCTCGTGCTGTATAACTGTATCCATCTTAGAATGAGACCGTTCGGCTTGTTTCCTCGTGCCATGCCGGTTTTCCTCTCACCATGTTTTCCGCAGGTATCCTGATTCAATACTATATCATTCATTATGGATAGATGAAAAATGAAGCGTTTGCAATAACGGTAAGGGTAGTACCCCAAAGGTGGTCATTCTATAATTCTTGCACGACAGTCTTGTTACTGATCGTGGTCAATGAAGTCGTCTCGCTCTTCTGAGCGCCGATTCGCTGCTGCCAACGCCCACGCCAGGACAAAGAGCGCAACAAAGACGACGATGACAGCAAAAACGAGAAGCATCTGGACGCTCACTGTGCCCTCCTTCTCACATGGCAGCGATAGTCCCTTGCACACAGTACACACATAAGCCGTCAGGGGGCTACTCGATACACGCATGGCCTGCCCACCCCGGTTGCAACGTATGGGGCATTTCTCTATGACAAAAGGTCACGGGGTTGCTTCCCGTGACCTTGAGCGTCCAGCCCATTGGTGGATCTACAAAATACAAAGCTGGACTAGTCAAAATCGGTTCGGTCGTCGCGCACGTTGATGCAAGCCGAGAAGGTAGATCACCAGCAAAAACAGGGGTCTTCCTCACATGGCGAATACTACCTACTCCCTTGAAGAAGATACAATGAGGTCACAACACTTTTTACATCCAAAACTCCCGTTAAGCGAAATTTGAACCTACTTCACGACTCTAGGCCTTGCTGAGAGGAAGTGGCACTACTATCACCTGTATCAGGAGTTGGTATACTCCCTTGAGCAGATAGAGCCGATTGGACTTGTGTGTCGCCGTCCTGTGATGGTGGAGGAGGTATAACAGTAGACTGGGATGAACTAGTCGTGGTGTCTTCATCAATGATAGCACCTTTTGCCTTACAGGCTTCTAACTGCTCTTTGGTCAGTCCCTTGACTTGGCATAAATTAGTATCTCTCAAGGAGAAAGCACATTCAAGATTTCCCCCGGTAAGATCAGCCCAAGTGAGATCAGCCTCACAGAGCTTAGCATCGCGGGAGCTAGCACTTCGGAGATCAGCTCTAGTGAGATTGGCTCTAGTGAGGTCAGCGAAGCTAAGCCAGGCTTGGCTGAGATCAGCATCCCAGAGACTCGTTTCTCTGAGTTTGGCCTCAAAGAGAGTAGCCTTGGTGAGCTTGGCTTCGCTGAGACTTGCCTCGCTGAGATCGGCATCATTAAGATTGGCTCTGCTTAGATGTACTTCGCTGAGATCGGCTTTTCGCAGGGATGCCTGTGGCATCCACGCCTGTTCCAGATCAGCCTCACTGAGGTAAGCATTGTCTAGTTGGATGCCTGTCGCATCGAGGGACTGAGGGCTTCCTTCGTTCAGACTTCGGGCGAGGGGAAAGGCTTCTTTGAAGATCATAATCAGCGCCTGGCTGAGTGTAGTGGGTGGTAGGTGCGGATCTGGATCTTCTGATCCGTGAGCATTTCTTGGAAGGCGCAAATGGGCAACCGCAAGATCAAAAACCTGCCGATAAAATTGCTCATATCCTGGACGGAGAAAGGTACGAAGGGTAATTGCAGATCCAATTTTTGCCTCTTCGCGATCACTACCTAACCCTTCAACAATAGATTGGAAGCGTTCCTCTGCTCGTTTCTCTCGTTCAGCCTCCTGATCTTTCAACCAGCGCTGTTGTTCCTCATCTCTACGCTCTCGTTCGGCTTTGCGATCTTCCAACCAGCGTTTTTGTTCCTCGTCTCGCTTCTCTCGCTCAAGGTTCCGGTCTTCCCGTTGCTTTTTCTGCTCGTCCTGTCGGTTTCTGATCCAAGTCATGAAGCTATAGAGAGCAGCGAGGAGGCCAGCGAGGCCGACGAGGATCGGACCAATCGTAGTCCAGGCCCAATGATTCTGATTCTTGAGCTGATCTATCTCCTGCGCGAGCTTCTCCTTATTCAATGCAGTAACAGTCGCGTCTTCTGTCGGCGTCGCCTGTACCGTTCCCGTTCCTGATCCAGCGAGTCCCGACGCTCCTTCATATGCGCCAGCCGCCGACACTGGAATCCACACCGTGAGTACCAGCAGAAGGAGTATGCCTGCAATGGCGATACCCGCTTTCCACAGATCTCTCGTGAGCCAGCGCATCAGTAGAGCCTCCACAGTGCCATGATTGAACATCCCGGAAAGAGTGTGCTCATCTCCTTCATGATACCATATCCAGCAGATCAATCAGTAGGCCCAGAGTCACAACGGGCTAAGCTTCTGTTATGAAAACAAGATGAATATTTCTGGGGTCTTTGGGAAGCTTTGCATTATCTGACCATTGTAAAAACACTTGTTTCACGCCTTTTAACGAAGTAAGAAACCGCATTGCCTCCTGTGTTGTCACGCCTTTTATCAGGGATTTAATACGTTCCTGCTCTACATAGCTGAGCGCATACACAAGCCCAAAGAGACTGTAGCCGCTGCCCATCTTGTGGGCTGCGTTAAGAGAAAGTAACGCTTGTGCCTGCGCATGAAGCCTAACGCTATTGTAGGCGACTGCGCTACAGGTCAGAGATGCTGTAACGTGTACCTGGCTTGCCTCGTCTCCTGGTTGGCGATCCGATGTCACGACTGGGGTACAAGGAAACAGGGATAGCTGTTCATTCGGTTGGAGTTGTCCCTGTACCGCACCTTGTACGCTTTGTGCAAGAGAAGTCTTCAACAGTGTGGAAACACTGGTGATATCTCCTTTGGCTACTGTTCTAAAGTCCCGCTCGTTCTGACCTCCATAGAAGGCTGCGGTGTTTTTTGCAAGGATAGCGTTCGCGCAGCAGGCTTGGTTGATGTCATAGGGTGCTATATCCCCTTGTTCACCTGGGCGGACTGCGTGAGATGCAACTGTTACCATGCCGTAACTTGGTGGGTTGCCCGCTGGTACATCTGCCTCCTGGTCGGTTGCGATCTGCACACCGTTTGCGTCCGTCAGAATTGTTCCTGCTGGCACTCTTTGAGCAGTAAACAGGCCATTGTAAAAGGTGAGAGTACCTTGTGCCGCTCGTGCATCCTGGTGCCCTTTTCCTGTGGTTGGGGTTGTCTGCGACTGAGAAAGGGTGATAGGGTGAATGAGCCTGCCAAGCGGCATAGTAGCAGAGACCGTTACCATGTGGACACTTGGAACTATGGTCACGGTTGCGACTGGCGGGTTGAACGCAAGAAATATCTGGAGCGCAATGGCTGAGACAAGGATACCAACAGAGAAAAAGATAGTTGCGGTGGTAAACACAGCAGATGGACCCCCTGTGGGCGTGACAGGGGCAGCATCCACGATATCACCCACAATATCGCTTTCTGGTGCTATTTCTGCTTCCCGACGAACAAAATAGACATCAACGACTTCTTCTGTATCGTTCTGGTCAGCATCTCCCTCATGGTCTGCGTTGTTGAGAGACTGTAAAAATTGCTCGACTTCGTTACTGAGTCGTCTCATGTTCCCCTCCTGACTAATACTGGCTGACGCGTTCGCCTGGCTTGAGCAGCCGAAATTGCCCGTTGTCGTTGATAAAGGCCACATGCACGGACCCCACAGAAAGAATCATATCCAGCTTCCCGTTTCCGGTGATATCACGGAAACTGAGCGTCACAGCGGTGAGATCCTGCGAGTCCCCATAGAGCGTTGGTCCCTGGTACAGTCTCGCTTTCGTCACATCGCCGCCTGGGAACTCGATGATCTCCACGTGAGACCGATAGTTCATAGCGACAAAATGGGATGGATTCGATGCTGAGTCATTATGACCTACCACCATATCTACCTGGAACGTTCTAGATAATTGGCCTGCCATAGTGCCAGTCGTCTTGCGTCGTGTTCCACCATGAAATAAGCATGTTCCCAAGTACCCACAAGCCAAGCATTGCTACCATACCGATGCCAAAGACGAGTGACCAGTGTACGCGACGACGAGATCGCGGGCGAGGTTGTGGTATCTCTTCTTCATCCTCTGGTTGCGCCTGCAACTGTGGTCGAGGTTGTGGGCGAGGCTGTACTTGTGGCTGTGGTCTCGATGGTGGCCGTGGTTGTGGTATGTTCTGCTGAGGCGGTTGCGGCAGGCGGCTATGCAAGACGTACCTGCGATTGCCGCTCACAATGACTGGCGCTGCTTCTTGCGTTGTGGTATAGCGGATCGCGCTTCGTGGTGCAGGGGGCGGCCATGCATCGTCGTACACATCGTTCTCGTAGTCGTCGGAGTCTATCATGTCATCGCTGTAGGCTTGGTTGATGATAGGTTGTGGCAATCCTGCCCGCCTGGGAACAGGGCTCCTGCTATATCGTTGCTGATTCATGCCTGTACCCTTTCTTCTGGCGTATGACGGGAGCAATAAAACGGTACCGCGCTACGTAGAGCAATCGGCATGCAGCCAGGACAGAAGCCCTGAATGTGACAGATAACACACTGCTTCTCGCCTTGCATCCCTATTGCTTGCCAGGTGTGCCCAAAGAACAGACAATCCTGCGAAGTCAACGAAATAGCGGGTTTAGACACTACAGATTGACGCTTTTTCGGTTGGTGGACTTCTTCTCCCCATAAATCGTGCATAGCGTTCCCCTTCCTGGTATACTTGCATTGTACGACGTTTTACGCTACTCGTCTTGTGCTGACTAGCGTTTTATGCTAACCTATCAATGATACTCATGAAAAGAGATGGTGTCAAGAGTTGAGAAGTGCTATAGTAGCGAGGAGAAACGGCAATGGGGCGACATGTGATTCGATTAAAAGTTAGAGAGATTGCAGAGGCAAAGGGGCTCAACATGGCTCAATTAGCCCGCAAAGCCGATATAGATGTACGAACGGTGCGTCGAATTTACCGAGATCCAACAAGTGAGATAAGCACGACAGTACTCGACAAATTGGCAACTGCTCTTGATGTGAAACCGTCAGACCTCATTGACCAAACACCGAACGGGTAACATAGGATGCCTCTCGCAAGTTGCTAGTATTCTCAATGAGAGACGATTCTGACGGTTTTTCACTATCCCCCTGATATGTTCGATGTCTCTGGTATCTCCCCCACAAAATGACCCTCTAATAAAAAAGTTCCCCGAATCGGGGAACATTCGTTGCAGTGATATCTGGGTGTCCACCTGCCTGGCGACGGATGCGCGTCTCGTCCAGGCTAAGGCTACGCTTTCACGAGCCACTCAATAGGGATTTCCACAGCCGTCATGGCGCGTGCCCGTGTAGTCCCCCGCATGTACTCTTTATTAAACAGTACCACACCCTCTCTGATAAGCCGGAAAATCTCCGCCTGCTCTGCTCTGTTCACATCCATTCTTGGTACTCTACTCACGACACGTGTGGTGGGATAGGCACGCCCATCTGTGATGATCTGATTCAGATAGCCATACAGTTTGGGTTGACCGCTGAGCGCCTGCGATTGGTTGTAGTGTTGTTGCATCCTTCTGTCAACTTCTATAGCCTGCCCAACGTAGATAGGTTGACCCGTCTCAGAATCAACAATGTGGTAGACATGGGAGAACTCTGACCCTCGTGCCTCGCGCAACTCTCTGACCCCTTCTTGCTTCCACTGCTCTCGCTCCAAAACCCTTGTTGCTTCCCTGTCTCGTTCTTGATAGGGCTTGACTGCCTGCTGCTTCACCGCGTCAATCCACGCCCTGTCTGAATAGAAGTCATAGGTGATAAAGTCTTCCCCCTGCATCAGCACAAGCTGTGACTTATAGTAGTCCTTCCCATTCATCTGCGCGAAGATAGATTCCCTATACTCGCCTAACTCGTCAGGAAAATCATCCACCGCTGTGATGGACATCGAGTCATCCATGTCATTGTTTAAGACCACGTGGAATATTAATTTCTTCGGTGCCATATGCCTGTTCTCCTTCTATTGTCACAATTCCACCCTTTGATTATACCCTTACTAAATTAGATTGCGGCAATCTTATTACTTTTTGATGTAGCCACAACGACGGCAGGCCAGCGTCGTGGCATCATGACTCGTTTCTCTACCACAGCG
>WNGQ01003343.1_pt1 | contig 16165 bp, 17 predicted proteins | sample 5407661 | NCBI WGS metagenome assembly WNGQ01 (sample SAMN13153382, study PRJNA577476) | soil metagenome | isolation source: 60 cm soil or saprolite under Garry oak tree replicate 2 | place: USA:California | collected 2016-06-15 | reverse complement strand
ACTTCAGCTTGATCCCCTGGCGCATGCCCGACTCCTCGGGCTCCGAGGGCAGGTCCACGCACTGGCCGTTCACGTCGTATTTCCAGCCGTGGTACGGACAGCGCAGGCCGCACTCCTCGTTTCTGCCGAACCACAGGGACACGCTGCGGTGCGCGCAGAATTCGTCGATCACGCCGATGCGCCCCTCGCTGTCGCGGAAAGCCACGAGTTTCTCGCCCATGATCTGCACGCGCACGGGCGCGCAGTCCGGTTCCGCGATCTCCCAGCTGTGCAGCGCGGGAATCCAGTAACGCCGGAAAAGATCTCCCATCAGAGTGCCGCGACCGGTGCGCGTCAACTGGTCGTTTTGTTCCTGGGTCAGCATGTTCAATCCTCAGTCGAATTGCATGAATCAGTCAGCGGTGGCGCCCGAGGCGCGAACGATCGGGTTCCAGCGTTTGAGCTCGGCCGCCACGAACGCCGCGAACTGCCTCGGGTCGAGGTCGCCGGGCTCGATGCCTTCGGGACGCAGCCGCTCGCGCACGTCGGAGGCCTGCAGCGCCCGCCGCACCTCGGCATTGAGCCGGCTCACGATCCCAGGTGCCATGCCCGCCGGGCCCGAGAGCGAAAACCAGATGGAAGCGGTCAGCTCCGGATAGCCCAGCTCCGCGAAGGTCGGCACCTCCGGAAATTCCGGAACGCGTTTCGCCGAGCTCACAGCGAGCGCGCGCGCGCGGCCCGCCTTGATCTGCGTCGCGGCGGTCGTCAGCGTCGTTGAGGTGACGGGCACATGGCCCGCGATCAGGTCGGCGACCGCGAGGCTCGCGCCCTTGTAGGGGACGTGGGTCATCTCGATCCCGGCGACCTGTTTCAGCTGCTCCGCGATCAGGTGTCCCTGCGTGCCGTTGCCCGGGGAGCCGTAAGCGAGCTTGCCGGGTTCTTTTCTCGCATAAGCGATGAATTGCTTGAGGTCCTGCGCCGGCAGCGCCGGGTTCACGACCAGAACGCCGGGCGGGCCGCCGAAGAGCGCGATGTGGGTGAAATCGCGCAGCGGATCGAACGGGAAGCTCTTCGAGAGCGCAGGCGCAATGCAATGCGTGGCGACACCCGAGACGACCAGTGTGTACCCGTCGGGCGCAGCCCTCGCGACGAGCTCCGAGCCGATCACGCCACCCGCGCCAGCGCGGTTCTCGATTATGAAATTCTCCTTCAAGGTTTCGCTCAGCTTCTGCGACACCAAGCGCCCCAGAGTATCGGCGGTTCCACCCGGTGCGAAAGGAACGACGATGCGCACGGTCTTGGCGGGCCACCCTTGCGCGAGGGCCTGCGGGCCCCCGAGCAGCAGGGCCAGAGCGATGAACACCGCGGCACTCAGACCGGATCGCCGTGCGGCGTGCGAAAAGGATGCGTCCACAGCCGTCATTTTACCCGAGCATCGCGCTAGAATAGCCGTGCGTCCGCCTAGAGGGTCCATGTGCCGCATATAGGAACGGAAATCCCATGGAAATCACCGGAGAACAACTGATCCCCGTGCCGCAAGCGGAAGTGTGGCGAGGGCTGAACGACCCGGAAGTCCTGAAAGCATGCATCGCGGGCTGCGAAGCGATAGAGAGAGTGTCGGATACCGAGTACCGCGTCGTGATGGTCGCAGCGGTGGGGCCCGTGAAGGCCAAGTTCAACGGGAAGCTCGTGCTCTCCGACCTCAACCCGCCGAATTCTTATTCGCTGTCCTTCGAGGGGTCGGGCGGCGCGGCGGGATTCGGCAAGGGCAGCGCGCAGGTGTCGCTCGAGACCGAAGGCGCGGGCACGCGCCTGACCTACTCGGCCAAGGCGAGCGTCGGCGGCAAGCTCGCCCAGGTCGGCTCGCGGCTGATCGACGGAGTCGCGAGGAAAATGGCCGACGACTTCTTCACCGCGTTCAACGAGAAGGTCGCCGGGCCTGCGGCCACGCCCGCGGAGGCCGGCGCGCCGGCGACCGGGAAGAAACGGATCCACCCGGCCTGGTGGGTGGCCGGCGCCGTGCTGGTGGCGCTTCTCATCTACCTCGCGCTGCAGCCCGCGCACTGATTCGAGCTGTCATCCGTTTACGTTCAGCCGGGCGCTCACGGCTCCCGACGCGTTTTCCTGATCGACCCAACGGCACTCGATATCGCCCGAGTCCTTGGCGCGCAAAAAGAATTTCAGATAAGGGTTGGCCGCGATGCCAGCACCCATCGAGGCACGGAAGACTTCGACCCCGCCATAACGGCATTCGAAGCGCTGGATGACGTTGCGCGGCGTTTGACGGCCCAGCGAATCGTAGCGAAACCCGGTTTCCATCGGGTGCTGGATGAGGATCCGCACCTCGATGATCTCGCCCCGACGGGCTTCCCCCTGAACCTGGATTCGCGTCGTCATCGTGCTCAGCCTCCGTCCAGGCAGGCGGATTCGTTGACCACGATGTCCACGGAGTCGAACCAGAAGGTGCCGTCGGAGAGCTGGGCGAGCGCCGTCACGCGCTGGGTGCCGTTCAGACGGACGCGCGACTCGATCTCGGCGCGACCCATGTGCGGACCGAGAAAGAAGGTCGCCATGAGGGGAACCGGATTCTTCTGCGAGATGAGATCAATGCGGCGCACGTGGTCCGCGTCGCTCATGGGACTGTCGACGCGCACGGTCATCGGCACCGAATGCCCGTTGTCGGCAACCGACGGCAGCTCGAGCAGCACGCGACCCCGGCGCATCTCCGCGCCCTTGAGGATCGATTGGAGCGCACCTTGGGCAGTGTTGATCGTTCGCGCATCGATCCCCGGCGCGGGGTTCATGATCGGCTGCGCGAGCACGCGCCGCGGCAGCGCCAGCGCGGCAACGAGCGCCGCGAGCAAGCGCCGGCGCATGCCGTTCTCGGTCAACCGCGCCACGTGCGCACGCGGGTCGAGGGAATCCGCGACGCGCGCCTAACCCAGCAGCGGCAGCTTGCGGATGCGCTTCCCTGTCGCCGCGAAGATCGCGTTCGCCACGGCGGGCGCGATCGGCGGCGTGCCCGGCTCGCCGATCCCGCCGGGGGCCTCGCGGCTCGGCACGATGTGCACCTCGACCTTCGGCATTTGGTTCATGCGCAGCATGCGGTAGTCGTGGAAGTTCGACTGCTCGACGCGGCCGTCCTTGAACGTGATCTTTCCGTACAGGGCCGCGGTCAAGCCGTAAACAATGGCGCTCTCGATCTGGCGTTTGACGATATCGGGGTTCACCGTCATACCGCAGTCGACCGCGGCGACCACGCGGTGCACCTTCGGTGCTCCATCCGAGCCGACCGAGACTTCCGCAACCTCCGCGCACCAGCTGCCGAAGGAAAACACCACCGCGATGCCGCGGTGAACGCCGGCCGGCAGCGGCTTGCCCCAGTCTGCCTTTTCCGCGGCGAGTTCCAGGGCGCCCTTGTAGCGCGGCTGCTTGCCGAGGAGGGAACGCCGGAATTCGAACGGATCCTTGCCCGCCTCGTGCGCCAGCTCGTCGATGAAGCTTTCGAGAAAGAAACTGTTCTGCGAGTGCCCGACCGAGCGCCAGAACCACACTTGGACGCCGCCCGGTTCCTGGCGCGAATACTCGACGCGCAGATTGGGAATGTCGTACGGACAGTCGCGAATGCCCTCGACCCCGAACTCGTCGACCCCGTCGGGCGGCAGCTTCATGAAATGCGAGCCTTCCATGATCGAGGGCGAGGCGACGCTCGCGGTGAACAGCGTCGCGCGTCCGCTCGCGTCCAGGCCGCCCGTCATCCGCGTGACCGAGGCCGGGCGGTAGAAGTAGCCGCGCGTATCGTCTTCGCGGCTGTAGACGAGCTTCACCGGCTTGCCGCTGATCTTGGAGAGCACCGTCGCGCCGATGACCGGATCGGGAGCGAAGCGGCGGCCGAATCCGCCGCCGAGGTACATGGTGTTGACCTTCACCTTGCCGGGCGCGACGCCCGCGACCTGGGCCAGGATGCCCTGCGCCGGGCCCTGCGATTGCGTGCCGGCCCAGATCTCGACCTCGCCTTTGCGTACCCAGGCGGTGCAGTTGAGCGGCTCCATGCACGAATGCGAGAGATAGGGCGCCTCGTACTCGGCCTCGATTTTTTTCGCAGGCGTCGCGGCCTTGGCGTCGCCTTCGTTGCGGCCGACCGCGCCGCCCGCGGCGGCGCCGGCGGAGAGGGTTTTCGAAATGCCCTCCGACGAGAGCGTGGCGTTCGCGCCGTGGTCCCACTGGATCTCGAGCGCGTCGCGGCCTAGCTTCGCCGGCCAGTAGCCGTCGGCGAGCACCGCCACGCCGCTCGGAATCTGCACCACCTGGCGCACGCCGGGAACGGCCTTGGCCTTGGCGTCGTTGACGGAGGCGGCTTTGCCGCCCGGCACGGGCGGATAAGCGATCACCGCGGTGAGCATACCGGGGAGGTAGACGTCCAAGCCGAACTTGGCTTTGCCAGTCGATTTGGCGGCGCTGTCCAGGCGCCTGGTTCCGCCCTTGCCGAGCAGCGTGAACTGGCTCGGGTCCTTGAGCTTCACCTCCTTGGGAGGCGTGAGCTTCGCCGCTTTTTCGGCGAGCTGGCCATAGGAGAGCTTCTTTCCGCTCTTGTGCACTACCGTGCCCTTCTCCGTCTGACATTCGGTGGCATCGACTTTCCAGGTTTCGGCCGCAGCGGCGATCAGCATCGCGCGCGCCGTCGCACCTGCCTTGCGCATCGGCTCCCAGTGCCCGCGCACCGAGGTCGATCCGCCGGTCGCCTGCATGCCGAAGATCGGATTGGCGAACGCCTGATCGACACCGGCTTGCTCGACCCGCACCCGCGACCAGTCGGCATCCAGTTCCTCGGCGACCAGCATCGGGATCGCGGTGTGCACGCCCTGGCCCATCTCGGAGAGGCCGCACACGACGGTGATATCGTTGTTCGGCGCGATGCGCAGATAGGCGCTCATCCGAGCTTCCTTCCCGGCGCCCTGAGCGACCCGGGTCGCGCCCGGCAAGGTGAACCCGATGATCAGGCCTCCGCCGGCCATCGCCGAGGTCTTGAGGAACTCGCGGCGCGAGGCATTCATATGTTTGGCGCCCATGATCATGCTCCCTTCACGCTCGCCGCCGCATCCTTGATCGCGGCGCGGATCTGGTTGTACGTTCCGCAGCGGCAGACGTTGCCGCTCATCGCTGCGTCGATGTCGGCATCGGTCGGCGCGCGGTTTTTCGCGAGAAGAGCGCTTGCGGTCATGATCTGGCCCGACTGGCAATAACCGCACTGCGGCACGTCGTTCATGATCCAGGCCGCCTGCACCGCCTTGCCGGCGCGTGTCGTTCCGATCCCCTCGACGGTGGTTATTTTCTTGCCGGCCGCCGCAGACGCCGGCGTGACGCAGGAGCGCACGGGCTCACCGTCAAGGTGCACCGTGCAGGCGCCGCACTGAGCGATGCCGCAGCCGAACTTGGTGCCGGTCATGCGCAGCGAGTCGCGCAGCACCCACAAGAGGGGCGTATCGGACGAGGCGTCGACCTCGCGGGTCTTGCCGTTGATAACGAGGGAAACCATGAAAAACCTCCTGGGTGGTCGCCTGAATGGGCTTGCTGGTCGGTTTTTGATCTTATTCCGGCCCCCGGAGGAAGTCCATACGGAGACGCCGCGGTCCCAAGGCCCGAGAATGCATTATCTTGCGTGTATCCCGTTAGCCGTCGGCGCCGCCGCTCCGTTTTTGCCAAACCGGGGCGCAATAAGGGACAATCGCACGCCACTGGGGAGGGAGAATGAACTTCCTGCTGTCGGTTTCGCGCCTCATCGACGCGCTGAACGAGCGCATCGGGCGGATCGTGTACTGGCTCGTGCTCGTCATGGTGCTGGTGAGCGCTGGCAACGCCATGTCCCGCTACGTGCTTTCGATCGCCTCGAACGCGTGGCTCGAGCTGCAGTGGTATCTGTTCGCCGCGGTCTTCCTGCTTTGCTCCGGTTACACGCTGCGGCACAACGAGCATATCCGGATCGACGTGATCGCCGGCCGCCTGTCCCGCCGCGCGCAGATGTGGATCGACATCTTCGGCACGCTCTTCTTCCTGCTGCCGATGGCGGCCTTTATTACGTGGCTCTCGTGGCCGATATTCATGAACGCCTGGAACAGCAACGAGATCTCCGGCAGCGCGGGCGGCCTGATCCGCTGGCCGGCGCGCCTTCTGGTTCCGGTAGGCTTCTTTCTGCTCTCGCTGCAGGGCGTCTCTGAGCTCATCAAACGCATCGCGTTTCTGAAGGGCTTGATTCCGGATCCGCTGGAAAAACACGAGGTCCCGCTGGAACTGGCCATCGCACGCGACGAAGCCGCCAAATGACGCAGTTTCTCATCGCCAACATGGCGCCGCTGATGTTCGCCGCGCTCGTCGTATTCCTCTTGTTCGGTTACCCGGTTTCGTTCGCGCTGGCGGCGATCGGCCTGTCGTTCGGCTTTCTCGGCATCGAGCTGGGGTTGCTGACGCCGGCGCTCTTCGGGGCGCTGCCCGAGCGGATTTTCGGCATCATGTCGAACGACACGCTGCTCGCGGTGCCGTTCTTTACCTTCATGGGGCTCATCCTCGAGAGGAGCGGCATGGCCGAGGATCTGCTCAACACCATCGGACAGCTCTTCGGCCCGATCCGAGGGGGGCTGGCCTACGCCGTGGTCTTCGTCGGCGCGCTGCTTGCGGCGACCACCGGTGTGGTGGCCGCTTCGGTCATCTCGATGGGACTGATCTCGCTTCCCATCATGCTTCGCTACGGCTACGACCGGCGCCTGGCGAGCGGCGTCATCGCCGCATCGGGAACGCTGGCGCAGATCATTCCGCCGTCGCTGGTCCTCATTGTGCTCGCGGACCAGCTCGGGAAATCCGTCGGCGACATGTACGCCGGGGCGATCTTTCCCGGGCTCGTTCTCACCGCGCTGTACGCGATCTATGTCTTCGGAGTCACGCTGATCTATCCGAAGGCCGCGCCGGCGCTGCCGCCGGAAGCGCGCACGCTGCGCGGCGCCAAATTGCTCGCGCGCGTGCTGCTGGTCCTGATCCCCCCGCTCGCACTGATCTTCCTCGTTCTCGGCACCATTTTCCTCGGCGTGGCGACTCCGACGGAAGGCGGCGCCATGGGCGCCACCGGCGCGCTGGTGCTGGCAATGATCAACCGACGCCTGACGTGGTCGCTGCTCAGGCAGGCGATGAATTCGACGGCGAAGCTCACCTCGTTCGTGGTGTTCATCCTGGTCGGTTCGACGGTGTTCAGTCTGACCTTCCGCGGCGTCAACGGCGATCTGTGGGTCGAGCACCTGCTCACGAGCCTGCCCGGCGGACAGATCGGATTCCTCATCGTCGTCAACCTGCTGACGTTCCTGCTGGCGTTCTTTCTCGATTTCTTCGAGCTGGCGTTCATCATCGTGCCGCTGCTCGGGCCGGTCGCGGACAAGCTCGGTATCGATTTGATCTGGTTCGGGGTGCTGCTCGGCGTCAACATGCAGACTTCCTTCATGCATCCGCCGTTCGGTTTCGCCCTGTTCTACCTGCGCAGCGTGGCCCCGGGCAGGGAGTACCTCGACAAGCTGACCGGCAAGCCGACGCCTCCGGTCACCACCGGGCAGATCTACTGGGGAGCGGTGCCCTTCGTGGTGATTCAGGTCATCATGGTGGGCATCGTGATCGGTTTTCCCGGGCTGGTCACCGGAAACCTGGTGAAGAGCAGCGGCGATCCGTCCAAGGTCCAGAGCTTCGTTCCCTCGGACAGCGAGGATACTCGAGACCAGACGCCGCCCGACTTCGGCATACCTGGCGGCGCGAAGTCCGACGCGGAGCGTAAATCGGGCGAAAGCGCAAGGGAGAAACGCGAAGCCGACGACCTCGAGAATCTCTTCAAGAAATAACCGGCAGCGCGCCCAAAAAAACAAAACCCCGCCGAAGCGGGGTTTGCATTGCAGCTGTCCGCGCTCTCCGGAACTAGGACTTCCCGGCACCGAGCTTGGAGGCGAACGAATAGTTGTCGTAGGTCGATTCGGCGACGCGGAACCACAGGAACTGCTCGTCGCGGAATTTCTTCCACTGCGGATAAACGGTCGCCCAGTGCTTGCTCTTCGCCTTGAGCTCGTCGTAGAGCTCGTAGGACGCCTTCTCCGCCGCTTCCATCACCGATCTGGGGAACGGCCGCAGGCTGGTGCCGCTCGCGATCAGCCGGCGCAGCGCCTGAGGATTCTGCTCGTCGTATTTAGCCGGCATCCATGAGTTGACCTCGCCGCAAGCTGCGGCGAGCGCAGCCTGGTAGGGCTTGGGCAGCTCGTTCCACTTCTTTTCGTTGACGAGCGTCATCAGCATCGGGCCGCCTTCCCAGAAGCCGGGATAGTAGTAGTACTTGGCGACCTTGTTGAAACCGAGCTTCTCGTCGTCGTAGGGCCCTACCCATTCCGCGGCGTCGATCGTTCCCTTCTCCAGCGCCGGGTAGATGTCCGGAGCGCCGATCAGCTGCGGCACGACGCCCAGCTTCGCGAGCACCAGGCCCGCCATGCCGCCGATGCGGAATTTCAGCCCCTTCAGGTCGGAAACCGATTTGATCTCCTTGCGGAACCAGCCGCCCATCTGGCAGCCAGTGTTTCCGGAGAGCAGCGCGATGCAGCCGTATTCCTTGAACAGCGGCGCCATCGCCTCGGAACCTCCACCAAAATACCACCAAGAGTTGTTCTGACGCGTGTTCATGCCGAAGCAGACAGCGGTGCCAAGAGCGAACGTCGGATCCTTTCCGAAATAGTAATAGGTCGCGGTGTGGCCGAGTTCCACGGTGCCGGCCTGCACCGCGTCGAGCACCTGCAGCGCGGGCACGATTTCGCCGGCGGCAAAGGCACGGATCTGGAATTTTCCGTCGGTGATCTCGCCGACGCGTTTCGCAACGAGCTCGGCGCCGCCGAACAGCGTATCCAGGCTCTTCGGCCAGCTCGCCGCGAGGCGCCACTGGAGGCTGGGCAGTCCCGGGGTCTGCTGCGCGCGCGCCTGCGCCGCAGTGACGAGGCCCGCGCCCGCCGCCGCGCCCAAGCCGGCGTTCTTCAGGAATTCGCGTCTTCTCATTGATGATCCCTCCTTGGATGGAAAGCGCGCCGATTATAACTCCGGTTCCGAAGTGCAGAATTCAGTTTCCGGCAATGGTCATTTCCTCTATCAAGATCGAGCCGCAGGTGCGCGAGCCGCGTGTGAGGGCGTCGTTTCCGATCGCCGCGACCGAGCGGAACATCTCGCGCAGGTTGCCCGCGATGGTGATTTCCTCCACCGGGTACCGGATCTCGCCTCCTTCCACCCAGTAGCCCGCCGCACCGCGCGAGTAGTCGCCGGTGACGAGATTCACCCCGAACCCGATCAGCTCGGTGACCAGCAGCCCGCGACCCATCTTCCTGACGAGCCCGGCAAGGTCGAGCTCGCCGCCCTCGAGGATCAGGTTGTGATTGCCGCCCGCGCTGCCGGTGGTCTTCATTCCGAGCTTGCGCGCGGAATAGCTCCCGAGAAAATAGCCGCGCAGCACGCCCCCCTTTACCACGTCGCGGTCGCGCGTTGCGACGCCTTCGTCGTCGAACCAGGAGCTCGCCGGTGCGCGCGGCAGGTGCGGCCGCTCGAGAAGGGTGACGATCGGCGCGAAGACTTCCTTTCCCAGGCTGTCGAGCAGAAAGGAAGCCTTGCGATAGAGGTTTCCTCCGCTCACCGCCGAGACGAAGGTCGCCAGCAAATCGTTCGCCACGGGCGCCTCGAACAGCACCGGCGCCTGGACCGTTCCGATCTTCCGGCTCCTCAAGCGTGCGAGCGCTCGCCTCCCGGCGTAGTCGCCGACGGCTTCGGGCTCGGCGAGGTCCTGCGGGGAGCGCTGCGACACGTACCAGTCGTCGCGCTGCATCCGGCCGTCCTCGGCGGCGATCACGGCGCAGGAGATCGTGTGCCGCGACGTGGGAAAACCTTCGAGGAAACCGTGGCTGTTGGCGAGGGCAAAGTGCCACTGCTGGCAGGAGACGCTGGCGCCCTCGGAGTTCACGACGCGCTTGTCCAGGCGGAATGCGGCCGCCTCGCAGGCCTTCGCGATCCCGATCGCCCGCTCGACCGGCAGATCCCAGGGATGGAAGAGGTCGAGGTCTCGCGGGTCGCGCGCGAGCTCCTCCGGATCCGCGAGCCCGGCGCTCTCGTCCTCCGCGGTGAAGCGCGCGATTGTCAAGGCCGCCTCCACCGTATCGCGCATCGCGCGCGGGGCAAAATCCGCGGTGCTCGCGTGGCCTTTGCGCTTGCCGACGTATACGGTCACCGCGAGACTCTTGTCGCGGTTGTATTCGATGGTCTCGACCTCGCCCTTGCGCACCGTCACCGTCTGCCCGTAGCCATCGGAGCTTTCGGTTTCACAGGCGCTCGCGCCTTTTTCAAGGGCGTACGCCAATGCATCCGAGGCGATGGTCTTCAACGCGTCGAGATCGTGGGCAAAGCGGCTTGGAGCCATGCGGGGACGCGGCGGGAAAGACGCTATGATATCAGCTCACCACTGCTTCCCCGGAACGTGCAGGACGAGGAAAAGCCCAGCAAGACGGCGCGCAAGCGCGCCATGCACGAGCTGCAGACCCTAGGCGAGCGCCTGGTCGGGCTCAACGCGGAGCAGCTCGCTGCGATCGCGCTGCCCGAGGACTTGCAAGACGCGATCGAGCGGGCACGGCACATCACGAAACACGAGGCCCGGCGGCGACAGCTGCAATACATCGGCAGGCTGATGCGCGACGTGGATCCGGAGCCGATCCGCGAGAAGCTGAGGGCCTGGGACGGGGTCTCGACCGAAGAGACCGCGCGAGTTCACCGGATCGAGCGTTGGCGCGAGAAATTGCTGGAGAACGACGGCGCGATCGGCGCGCTGGTCCAAGTACACCCGGGCATCGACACCCAGCGCCTGCGCGCGCTCACGCGCAACGCGCGCGAGGAGCGCAATACGGGCCGGCCGCCGCGAGCCTATCGCGAGCTGTTCCGGGCGCTGCGCGATATCATCGCGGATTCGCAACCGGTTCCCGAAGATGACGGCGAATGAAGAGCTGCTGATCGGACTCGTTTCTATCAGCGACCGCGCCTCGAGCGGCGTCTACAAGGATGAAGGCATTCCGGCGCTCGAAGAATGGTTCGGACGCGTCATGGCGAGCCCCTGGCGCATGGAGACGCGGCTTATTCCCGACGAGCGACCCGTGATCGAAGCGACCCTCCTCGACCTCGTCGACCGGCACGGCTGCCACCTGGTGCTGACCACCGGCGGCACCGGCCCCGCTCCCCGGGACGTCACGCCCGAGGCGACGCTCGCGATAGCCGACAAGACTATGCCGGGATTCGGCGAGCAGATGCGCAGGATCAGCCTCGAATTCGTTCCCACCGCGATTCTCTCGCGGCAGGTCGCGGTCGTGCGCAAGCGCTCGCTCATCATCAACCTGCCCGGTCAGCCCAAATCGATCCGCGAAACGCTCGAGGGCCTGAAGGACAAGGACGGCAAGCAGGTCGTCGCGGGCATTTTCGCCGCCGTCCCGTACTGCATCGACCTTATCGGCGGACCCTACGTGGAGACACGCGAGGAAGTGGTGAGGGCCTTCCGGCCCAAGTCGGCGATCCGGCCCAAAGCGAGTTGACTCATGCCCGAGCTTCTGGCCGCAATCGAAATCGAAACCGGGAAGAACCCCACGGCGAGCATCATCTGGCTGCACGGACTGGGTGCGGACGGCAACGACTTCGCGCCGATCGTGCCCGAGCTTCGACTGCCCAAGACGGCGATCCGCTTCGTTTTTCCGCATGCGCCGGTGCGGCCCGTGACGATCAACGGCGGCATGCGGATGCGCGCGTGGTACGACATCACCGACGGCGCAAACCGGCGCGAGGACGAGCGCGGCGTGCGCGCCTCGCAGGCATTGATAGAAACCCTGATCGACAGGGAGAAAGAGCGCGGCACGAAGGAAGAGCGGCTGGTGCTCGCGGGATTCTCGCAGGGCGGCGCGATCGCACTGCACACCGGCTTGCGCCATCCCGAGAGCCTCGCCGGAGTCATTGCCTTGTCCACTTACGTGCCGGTGGGGGAAAAGCTTTCCGCCGAGGCGAGCACCGCGAACCGCGATGTCCCGATCTTCATGGCGCACGGGACGTATGATCCGGTCATCCCGCTCGACCGGGCAGAACAGTCTCGCAGGCTCCTGGAATCGCTCGGCTACCCGGTCAAGTGGCACGAGTACGGCATGCCGCACTCGGTGTGTCCCGAAGAGCTCGCCGATATCGGCGCCTGGCTGGGAAAGGTGCTCGGCTCCGGGGCCTGAAGGGCAGCCCCCTACTCGCCGGTATCGCGAACCATCTGGCGACAGCGCACCAGGTCGTAGTCGTCGCCACGTTCCATATCACCGGTAGGCAGCAGCAGATAGGCCTTCCCGTTTCGCTCGAGCTCCAGATTCTGACCGGCAAGGAGGACATTGGCGCGCAGCAACAGCTGCGCCTCGTGAGCGGAATCGACCGGATTGAGAAGGATCGCCGTTTCCCAGTCCCGGCTGGTTCCCATCTGCCCGCTCTGCAACTTTACCTGCACGGGCAGCGCGGCCCGGCCCAGGGTCTGGATTCCCACCGTCCCCTGCTGCGCGGATTCGCGCTGGAAGCGGCGAATCACGCCGACTACCCAGTTCGAGCCGCCTTCGGGCTGCAGCCCGAGCAGGCAGCCGATTTTCAGCCACTCTCCCTTGATTTGCGGTACGCTCGCTCCGAATCCTCCGGCACTGACGTTCTCGACGATCCAGCTTTCGACCTTGCTCCGGTCGAACAGCACCTCCCCGGTGGGATCGAGCGCGGCACGCACTCCGTCGAAGCCATAGGTCACGGTGAGCCGCGACTTGACTTTGTGACGCTGCGCTCTCCTCTCCGGCGGCTTGGGCGCCCAGTGAAGGGCAAGGTGATCGAGAACGTCTAGCACGACCTCGGGCTCGTAGTTACCACCCAGCGTGATGCTCGAAGGCACCGCACCGGTGGATTTCACCGTCTGAGCGAGCTTCTCGATCTCCTTCACCGCGCCGCCTGCGGCAAAGAACCTGAGCGTCGGTGCGCGGTGCGGCAGATGCGCGGCACGCACCGGAGGCTCGTGATTTGCCAGATCGAAGCAGTAGACGATATCGGGCTGGAGGGTGGTAGTGAGCTTGAACGAGCCGGCAAGATGCGCGATCAGCCGCTCGACCAGCTCGATCTCGACCGGCAGCAGGCTGTCGGGCGACGATGCCGCAAACATCACCGTTTTGAGAAATTCCTGCTCGGGCGAAGTCTCCCCGGGCAACCCCGCGTAGGCGATCACCTTGGACTGCGAGTACTTGCGGTTTTCCGAGAGCGCGTAGATCTTTGCGACCACTTCCCACAGGGAGTTCTCCGCAGGACCGTAGCGCATGTGCTGCCATTTCATCTGCGCGGCGAACGCACGCAGCGCACGCACGGTGAGTAGCGGCAAGCTCTGCTTCAGGTCCTCCCAGCCCTTCTGACCGGTCGCGTAAGCGTCGATGCAGATCGCGAACGCGAGCGCAGACTGCCGATACCATTCGCGTATCACCGTCCACAGCCGGTTTTCCAGGAACTTGGACGGGCGCTGCGAGGAGAGGTACTCCCGCTGGAGCTTGCGAAGGTGAACCTGAGCAGCCTCGTCCACCATCTGCGCGATCTGCGCGCGGTACTCGGGTTTGAAACCCGGCCAGGTGCGCACAGATTCCAGCCAGTGATTCAGATCTTCCAGCGCCTTGAACGGATCGCCCGCGGGAATGGCGTCGAGGATCGCCCGGGCTCCCTTCACCTCGGCCATGGGATGATCGGACGCGCCTCCTCCGAACAGCTTCATCATGCCTCTCTCCGAAGAATCGGCACGGGCCTGTTCGTAGCCCTCGGATGGTGCTGGCGAGTGGACTCGAACCACCGACCTACTGATTACGAATCAGTTGCTCTACCAGCTGAGCTACGCCAGCCTGCGTCCCGCGCACAAAAGGTGAGCCCGCATTATATCAGCGGCAAAACCCGGGACAGACCACCATTTCCCTTCCGGCAAAAAGCGCAGGACGCCAGCTGCCGAAAATAGCGGCCTGTCCTGGCTTTACCGGGATTGCGGGCGCGTGCGGATGATGATGTCCACGCCGTCCGCGACCGTTCCATGCGGCAAAGGCGGCAGGCCGATGACGCGGATATTGTCGGCGGGAATGTCGGTAAGCCGCCCCGTCACGACATCGTAGAGGTGATGATGCGGTTCAGTGTTCGGGTCGTAGACGATCTTGGCCGGATCCACGACCAACTCGCGGATCAGCTTCCTTTCCAGGAACAGTTTCAGCGTGTTGTACACCGTGGCCTTCGATGTTTCAGCGTAGCGCGAGTTGACCCACTTCAGGATCTGATCCGCCGAGAGGTGCTCGCGCCGCGTGAACAGCACATGGGCGATCTCCATGCGCTGGTGCGTCGGCGTGATGCCGTGCCGACGCAGCAGCTGGGCGATATTTTCGCGATTTCGGTTGCGCGGTTTTCTCACGGAAACCATTGTAGACGAGCACTTGGACTCTGTCTAATTCGGCTTGCAATCCAATAACCACCCCCGTGAGTCGCGCTCCGGGAACGTGAACTAATTCCGCTAGAATTCCGGCGCAAGTGCCGTACGTACGCCGATTTCGGCCACTCGTCGGGAAGGTTTGCGGCGCACTTCCCGAGTTCTCTATCATTGAGCCGCAAAAGAAGGAGTCCCCATGCAGCGCCCAACCGGTTTCACCCTGATTGAACTGATGGTCACGGTCGCGATCATCGCGATCCTGGCGGCGGTCGCCCTCCCCAACTACACGGACTACGTGAGGCGCGGCAAGATCCAGGAAGCGACCTCGGCTCTGCTCGCGATGCGGGTCAAGACGGAGCAGTACTTCCAGGACAACCGTCAGTATCCTACGGGTGGTTGCGTGGCCCTTCCTGCCGTTCCAACCCCAACACAGATTACTTACACGCCGTTGGCGCGTTTCAGCATCACCTGCACGGTGCCCGATGCCACCCATTACACGATCCGGGCCGACGCCACCGACGCCAGCATGACGGGCCTCAGGTTCACGATCGACGAAGCCAACGTCCGCGCCACCACGGTGACTTCGGGCTCGCCGATCGAACAAGCAGGGTACTCGAACAATCCGAACTGCTGGACCATCAGGAAGGGCGGCCAGTGCTGAGCGTGCGCACCCCGCAGCTCGGCCTCAACCTCATCGAGGTGATGATCTCGCTCGCGGTCCTGGGCGTGCTGATCAGTCTGGGCGCCCCGGGCTTCGTCGAATGGCTGCAGAACCAGCAGATACGCGCCGCCGCCGAGGCAACGGTCAACGGTCTGCAGGTGGCGCGCGGCGAGGCGGTGCGCCGCAACACCCCGGTGCGTTTCCAGCTCGTCTCCAACCTGACCTCGAGTTGCGTCCTGGCGAGTGACTCGCTGACTACGCCGGTTTCGGTCAGCTGGGTGGTGAGCCTCGCCGATCCCACCGGCAAGTGCGACACCAAGGCCGATCCCGCCGATCCGGCCAACCCCCAGATCGTGCAGTCACGCACCAGCGCCGAAGGTTCTCCCAACGCTCTGGCGACGTCCGTGTTCGTGCCGTCTCCGCCCACCGCGCCCACGCCGCAGGCGGCCAGCACCGTGACTTTTGCAGCGCTGGGAAACGTCGTCGCGAACGCCGACGCCTCGAAGAGCATCAACAAAATCGACGTGACCAATATCAAAGTCTCTCCCGGCGCGACGCGACCGCTGCGCATCGTCATCAATTCCGGGGGAAGCACCCGCATGTGCGATCCCTCCCTGGCGGCCTCCGATACGCGCGGCTGCCCGGCGTTCCCGTGAAAGGAAAGACGATGATGCGCGCAGGCACGCGATTCCCGGCGCCGGGCCACGAGCGCGGCGTGATGCTGATCGAGGCCCTGGTGGCGATCCTCATTTTCTCGATCGGCATCCTCGCCGTGGTGGGAATGCAGGCCGTCGCGATCAAGGACGTGGCGAGCGCCAAGTATCGCAGCGAGGCGGCCTTCCTCGTGCAGGAGCTGCTTGCGCAAATGTGGACCGACAACGGGAATATCGGTAGTTACGCTTACACCGGACCGGGAATGCCTCCCGTGAAAATCCGGGCCTGGGTCAACGAGGTGCAATCCCGGCTTCCGGACGGGGCAAACCAGCCTCCGGTCGTGA
>WNGQ01003342.1_pt1 | contig 16166 bp, 13 predicted proteins | sample 5407661 | NCBI WGS metagenome assembly WNGQ01 (sample SAMN13153382, study PRJNA577476) | soil metagenome | isolation source: 60 cm soil or saprolite under Garry oak tree replicate 2 | place: USA:California | collected 2016-06-15 | reverse complement strand
AGGAGTTGTGGATCGGATGAAGTTAAGCGTTTTCGTAATAATCGTAGCAGTATTGGCAACGACAACGGCGGCAACGGCTGCGCAAGCCGCGCCCGCCGCTCCGGCCTTTCCCGAACGATTGGATCTACCCACTCAGGGTCTGGAAAGCCGCGTCGAGTTCTGGGAAAAGGTATACACGCAGTATGGCGAGGATGACGTCATCATTCACGACCGCATCCACGTCAATCTCATTTATGATGTCGCTATACGTGACGATCAGACTGAAAAGATTGGGGCCGTTCGGCAAGCGTTAGACGAGATCCGCGACAATCTTGCAACGCCCGAGAATCTCAGCGTTACGGCCCAGCAAATTCAGACCGCGATTCTGGCAAATGATATCCCGTTGACGCCCGCATCCCTCGCCGAGTTGCGCGACAATGTTCATACGCAGGTTGGAATCAAAGAGCGATTCCGTCAGGGCATCATTCGATCGGGCCGTTACGTCCACGCTTTTCAGGAAATTTTCGAAAAGCAGGGTATACCCGCGGAGATCGCTTTGTTGCCGCTCGTCGAATCGTCATTTGAGAATCGAGCTCTCTCCAATGCGGGCGCTGCCGGCATTTGGCAGTTCACGCGTGGAACGGGAAGGCTCTACCTCAATGTGAACCGCAGGCTCGACGAACGGCTCGATCCCTTAAAGGCAACTCGAGCAGCCGCGCGCCTCTTGCACGACAACTACAACGCTCTGGAATCCTGGCCGCTTGCGATCACAGCGTATAACCATGGGCGCGCCGGCATGCAGCGCGCTCAAAGCGAAGCCGGATCGGAGATCGCGAAGATCATCGAGCAGTACCGCGGGCCCGCGTTCGGCTACGCGTCCATGAATTTCTATTCAGAATTCCTCGCGGCTGTCGACGTTTATGACAACTACGAACAATACTTTGGGCAGCTTGCGTTGGACAAACCTGCGGGGATACCAAGTCCCGCGCCCATCGTCACCCGGGTTTCAGCGAAAACCGGCGGCAAGACCGCGGCTAAGGATCGATATAAAGTTCGCAGAGGTGACACGCTCGCCGACATCGCTCACAGGTTCGGAGTCACGGTTCGGCAGTTGATGGATACAAACAACCTCCGCAATTCCGCTATCTACGCGGGACAAATCCTGTTGGTGAGGTAACTGAGAAATCGCCCTCTCCCTCTGGGAGAGGGCGCGAAGCGCAAGCGCGATAGCGCGAAGCCTCAAGAAAAGATGAGGGTCTCAAGATTCGCCGAGACCTGCGACCCTCACCCGGCGCGTCAGCCTGCGGCTGTCGCGCCGCCCTCTCCCAAGGGGAGAGAGACCGGGTCTCGCTCACAGCTTCGCGGACCACTGCTACATTAGAATCAAGATCATGCGCCATCACGCGTCGATCGCCGCGATTTCGTCCGTTATCATTGTCAACGCATTTCTTGTATGGACAACTGGAATTCCAATTCGCTGTTTCGTGACAGAGATGAACAAAGACAGATGGGAATCCAATCTGCCAAAGATCACACCCGATATTCGATGGGTAATCACCGAAGAAGGCGATCAACTGTGGAATGCTCACGGGAAGTTTCTGGCAGAGCACTTCGTCGAAATAGCAACCGCGAAGACGGATGCAACCAGGCCTGTGCATCTGTACCGGAACCCGACAACGGAAAAATAGCCACAAAGAGGCACAAAAGATCCCAACAACTTTTTGTGAGTTTTGTGCATTTTTGTGGCTATTTCCCCTGCCTACAAATTCTCAATCTCAACCGGCTGGATTTGGTCTGAAACCGTGAAGCCAAAGATTCGCGAATAAAAGTACAGCTCAGCCTCGATCGAGCGGCGAATGTTTGCGGCTTCGCGAAATCCATGAGCTTCGGTGGCAAAAGCGACGTAAGCGAAGGGTAGACGCCTGGCGCGCAATGCCCGGATCATGATTTCGGCTTGCGACGGAGGCACTACTTTATCTTCCAGGCCCTGAAGCAGGATTACCGGACACGATAGCTGGTCTGCAAAGTGCACCGGCGATCGCTGCCGGTACAGTTCGGCGGCCGCGGGATAGGGGCCAACCAGACCGTCCTCATAGCGCGACTCGAACTTGTGAGTATCACGGGCCAGCGTCTCCAGATCGGCAACCCCGTAGTAACTGGCGCCGGCGGCAAAGACATTGTGGAAGACAAGAGCGCAGAGCGTTGTGTATCCACCCGCGCTTCCACCGCGGATGGCCATGCGTTTTCCGTCGATGTCACCTCGTTTTTCCAGATACCGTGCGGCGTTGATACAGTCCTCGACATCCACAATTCCCCACTGCCCGTTTAACCGCTCACGATAGGAGCGTCCGTATCCTGAGCTTCCGCCATAATTCACATCGACAACCGCAATCCCGCGCGTAGTCCAATATTGAACGGCCAGCCGCAGCGCCGACGTGGTGGCGCTGGTCGGGCCGCCATGGCTGATCACCAGAAGTGGCGGCCGTTCGGCCTCGGGCGCAACGAATTCCTTGTTCTTGGGCGGGTAGAACAGGGCATAAGCTTTCAAGCCACCCGACGTGGGAAATTCAATCGGCTGCGGTTGTGAAAAGTAGTCCGGGTCGATCTCGACATTCAGACTTCGCTTCAGAACTCGAACCTTGCCGCCGCGAACCTCGAGCGCAGCCACTTCAGCGGCTTTGGTAGGGGAAGCGGCTGCTACAAACAGCGTGTCGTCGCCGTCGGACGTAATGCTTCCGAACACCGTGTACGGGACCGGCAAAATCTCTCGCTGGTTGGAATGCAAATCGATAATCGCCAGATGTTCCATCCCGTTCTTGTCATAGACACAGGCCGCCCGCCGGTTCGAAAGAAATGCATAACGCGAGTATCCGAATAACCATTGCGGAACGCCGATTTCGGCGTCGATCTCCAAAACGGGAACGACCTTCTCCCGTCGTTCTGCGTAGAGATTCCACCAGCCCGTTCGGTCGGATACAAAGTAAAGCGTTCCATCGGGTGACCACTCCGGTTGAAAAATGGATTCGCTCTCGGAACCGGCAACATGGCGTGCGTTTGCAATCGAACCATTGCTTGTCAACTCGCCAACCCACAATTCAGTTCCATCCCACGGCATTTGCGGATGCCGCCAGCAAGTCCAGGCGAGATGCCTGCCATCGGGACTGATTCGCGGAAATGAGTAGAAGTCATAACCGCCGGCGATGACTCTGACTTCGCCGGAACCGTTGGGCGGAACACTGACGATCTCGTTAGATGCCTCGCGTCCCTCCTCGTGCCGTTCTCGGACGCAGATAATCCACTTTCCATCGGGCGTCACTCGGCTATCAGCGTAACGCAGGCTTCGCGGTGGCGTCTGCTCTGGTGTGATAGCTTGTGGTTCTCCGTTGCGTTCTTGCCGGTACAGACGCTGGTCCTTGAAATTCGAAAAGAAGATCGTGTGGCCGAACACGCAATAGGCGCCGCCGCCGTATTCGTGCGCGCGGGTGCGCGCATTGAACGCCGGAGGGATGGCGTCCGTGAGTTTTCCATCGGGAGAACAGCGGACAATCGCGACTCGGCCGGCTTCATCAGGACGGCTCTCGAGCCAGTACAATTCGTTACTCGAAAAATGGAGTTCGCTGAACCCAATGCCGGCTGAGGTCAGCAAGGTACTGGTAATAGGCGATTTCCAGGAACCGTAAGAAGCTTTTGCCGGGCTCATGCTTTCATGAATGATTTCGTCGCGGCTTCGATTGTCCGACCAATGTCGGAGTTCGTGTGAGCCGCCGAGATAAATGCAGCTTCAAATTGCGATGGAGGCAAATACACACCTTCGTTGAGCATCGCATGGAAGAACCGATTGAACCGCTGCGTATCGGAAGTTTTGGCCGACTCGAAGTCGATCACGTCCTGGTTTGTGAAAAATAACGTGAACATCGAGCCGACGCGATTCATGCGTGCTGGAACATCCGCTTTCGATGCCGCAGCAATCAGCCCGCGTTCCAGACGCGAACCCATCGCGTCAAGATTATTGTAGGGATCGGCTTCCTCCAGCCGGCGCAACGTCGCGAGACCTGCAGCCACAGCCAGAGGATTGCCCGACAACGTTCCCGCTTGATAAACCGGTCCGGCCGGCGCCACATGGTTCATGATTTCGGCACGGCCCCCGTAGGCGCCGACCGGAAGGCCGCCTCCAATGATTTTGCCCATCGCGGTGAGATCGGGATCGATCCCATAACGCTGCTGCGCGCCCCCTAGCGCGATGCGGAAGCCGGTCATGACTTCATCGAAAATCAAAATAGATCCCGAACGTCTGGTCAGGTCGCGCAAGAGTTCCAGATAACCGGCCCGAGGGGGAACACACCCCATATTTCCGGCGACGGGCTCCACAATGACGCACGCGATGTCTTTGCCGTGCCGATCAAATTCGGATTTCAAAGCATCTGGATTATTGAAAGGGAGTACGGCTGTCAAGCTCGCAAGACTTCGCGGCACACCTGGACTGTCGGGTAAACCCAGAGTTGCGACGCCCGATCCTGCTTTTACCAGAAGGCTGTCGCCGTGCCCGTGGTAGCAACCGTCAAATTTGACAATGCGATCCCGGCCTGTGAATCCGCGCGCCAACCGAATGGCGCTCATCGTTGCTTCGGTTCCAGAATTGACCAGACGGACTTTCTCAACCGGCGGAAAAAACTTCCTGATCAGCTCCGCAAGTTGGACCTCACGTTCCGTCGGAGCGCCGAATGACGTGCCGATGTGAAGGATCTCCTCCAAAGCCTTCACCACTTCTGGCGGACGATGTCCGAAAATGAGCGGACCCCATGATCCGACATAATCGATGTATTCTCTCCCATCGACATCCCAAATATGCGAGCCTTCCCCACGCTTAATGAAAAGCGGGTGCCCGCCGACCGCGCGAAAGGCGCGCACGGGCGAATTGACACCGCCCGGAATGACTTCCTGAGCGCGCTTAAAGAGTTCCTCGGATTTGGACATGATTCCCAGCCAAGCCCATGGCCTTCGGTGCCTGCTGTAGCGGCGCTCCGCGAAGCGCAAGCGCGGTAGCGCGCAGCCTCAAAAACGCGAAGCGCAAGCGCGGTAGCGCGCAGCCTCAAAAATATGAGCGCCGGTTTTTCGCAGAATCAACGGAATACCGGCGGTCCGCGAAGCGCAAGCGCGACAGCGCGCAGCCTCAAGAAAATAAACCGACGCTACAGTCGATTTCCTCATGGCCTGCGAGTTTTCCAGCACCACCACCCTCTACAACATCTTCGCCAGTTCCAGCGCGTAGTACGTGATCAGAATATCGGCGCCGGCGCGCCTGATGGCGGTAATCGTTTCCAAAATGATTCGCTGGCGTTCGATCCAGCCGGCCCGCGCGGCAGCTTCGATCATTGCGTATTCGCCGCTAACCTGATAAGCCGCAATAGGGGCATCAAACTGTTCCCGAGCCCGGGCGATGATGTCCAGGTAGGCGAGCGCCGGCTTGACCATAACGATGTCTGCGCCCTCCTCGATATCGAGCGCAATTTCACGCAGGGCCTCGCGCGCATTCGGGGGATCCATTTGATAGCTCTTACGGTCGCCGAATTTCGGCGTCGAATCGGCCGCTTCCCTAAATGGCCCATAAAAACCGGACGCGTACTTTGCGGAATAGGCCATGATCGGCGTATTTGTGAAGCCTTCCCCATCCAACGCCAGCCGGATCGCCGCCACGCGTCCGTCCATCATATCGGAAGGCGCGACCATGTCGGCGCCGGCCCGAACGTGGCTGACGGCCGCATCCGCCAAAAGCTTCAGCGTCGGATCATTCTGAACATCGCTGTGCTTGATTACCCCGCAATGACCATGGGATGTGTATTCGCACAGACACACGTCGGTGATCAGAAGCAGATCGCGGACATTTTCTCGGATTGCGCGTAGCGCCTGCTGAACGATGCCGTTGTCATCGTATGCGTCGGAGCCGACATCGTCTTTCTGCGGCGGCAGACCAAACAGCAGGATTCCTGCGATACCGGCCTTTTCCGCATCGCGGGCTGTTTCCACCGCATTGTCGACGGACAGATTGTATTGGCCCGGCATGGAGCCGACCTCATGACGAATCTTTTCGCCCGGGCACACAAAGATCGGATAAATCATCGATTCCGGTGATAGACGCGTTTCCCGGACCAGATTTCGAAACCGTTGATTGCGCCGAAGCCGGCGCATGCGATGTGTTGGAAATGGCATGTGTTCAGTACCGTCTAGAACAATCTCTCGCGTGGTCTGAGCGTACCTATGGAGCCGACATTCTTCAATGAAAACGAGAACCTGAAGCGGCTCTCGACGCGGGCACCAATATTGAATTGGCTCAGCTCAAAATTCAAGCCGTAGCAATGCGCATTATAGCCAATCTCGACGGTCGAACTCTGGAAAACGGAATGTTGGGCATCATAGGCAGCGGAAAAAGCCGCGCTGAAGCCAGGTTTCGCCTGATTGCCATAGGTTATTATCGCCCGCAATTGATTGTTCGGAATCTCAATGACGCTGTGCCGCGTGAAGAAATAGGAAATGCCGCCGACAAACTGGCCGCGGTTGACATTACCGATGATCCCGGCGCTTCGAAATAAATGGTCGCGCGTATCGTAATCCATCTGGATGTCGGTGGATGTCGATGGTGTCGTCGAAAAACGCATGGTTGAAACGACCGGAGAAAAACGGCGGTAGCCATCCGCGAACGCAAATCCTGAAACATCCAGCAGGGGAGCAAAAACATTTCGCCTTCCCGGCACAATCGCGCCGCCGAATGTCGGGTCGAAGAAATATTTTTGAGCCATCCGCCAGGAAAAGATTTCCCGGTGGCTGAAGAACCGGTTGGTGATTGCATACTCGACTTCATTAGTATTGGTAAACAGGTCGATATCGTCGACCACAATCGTTCTTCGAAATCGATCCGCGCCGTTAATGTATCGATAGTCGATGCTGGGCTCGATCACATGACGCCAGCTGCCGAAGTCCCGCTCCAGTTGCGGGCCAACGAAATTCGAGCTGTAGTCGATCGAAGCGCGATTCAGCGCGTCTCCCAAAACCAACTGCGATTCGCGCGAATGCGTATAAAACGTCTCGCGAAAACCCACGCGCTGGCTCCACGCAACCGCGGAAGATTGCAAAACTGGAAGCTCAACCGCCGGATGCAGATCGAATCGTTCGACGAAGGACGGCGTTGTCAGCGATGCGTCCCGGCGTGCAACAGCGGAAAAGCTCGTGTCGGCACTGAAGTACAGCGGAAGTCCGGTAAATGTTCTTTCCGGAAGCGAGATCTCGAGTGTGGGGAACTTTCGCAATACCACCGTCGGCTGATCGGGAAAAAACACTCCGTTCCGCCCGTAAAGTACATTCACGCTCGCCTCCGGCCGGTTGCGGCTGGCGAACGCCAGCGACTGCTGCAAGGGAGAGGTGATGACGTTGAACCCATTCTCGTAAACCTGGCGGAACACGAACGAATTGACCAGATCCATATTCGCGGCTCCGCGAAAGTCGTGGCCGAGGTCACCGAATGCCAAAATGCGCGCGCTCTGTCCACCCTGTCCGAGGCGGTCGTGCGCAAAAAACGACGAAACCTCGATTTTCGAAGTCGCGTCTGGTATCGCGCGGAAGTCGACTGCGCCGGCCGGACCCCGTTTGGTGAAGTACTCGCCCGTAAACGTTGCGTCGGCACTGCGATTGATCGCCCAGTAGAACGATTCGCGAAGGCTGCGCCCTTTTGTCGTCGACGTCGACGTCGTAGGAATCAAAAACCCGGTCTGCCGTGGCCGGTCCTCGCTAGGGATGGTGATGTAAGGCATATAGAACAACGGAACGTTTTCCAATCGGAACGTGGACCCTTTGGCGACGAGACGTTTATTCGGATCGACGACAGCTCTAGCGAGAGCGAGCGTCCAGCCCGGCCGCGGCCCGTCGCAGGTTGTGACGGTCGCATTCTTGAGCTGGTATTGGCCTTCCTCGGTTCGATGCGCTTGCTCGGCTGTAATAAAGAAACCCGGGCCCATCTTGCCACTGACATTCGAAAAATCCCCGGCTTTTGTTTCGACATTGAGGCTCACATGGCTGGCGTCGAGCTGTTCTTCGTTGCGACTGAATTTGAGCCGGCCGTTTGCCGTTAAAATTTTGGCGTTGTCGTCGTAAGTTACTTCGTCGGCGGCGAGCCGCATGTCGCGGTACGTCACGACGACATTGTCCTTTGCGTGATAGATGTGTTCTTCCCACCCCTGCGGGCCGCCTGCCGTGATCTCGATCTGGTCCTGTTGTGTCCCCAAAACCAGGAAAATACCAAAGGCAAACTGAATCACAGCGTGAGTATGCCACGTTCGGCAGGGAGGTTGGTTGTGCAGCGTGATATTCCCCTCCTCTGCGAGGAGGGGAATTTTGAAAAGAAGAACCATCATCTCAATCCAGGAATCGCAGCCGGAGTTGGACTTCGAAGAAGCGGAACACTCACCGCCGTTCACGCTGCCCGAGTACCAGCGTCAATTGCTGGCGCCGCGTATTGCCGCAGGATTCATTGATCTGGCGATCGTCGCCGCGATCTTTTCGATTTTTGTCGTCACGACATATCTTGAAGGGCCTGAGAATTTCACGCTGGACCGCCGCGTTCTGGGAGTATACGGGGTAAGCTACTTCGCTCTGGTAACGGTCTACTTCTTCCTGTTCATGCTGACTGCCAGCCAAACGCCGGGCATGAAATTTCGCGGCCTCATCGTTTCGACAACCGAAGACGCGCCGCTGGATCCAAAACGCGCATGTCTGCGCGGATTCGGATATCTGATTTCCATTCTTCCGCTCCTCCTCGGTTTTATCTGGATGTTGATCGATCCCGAGCATCTCACCTGGGCAGATAAGGTTTCCGGCACCTACATTAAGAAGATCTAGCTGATTTTTTGCGTGTTGGCGGCTCCATTTTACGTCTTCTTATAGTGAAGGACTATTTTCCTGAAAAACAGGAGACGGAATACAAATAGACATGCCTCAATTTAACATCGGTGATTTCGTATCAGAAAAAGCTGCGATGCCAAAACGTGTCGGCCGTGTGGTACAGGTTTACGACTTCGACGGAGAAACTCGTTTTGTCGTTCTGTTCGAGGATGGCTCCGAGTCCCCCTTTTTTGCCTTTGAACTTGTTGCGGAAAAAATCTAGGCAGTAGCCCACCCTGCGATTTTGCGGAATCTCAACGGCTTCTGAATACGGCCAAGCCGGCTAATCCGCCTTACAATAAGGAGATGGAGAATTTCGCGCTGATCGCGATCGTTGAAAATCTTCGTCCAGCGATGAATGAACTCGCCATCCGGCGCGTCGTTCAGCATCAGCGAAACGGATTTATCTTCCAGACAAGGTCCGTCAAACTTCCCGCGTTCAAGTTTCTTACCATTCCGCAGTCTCCGGCTCTGTATACCTCGGAGGCGCGCGTGCCCATCGAAAGCCCGAGCTTCGATTTCCTGATGGTTCTCAGAAAGCACCTGACATCCGCGGAACTCGTGAGCATCAACAAGCCGCTCTCGGAACGCATTGTCGAACTGGTTTTTAAAACAGCGGTTCCCAGCAAGGAATTGGAGACGATGTCGCTCGTTCTCGAGCTGCTTCCGAACGCGCCGAATATTATCCTTCTCGATTCGGAGCGCCGTATCCTCTCATCGTTCCTGCCGATCACCCCGCAGCACGGGATCGGCGAATACGAAACGTATTCGTGTCCCAAGTCCGGCGGGAAAGCGGATCTTCAACACGTCCTGGAGTCCGGAGGCGCGGAACTCTGCGAGTCCACGGCAGACTCTTTGGTGGCGAAGGTCGCCGGACTCGGTCCGGTGTTTGCAGGAGAGTTGGTCTACCGGCAGAGAAAAACGGGCCGGACGATCGTTCATCTTCTGCGAGCAATGCTCGATCAAGTCCGGGCGCCATCGCGCGCGGCATGGCTGTACACGGACTTGCCGCTCGGACACATCCTCGAACAGAACGATCTCCGGCGCTTGTATAGAGCGATTCTGAGTCCGATCGAGCTGGAATCGCTTGCGCGCACGCACAGCTCTCGTTTATTCGCAAATATTTTAGAAGCCGCTAAATTCTATTTCGACGAGCTGGAGAGCCGGATATTACTTGATCGAGCAAAATTGCCTGTGCTACGGGACATGCGCCACGCAGCGAAACGTCTGGCCGAGGGCGAGAAGCGGCTGGTCCGCGAGCAGAAGAAATACCAGGAAGCAGAAGGACTGCAGAAGACCGCACAAATGCTGACCTCGAGCGGGAAAAAAATGGACGAGCATTACGATTCCGTCAAGGTCGCGGATTACTTCGGAGAGAAGCCACAGACCGTCGACGTACAGCTCGATCCGAGTATCAGTTTGAGAGAAAACATCGAGAGGATGTTCAAGCGATATCAGAAGGCCGGAAGAGGAAAGACATTCGTGGCTGAGCAACTGGATCAAATCCGCCGTCGCCTGGCGTTGCTGGAGGAACAGACTCGAAGGCTGCAGGCAATCAAGGATTGGGATACGTGGCTGGCGATCACAAGTAAGATTCCGGGGCGTGAGCGAGACCCTCACCCGGCCGATCGTGACCGCCCTCTTCCAAAGGGGGAGGGGAGGAGGTTTCGCTCGTTGACGATTGATGGCCGCGAGATTCTGATTGGAAAAGGTGCGAGAGAAAACGATGAGCTGACATTCGAAGTTGCTGCTGCTGAAGATTTCTGGTTTCACGTCGCCGATTACAGCGGCTCTCACGTCGTCGTACGCAATCCCGGTAAGCAGACGGAACTGGAAGAAACGCTTCTGGTGAAGGCCGCACAGGTGGCCGCGTATTTTTCACAGGCGCGAAATGCCTCAAAAGTGGAAGTGCATTACACGAAAAGGAAGCACGTCACAAAACCCCGGCGCGCCAAGCCCGGTCTTGTCCGGCTGCTGGAATTCAAATCCATCAAAGTTGAGCCAAAGAATTGGTTAAACTCGTAATAGTCCCTCTCCCAGAGGGAGAGGGACTTTACTGACTCATGCTCGAACTGGATTACACGAACGTACTGGAAGAGGCCGTTCATAACCACGGGATTCCGAAGATCGCTTTCCAGAAGGCGGCAGATTCATCGAAGCACGTTGTCGAAGCGATTCATCAGGCGCACGCTTCCGGCAAACTCGGATTCGGCGACGTACCTTCGGACGAAGACGCTGTAAAAGGCGTCGTCGATTTTGCGCAATCTCATGCTTACCCGAATGTCCTCTTGTTGGGTATCGGCGGTTCCGCCCTCGGTCCAGCGGCGCTCGATGCGGGCCTGAATCGGCCTAATTCCGGCAAGCGGCTTACCGTTTTAGACAACATCGATCCCGATTTCATTCGCGATTCTTTGGATGCGATTTCCCCGCAAGAGACGATTGTCAACGTCATCGCGAAATCCGGCGTGACGGCAGAAACGATGGCCACATTCGCCGTGGTGCGAAAATGGATGATCGATGTTTTGGGCGACGCCAAAGCGCGCGAACGATTTGTCATCACGACCGATCCCGCCAAGGGCGATTTGCTCGCGATCGCCCGGCAGGAAAACTATCCCGTGTTCGAAATCCCGCCCAATGTTGGGGGCCGTTTCAGCGTCCTGACTCCTGTGGGAACTCTGCCCGCGGCGCTTTTGGGTTTTAACGTGAAGGCGTTAATGGAAGGCGCGCGCAAAAGCGCTTCGCAGGCCCGCCGCGGCTTCTTCGAAAATCCGGCGCTCACGGCCGCGTTTATTCAGTTCGTGCTCGAGCGTGAGCGGGGCAAACGCATTCTGGTGTTATTTCCGTACTCGCAGCCGCTCTGGAAGTTTGCTTTCTGGTTCAAGCAGCTTTGGGGAGAAAGCCTGGGCAAGAAAATCGACCGCCGTGGGAATGAAGTGTATTACGGGCAAACGCCCACAGCGGCACTTGGCGTGACCGATCAGCACTCGCAGCTTCAACTCTTCATCGAGGGGCCGAACGACAAGGCATTCCTGTTTTGGGATGTGAAGGAATTTCGGACAACGCTTCCTATCGACCACCCTTTCTCGCAATTTGAGTCGATGGAGTACCTGGAACACAAAACGATTGCCGATTTTTTTTTGGAGGATACGGCGACCACCGAGATTGCGCTCACCGAAGCCGGGCGCCCGAATGCGACAGTGACTGTTGAGAAGATTAACGAGGAATCTTTGGGTCACCTGATCATGTTTTCGCAATACTTCACCGCCTATGCCGGGGAGTTCTACGACATTGATGCGTTCGACCAGCCAGGCGTTGAATATGGTAAAAAACTCACCTTCGCGATGATGGGCCGGCCGGGGTTTTCTCAATACGATAAGAAAATCCGGGAAACCCGGCGGCAAGAGCGAGCGGTCATTCGATGAAACTTCCAGCTCGTCTTTCGGTTTTATTTTTTATCGGTGTGTTCGTCGCAGGGTCATCCGCTTTGGGTTATTACTACTACTTCGTCTACAGCCCGCCTTTGAAAGCTGCGGAGCATTTCATGGCGGACATGGAAAAGCAGGACCAAAGAGCCCTGCGAGCCGACATCATCGTCAGCAAAGATATAGAGGAAGGTAAACTTCACGAACCGACCGACTTCGAGCTACGGAGTTTACTGTCGGAGCCGTTTCAACGGGGCCGTGTCCTCGACCAGCGAAGGTACGAAGGCAAGAGCCGCGATATCTACTATCTGGTTTATCGTGAACCGGATGGCCGGGTATACGCGTTGATGGCCGCCGAATATAAGGGCCGTTTTCGCATTGTCATTCCCGAGGTCCCCATGAGCCGCCGCCATCGGTATCTGTGGGATTACACGTGGACGAACTGAGGGCATCTGTTATACTGGCCGCTGGCGCTTGCGAATTTAGGAGGCTTTAATGTTCAGGTTAGGTGTCCCCGAGCTTGTGATAATTGCCATCATTGTGCTTTTCTTATTCGGAGGCAAAAAGCTGCCCGAGATGGGGAAAGGTATCGGTGAAGGCATCAAGAATTTCAAAAAATCGCTGAAAAGCGGCGACGAAGCCAGCAAAGAAAACCGCGCCTAACTTCGACTTGCGGGCTACCAGCCGGAGACGGGCGCCCGCAATACGCCCCCGCCCCAGTATCATCGACTCCTCTTTGAATTCCGAGAAACCGACATGGCGCGTCTTGAGCTTCAGCCCGTGTCCGCCGCATCACCGCGCTCCGCCCGGGCCTTAATCCTCCTGGCGGCTGCATCAGACCAATACGCCCCTGCGCCTGATGCTCGCTTGTCCGGCTAGCACTAGATTACCTCTACAGGATCACTCGCTCGTCTCCCACCCGCCTCGTGACGCGTTGCCGGTCCAAATATTCGAGCAGGGGGATCGCGAATTTCCGGCTCACTCCCGTGAGGTCTTTGAATTCACCCACACCGATCTTTGCGCTTTTGGACTTCAGAGCCTTGACGTCGGCTAGGAGCTTATCGACAGTGGTCCGGTGAATCAGCATCTCCTCATTGATTTTGACCAGCGTATTCTCTTTGAGCATCAATTGAATAATTTTTCGGGCGGTGTTCCGATCCAGTTTCAGATTGCTGATGAGCTCATCCGGCGGTGGCACCTGCAGGCCGAGCAACCGAAACCGCTCGGTGAGCTGATCGCGCATTTTTTCTTCGTCGGCCTTCAACGTGACTTTTCGCCCGAACAGGCGAATGAGGTCCTGCTCCAATAGGATTTTCTTGTCGGTGGCCAGCTTGTCCAGAACCGCTTGAAACAGGAGATTCGAGGCGTCACCGAATAAGCGCGCTTTCAATTCCTCGCGCCCAATGCCGGGCGTGAGCGGATTCGTTTCGTGAAACTTTTCGACGGCTGCTGCCGCTGCCGCCGCCGCTTCATCGAATGCCTTCGCGGCCACTGCAATATAAGGGCTCTCGGCAAGCACGCGCACGAGGCCACTGTTGACGAGGGCCGCCACATATTCGCGCGCCCGGGCAGCCGGCAGACCACGGCGAGCGGATAGCTCCAGGATTTCGACGGTTTTCAAACCGGTCTCCTCGATCACGGTCATCAATTGGTCTTCGATGGATCCTTCTTTGAAGACGCGGAGCGTCTCGATGACGTTTTTATCGTTGCGGCGGTGTTTCAGCGGCGCTGAATCGAGAATTTGGCCACCGCCGATCGTGAGCATCGGAGAATATTGACGGATGATGAATCGATCCCCCGGCAACGCAAACGCCGGTTCTTCCAGACGGATCTGAGCGAATGCCGTCTGGCCCGGCTCCAGGCGGTTCTGCCCCAGCAAGACGACATAACCCATCAACTCGGCAGTTCCAATGTGGAAACGGATGCGCTTTCGCATCTCAATTGGATTCGCTGCCGAGCGCAGAAGCTCGAGGTGGCAATCGAACATCGAAGTCGGTCTGAACAGACCCGGCGTCGTCAGGACCATGCCTCGCTGAATCTGCGACACTTCGATGCTCTGGAGGTTCAGCGCAGTACGCTGTCCGGCGAGCGCCTCATTGGCAGCGTGGCCATGGACTTGAATACCTCGAACGCGTGCCGTGCGCTCTGTGGGAAGGATCTCGATTTCCTGTTCCTTTGCCACTTTACCGGCGATGAGAGTTCCGGTAACGACCGTTCCGAAGCCCTTCATTGTGAAACAGCGGTCGACCGGGAGACGAAAGATGTCGCTAGCGTCTTTCGGCCTCGCTTTTCCAACGAACTCCCGCAATGTTTCGATGAGCTGCGGAATGCCTTGGCCTGTGTACGAGCTGACCCGCAGAATTGGCGAGGGTTCGAGGAAGCTGCCTTTCAAAAACTCCCGAACCTCCATTTCGACGAGATCGGCAATGTCGGGGTCGACTTTGTCGATTTTTGTAAGTACCGTGAACCCTTGCTGGATATGAAGCAGGGAGCAGATGTCCAGGTGCTCCCGGGTCTGCGGCATCACGGATTCATCGGCAGCGATGACGAGCATCACCAGATCAATCCCGCCGACACCCGCAAGCATGTTCTTGATGAATCGTTCATGGCCAGGAACGTCGATGAAGCCAACCGTTGTATTGGAATCCAAGGCGAGATGCGCAAAACCGATATCGATCGTAATGCCACGTTCCTTCTCTTCTTTCAGGCGATCGGCGTCAATTCCCGTGAGCGCTTTAACCAACGCGGTTTTGCCATGGTCGATATGTCCTGCAGTTCCTACGATAACGTGCGGCATAAGAGTTCATGTACTAAAGGGAGCGGCAGTCCCATGACGTTGAAATAGTTGCCTTCGATTTTGGGGATGTAAACTCCAGCATAACCCTGAATCGCATATGCCCCCGCCTTATCCGAAACATTTTCACGGCGAAGGTAATCACGGATCTGCTCGTCGCTCAGCGAATGGAACCACACCCGCGTGCGATCCAGCCCGTCAAGCGTCTGCTGCCGGACCTGATTGATAACAGTGACAGCCGTGTAGACCCAGTGATCCCGCCCGGACAATTTCCTCAACATGCGAGCCGCTTCCTCTTCGTCTTGAGGCTTGCCCAAAATCGCGCCGTCGATAGTCACAACTGTATCGGCCGATAAGACAAGAGACTGAGAAACTCTGGATGCGACTTCCATCCCCTTTTCTCGAGCGGCGCGCACAACGAAAGCTTCGGGCGTTTCTCCGGGCAAGGGGATCTCTTCGATCGAGGCCGGCACGACGATAAAGGGGAGACCGAGAACCGACAGTAATTCTTTTCTTCGAGGCGACTGCGACGCCAATACCAGGTTCATCGAATCCATCTATGTTATGATCCCTCACATTGCAATGCGAATAAATCGTTGAAGGAGTCTGGATATGAGCTACCGGACAATTTGTCCGTCTTTCGTCGGGAACTTCAGAAAATGGTGTTTTGCCATCGCAATTCTCACGATGGTGTGCGTCGCTGCCCTCGCTCAGCAAAAGGTGGAGAAAAGCAACATGGAACTCGTCGGCTATAACGACCTGCAGGCTCGCAGCTCGTATCAGCCGGCGCTTCACAAACAGGGCAACCGGTGGTTTGCATACATCGGCCATCACGGCGGCTCGCAACTCAATCCGCTGACCGGAAAGGAAGAGGACAACGGAACTTCTATAGTCGACGTTACGGATCCCAAGCAGCCGAAATATGTCGCGCATATTCCGGGTGAACCGCGTGCAGCGGGGGCCACGGGCGAATCCGGCGGGGCCCAGATGGCTCGCGTGTGCGACGGCAGTCAATTGCCGCGCGCGGATAAAAGCAAGGTTTA
>WNGQ01003340.1_pt1 | contig 16170 bp, 20 predicted proteins | sample 5407661 | NCBI WGS metagenome assembly WNGQ01 (sample SAMN13153382, study PRJNA577476) | soil metagenome | isolation source: 60 cm soil or saprolite under Garry oak tree replicate 2 | place: USA:California | collected 2016-06-15 | reverse complement strand
TGCGCAGGTCGCGGATCACCGGCTCGACCGCCATCAGCGTCCTGCCGCCGAGGTCGATCTCGTCGCCCTCCTTCATCCAGCGCATGCGGTGTTCGTATTGCGGGAATGCCAGGTGATAGTCGCTGACATCGCCACACAGGATGGCCTCGGGATGGGCCTTGAGGATGCGGCCGAGGCCGCCGCAATGGGGCGTCTCCTGATGGGTGACGAACAGATACTTCAGTGGCGCCACGCCGCGGGCGAACAGCTCATTCATGTGCCGCGCGATGACCGGAAAGTCCTTCGGATGGCCGGTCTCGACCAGGCACGAGGCGGTCTCGCCGCCGACCAGGAAGGCGGCGTTGTAGCCGTGATAGATCTTGCACTTGTGGCGCTGCGCCAGACAGTCGCCGATCCAGAAGACGCCGGGCGCGATCTCGCGCGGCATTTTGTTGGCCATGGCCTGGTGTCCCGATTCCGAAGTTCGCAAGCCCCTCGCGGCGCCCTCTGATGCGAACTTCGCAATCAAAGGGACGCCAGCAGCTCTCTAAATTCTAGTGCCGCTTTTGAACCCGAAGTTCGCAACCGCACTTGCCGCACGATGTATGCGACCTTCGGGTTCGCGGCACTAGTGTGGCGGTTCAGAAGTCCGCATCATTGTTGCCCGCGTCCGAAATGCGGACTTCTGAACCAAAGCCACACTAGATCACTAAGTTGCTAGTGTCCTTCGATTCCGAAGTTCGCAAACGAGCCTGCGGCACAATGATGCGAACTTCGGAATCGGGACACTAGCGCTCCTCGTCGCGGCCGACGTAGCGCGAGACCGCCACGCTCCTGTCCAGTCCTTTGAGAATCTCATCCAGCATCCGGTAGTGCCGCGCCACCACGTTGCGGCCGCGCAGTATGCAGCCGTAGCCGGGCGCGATGGTCTCGACGTCATAGGTGTCGAACACGTTGCCGATGCCGCGCCGGATCGAGTCGGTCGGCGCGCCTTCCAGCCACCAATAGCGGGTGTTCAGCAGGAACGACCGTATATGCCGCAACGACGTGGAGTCGTTGTCGGCCTCGGTCACGATCCAGGGTCCATTCTGGCTGTCGCGCCAGACGTGGGTGAACATGTCGGAGGAGAACAGCGTGCGCGTCGCACGGTCGTAGAGCCAGCGCGTGGCGATCAGACGGATCGGCGCCTGCATGACGTCGATCGCGCGGTCCTTTTTTCCGAGCTTTATGGTATCGGCCCGCGTCACCGCGGTGACCTTCATCGATTCCAGGATGTCGCGGCCCTGCGCCTTGGCGCCGAAATCGAACCACAGCGCGGCGTCGACGTTGCTGGTGTAGCAGGTCTCGACGTTGAAGTGCCCGGCGAAGGTCTCGACGTTGTTGATCGACATGAACTCGTTCAGCCGCAGCGGAAACAGCGACAGCGGCAAGCCGGGCGCGATCAGCGATTCGATCTGCGCGCGGATCACCGGCTCGTCCTTGCCGAAGCCGGTGTCGATCAGCATCGCCGCGTCGCTCTGCGTGAGCAGGTAGCTGTTCGCTACCGAATAGCCCCGCGCGCTGCCGGGATAGGAGCTCACGCGGCCGTCGAGGGCAAACGGGTTCTGCAGGGCGTAGAGCTTGCCTTCGGCGAGCGCGGCAATTCCGCCGGCAAAGCCGTCCGTCTCGCGAGCTTTCCGGGGCGCGGGCTGCGTCAATACCGACATGATGCTAGACCATATCGGGCCTCCCCGGCGAAGGGAACAGGGCTCGCGCTCACTCGCGCCGCGCCAACGGCGGCGGCGTGCTGCGCACAGTCGAGGATGCGCGCCTACATTTTGACGCTGTCAAAACGTCGCGGGACGCGGTCGCGCCGCAAAGCTACGGGCTACCTTTTTCGGCCGCCTTAAGCGGCCTCGTCCTTACGTCGTCTTCAAAGCGCGCTCGGCCGTCTCATATTTTAATGAGCGCGTTCATTGCGTGTCCGCCGATCGAGCGCCGACATGCCCGGCAGCGGATCGCCAAAAAACCAAGCCGTCAGATCGCGAGGCTCAAGCTCGGCGCGGCGATCGCGATCCGCCAACGCCAACGGACACGGCCGAACGCTCGGCGAGAGCGCGAGGCGAGCGGGCTCGCTGTCGCGAGCGACGTCATTCACGACTTTGGCCATTGTAGTTTCCCCCGTCCGGCCTCCCCCATGCCGCAGCCCTAAGGCACGCCAGCACCTTGGCCAAACAGTGACGAGGGCCTGTCCGAATTAAGATGCCTTCGACCGGGAGTGAGGCAACGTCGAGGGCAGCGGAGCAACCGGGAAACGCTAACCCCCGACGCCCCCAGCGGGGCCGAAGCCATAACCGTGCGTCTTGATGGTCAGCCGAGCACGGACGATGTCGCCTGTGGCGCTCAGGTCGAAGTCGCGCACGGCCGGTACAACGCAGCCTGGATTGACGCAGAACGCACGCGCTGCGCCGACGTCGAAGTGTTGATACTCAACGCCGAGGATCACGTCGACCACGGCGCCCTTGTGGGCCATGTAATCGAAACCGCCGCCCGCATACCAGCCGCGATTGCTGCTCACGGCGCCGTTTCCAGCGTTGCCGGGCCCACCGCAAACACTGGTGATGCTCGAGCAATGCGCGTTCTCGATGTGGGCCGAGGCCCAGCCCCCGGTCGCAAAGACCAGCAACCGGTCCCAGGCATAGCCCAGTCGCGCGCCCGCCGTGAACAGATCGATGATCTTGTGCTCGCCGAAGATATTTTCTTCGAAGCCTTGTGCGACCGGCAGGACGCTGCTCGTGCTGCGACATTCGTGGGAGCATCCGCTGCGCGCCGCTTCCGCGCCGAGAACCCACGCGCCCCACTGCCATTGCGCGCCGGCGTGGATTCCGAAGATGGCGTCATGGTCGCCGGTCGTGACGTCGGGAGTGACGGCTCCCGGCGACGGGAAATGGTGAGTGACGTTATAGTGCGTCCCGCCGACGTTGAGGCCGACGTAAGCGCCGGACCAATCGTAGTACGCCACCGGAAGCGGAGGTCGCGCCTTGTACGACAAGTCCGCCGCCGTTGCAGGCGCTGCGATCATCGCCGCAAGCGCCAGGCTTGCAAGAAAGAGATTTTTCATGTCGGCCTGCCCCCGAGCCGGCTGTCGACGTTTTAGCATAGCGCTTTCCGGCGGCTTCGGCTGTGACCTTTCGGCAACGCGCAACGTCATTCGAGCCTCCGACGCACGCCCAGTGCTTCGGATGAATTCTGCTGCTCATGCGCCAATCGGCTTGCCTTTGCGCGCCGCCGCCATATCGCGTCGCATCCGGCACGACCATGGACGCACGCGGGATCGACCAAGACCGTCAGGTCAGAGCGAAAGGCGGGAAAAGGTTCAACCAGAGCCTTCAAGTGACGCCATCATGGCAGGGCGCACGCGCCCTCCGGGGCCGGCGTCATCAACGCCTGGAGCCGTAGTATTTGGCTATTTCCGTGACGATCTCGAGCGCTTCGGATTGCTGTTTGTATCTCTCGGGCGTTTCCTCTTCGTCGACCATGTTGTCGAAGGCTAACGCCAGCACAATGTCAAAAGCCTCTTTCGTAGTCATGGCGCCACCTCCCAATGGGTACAGCGCGCGCGGGAGGCGCCGCTTGAGATCATCCAGAACGGCGGCAAACGAGATGCTTGCCGTCGTGAGCGCGATTGCAATGATATCCTTCTCATTCCAGTCTCTTATGCGGGAGCTGTGGTACGGCGTGGCCTTGCACCGCCTGCATCGTTCACCGTTCGATTGTTTCTGTTCGAAAGGGCGCATTCGAGCACCGAGTAAAGCTTGGTTGCCGGGTTCACCTGCCAGCTCACAACGCTCGCTTACGGGCCATCTCAACCGCGGCATTGACGGCGTCTTCGAGATTCTGCGTGTAGTAGGCCGTGGTCTCGTCTCCGTCGCGGCAGCTCACGCGAAAGTCGCCGGAGCGCACCTTGCGCAGGGTGAGCCCGAGATGTCGGGCGATCGATTTGGCTTCCTGGAGCGTCATGGCGCGTCAATGCCCTGTGGATGCCCGCTCATTGGCGGTTGTGCGTCTTAGTCGCTTTGCCCCCCGCGCGGGACTTGTTACTCTGCGCCAAATACTTGTTCGTCGCTGCCATCGGGGCAAATGTCGGCTGCCGGGAGCTCAAGGATGAGCAATGGGAGTTCTTCAGCCTCGAAATTCTGAACCGGGCTTGGCCTCAATCCCAATGGCGGGAGGGGGCCTTTCCCGCTTGGCTATCGCGCGTCTCAAAAGCGCCGGCGTGCCAGTGGCACCCCTTCTGAAACGGGTGGGACTGACGCCGGAGGCTATCGCCGACCCGGAAGAGCGACTGAATGTGCGAAGCCAAATCGCGCTTTTGGACGAGGCGGCGATCGCTCTGAAGGACGACTGTCTTGGCTTCACGCTGGCTCGCGATTTCGATCTGCGCGAAATCGGGCTGCTTTATTACGTGATGGCGTCTTCGCAGAGCTTGGGCGATGCACTGAAGCGGGTTGCTCGATACAGCAAGATTACCAACGAAGCCCTCGTGTTCGGATATCAAGAGGGAAACAGGCTCATTCTCAGTTTGAGTTACTCCGGCGTTCCACGGCACTCAGACAGACATCAAATTGAATTTTGCATGTTTGGTGTATTACGAATATGCCGCGTCCTGACGGGGCAGAATGTCATACCGCAACACTTCTCCATTTCTCATCATCGATCAGGAGACAACTCCGAAATGGCGCGATTCGTCGGAACGAAAGTGGAGTTCGGGGCTGACACAGACGAGTTTGCGCTAAACGTCAACGCACGTGAGTTGCCGCTTATTCACGCTGATAGTCATCTCAACGACCTTCTCCTGAAATATTGCGAAGCGGCGCTAGCCGATCGAAGAGGTGACATGAGCCAGTTGCGTACCAGGGTTGAGAACGCGATCTCGTCGGTGCTTCCCCATGGAAGGGTGCGCGTGGAAGACGTTGCCCGCAGTCTGGGAATGAGCAAGAGGACGCTTGCACGAAGGCTTTCGGACGAAGGGTTGAACTTCACTGAAATACTTCAGCAACTGCGGCGCGATCTGGCAGTTCGTTACCTCGATGACCGCAGGCTGCACGTATCCAAGATCGCGTGGCTGCTCGGTTTTCACGAGGTGAGCGCGTTCACGCATGCGTTCAAGCGCTGGACCGGAAAGACGCCGAGCCAGATCCGGACAGCCGACGCTTGATTGAACCCACCGGCAGCCGCAATGCCGTAGCCGTTCGGCCGACCAAGCCTGCTCTATGGCGCAAATCATTGGCGTGCAGACCGGCGGTGCCCTTTCGGGGCAAACCGGAACGCATTTGCTCGCTCTGCGCCTTTCCGCTTTTGATCCAGAGCGAACCTATGCTCGGTCGCTTCTCTGGGACTCGCGCCCGGCGGAGCCAGGCGACAAGCTCGAGAGTGTCGGACGCGGCAAGCGGGCTCGCAGCTGCGGGCAACGTCATTCACGACCTTGGCCATTCGTACGGCGTCCCCCATGCCACGGCCCTACGGCCCGCCAGCACCTGGCCAAACCGGGACGACAGCCGGTCCGAAATTAAGATGGCTTCGACCGGGAGTCAGGCAACGCACGGGAGCAGCGGAGCAACCGGGAACACTGACCCCCCCCACGCCTCCAGGGGGGCCAAAGCCATAGCCATGGGTCTTGATGGTCAGCCGAGCTCGTGGCGCCGTTTCCAGGGTTGGGGCCCGCCGATTTGTTCGGTCACCCGTCGGGGGCGCGGCAAAAAGAACTGTGGAATGATATAGATATGATATAGGAGTGATATTGGTGGTATAGTAGTGGTATAGGAGTGGTATAGAAGTGTGACCAGAGGGGACGCTCGCGCCTGTTTATGGCGGTCAACGAATAAGAGTTTCCGCGCCATGACGGATTTCGTGTTCCAGCCACCCATTCGCCTTGTGCGCGAAGTTACTGTGCGCACCCTCGACGACGCTGCCGAGTTCGCGCGAACGTATGAAGGCCCCCGGTTGCCATATAGGCGCGAACGCGTTGTGCGCCGTCTCGAAGAGATATCCGGCGAGGCCAGCGCGCGTGGCGCTGCGCGAGCGTTTCGCGCGTGGGCCATAGCCGAAGGACTGCTGGCCGAGGAAAAAGGGTAGTGCCACCAGCGAGTGATTGCCGAACAATCGCAAGCGGTTCTCTCACGTCTGTCGGCAGACGAGACGTGTGTCCGCGGTATGTGGCAAACGCGCTACACTGCCGCGCGAAGTGGATCGCAAGGGCAATACGGGCGGAACTGCCCAAGCCCCTGGCTGTTAAGCGGCCAGGTATTCGGGCGGGGGAGATGCAACGCGATACCTCCCGAGTATTGGATCGCTGGGCGGCGTAGCGCCGTTGCCGGGCGCTGTCCGTCGGTCCTCGTTCTTGGTTTTGCTGCGCTCAACCCATTTTACGGGGGAGCGATCGCACATGAGGCGGAGGGGGATAGCGTCGCGTATTCCGCCTCAAGCGGGCGCGTAGGATGGGTTGAGCGCAGCGAAACGCATCGCATGAACCAACGCCGCAGGGGCGCGGGGTGGCAGCAATGGGGTTGCGGCATGAATACCGACGACAGCCGGATAATCGCGAGGTTCCAACGTTTGACCACTGAGCTCCTGGCCCAGAAGCGGTTGGGGCAGTGGCATCCCGAGTTGGTCGACGAGCTCTATCGGACCTCGCTGGAGCTCGAGCAGCGCGGTCTCAAAAAGAGCCCGGAGTACCGAAACGCCATGTCGAGGGTATATCAGCAAGCGCGGTGGCTCGCAGAGTGTTCAAGGCTCGGCGGTGCAGGGATCGACCCACCAGCCGGCGATCAAGCCGACGAGGTGATTGAATGATCGAGCGGTAAAGGCAGTGCTATCCGATGACGCCCGAGCAGATTGATTTGGTTAGGAATTCATTCGACGCGCTGTGGCCATTCCGTCGAAAACTCGCCGAGCAGTTCTACAGCCGATTCTTCGAACTCGCGCCCGATACGCGACGGCTGTTCCCTGACGATTTGGAAAAGCAGCAACTCAAGTTGATGGATACGCTTGCCGCGATTGTCGGTACGCTCGATCAACGTGAAATATTCCAGTCCATCATCAGCCACACGGGCCGCAAGCACGCGGAGTTTGGAGTACAGACATCGCATTTTGTTGCATTTGGTGACGCGCTGATATGGGGCCTGCAACAGCAATTTGGTCCCGCGTTCACTCCAGAGATGCAGCAGGCATGGATTGTGCTCTACGACGCGATCCAGGCGGAAATGATGCGTGCCGCAAAATCACCTTAACGAACTGATCCGCTCCCAACGTTTCTTCCAACCCCTCCGACTCATTCCCGCGCAAAGCGCGTCGTTAAGGGCGTTCACGCCCGTCCATAGCCCGCGAAGACGGGCGTAGACGCCCTTTAGGCCGGGCTATGGACGCGCGTAAACGCGCTTATGCTGAGAATCCACGACTTCGTGTCCCGGGCGAGCGAAGCGAGACCCGGGATCCCGAGACCCGATCTGCGGCCCTGGGTCCCCACAACGGGGTCCCCGCGACGCAAGCGTCGCGGGATGCCCCTCGCGGGGACAGCGGAGGGAACTGGTGCGCGGAGCGAAGGCCCGCGCACGGCGGTTTATTTTTTAGACTTGAGCACCTTGAACATCTCGAGGCCGTCGGCCGGCTTGAGGTTCTCGTGCACCACCGCATGGACGGCGCTGATCATCGCGTGGGGCGCGTCCGACTGGAAGATGTTGCGACCCATGTCCACGCCGGCAGCGCCCTGCTGGACGGCGTTATAGGCCATCGTGAGCGCCTCCAGTTCGGGCAATTTCTTGCCGCCGGCCATCACGATCGGCACCGGGCAGGATGCGGTGACGGTCTCGAAGCCTTCGTCCACGTAATAGGTCTTGACGTATTGCGCGCCGAGCTCGGCGATGATGCGGCACGCAAGGCGGAAGTATTTCGCGTCGCGCACCATGTTCTTGCCCACGGCCGTGACGCCCATCACCGGCATGCCGTAACGCAGCCCCGCATCCACGAGCTTGGTCATGTTGTGGATGGATCGCGTCTCGTGCTCGCCGCCGATGAACACTTGAATGCCGATGCCGGCGGCGTTGAGCCGGACCGCGTCCTCCATGTCCATGGCGATCTGCTCATCGGACAAGTCCTCGCGCAGGATGCTCGGACCGCCGCTCGCGCGCAGCACCATCGGTTTCTGCGACTGCGCCGGCACGACGCTGCGCAGGATGCCGCGCGTGCAGAACAAGGCGTCGCAGAACGGCAACAGCGGCACGATGGAGAGATCGATGCGCTCGAGGCCGGTGGTCGGGCCCTGGAAGTAGCCGTGGTCGACGGCGAGCATCACGGTGCGGCCGGTCGCAGGGCTGAACACGCGCGCAAGCCTATTCTTCATGCCCCAATCGAGCTGGTGCGAGCCTTTGAGGAAGAAACCAGGCGCGGCCTGCGGCTGATCCGCGTAGAATCTTGCACCTTCGGCGTCGGCTTCTGGCATGACTCGTCTCGTCCTGTTTGGCTTGTCGGGGTTCACGGGGTCCTGCTTAACAGGACAACCTGTCATCCAGCAATCTCGGTCTTGCACTTTAGATTAGGATAATTTGCATGAGGGAGATCGAGGCCAAGAGGCTGATACCTTCGCGCGCCAACGCCTAGATGCCATCTTTATGCGTGCGCAAGGACATGCTGCAGATGTCCGGTCTTGATCCACAGCCGCGCGCCCGCAGCGCCGGCGACGGCGGTCAGACGGGACGCTTTTGGCAGTCTCAGCCAGGAGTGCCGAGCGAACGTCTCGCCGCCTTCTTCGAAACCTCCCGCGAGCACGAGCGCTTCAAAACCGCCGGGAACGTCGAGCACGACGCTCGCGTCTGCCTGCCATTGCTCGATGCGCACGTCTTCCCGACCATCGTTGAACAGGGGGATGAGCCTCACACCCCGCCGTCTCGCCGGCGCCACGGCGTCGACGAGCCTGGTGTCGATGTTGACGTGCGAGCGGTCGGCGGGATCGAACTGAAACAGCTTCACGAAGATCGTGCAGCCCGCCTGGGAACGAGGGGTATGGCGCGAGGTCGGCGGATTGCGGACGTAGCTGCCCGCCGGATAGTCGCCGCAATCGTCTTGAAAGACTCCGTCGAGAACGAAGAATTCTTCGCCGCCGAGATGCGTGTGCGGCGAGAAGGCGGTGCCCGGCGCGTATCGAACGATCGACGTTGCGCGCGCGACCTCGTCACCGACGCGGTCGAGCATTCTGCGCTCGACACCCGGCATTGGCGACTGCACCCAGTCCGATGTTCCGGCGTGGACCGAGGCGCGCTTGGTGAAGTCGGCGTTGATCCGGATCATCGGTTGCCCTTGTCTCCCACGCCAGGGGTCCACCCTCGCGGTCTTCAAGTACGAATTAGCCTTTCTCCTCGGAGCCGCCATAGTCGCAGCGCCACCGCACGGCAACCCACTTTGGATGCTCGTTGATCCACTGCGCGATGTAGGGCTGCGCATTCATGACGCACTGATGGAGCGACATGTCAGCCGCGAACGAAAGATGCTGATCCTCGCATCGGCCAGGTAGCGACAACGCGCAAACGGTCACGATCAATTCGACCAGGCCCATCCCAATTCTCCGTCAGTAACAATACGTAGTGTCGCTCGCCGGAGTTTCATCCGTTCGGACACGATATTTCACCTTTACAAGCGCCGCCATGCCCCCGGCGAACCGCCGCAACGGGGGCCGAAGCGCAGACGCCGCGGCGGCGTTGTCGTCCTTGCCGAATCCTGCGGGCTGTCCCGCATCCCACCACGTCACCAGCCGGAATCCGACCGAACTCACGGACTCACGGACCGCACCGAATTTTGCTAATCTTCGTCTCATACGACTTTCCGTCAGCTGTCCGGCGTCCGCGGGGAAAGCTGATGCTGCGTCATCAATTGCGACGGCGTGACTTCATAGCGCTTCTCGGTGGCGCCACGGCCGTGCGCCCCCTCGCCGCGCATGCGCAGGCGTGGCCCAGCCAGGTGGTGCGCATCATCTGCCCGATCGCGGCGGGCGGAGGAATCGACGCGACGGCTCGCATCGTCGCCGCCCGGCTGTCGGAGACTTGGGGCCAGCAGGTCGTGGTCGAGAACAAGACCGGGGCGAGCGGCAACATCGCAGCCGAATTCGTCGCGCGTTCCGACCCCGATGGCTACACCATCTACATCGCCACATTCCCGCATGCGACCAATCGCTATCTTTATTCCTCGCTGGGTTACGACCCGGTCGCCGACTTCGCGCCCGTCACGCTGATCGGCCTCTACCCCCTCATGATGGTCGTGCCGAATTCCTCGCCGGCGCATTCGGTCAAGGAGTTCATCGCCTACGCGAAGGTGAAGATGCTCAGCTATGCATCCTCGGGCCACGGCACGTCGCTGCATCTCGCCGGCGAACTGTTCAAGCGCAAAGCCGGCATCGAGATGACCCACGTGCCCTATCGCGGGGCGGGACCGGCCTTCAACGACCTCATCCCCGGCCGCATCGACGCCATGATCAACTTCACGTCGTCGAGCCTGCCGCTGGTGCGCCAAGGCCAACTGCGCGCGCTGGCGGTGGCCAGCGCCAAACGGCTGGCGGTCGCACCTGATCTGCCGACCATGACGGAGGCCGGCGTTGCGGGCGTAGAGGTTTCTTCATGGTCGGCATTTTTCGTTCCGGCCAGGACGTCGGGGGACATCGTCAGGAAAATTCACGCCGATACGGTTGCAGCCCTCGCGGAGCCAGCGGTCAGGGGAAAGCTCGAAGCGGGCGGTGTCGCGGTGATCGGCTCCACGCCGGATGAACTTGCCGCTTTTCTCGGCTCCGAGATGGATAAATGGGGACAGGTCATCAAGCAGGCGAGCATCAAAGCGCAGTAAAGCTGCCGGGTTGGCCCACGTCCGGACGCGCGGCCATGTCTGCACCTACGTCGGCTACTCATTAACGCGCAGATCGGAGGTCCGATTCGGGGACAAGCCGGAAAGCACCACGACGAAGGGCGCCGAACGAGCTATTGCAGACCCGCGATCACTTTGACGACAGGCCGCAATTCGTGCGCTCCCCGATAGATCATCTCGAGTGCGACGTAGAGAATCACAGCCAATCCGACATAAGCGATCCAGCGATGGTTCTGCAGCAGGCGAGCAATGAAACTCGCCGCGACGCCCATCAACCCAATCGACAATGCAAGACCGAATATCAGAACGACCGGATGCTCCCGCGCGGCACCGGCGACAGCGAGAACATTGTCGAGCGACATCGATACGTCAGCGACGATGATCTGCGCGGCAGCTTGGACGAAAGTTTTGCGAGGGATATGTGCGGCAATCGTTCCATTGGCGTTGATATCATAACCTGTCAATGCCTCGGCGGCCTCCTGCCCTTGCTCGACCGGTGCGCGCAGCTCTCGCCACATCTTCCAGCATACCCAGAGGAGGAGAAGGCCCCCGGCGAGTAGAAGACCCACGAGCGTGAGAAGCTGTGTCGTTATCCCGGCAAATACGATGCGCAGTGCCGTCGCCGCGCCAATGCCAATGAGGATCGCCTTTGTGCGTTGCTCGTGCGGCAAACCAGCTGCAGCCAAGCCAATGACGATGGCGTTGTCGCCTGCCAGAACCAGGTCGATCATGATGACCTGAAAAAACGCTGCAATGGCCTCGCTTGTCAGTAATCCGGTCATGCGGCGGGCTCCCTCCGTGCGCGAGGTGCGAGAATGGCCCGCGTGTCTGCTTTAAGCGTGCCGCCATACGCCCGGCTCGCGATCTTGACGCGGCACCGGACTGGCTTGAGGACTCGCCTGTCAGCGCACATCGCGCTGCCTAATGATGGATAGTTCTATTGAGCCATCATCACGTGGCCGAGTAGTTGCGCTATCTGCTCCGGCTCACTGAGCATCCCGGCAGCAACCCAGATCAACGCGAATGCCCCAGCCACGTCCCAGAGCGTTATGCCGTCCGCATGGCGATCGGCTCCGGAGTAATACGCGAATAAGGCGACCACTCCCGCGGCCGTGAATGACACGAGACCGAGGGCAGGCAGGACCAGCGGAGGCGAAACCAACCAGACCAGCAAAACACCCGACGCTGCCGCAGCCAGAACCACAACAGAAAGATCTAGGTGCGGTCCCAACTTATGAAGGGCAGTTCCGTATGTAGAGCCGTGCTCGGATTTCCAGAGAGTCATTGAACCTCCATCGCGGAACGCACGAATGCCCGTCGACTATGGCGGGGACGCACCATCTCGATACATCCGCGGCCGAGGTTGCGCCGTTACGGCGCAACTCGGCACGGGCGGATTGCGTCCTCGCCCCAAGCTAGGAAGTCGCCACGGGAAGGAGTATCCGCAACGATCGGGTGGTAGTTCTACGGGTTGATGCGTCCGAGATAGATGGCTTGCCGCACAAGCACCGCCACGCTTTCGGCCTGCATCTTCGCCATGATTTCGGCGCGATAGCTTTCGACCGTCCGCACACTGATACTCAGCTTCGCGGCGATGGCGTGACTGGTGAAGCCTTCCACGACAAGGTCGAAGATTTCGACTTGTCGAGGTGTCAGTCGCGCGAAATTCCTGCCGACGGCCTCTTGCGACTTCTGCAAATGTTGCCGCTCGAATGTCCGCGCAAATGCCCGGTTGATCGCTGCGACGAGTTGGGCATCGTCCACCGGTTTTTCGATAAAGTCTTCCGCTCCGGACTTGATCCCGGCCACCGCCATCGGCACATCGGCGTGACCGGAAATGAGGACGACCGGAAGCGCGACCTTTCGACGACCGAGTTCGCGGACGAGTTCTATGCCGTCTGTCCCGGGCATGCGGACATCGGCTACCACGCAACCCGAAGGCAGTTGATCAATCGCTTGAAGAAAGGCGTCAGCTGACTCGTAGGTCTCGACGGCGAATCCGAACACACTGAGCATCTCGCCAAGCGCGTGGCGGACCGACTCTTGATCGTCTATGACAAAGATCGTGGGGCCAGGCATCGTCACGTCACTTGCGATTGAGCGAGCGGCAGCGAAAATCGGAACTCCGTTGCGCCCGCCTCCCGGGAGTGGAGCCAGAGGCGCCCGCCATGCGATTCGACAATCGACAGGCAAATTGGCAGGCCAAGGCCGAGGCCAGCCTCTTTCGATGTTGCGAGAGGCTCGAATAGCCGGTCGGCCAATTCGCGGTCGACCCCGGGACCGTTGTCCGACACACCGATCTCGACATGTGGGGGCGCGTCGAGTCGATATGCGGCGATCCCGATGCGTCCGTCAGCTTTACGTGCTCCCGCGATCGACTCGATTGCATTTCGAATAAGATTGAGCACCACCTGTTCCAATTGCGTGCGATCGCCGTGAACGGCAGGCAGATCATTGGAAGCATCAAGGTCAATCCGCACTTGGTTCGCCGCGGCCTCCGCTCGCACCAGAATCAGCGCCTCCTCCAGCATGTTTCGTATGTTGATAGTGCTGACATGTGGGCGGCCACGGCGGAGAAAATCCCGCATACGACGCACCACCCCGCTGGCATGGTCAATTTGCGCAATCATGGTCGTCAAATCGTTGTCGGCCCTGCTTAGATCGCCGCCCGGCGCTCGCAGAAGGTGCTGCGCGGATCGTGCGAGAGCGCGAGCAGCCGTCATCGGTTGGTTGATCTCGTGGATCAGCGCCGACGCCATCCCGCTCACCAGATTGAAGCGTGATGCCTGCGCCGCTTCTGATTCTCTCTGCTTGAGGCGCGTTTCGGCTTCCCGGACGAGGCGATCAGAATTCTCCCGCTCGCTGACGACAACCCCGACGATCAGGCCGGTTGCGGTCAGGATAAACATCAACGTTTGGAACTCCGTGAACGTCTGGGCATCGTAACCGTGAATGTGCAGTAGCCCGACGAGGGCAATCTGGGAAAGGCCTAGACTCACGCATGCTCCATCGAGCCCGTGGCGCACAGCAGCGACGACGACTGGCACAAAAAGCAAGTAGAAGAACTTGAAGCCGTTTGCGCTCTCGGTCCCAATGATAATCCAGAGCGTAACGGTTATGAGCAAAACGTAAAAGAAAATCTCGGGCACGAGCGTGCGCGAAAACCGGATCGGAGATCTACCGGGATTCAAGATGAGACGTAGTGTCAGCGGTGTCATAACGGCAATTCCGATAGCGTCCCCGACGAGAAGTGGCACGAACGTGACGATGACATCGCCGGAATCGATCTCTGCATCCGTCAGCAGGAGCATCGAAAGCATGAGTGCTACGAGAATTGCGCCAGAGATTCCCGCAAAGAGCAGGACGAACACGTCCGACAAATGATTAAGGCCAATGTCGATACGAAAATGCTTTCTGAGGACCAACGCGACCACGCCATAGCCCGCTGCAATGATCGCGGCGATACTCAAGATGAGCGTCCATTCTAGTTTACTCTTAAGCACTAGAATTTCGGCGAGGACGACTCCAGCGAACAGCACGATGCCATAGCGGCTGCCGCCGAATACCATCAGGGCGAATACGACACCCAGCCCGGGATTCCAGGGCGTGATCGGCAGGCCTTTGTATTCGTGAATGAAGCTGACCCACTCGAGGACTAGGTAAGCAGCGAGAAAAATCCCCGCCCTGGTCCCATTCAGCAGGTCGATGCCAGTCGCGGTCGATAGCATGCCGAGTGACGGTCGAACTTTCGTTACCCATCCCTTGGCGTGGACGTTCTGATGCACAATTGGCGGCTCCTGGTACCCTTTGGCCGGTCTTTCCCCTTGCTAAGCGGTCGTGTCTGTTGCCGCGCGGCGAGTGACTCTCTCGACGCGTCGGCGTGCCCATTCGAGAGTCAGCCGATGCACCGGCGAAAACAGTACGGCCATAGCTTCGGCGAAGCGTACTCCTCGACCATAGATGAAGAAGTAGCGCCAACGGTCGATCTCGAGGAATGTGCCCCGCAGTCTCTGATCGTCGAAGCGCGTGTCGGCGCCAGATTCGCCGAGGTAGCGCTGCACGGCAATCATTGGAAACATCGCGTACATTTCGGGCAGGCTCGACATTGCCGCATCAATCGACCGCCCGATCCAGTGCCACATCGGCGCTTGCGGGCTCATTGGCGCAGTGGAGGCGAGCCAAGCGAGCAGGGGCGCGTTGGCGATATAGGCGTGTGTGCAGCCCGAGCGCACCCGCAAGAGGTTCGGCCGCAGGAAATAGGCTTGGATCGGCACATGGCCGAGATAAAGTCCCCACCAGGTTGGTGGCAGGGCGCACAGCGCGGCCGTGATGCGCGGCACCAGCGTTTCCCGGGGCCGCGTGAACAAGACGTCGTCTTCGAGCACGAGGATGCGGGCAAAGCCCTTGGCGATGGCGTCCGCCGCGACGGCCCGATGGGAGTTCCAGATGGCTCGATCGGTGTCGCACCCGCGCACGGGCCGATAGAATAAAACGTCGCGGCACAGGCCGAGCACATGGAATTGCGCGGCAGCCTTAGCGGTTCGGTGCGGCTGTTCTTGCAGCGAGATGCAGTAGATGGCGGCGAGATCGGGAGCGAGCCTCGCCACCTGTCGTCGACCGGCGCAATAGTCGCACCCCTCGTCGCGCGCCAAGGCCTCGAAATACGCGTGCTCCATGATCCCGGACACTCTGGCTCGCACGTCGATTTTGCTTCCCGACTTGCAGCTCACGTCATGAAAATGATGACACATCGGCAACAGCGTCGCACAAGCCTTGGTGTCGCATTGGGGAGTGCACCGCGTGCGCGGCCTCAGCGCTTCGCCGGCGTGCTCGAGCCGTCGCCACATTGGTCCGGCCGCGGTTTCGGCCCGCGCAACTCGAGTGGCACCTTGCAATTGTCGACCCGCTGCTGGTCGCTCGCCTTGCCGCCGAGCCGCTCCTTGGCGGTGCGCGTCGGCTGGACGTTGCTCGCTTCGCCGTTGGCACGCGGTGTCGCACCGGGAACTGCCGACGCGACCAGCAGGAGCGTCCACGCCGCGACGCGAACCGGGGAACGCAACATCACCCGAGGCGAATTGGGCATCGGCGGGCCTTTCGATTTGACCGCGGCCCCGTATTCCACCGGGATCGGTCAGTGTGCCATGAGCACTGGTAATTCTGCGTTGCTCAGGATGTAGCGGGTGGTGCCGCCAAAGATCATTTGCCGCAATCTGCTCTGGGTGTAGGCGCCCTTGATCAGGAGGTCGCAGCCCAACGCCTTCGCGTGAGCCAAAATCGCCTCACCCGTGACGCGGCCATCAAGCCCGACGG